>OFHO01000133.1_pt1 | contig 71178 bp, 60 predicted proteins | sample 1521531 | NCBI WGS metagenome assembly OFHO01 (sample SAMEA3504124, study PRJEB24116) | mouse gut metagenome | biome: mouse gut; feature: mouse-associated habitat; material: faeces | place: Denmark | collected 2011
GCCAGCTTCCCTGCCCCGGTCGCCCGCCCCTTTTAGCATTTCCCGGCGCGATGCGCTCTGCCGAAATTGATTTTCTTAGGCTTTTATAGTAAGTAGCAACTAAAAATAGTTGCACATTTTCTTTCGGAGCGTCATACTACATATAAAGGAAAATTGAGAAAGGATGGTTTACTATGAATAATTTGTTATCATATAAAAATTATAACGGTACAGTGGAATATTCAAAAGAAGACAAATGCCTTTTTGAGGCAAGGAGAATGCCCGTTTCCCGGGCATTCTCGGCGTGAAACTTAGTACTTCTCCACGAAGCAGCCTTTGCTGCGAGTGGTTAGAAGTACTTTTCACGCTATTCTTTATAAATGAACATATAATTTGCCGTAGACTGGATGGGAATCTCCACATTGCCGTTCTCCCCTGCCTTCGTCGTCCCTATGCAGGCGTTTTCTCCGACCGTCACATTCCCTTCTTCATCCATCGCCACCGTTTCCGCATATACGGACACCTTCGTTCCTTTGCTGCATTCTGGCAGATTGACCTGGAGGCTTGCTACCGCGCCGATATCTTCATGGGACTCAAACTGCACCGTAGTCGCTACGCTTTTCTTCCCTCTCCGTTCGCTGCTGATCGATACCCTTGTATTGCCTATCCCCTGAAAGCCGCTGATATCGGCCGCTCCGTTCAGCACGAGGGATACGCCCGGCCCCAGGCCGCAATGCACGATCTTCGCATACCCGGAATCACCAGGTGACACGCAGTCCTTCAATTCCGCAGGAATACTCTCCACATTCTTCAGCTGCAGCATCAAAACGGTGCTTCCGGCATCCGCCCCCGCTATCATTTCCGGCGTCAGCCCGCGCAAAACTTCCAGCACCTGCTGCCAGTCGGTCAATATTCCATCCACAAGGTTGACAGTCTGAAACTGGTTTGGATCCACCGCCACAGGCTCTTCTTCCTCCGCTTCCACTACTTCCGTTTCTGCATCCAATTCTTCAGATACAACTTCCTCCTCAGGCTCCTCTTCCGTTTCCTGTCCAGGTTCTTTTACGTCCGCATCGTTTTCATTTTCCATTTTCCCAGCGGTTTCGTCTCCAAGTTCTCCGTTTCCTGTTTCCTCGCTTACTGTTTCTTCGTTTTCCATTTCTTCGTTCTCTAATGTATTGCCTTCCTTCTGAACTGGATCTTTCAGTTCCGGTTTCACCGACACCTCTGCCGCCGAAACCGGCATTCCTCCCCATATAACGCCCACCAGAATCAATACTCCTGCCGCCATGGCTTTTTCCTTTAATTTCCGCAGCATTTTCATCCCATCACCTCAGCTTTCTGTACAATCCATAATTATAATTAATTATACAATATTCCAACCAGGTTGAACACTGTTATTTTGAAATATTTTCACTTTTTTTAAGATTTCTTTATCTATTTTTGTTAAGAAAATGAATTGATTTCTTCCTGTTTTTCCCTTATGATAATCAATAAATACTCATGACAGGCATAAACACAATAAAAGGAGAAGCGGACATGGACAGACAAAACTTGACCTTATTGACCGATCTTTATGAACTGACGATGATGCAGGGCTATTTTAAACATAAAGACCAGAATGAAACTGTTATTTTCGATGCGTTTTACCGCACGAATCCGGGAGAGGGCGGTTATGCCATTGCCGCCGGGCTGGAACAAGTGATTCAATATATTAAGGAACTGCATTTTTCCGAAGAAGATATCCAATACCTTGCCGGACTCGGAATCTTTGGGCAGGATTTCCTTGATTATCTGAAAGACTTTCGATTTACCGGCGATATCTATGCTATTCCTGAAGGAAGCGTTATTTTCCCGAGGGAACCGCTGATCAAAGTAATTGCGCCTATCATGCAGGCCCAGCTTATCGAAACGGCTATCCTGAATATTATCAATCACCAAAGCCTGATCGCAACTAAGGCGGCAAGGGTATGCTATGCGGCCAGAGGCGATGGAATCATGGAATTCGGTCTGAGGCGCGCCCAGGGTCCGGATGCCGGCACCTATGGGGCGAGGGCGGCTGTGATCGGCGGCTGCATCGGCACTTCCAACGTATTGTGCGGCCAGCTCTTTGATGTCCCGGTAAAAGGCACTCATGCCCATAGCTGGATCATGAGTTTCCCCGATGAATATACCGCTTTTAAAACCTATGCGGATATGTACCCCTCTGCCTGCATTCTGCTGGTAGATACCTATGACACCTTAAAGTCCGGGGTTCCTAACGCGATAAAAGTATTTACGGAAATGCGTCAGGCCGGCACTCCTCTCACCTACTATGGCATCCGCCTGGACAGCGGCGATCTGGCTTATCTTTCCAAGAAGGCCCGCAAGATGCTGGATGAGGCCGGTTTCCCGGATGCTATTATTTCCGCTTCCAACGATTTGGACGAGTTTCTGATCGACAGCCTGAAGGTGCAGGGCGCTGCCATCACTTCCTGGGGGGTAGGAACCAATCTGATTACTTCCAAAGACTGCCCTTCCTTCGGCGGCGTATATAAGCTGGCGGCCATCCAGGATAAAAACGGCGAGTTCATCCCCAAAATCAAACTATCCGAAAACAGCGAAAAAGTAACGAACCCAGGCAATAAAACCATTTACCGCATTTATGAGAAAGCTTCCGGCAAGGTAAAAGCCGACCTGATCTGTCTGGTAGACGAAGTGTTTGACGAAAACGAACCCTTGCTCCTCTTTGATCCTTTAGAACCTTGGAAAAAAACAAAACTTCAGGGCGGAAGCTATACGATGCGGGAAATTATGGTTCCCGTGTTCTTAAAAGGCGAATGCTGCTACGAATCGCCAAAAGTCATGGATATCCGTGAATATTGCCGGAAAGAACTGGATACCCTCTGGGATGAAACAAGGCGGCTGGTTAATCCGCACAAGGTATATGTGGACCTTTCCAAGAAATTATATGATATTAAAATTGAACTGCTGGACCGTATGGGACAGGTTTAGCTTTTATGGAACGAGGTGTTTATTATGCTTAAAATCATTACAGACTCCGCCTCTGACTTGCCGAAGGAGTATATCGAAGCCCATCATCTTCATGTAATTCCCACTCCCGTGGTGATCGATGAAACGGACTATTTTGACGGAAAAACAATCCAGACAAAAGAATTTTATGCGATACTTGACGATACCAAACGGGATATCCGCACCTACCATATCAATCCTGCTATGTTTGAAGAAGCGTTCCTTCCTTACGCGCAGGCTGGAGATTCCGTAATCTATATATGTTTTTCTACCGGAATAGCCGGCACCTTTAATGCCGCCCATATCGCCAAAACGAATATATTGGAGCAATATCCTGATTTCGATCTGACGATTATCGATTCCAAATCCGCTTCCATCGGTTTCGGCCTTCTCGTATCCAAACTGGTGGCAATGCTGGAACACGGAGCTCCCAAGGAAACCATCGTGGAGGCGGCAGATTATTTTATCTCCCATATACACCATGTATTTACGGTGCATACCCTGGCTTATCTGATCAAAGGAGGCAGGCTTTCCAAATTCAAAGGAACGATCGCCGAAACTCTGGACATGAAGCCGATCCTCATTGTAGATGAAAACGGAAGCCTTCAAGTATTGAAAACCGTCAGAGGACGAAAGAAATCCCTAAAAGCCTTAATCGATTATGCGAAAAGCAACGGTTACGAGCTTTCTTCCCAGACAATGGCTTTCTGCCACGGGGAAGACGAAGAAGCGCTTCAGTTTCTGCTGGATCTTGCCGACGAGGAAGTACGGCCAAAAGACAAACTGGTTTCCACCGTCGGCTGCGCCATCGGCGCACACACTGGAAGAGGAATTGTCGGGGTCTGCTTTTTAGACGCTTCCGAAGAAAAATACCGGGAATTTCTTTGAATCGAGCAGGGGAAAGACTTTTTCCCTGCCCGCCGCACGACCCATATTCTGCGTCAGCGGCAAATCTAATCCTGCGCATAAAAACAACCCCGTTCGGCCCAAAACCGAACGGGGTATTCTTTATTATATTTTACTTAATAGTTTTCCGCGCTGATTTCAAAATAAGCCTGTGGATGAGCGCATGCAGGGCATACTTCAGGCGCCTCTTCTCCAACAACGATGTGTCCGCAATTCCGGCACTCCCAAACCTTGACTCCGCTTCTTTTGAATACTTCCTGAGCCTCTACATTATGCAGCAATGCGCGGTAGCGCTCCTCATGATGCTTCTCTATCTCCCCTACCATGCGGAACTTTGCCGCCAGTTCCGGAAAACCTTCCTTTTCCGCAGTATCCGCAAATCCTGCGTACATGTCAGTCCACTCATAATTTTCGCCGTCAGCGGCAGCGCCCAGGTTTTCTGCCGTAGAACCGATCCCCTCCAGCTCTTTAAACCACATCTTTGCATGCTCTTTCTCGTTATCCGCAGTCTTCAAAAATAAAGAGGCAATCTGCTCAAAACCTTCCTTTTTCGCCTTTGATGCAAAATATGTATACTTATTTCTTGCCTGGGATTCTCCGGCAAACGCTGCCTCCAAATTTTTTTCTGTCTGTGTGCCTGCATATTTACTCATAATTATTTTCCTTTCCTATACTATTATTTTTTAGTTCTTGGCTGTTCTGATTAAGTCATTGCCGCGCCGTCTACTCGCAAGGTAACGCCAGTGATATAAGATGCCTGGTCGCTGGCCAGGAACAAATAAGCATTCGCGATATCCACAGGCTCTCCCACCCGTCCCAGAGGAATCCCCGCAGATATTCGCTCCACTATTTCTTCCGGAAGAGCCGCCACCATATCCGTCTTTGTCACTCCGGGTGCCACGGCATTCACGCGAATCTGATCCTTTGCCAATTCCCTTGCCAAAGATTTTGTCAGCCCGTTCACGGCAAATTTCGTTGCCGGGTAGCCGCAGCCGGAAGGCTGCCCATACTCGGCCACCATAGAACTCGTATTTATAATATTTCCTCCTCCCTGGGCTTTCATAATCCGTGCCGCCGCCTGGGAACAAACAAAAACGGCTTTTAAATTGATATCAAGCAGCTTGGAAAACTCTTCCAGCGTATAATCATACAAGCTGGTCCGAGAAGAAATACCTGCGTTGTTAGCCAGAATATCCAACCCTCCAAATCTCTCTTTTACGGAAGAAAACGCCTTGGCAACTTCTTCCGGATCACAAAGATCCGGCCAGATGCCCATAACGCGATCCCCATATTCTTCCAGTTCCGCCAGCGCTTTATCCACCGTTTCTTTTCTGGATCCTGCTACGGCAACGTTCGCACCGTTTTCCAGATACTTCTTCACGATAGCAAGGCCAATGCCGCGAGTGCCGCCGGTTACGACGGCTGTCTTATTTTTTAGCATAACTCCATCCTTTCTTTCATTAAAAATTATATATTATCATTGCTGTTCCATTGTTTTCTACAATCGGGACATACGTAAAAAACTTTTAAATCATAATATAAAAATGTATCCCCGACCGTATCCCGCAGAGATGCCGTCAAGTCTTCAAAACCGATATCCGCCAGTCTGCCGCAACGCCTGCAGACCAAATGATCATGCTTTTGAGTCCGATCATACCGATCCGGATTACCGGCAACCGAGACCTTACGAATCAACCCTGCTTTCCAAAGTTTATTCACATTATTATATATAGTTGCAAGAACTACCTTTGGATATTCCTCTTTTACTTGTTTAAAAATTTGTTCCACGGTTAAATGTTCTCTAGAAGCATTTATAACGGTATAAATTTTCTGTTCATATGTAGTCATATAGTCCTCAATCCGGAATAGATTTTTAGAATCATTCTATATTTTTTAGAATTATTCTACTATTATACATATTGATTGTCAAGAATAATCAGGAATATTTTCCCAAAATTTTTAATTTCCATATGAAAAATTGAAAGACAGGCTAAAAGCAATGCTTCCCGCCCGTCTTTCCTATCCCCGATTTCAAATTTTTTCATTACCAATCCATTTTATTGTTCCATCTGCCTTCCTAAAAACCCTGCCGCCGATAAAACCAGTTTCTGTTCCACTTCCCCCATTTTTGATTTTTCGTCGCTTTGAGCCAGAATAACCGCGCCGATCACGTCTCCTTCACAAATAATCGGACTTATCGCCTCATGGACGAATTCCTCTGCTCCTTCCGCTGAAATAGCAATAAAACTTTTCTCCCCTTTCGAGGCGATCAACGTTTCCCTGTTGTTTATCTTATCTTCCAGTTCCCTGCTCAATCCCTTTCCTGCCAGGTTTTTACTGCCTCCCGATACCGCGATGAACTGATCCCGGTCCGCAATCAACGCCGTATGGCCCGATACTTGGGCAAGGCTCTCCGCATATTGTTTGGCAAACGTACTCATTTCCCCGATTGGAGAATATTTTTTCAATATAATTTCGCCTTCCCTGTCGGTAAATATTTCCAACGGATCGCTTTCCCTGATCCGCAATGTCCTCCTGATTTCTTTTGGTATGACAATACGGCCTAAATCGTCGATTCTTCTAACAATGCCTGTCGCTTTCATTCCATTTCCTCCATTTACAAATCTTAAGTTTGGTAGTAGTATCTGTAAACGGTGGCATTTTATACCTTGGGAATCATTATTTTATATCTTAATAACCATGCCCTTTTCCACAACTTGAGTTTTAGAAGTTCTTGGCGAAGCACCCACTGGTGCGAGCCTTAGAACTTCTCTTCACACTATTCTTCTATCATGCTCATCATATAGGCCCGCAAATCATTTAAAAAACCCTGCCACGCCTCTTCATGTTCCACATAATATTTCGGGCAGTTCTTACCGCCCTCATCGTAGTGCCTTAATACATTTTCAGGCCGTAACTCATATTTATGCAAAAGCCAGGCCGTAAGTTCGATCAGCTTCTGGTACGTTTCCTCTTCAAATCTTCCATTTTCATCCAAATAACAGCATTCAATGGATATCGAATCATAATTACGCCCTTTTACCGCATAAGCAATCTCCTTGGTCGGTATGCATTGCACGATCGTTCCGTCAAAGCCTATGACAAAATGCGCGCTGGCAGAGCGCTCATGGCTTTCGGCAAGGGATTCAAAATAACTTCGGTTCTGCTCCGCCGTCGTCCCCGCATTCGCCGTATAATGTATAAAAATACTTTTTACCTCGGGCAGCGCTTCCCCCGGCCTGGAATACTCGTTCATCGTCAGCAAGTCCACCGCCAGCGGAGGACGTTCCAATTCCATGGCATAAAACTTCGCCCATTCCCGGATATCCTGCTTCGTCTCCTTCTCTACATCTATCGTCGATATGGTCTGGACATCCTCTTCCCCCTTCCATTCCCGATATACGTAAACCGCCAGACACCCAGCCCCAAGCAACGTTCCAGCCATGATCGTAGCGGCAAAGCCCGTTGCCATGCTGCGGATCATTCTGGCCCGCCTTTTTCGTTTCTTCCTGCGCTTTTTTTCCTCTGACTTTTGCACAGTCCGTTTTTGCTCTTTCCGACTCTCTTCTATCCGCTCATCTGCATCCTGTTCTTCTTCCCGGTCTTTCTCCCACTCTTCCTCTTCCCAGTCTTCCTCCCACTCTTCCTCTTCCCAGTTTTCTTCCCACTCCTCTTCCGTTTCCCATTCCGCAGCTCTCAGTTTCCTGTCTTCCTGCAATTCCCCGACCAATTTCCGCGAATCGTCCCGTTTGGCACGCCCCTCCCGCGCCCAATCCTCTCTATCCAGTCCTCTTACTTTTCCTCCGTTTTTTCGCGTAGAAACCTCCTGCGACGCCCATGCCTCCATAGGCCACGCCTCAATTTCCCGTCTCTGCTTCCGCTCTTTTTCCGAATGATGCGTTTTCCGTTTTTTTGCCTTCCGCACCAACTGTTCGTCCGCTTCAATATCAATCAATTCCAGCTCTCGTAAATCCATTGCTTTTCCTGTGTAAACAGCATTCTTCTGCTTCCCGTCCCGCTTTTCCCTTCTACGGCATATCCCGGAAAGCATCTGTCACACCCCCCTATATAATAAATAGCACAAAATAAAAAAGAGGGATATACTTTTATAAAATATTAAGATTTTTTGTTTATTATAATCGATATATGGAAAAATTGGGAAGCCATTGCTGAACACGATTTTGTATTAAGAGGCTCATTGGAATGTTTTGTGCAGTACAGTTTGCATGGCCTGTTTCCTAGCGGGGCAGAAGGACGGCCGCAGAGCCCATTCGCCTCTTGCCACCCAGTCCATCTATATCATATCCAAAAAATTCAACTGCCCATCCCCGTAATTCTTTTTATAGGCATGGATAATGTCCTTCATCTTATACAGCATCCCTCTCCTCTCGCATTCTTCCCCCAGCATGCGGTACAGCTGGGCAGCTTTGGGGGAACGGCATTCGTAGGATTCCCCGAACCGTTTTCTGTATTTTCCGACCAAATTTTCTTCAGGAAAAATGCGGTTCAGCATTTCATAATAATAATCCCTTTGGTTCTGCCGCAAAGTCATTCCAAAAGCCGGGTAAATAAAACGGCAGCCGCATTCCGAAGCGTTTTCTATGATCGCTTTTATATTCTCCTCATGATCTTCTATAAACGGCAAAACCGGCATAAGCAATATGCCGGCAAATATCCCATGGTCTGCAAGCCCGGCAAGCGCCTGGAATCTTTCCGATGAAACAGCCGCCCCCGGCTCCACTTTCGCGGCCAGACTGTCGTCCGCCGTTGTTATCGTGATCTTGCAAATAACCGGGGAGTGTTCCCGAATGTTGCATAAAATATCCGCGTCCCGCATAACCAATGGGCCTTTTGTGGCTATGGAAACGCCGAATTCATAAGCATCTATCAGTTCCAGGGCATGCCGCGTCAGGCAAAGTTCCTTCTCCAAAGGGTTGTATGGGTCGCTCATTGCGCCTGTGTTGACCACCCCTTTTTTCACTTTTCTGCGCAAATCATCCCTGATAATCCTCAGGGCGTTTTCTTTCACCCTTATTTTCTCAAAATGATCAATATGATAACATTCGGAGCGGCTGTCACAATAAATGCATCCATGGCAGCAGCCCTTATAAATGTTCATATTATAATCCGTGCCGAACCACTCCGTGGATTTGGTTTTCGTGACAATCGTTTTTGCAGGAATATATTCTATCACTGTCGTCCTATGCACGCACTTGAAGCAGCCTGTTCCTCAGATCCCCCTCGATACGCCGAAGTTCTATTTCTGCCTCTTTGCGTTTTTCTCTTCCTTCCGTCTGTATTTTCAGCACTTCATCCAATGTGGAAATCAAAGATTCATTCGTCTGTTTCAAAGTGTCAATATCCACAATGCTGCGCTCCGCCTCTTTTGCCGTTTCCACCGTAGCCATTTTCAGCACTGCCGCATTTTTCCTTAACAGCTCGTTTGTCATATTCGTCACTTCGCGCTGCGCCTGTGCCGCCTGTGTGGAATGGTTAATACCAAGAGCCAGCACCATCTGGCTTTTCCATAAAGGAATGGTATTGACGAGAGTAGACTGGATCTTCTCAGACATCAGCGTATCGTTGCTCTGTACTAGGCGGATCTGGGGCGCCATCTGGATAGAAACCATTCTGGTCAGTTCCAGGTCATGAATCTTCTTTTCAAAACGGTCGCACATGGACACAAAATCGTTCACTTCCTGTGCATCCTCCGGCAGGCCGCTTCGCTTTGCCTTTTCCATCAGCCCCGGCAGTTCCTCTGTTCTTGCCCTTTCCAGTTTTTTCTTTCCAGCCAGGATATACATGGACAATTCTTTAAAATAATTTTTGTTCAAATCATACATCTTGTCCAGCATCGCGCTGTCTTTCCACAACTGCCTCTGATGATCCTCCAGTACATCGCAAATTTTATTGATATTCACTTCCGCCTTATCGTATTTGCTCTTCATGGCCGCGATCTTATTGCCGCCCTTTTTAAAGATGCCGAGAAAGCCCTTTTCTTCTTCCTCGTCGAATTTTTTCAGCTCGCAGACTACCCCTGATAAAAGCTCGCCGATCTCGCCCAGATCCTTGCTCCTCACATTGGCAAGCGCCGTTTCCGAAAAATCCGCTATTTTCTTCTGCGCCCCTGCGCCGTATTGCAGCACTACGGTGGAATTCTGCAAATCGATGGAATTCGCAAAATCATCCACCATTTTGCGCTCTTCCGGCGAAAGCGTGCTTTCATCAAAGACCGCTTCTTTTTTCTCTTCCACGATAACTTCCGCTTCCTGTGCGGATGCCGGCACAGCAGGAGCCTGCGGCTCTTTGCCCATTTCTTCAAAAGGATTCAGCGTTAATACCGGTTCTGCATTTTTCATTTCTTCCATCATCTGTCTCTTCTCCCTCTCAATTCATTTTAAATTCGTCTTCCAAAAGCCCTTCCTGCGCCAGCATCATAGACAGCACGGAAATATCTGTTGAAATATCCATCGCGTCATCTTCAAACAGCTTATCGAACATCTTTTCAAACGCCTGGTTGATGCCGTCCAGCATTCCTTCTATTTCTTTTTTCGCGGTGGTAATGTTCTCCCCCTGCACAGGCTGTTCGATAAACTCATGATATGTCTGAACCAGCTTCAGCGTAGTAGGAAGGTAATAGCTCATAAACTTCCTGATATCCGGCAATTTTTCGGGATTATCCTCCACATGCTCAAAAATCTTCGTACACACCCGCTCTAAGCGGTAAAGCTTATTGGAAATTTCCTCCCCCGGTATATCATCATTGATTTCCCGTATCCGCCGTATGTACTCATTGCCTTCCTCGATCGTCACCTTAAGCTGCTTCCTCACCGGGTCATTCTCCAGCATCTCCTGCTCTTTTGCAAGCCTCTCCGCCTCTTTTTTTCTTTGCTCCAGCTCTCTTTGCGCATTCAAATACAGCTGGTAGGATTCATCCGTCAGCATAAAACAGGTTTCCTGCTCGTCCAAATGCCCTTCCTTGAACCAGCCTTTATGGATCATCCTTTTTAAATCTTTTATGACAAACTTTTCATTCTTCGAAACGGCATCCGCCAGCCCTTCGATCGAATAAAAATCTTTCGCTCCCATAGTTTTAATATAATGTTTAAAGCGTCTGACCCTGTGCCTGATCACTCCCCCGGCCACCGCAGCGGCCGTGCATATGCCTGCAAAAACCCCCGCCAGGCTGGACGGAACCAGCGCCGCCTGGAGGATGCCCCCCATCATAAATAAAGAATAGCCAAACAGGGCCGCCGTCCATCCTGCGACTGCGCCGCAGGTTCCAAACACGGTAAGCAATATCCCTGCCGCCCTTCCTTTCGGCCGTTTCGCTATGGGAAGCTGCCGTTTCTCATAACGGGCGGGAGGTTCTTTCTTCGGCATTTCATATTCCTTCAGTCCGTCATATTCCCGCCATTTTTCCCGGTTCATCCTTTGGGCAAGTCCTTCTTTTTGCAGCTCTACATTTTTATTCACATACTCTGCCGCTTCTTTTGCCGACCTGCGCACATCTGCCATTTTATCCTCTACCGTATGACGGATGTTCTCCTGCAGATCCTTCATCTCTTTGGAATTAATAAACTCTTCTATTTTGTCGCCAATTTCCCGGCCCCATTCGGTAAAATCCATATCGCTCATTATGTCAACCGCGCCTTTCCTGAAACTGTGGATCCATACGATTGTAGTATAGCACATGCAGGGAGGGGATTACAATAGGGGGAGGAAATGCCTTCATGATTTCTGCGAATAAAAATACCGCCATGGAACCCCAAAAAAGCTGCCCCATAGCGGTATCTATCCTATTCTTTCATTTTCCAGCCTAATTCCCCTGCGCTTTAGTCCCCATTTTCCACCATTTCCTGCGCCATCCGAAGCATTTCATCCGCGCTCAGGGAAACATCAAATCCCATAATCTCATACCGCACTCCGTCCTTCACCCAGACTACGCGCGAATACTGGCTGGTTTTTATTTCCGCGCTTCCGTACCCGATCTGCAGATGCCCGCTTTCCATAGCTTTCTTATCTTCTTCGGTGGGCTGGTAATCGGGCGGCACGGCCTTATACGTGCTGCTGGTATATCCCATTGTAATGCCGCCCGTTTCCAAAGTCCTGTCATATTCCCCCAATTCCATAATATCTTCCTTTTCTATTGGCAGAAGTTTCTCGCAATAAACATCCACTTCTTCCCGTCCCTTGGAATAAGTGATATGAAGGCTCTTCTTTTCCCCTAAAGTCTGCCCGGATTCGTCCTTGAGCGTGTCTTCCACAATATGGATTCCTTGTAAGCCGAATCCATTGCTGAAACTTTCCACACCACCGACGGAATAGCCGATTTCTGCCTCTGCCTTTCCCATATCCTCGAACTTCGTATAATCCGGCACGGAAGAACTATGCCCCATATAAGACACCACTCCGCTGCCCGCGATCGCTATCGTCCCGACCATCACACAGGCCGCCGCCACTCCCAAAACTACCTTTTTCATATTCATACGCTTCATTTTATGCTCCTCCTTTACCGACCTGTCTGCAATCTGAAAGTCGATCCGCTGCTTCAGGCTCTCGGAGGCTGCTATCCGCGTTCCGGTATTTTTCAATGCATCCCTGATAAATTCATCCATACCGGCGTAATTCCCTTTGCCATTACAAGAAGTAAAGCCTGCGGTCTCCTTCCTGTTTTCCGGCTTTTTCATAGCCTTCTCCTCCTTTCCCGTATATCTCCAGCTTTCCTCTCAGCTTTTTTCTTGCTGCAAACAGTCTTGACTTTACCGTGCCCTCCGTACACCCGAGCGTTTCCGCAATTTCCTTTGCCGCCATCTCGTTAAAGTAATAAAGAATGACGACCATCCGATGTTTGAAATCCAGAGACTGCACCGCATCGTAAACCTGTTTTTCACTTTCTGTCTTTATGATCCGGTCCAAAGAGGTAATCCCGTCGGTAGCATCTGCGCGCATGGCAATTTGTTCGTCCGGTATCTCCCGTCCGCGCTTTTCTGGTAGCAGTATGCGGTACGGTATAAAATTTGAAAAAGCCAAGAACGGAATCCTTCTTCTTTCTTCAATTCCCCGATATGCAGGAAGCATTTCACAAAAGTTTCCTGTACCACATCCTCCGCATCGAACATCTGTCCGCTGACCAGATATGCCATCCGCAGAAGTATATTCTTATATTTTTCATACAAGGCATCAAAGGCAGCCTTATCCCCGCCTTTCAGCCGCTGTACCAGTTCTTTTTCGTCCACGGTTTCTGACTCCTTTTTGTTCCTTCCGATACGTATCTGACTATAAGAGTCTTCTTCGGAGCAAATGGTTCATTTTTTTTGAAACCGTTTTTTAATGGATTCAGGATACCGCCCCCTTTTCCAGCAGTTCCTCTTCCATCGCTTCCAGCAATTCTTCCGTAAAACTTAGCAGCATTTCCGCATCCCGCTCCACCATGCCGCATTTTTTATAGCGAAAAGTAAAAAAAGGCGTTCCCTTTGCCTGAAAAGACAGCTTTGAATATTTTTTTAATAAATTCGGAATATTCTCCACCCGTATCCTGGCATCCTTATTAAAAAGAAATTGTATTTCTTCGTTCTTCCCCTTCACTTCCGGCATATACAATTTATGCGCTTTCACACGGATCAGGGCGATACGCAGCAGATTGTCCACCGACTTCGGTATCTCCCCGAACCTGTCCAGCAGCTCTTCCTTCATATCCTCGCTTTCGTTCCCGTTCTCTATCCCTGCAATTCGCTTATAAATATCCAGTTTCTGGAATTCATTCACGATATAAGAGGGAGGTATGAACGCATCCACGTCCAAATCTACAGAGGTATTGAAATCCTCCTCCGTATGGATCCCTTTCAGGTTTTTCACCGCCTCATTGAGCATCTTGCAATACATATCATAGCCTACTGCCTGCATATGCCCGTGCTGCTTCGCGCCGAGCAGATTTCCTGCCCCGCGGATCTCCAGATCTCGCATGGCGATCTTAAAACCGCTTCCCAGATCGGTAAATTCCCGGATCGCCTCCAATCGTTTTTCGGCCACTTCCCGCAGCATTTTATCCCTGCGGTACATCAAGAAGGCGTAAGCCGTACGGTTCGAGCGACCGACCCTGCCGCGCAGCTGGTACAGCTGGGACAGCCCCATATTATCCGCATCGTGGATAATCATCGTATTTACGTTGGAAATATCCAGCCCCGTTTCTATGATCGTAGTGGACACCAAAACGTCAATGCTCCCATCAATAAAATCATACATGATCCGTTCCAGCTCATGCTCCTTCATCTGCCCATGGGCAAAAGCCACATTCGCCTCGGGCACAAGGGCTTCTATGCGGGCGGCCACATCGGCAATATTATTCACCCTGTTATAGACATAATACACCTGCCCGTTCCTGGACAGTTCGCGCATCACTGCTTCCCGCACCATTTCTTCATTATATTCCATCACGTAAGTCTGAATCGGCAGCCGGTCTTCCGGCGCTTCCTCCAGCACGCTCATATCCCGTATGCCGATCAGGCTCATATGCAGCGTCCTAGGGATGGGCGTCGCCGTCAGTGTCAGCACATCCACGTTTTCTTTCATTTTCTTGATTTTTTCCTTATGAGCCACCCCGAAACGCTGCTCCTCATCAATAATCAGCAAACCCAGATCTTTAAAAACCACATCTTTCGAAAGCACCCGGTGCGTGCCGATCACGATATCTACAAAGCCTTTCTTCAGATCCTCCACCGTTTTTTTCTGTTCCGCCCCGGTACGGAACCTGGAAAGCAAGTCCACCCGAACCGGAAAATCTTTCATTCTCTGCACAAACGTATTATAATGCTGCTGCGCCAGAATCGTAGTAGGAACCAGATACACTGCCTGTTTTCCCTCCTGCACCGCCTTAAAAGCCGCCCGGATAGCGATCTCCGTCTTGCCGTATCCCACGTCCCCGCAAATGAGCCGGTCCATAATCTTAGGGCTTTCCATATCCGCCTTTGTATCGGCGATCGCCAGCAGCTGGTCCTCCGTTTCCTCATAAGGAAACAGTTCCTCAAACTCCTGCTGCCATACCGTATCCTTGCCGTATACAAAGCCTTCCTTCTGCTGGCGGACGGCATACAGCTCCACAAGGTCTTTGGCAATTTCCGCCACCGCTCCCTTCACCTTGCTCTTCGTCCTGCTCCATTCCTGCGTCCCCAGCTTGTTCAGCTTCGGTTTCCCCCCGTCCGCAGACGCATATTTCTGGATCACGTCCAGCCCGGTAGCTAGGATATAAAGGTTTCCTCCGTCCCGGTATTCGATCTTGATATAATCCTTCACGACCTTCTCTACCTCGACCTTTTCAATCCCTTTATAAATCCCAAGCCCATGGTTTTCATGAACGACATAATCCCCGACCTTCAGCTCCGCAAAATCCCGGATCTTCTGCCCTTCATACTTCTTCCGTTTCTTCTTTTTCTTTTCCGCGCCGAAAATATCGCTTTCCGCTATCATGACAAATTTAATCAGCGGATATTCAAATCCCTTCAATATCCTGCCATAAAAAGTCATCACTTCCCCCGGCTGTATCTCCCGGAAAGGATCTTCGCTGTAAAAAGCGGCAAGCTCTTCCCCCCGCAGATCCTCAGCCAGCCGCTTCGCCCTCGTTCTGGAGCCGGATAAAAGCAACACCCGGTATCCGCCCTTTTTATATCTTTTCAGGTCCTTTACCAGCGCCTCAAAACTATTATTATAGGAAGTAATGCTTTTCGCCCCTATATCGAATTTCCGGTCCGCCTTAAACAATCCGTTCCGCCTGTCCATGGCCGCCAGCGTCACGACTCTGCCCATCCCCATTTTAGCCGCTGCTTCCTCCGCGCCAAACAGAATGTCCGTCTGCCCCGGCAGGGCATATCCTTTTTCCAGCCGGTGCATCATGCTTTCCCGGAACTCCAGTTCCACCGCCTTCGCATGTTCTTCCACCCTCGCCGGTTCATCCACAAAAATACAACTTTTTTCCCTGTCGAACATCTGAAAAAAAGAAACTGTCTCTGCATAGAAATAGCGAATATAGCTTTCCAGGTTCGCCGATGTCTGGAACTCCTCCACCTGCTCCTTCAATTCTTTCACCTGTACCTCCAGGCGGTGCGCCTCCTCCGTCTTGAATTCCTTACGGAATCTGTCACAGCATTTCCCTGCCTCTTTCTCTATCCGCTCCAGCCCTCTATGCAGTTCCTCTTCCGACAGCGCCAGCTCCGTAGCCGGATAAATACTGATCGACTGAAGCTTCTCGATGGAACGCTGGCTTAAAATATCAAAACTGCGGATCGATTCCACTTCCTCGCCCCACAACTCGATGCGGTAAGGATTTTCTTCCGTCAGGTCAAAAATATCCACGATCCCGCCCCGGATGCTGAACTGTCCCGGAACCTCCACCTGGTAATTTTTTTCATACCCCATCCTTACCAGCTTCTTCGCCAGCTCCCTCTCATTGATGCTGGACTGGTATCCGATCGACACCACATACTGTTTCAGGATATCCAGCGGAACCTGAGGGGACATCAGGCCGCCAAAAGTAGTCACCACCGTCAGAGGCCGCCCTTCCATAATCCTCCGCAGCACCTTGATCCTTTCCTTTACCAGCTCGTTCCCATGGATATCTGCCTGATAAAAAATAAGATCCTTCGCCGGGTAAAACATAACATTTTTATCATAAAGCTTATAATCTTCATAGATTTCCTTCGCCCGAAGGTCACTGAAAGTAACGATGACCTTATACTTAAAGCCATCGCTAAGACCATATACCATATGCAGTTTCTGGGAATCCACGCAGCCAGTCAGCGCCGCAGCCGCGTCCGGCTTCTTCAAAAGCCTCGTAATCTCTTCAAATTCCCCCAATTCACAAAGAGGTGCGGTAAATGTCCTCATCCCTAATCTCCATTTCTCTGCCGCTTCCACGCCAGTCCGCTATGTCCGTCCTTCTATTCTTTCGCCTTACGGTTAAATTCATTCATCGCTGCATCCGCCCCGTCCTTTAACATGACTTCCACTGCCTGAACCGCTTTCCGAACCGCCTCGTCCACTGCTTTTCGATCCTCTTTCCCAAAATGCCCCAACACCCAGTCCACCAGGTCATAATCCTTCGGTTTCTCTCCCACGCCGATACGCACCCGTTGGAAATTCTCCCCGCCCAAATGCCGGATAATATTCTTCAGCCCGTTATGCCCCCCTGCGCTCCCCTTTTTCCTGATACGCAGCTGTCCCGGAGCCAGGCTGATATCATCCGATATCACGATCAATTCCGTTTCCGGGTCTACCTTATAATAATCTATGATAGCGCGTACGCTTTCACCACTCAAATTCATAAAAGTCAAAGGCTTGGCCAATATCACCTTATCCCCCCCGATATACCCCTTGCCAAGCTTCGCCCTATGCTTCAGCTCCGCCACATGAATATCATACTTATCCGCAATCGCATCTATCACATCAAACCCCACATTATGCCTTGTATTCTCATACTCCTTGGAAGGATTTCCCAATCCTACAATTACAAACATATGCTCCTCCGATTTTTCCGGCTTTTCCAGCCGTCCCTTCTATACTCCGACTTCTTCCTCCAGCCGCTACATCTGCCATAATACCATACTTTCACGGGAAATACACGTAATTTTTATTCAAGTTCCTTTGCGCAGAATGTCCAGATATGCTTCATAGACAAAGGTACGATTCCTGCTGATGCCGGATGTTTGTATCAGAATACCAGCATCGACTAAACGATTGACTGCGCTGGATACGGTATTAAAGGCAATGCCTAAAGCCTCAGACGTTTTTCGAATCTCAATAATAGGATTGGACTCTAAGTAGTTAAAAACGAGGATCGCATTTTTTGCTGCACGCCCCAGCCTGGAAATTACGGCTACGTTCGCATCATGAAGCGCGATTAACTCGTCAATTGTCGCAACAGCATCTTCGGCAGATTCCATGATAGCTTGCAGGAAAAACTTTATCCACTGTTCGTAATTTCCCTTTGTTCTGACTTCGGTCATGCGGTCGTAATATTCCACACGATTTTTCTTCAGGAAATAAGAAATATACAAAGCAGGAGTAGTAAGAACTTTTTTCTCCATTAAAAATAACGTAATCAGCAAACGACCGACACGACCATTTCCGTCAAGGAAAGGATGAATGGTCTCGAACTGATAATGTATCAATGCTGCCCGGATTAAGGCATCAAGTTCATCATCGGCATTGATATATTTTTCAAGATCAGACATTGCATCCGACATATCATAGGGGGACGGAGGAATGTATCGAGCATTTTTGATCGTGCTGCCTTGACCGCCGATCCAATTTTGTGAATATCTGAACTCACCGGGATTTTTTTCTTGTCCTCGTACTCCTTCCATTAAAATTGCATGAGTTTCCTTAATCAAGCGATTACATAACGGAAGCGTTTGTAACCGTTTGATTGCAAACTCGGTCGCCTTGATATAATTCACAACATCAGCAACATTACGGTTTGTGTTGGCATCCAGCATTGGATTAAGAACATCTTCCAAGGTTGCCTGCGTACCCTCAATCTGCGAAGACATTAATGCTTCTTTACGCACATACATAGATACGAATAATTCAACATTTGGAATACGGGTAGCAACACTTTCCAAAACAGCAAGCTGGGAATTGGCTTTCACGAGCAAGCTTACGATATCCTCCGTCAACTCAACAGGAGGATCTGGAGGCAGAGGATTCGGCATGAAAGACTTATATGCCATTTCGCCTGACAAATTTGATTTATAATGACTTGCACGATTATTCATCAGTATTGGCTCCTTTCTGGGAACTTGAAGTTTATGCTTCTATTATGCCCTTTTTATTTCAACAATTCAACTAAACATGAAATAAAGAAACGGGATATTTTCTTTTATTTCATGTTCGACCGTCACGGGACGAATATTGATTTTCTCACCTAGTAACTCAATGAATCTCCTGGCCGTTTGGGGATGTTCCCGCCAAGTGCAACAAAAAACAGACGCTGCATCTTCTGCAGCGCCCGTTCCTTTTCCGCCTATAGTAATACCTTACCCCGCCATTTCCGGCTCAAGCAACGCTCTTTCGTAACTTGTAAGTATGGTAGACTGTATTCGGTCTCTGGTATCTGAGTTAATAGGATGCGCGATATCCCTATACTCACCGTCTGATGCCTTTTTGCTCGGCATTGCGATAAAAAGTCCTTTCTCGCCTTCTATTACCTTGATGTCGTGAACCACAAATTCGTCATCGAGCGTAATAGATACAATCGCTTTCATCTTCCCTTCCTTCGCAATTTTCCTCACTCTTACATCCGTAATCTCCATGCCGTTCATCCTCCTTGGAACATCAAAAAGTTTAGTTACATGACATATCTGTCATTATGCTCTATCACGATCTTAATTCCGTCTTCTCCCTTATGATAGGAGTTCGCCCTGATGGTGTCTCTGCTTTCCACTATGCAGTTTTCAATATGCGTATTGTCGCCAATATAAACATCGTTCAAAATAATGGAATTCTTAATATAACAGTTATTCCCGATATATGTCTTCTTAAATATTACCGATCCTTCCACTGTTCCGTTTACGATACATCCGCTGGAGATTAAGCTGTTCTTTACGCTTGCGCCCACATTATATTTTGCCGGCGGCAGGTCATCCACTTTCGAATAAATATCCGGGTATTGATGGAAGAAATAATCACGAATTTCCGGTTTCAGGAAATCCATATTCGTGTTGTAATAATCTTGTACTGTTGAAATATTGCTCCAGTATTCTTTCATTTTGTAGCCAAAGATACGTTTCATATCTTTATAACGAATCAGAATATCCTTTACGAAATCGAAACGGTCTTCTTCCATTCCTTTCTCGATCAGTTCAATCAGCTGGCGCCTTCTGATTACATAGATGCCGCAGGAAACTACGCCGGACTTGGCTACAATGGGTTTCTCTTCGAATTCCTCAATGCGGCTTTCTTCATTCATTTTAATTACGCCGAACCTGCCTGAATCCATTTCTGCCGGCATGTCCTTGCATACCACGGTAATATCCGCTTTCTTTTCGATATGGTATTCCAGCAGTTTATTGAAATCGATCTTATATACGCCGTCGCCGGATGCGATGACTACATACGGCTCATGGCTGTTCTTCAGGAAATGCAGGTTCTGCGCTATGGCATCTGCTGTTCCCCTATACCACGCATTGCTCTCCGCTGTCGTTTCAGGAGTACATACAAACAGTCCTCCCTGTTTACGTCCGAAATCCCACCATTTGGAGGAACTCAAATGCTCGTTCAGGCTTCTGGCGTTATACTGCGTCAGCACAGCCACTTTCTGGATACGTGAATTGGACATATTGCTCAACGCAAAATCTATGCTCCGATAGCTTCCGGCGATGGGCATCGCGCATACCGCGCGCTTCTGTGAAAGTTCCTTCATCCTACGATTATTGCCGCCTGCTAAAATAATACCTATTGCTCTCACTTTTCATCACCTGCCTTAATCAATGTTTTTCCGCTTGCAAGATAGCCGTTATCATAGTCATCGGGCGTTGTAACGCCGAAGATCACCGAATTCTTGCCCACCTGTATTCCTTTCGGAATCACGCTCTTTTCTCCTATTGTCACCATGCCGCTGTTATAAATGTGCGGGTCGGTTTCATTAGGTACTTCATCGCCCATTCCCAGTTTTACATTATCGTTAATTGTCACATTTTCAGCAACAATTGCTTTATAAAGCTCGCATCCCTTCCCGATGCAGGTTTCGTTCATAATAATGGAGTCCCTGACTACCGTTCCTTCCCCTATCGTTACGCCGCAGCCGATCACGGAATTATATACTTTCCCGTAAATATTGGATCCTTCTCCGATGATGCTTCTCTCAATGACGCTGTTCTCCGATATGTACTGCGGGGGCAGGATCGTGCTGCTGGTATAGATCTTCCAATATTCTTCATAAAGGTTGAACTCGGGAACAATATCGATCAGCTCCATATTCGCTTCCCAGTAAGAACTTAATGTTCCGACATCTTTCCAGTAGCCGTTGAACTCATAAGCAAATAAAGGAGCTTCTTTCTTATGGCAATACGGGATGACATGTTTACCGAAGTCCAAAGCCGGCTGTTCTGCATTAATCACCAACGCCTCCTTCAGCGTCTTCCAGTTAAAGATATAGATCCCCATAGATGCCAGATTGCTCCTCGGATGCTCCGGTTTTTCCTCAAAGTCCGTAATTTTCTTATTCTCATCCGTAATCATGATGCCGAACCTCTTCGCCTCTTCCATCGGCACCGGCATAACTGCGATCGTTACTTCCGCATTATTCTCCTTATGGAAGTCCAGCATCGCTTCATAATCCATCTTATAAATATGGTCGCCCGACAGGATCAGTACATATTCCGGGTTAAAGCTGTCGATATAATCGATATTCTGGTAAATCGCATTAGCGGTACCCGTATACCATTCACTGTTCGCGCTCTTTTCATAAGGCGGCAGCACGGTTACGCCGCCGATATTCCGATCCAGATCCCACGGAATACCTATACCGATATGCGTATTTAACCGAAGCGGCTGATACTGCGTCAGCACGCCCACCGTATCCACACCGGAATTAATACAATTACTCAAAGGGAAATCAATAATCCTGTACTTCCCGCCAAAGGCTACTGCCGGCTTTGCTACTTTTGATGTAAGAACACCCAATCGGCTGCCCTGCCCACCGGCTAAAAGCATGGCAATCATCTCTTTTTTAATCATGTCATCACCTCTTAATTTCTTTGAGTAGGATAAAACACTATATAGTGTTGTCTAATTATACCATATTCTGATATGAAAGTGAATATTTTTTACAAAATACTTTTGCCTTTTCTCATTTTTTTATGTAGATTTTTTACAATTTTCTTTTTTATTCATTTTTTAATTTGTCTATTTTCATGATTTTCCATCCATGTTATTACATTTTTCCCGGTATGCTTGTATAATGTTTATTGGTTCAGGCAGAATGCAAGGGATCTTGCGCAGCAAAATGCCAGGGATCTTGCGTAGCAAAATGCCAGGGATCTTGCGTAGCAAAATGCCATTACCAAAAACGTTTACATATCCAAAATTTGCATATAATAATTTAAGCAAGAATAAAAAAGAATAGGAAGTGCGCATATGTACAAAATAGATTTTCACCAACCCTGCCACGTATATTTCATCGGCATCGGCGGCATCAGCATGAGCGGGCTGGCCGAGATCCTGCTTGAAGAAGGCTTCCAGGTATCTGGTTCCGATATCAAACCCTCGCCGCTCACCGAATCTTTGGAGAAAAATAACGCCCGCGTTTTTTATGGGCAAAAAGCCTCCAATCTGCCGGAGAACATCGATGTCGTCGTCTACACCAGCGCCATCCATGAAGATAACCCTGAATTCATTGCCATGAAAGAGCGGGGAATCCCAAGCCTTACCAGGGCGGAACTATTAGGGCAGATGATGCAGAACTATGAAGTGCCTGTCGCCATCAGCGGCACCCATGGCAAAACAACGACCACTTCCATGATCTCCGAAATCCTTCTGGAAGCCGGGCTGGATCCTACTTTATCCATAGGCGGCATCCTGAAAGAAATAGGGGGGAATATCCGTATAGGCAAGTCCAAATATTTTGTAACGGAAGCATGCGAATATACGAACAGCTTCTTAAGCTTTTTTCCTAAAATAGGAATCATATTAAATATAGAAGAAGACCATCTCGACTTTTTTAAAGATATTCAGGATATCCGTCATTCATTCCATCGATTCGCCGCGCTTCTCCCGGAAGACGGAACGTTAATCATCAGCGGCGACATCGAAAATTACCGCGAGATCACTGACGAACTCCCCTGCACGGTCATTACCTACGGTTCCTCGCCCGACAACGATTATTATTGTACGGATATCCATTATGACGAACTGGCGCACCCTGCATTCTGCCTGAACCGCAAAAACGGCAAAAGCGAAACCTTTTCCCTTATGGTGCCCGGGGAGCATAATGTCCATAATGCCATGGCCTCTATTGTTCTTGCAGATCTTCTCGGCATAGACAGCAGAACCATCCAGAAAGCTTTTCTGGAGTTTTCCGGTACCGACAGGCGTTATGAACGGAAAGGAGAAAGGAACGGTGTCTCTATTATAGATGATTATGCGCATCATCCCACGGAAATTACAGCAACTTTAAGAGCGGCTTCCCATTATCCGCACCAGTCTCTCTGGTGCGTATTCCAGCCTCATACCTATTCGCGGACGAAAGCCTTTCTTCCCGAGTTTGCCGAAGCGCTGGCGCTGGCCGACCACGTGGTTCTCGCCGATATTTATCCGGCCAGGGAAACGGATGACCTGGGCATCAGCTCCAAAGACCTTCAGGAAGAAATTCTCCGTCTTGGGGCGGATTGCACTTATCTCCCTACTTTTGAAGAGATCGAAAATTTTTTATTAGAAAATTGCATAAACGGTGATCTGTTGATAACTATGGGAGCCGGAGATGTGGTAAAAATCGGCGAAAGCCTTCTTCAAAAATAGCTATCCACAATATCCACAAATTTTTTTAAAATGGGCTTTTAAAAATTTGTGGATATTTTTTCAGGCGGCTCCATAAAGCAAAAAACTGTTTTTCCAGCCTTGCACCCCTCCCCTCCAAAATTATCCACATTGTCCACATTGTCCACCATCCAGGCGGGCCAAAAAGCCCTCGTCCTTTTTCGGGAAAATGACTATTTCCATTTTATATTTGTTATGATATAATGCATCATGCTTTAAGAATGGATGCGTCTGTCAATACAGATATCGATAGATTCAGGATGGGTGAACACTATGGGGCGTTTAAAAATTTATAAAGACAATTACACAGAAGCGACAGCAGTATCCAATATATTCATTGATGAGTATATGAAGGATGCCAATGATGCGCAGCTGAAAATATATCTATACCTGATCCGTATGATGAACGCCAATCTGCCGACAAGCATATCGGATATTGCCGACAAGTTTAACCATACGGAAAAAGATGTCCTACGGGCGTTAAAATATTGGGAGAAACAGCGTCTTCTTACTCTGGAATTTGATGATTCCAAAAACCTGATCGGCATCCATCTCCTCGATCTGAATAAGTCAGGGAACCCTGCTGCTGACAAGCCCTTTAAGCCGGTCGTCACTCTTATGGCTGCCCCTGAACCGGCAGCGCAGCAGAGTGCGGAAGCGGACAACCCTTATGCAAAACCTGCCTACACTTTGGACCAGATCAAAAATTTTAAATCCAGCGAAGAAACCTCCCAGCTTCTTTTTATCGTGGAGCAATATATCGGCAGGACGCTTTCTCCTTCAGAGATCAAAACTATTTTTTTCCTTCAGGACAAGCTTGCATTTTCCATGGACTTGATCGATTATTTGGTACAATACTGCGTGGAACGCGGGAAAAAAGATTTCCGTTACATAGAAAAAGTTGCCATAAGCTGGGCGCAGGCTGGCGTTTCCACTCCCGGGGATGCGGAAAAATATGCGTATAAATATGACAAAGTCGTTTACGGCATCATGCATGCGCTTGGCAAAACAAGCGCTCCTACCAGAAAAGAGGTGGAATACATCAACCGCTGGACCAGGGATTTCGGTTATGAAATGGATGTGATTGATGCCGCCTGCGAACGTACAGTCCTTTGTACCGACAAGCATCGTTTTGAATATGCGGACCGCATTTTAACCAGCTGGTACCAGGCTAATGTCCATCATAAATCGGATATTGCCAAGGCTGACGAACTTTTCCGCCGTAACAGGACGACGGCTCAAAAAACAGCCGCTTCCAATAAATTTAATCAGTTTAAACAAAACCATTATGATTTTGATGCTCTTGAAAAAGAGCTCCTGCACAATTAAAATTGTCCGCAGCCAGCATGATCAGCAAGGGGAGGAACAAGGCGTGCCATTAACGAACACCCAATACGATACCATTATCCGCACTTATGAAGAAAAGCAGAACCGAAACCGCCATGCTCTGGAAGAACGCCGCTCTTATGTTTATTCCCACGTGGACGGTTTCCGGGAATTGGAAGATTCCATCGCTTCTATTTCTGTAGCCCAGGGACGGAAGCTTTTAGAAGGGGATGAAATGGCGCTTCACGAGCTCAGGCTCCTTCTCCGGAACTTATCGGAAAGCAAAACCAGTCTCCTTATGGCCTCCGGCCTGCCCGCAGACTATCTGGAGCCTGTCTACGACTGCCCGGACTGTCAGGACACCGGATATATTGACGGCAAAAAATGCCATTGTTTCCGTCAGGCAGAGATTTCCCTGCTTTACGAACAATCCAATATCAGCCGTACTTTGGAAACAGAGAATTTTTCCACCCTTTCCTACGAATATTACAATGGAGAGGATCTGATCCATTTTCAAAATGCCGTTGAAACATGTAAAAAATTTTCAAAAAATTTTAGTTTCGACTACCGCAATCTCTTTTTTTATGGTACAGTGGGAACAGGTAAATCGTTTCTTTCCGGATGCATTGCAAAAGAATTGCTGGAAGCAGGGAATTCCGTTATCTATTTCAGTGCTGTCGGACTCTTTGAAGCATTATCCCATCTTTCTTTCGATTATAAGAATAAAGAAGAACTTCATGGAACTTACGAGGATCTTTATCGATGCGACCTGCTGATCATCGATGACCTTGGAACGGAGCTGACGAATAATTTTGTGACATCCCAGCTCTTTTCCTGCCTTACTGAAAGGCATATGCGGAAAAAATCAACGATTATCTCTACGAATTTATCCCTTGAGGAATTGCGCAACCGCTATTCTGACAGGATATTTTCCCGGATCACAAGCAATTACACGATATGTAAGCTTACCGGGCCGGATATCCGGATATACAAAAAATTACATAAAGCCGAATAGGTAAAGCCAGAAAGGCTGGGCCGGACAGGCTTTGGACAACACCCCTGCCGGGGGCTATTATTTCATTATGGAAAGCGAGGATCTTTCATGTCAAAGCGTGAAGAAAAAAGGAACCTGGAAACAATTCCTGTCGGTTCTTTAGGCATCATTCCTTTGGACGGATGCAAACCCTTATGTGAAAAGGTGGATTATTACCTTGTAAAATGGCGGACGGAACGAGAAAGCGAACACAAAGACAGCCTGGCCTTTGCGGGTTATCAACGGGATTCCTATATCCTTGGAGCAAAAGTTCCACGATTCGGTTCCGGCGAAGCAAAGGGCATTATTCTGGAGTCTGTCCGAGGCACCGATCTCTATCTTCTTGTCGATGTGGCTAACTATAGCCTTACCTACTCTTTATGCGGCCACGAAAACCACATGTCCCCCGATGATCATTATCAGAATCTGAAACGTATTATAGCGGCTGTAGGCGGCAAAGCCAGGCGTATTACGGTCATTATGCCTTATTTATATGAAAGCAGACAGCACAAACGCACATCACGGGAATCGCTGGACTGCGCACTGGCCCTTCAGGAAATGGTTGCCATGGGGGTCGATAACATCATTACTTTTGATGCCCACGACCCGAGGGTCCAGAATGCAATCCCGCTCCATGGTTTTGAAACAGTGCAGCCTACCTATCAATTTATCAAAGGATTGCTGCAGCATGTAGAAGGGCTGGAACTGGATTCCGACCATATGATGGTGATCAGCCCCGATGAAGGCGGAATGAGCCGCGCGATTTATATGGCCAATGTTATGGGACTCGATATGGGCATGTTCTATAAGAGACGTGATTATACCAAAATCGTCCATGGACGCAACCCCATTGTCGCCCACGAGTTTCTTGGGACAAGCGTGGAAAACAAAGATGTTATCATCATCGACGATATGATTTCTTCCGGCGAGAGCGCTTTGGAAGTCGCTGCGGAATTAAAAGAAAGAAAAGCCCGCCGGGTATTTATCTGCGCCACTTTCGGACTCTTCACCAACGGTCTGGATCGTTTTGACCAGGCTTATGCCGACGGCACGATCGACAGGGTTCTGACGACGAATCTGATTTACCAGACGCCGGATCTTTTGTCCCGCGAATGGTATATCGATTGTGACATGAGCAAGTATATCGCATATATCATCGATACCTTGAACCATGATGCGTCTATCAGCGATTTGCTTAATCCCAACGAACGTATCCAAAGCATCGTGGCAAGATATAAAAACGGAGACTTCGAAGACTAATCCTTTTATTGGTTTTCGGCTGAAAATTATACCGGCTGAATGCCTCTTTAGGAAAGCAGAAAGGAGTCCTCCTATGTCTTATATTCCGGCAATTATTATTATTACTTTAATAGTTATTATTGCTTATATGGGCTATCAGCTTTATATCCGAAATATTCATTACAAATATAAAGCGGATAAGATGAACAATCTGGAACAAAGCTACGAAGATAAAATACAGAATCTGGAAAGCACCGTCAGTTCGCTGAATAAAACGGCATACACCCATACCGTGACGAAGATCGGCAACATCGACTATTTTATTAACCGTTGCTCTTCTTATTTTGAGCGCTTTCCCAATTCCGTTTTTACTATGATCGGCTTCAGCATTTCCAACCTCGGGAAGATCAACCAGTTTTTCGGCCCCTCAGAAGGGGATAAAGTCATGGTTTACACTGCCGACACGCTGCGCAACAGCGTACAGGGCAGCGCTACCTATGCCCATGTCAATTCCAATCTGTTCGGCATTCTTTTAAGAGATACGACGGAAGACGAAATTATGGAAATCGTGGAAACGATTACTGAAAAGCTAAAGAACTATTCCCCCACTTTCGCAGTCACCGCCGCATTCGGCATTTACTATATTAACCGCGACCATCTCGGGGACAGTCTGATGGATATTATGAACTATACCCTGCTGGCGCAAAAAGCGATCAAAGATCCCAAGGCTGCCAATTATGCCTACTTTACGGAAGACCTGATCCGCACTTATAACGAAAACAGAAAAATGAGCGCTGAAATGGAAGAAGCATTGGACAATCACAAGTTCATCGTTTATCTGCAGCCCATGATTGATCTCCATTCTTATCAGATCGTATCCGCAGAGGCATTGGTCCGCTGGGATTATCCAGGGAAGGGAATCTTATCTCCTTATGCCTTCCTTCCGCTTTTCGAAAATACCTCTCTGATCCAGAAATTGGATTATTATATGTGGGAAGAATGCTGCAAGGTGATTCGCCGTTGGATTGACAATAAAATAACCCCTCTCCCCATTTCCATGAATATTTCGCCGCTTCATCTGCAAAGCACGGCGTTTATCGACAAGCTGGAACAGTTGATGCACTCTTATCTGATCTCCAAAGACCTTCTTGTATTGGAACTCCCGGAACGGGGCGTTGCCAATGCCAGAAGGGAGGTTTCCGAGATTATCATGAAATTAAAAGAAAGAGGGTTTTCCCTCTGTATCGATAATTTCGGAAGCGTACACTCTCCTTTGAATCTGCTGAAGGATTACCCCATAGAGCGGATCAAACTGGACCGAAGCTTCCTTACAAGGAACTCTTCCTCTGCCGAAGGCCTGACAATTCTTCGTTACCTGATCGCCATGGCAAAAGAATTGAATCTTACGGTTATCACCGAGGGAGTGGAATCGTTGCAGCAAGCCAATTTTCTTTCCGATATCGGCTGCGATATCGCTCAGGGATATTTCTTTGCGAAGCCTTTGGATGTAAGACATTTTGACCAGTTGAACAAGTCCATGCTCCGCAACCTCTACCGTCCGTCGGAATATTACCCGACTTTCGAGGATTTTGAAAAAGATGTGGATATACTGACGCAGATGATGCAAAGGGTTGGATAGAAAAAGGAACAAAAAAACAATGGCGGAATGGAAGCCAGTCGATCCATTCCGCCATTGTTTCTTTTTTCACTTTTTCGCACTCCGGCATATAGAGGCTTTAATAATCCAAGTCCGTCTTCAGCTTCGCTATGGTAAATACAAAGAAATCACTGAGTGCTTCATTTATCTCCTGTTCTATATCTCCAGGAGGAGTATCCGATACCAGGACGGAAGCCACAACCTTATAATTGGACAAATCCATCTTTGCCGCATCTTTCACGGTCAGCACCAAATCCCTTGTAATGATTCCATGCCCTTCCGATCCCGTTCCTTTCTCTATTTCTTTCCAATGAAACTTATAAGTAATATATACGGAATTGGCAAATGCCCCAATGGAAGAAGCCCCTTTCTCTAATTTCTGCTGGATATCCGAGGAAGGCGGGGATGCCAGCGCCAAGGACAGTTGGCTGCCCGTATAAGGTTCATAAACAGGCGTTCCATTTCTATTTGTCTTTTCCATAATATGGTAAGTCACCGTGTAATATTTATCCGCGATCTGCTGGTTCATGGATGTATTATTTTCGCTTATAATCCCGTTAAAATCCAGTTTAAAATCAAAGTCAACCGTATGAGGCATAGGAGTCTGGTTATGGTAAGTGTTGATCCCCAGTTCCATCAGATCCTTTGTTTCCAGGGCGCATGCCAAATCGGTTTTTCTCCTGGCCTTAACGACATCTGTATGGACATCGATGACTTCCCCTCCTGCCGGATAACCCGCATCCTCTATCCTCAGCAGATCCAAATGCACCACATAATTATCTTCGGTATAATCTGCCAGATCGGCGTTGCCAAAGTTAAGGACAATATGCACCTTATCGCTGATTTTTCCGTTCGTCCTTCCGCCAGCCTTCCTCATTTCTTCCTCAATAATTTCTCTCAGGAAATCCAGCGGGAATTCCATATTTCCATCCCTATAGAAATACATCTCATTCCTGTTTACATAAGAACCAATATTGGTTTCCGGCTTCTTCTCCTCCTCCCACGGCTTCACTTGTTTCCCATTTACTGTTATATTCGTATTATCCGGCAGTTTGACCCGGTTTCCGTTTGTATCGGTAAGATAGATTCCCATTTCAAGATATTTATAATGGTTCGCGCTGTCTATTGTCGTTGTCGGACTGTATAATACCCTCGTCCAATATGCCAAGTCACCGCTTACCAGAAGAGTTCCATCGATCTCAACTTCTGTCCCGTCCTGAATAGAACCCTGGATAAGAGGCGGGTAATCTTCCCTGTCCAAACTGATTACCAGCCCAGGCTGCCTCGTTACCTGTAACTCCGTATGTTCCGATATTGTCGTCCTGTTCGCGATCTCTTCGCTTCCCAGAACCGGCGTGATATGGTAATCGCTGATATCCCTGGCCTCCTTTTTGGTTTCCTCATCGACAAGAGAGGTATCGACCACGATTAAGAATTTTTCCACTGCTACCTTTTTATACTCATCACCGTCCGACTCGAACCATTCATCGTCCTTATATACTTCCATCCCTTTATCATCATGAATCGCCTTATTCTGATAGTGGTTTCCATCGGCATCCTGGAAGAATTCATACTTGATCACGTCTTCCGTCCCATCCACCGTATAATAATATACCTTATCGGAATCGCACACATCGATCAAAGTAAGTCTCGTCCCTTTCCAGAAACTTACGCTTTGTACCTCTTCCGTACCCGCTTTCTTACGGGTCATGCTCAGTGTCTTGCTGATAGTAAGAGGCTTCGAGTCGCTGCTGTATCTTACTCTCGCGTCCCCATAAATGTATTCCGTATACAAAGTATAAGAACTGTCATTTGCCAGAAGCGGCTCTTTATTTATCCCGTCTTTTTTCGCCTTATCCGCGTTATAAACCTCTCCTTCCACAATCTTTAAATACGTATCTATGGTCAGCCTTTCCACGACAAACACAGGAATTTGCAGAACCACTGTTCCCCCTTGCGCTGTCCCGGCGTCTATCGTCTCATAATCTTTCTGTTGATATGTTATTTTCAGCAAGGAAAAGGTACCGTCCCCCGTAGGATTCCCATCCGCATCCGCCTCGGCCGTATCGAATTCATCATAAAATATTTCCCAGCGTCCTTCTTTGAGGTCGCAGGCGATACTCTCCGTTCCTCCAGCGTTCTCCGTTATGGCACCGTTATCCACTTTCATCGGTGTCACAGACATATCCGTTATCCTGCCTATTCCCTCGTCGTATACGCTGTCTTTCCCTCTGTGTCCGCTGTTCTGCACCCCTCCAGCCCCTGTCAGCAGCGCCAGGACGCTGCTCATCATCTGGTCTACGGTACCGTATTGGGTATCCAGGACAATGAGCGGCAAAGGCATTTTTCCTGCTCCCTGCGCCACTTCCAACGGGGACACATATTGGTTGTCTTTCTTCTGGTACACATTGCGCCACATATCTGCCGCCGCATGTCCGCCGTCATCCGTGATATGAAGCCGGCAGGCATCTAACAGGGCATCGGCATTTCCTCCGGCTGCAGCTGTTTCATATGCTTCCAATATCTTTTGCGCATTCACCCGGGAGAACAGCCGATCCTTCTCCTCCTCCTTTTTGCTTCTCCATGCTTCCGCCGCTGTATTCCCCGGCGTATCGTCCCTTTCCTGGTATATAATATGGATGTTTTTGCGGTATGCATACGGATACGATAACAGTTTATTGCCTTCCGTTCCCGCAAGGGCTGTTCCGACATCCACCACCGGCCTGATTCCTGCCGCCGGAGCCTTTACCTCCGGCATCAGGAAATATGCCTGGCCGTTTCCTTCATAGATACCCATTAAATTACCAAAATATCCGGCATAATCCCCTATATTTCCTTCTGACAATATACCGAATGTATCGGTAAACCGGCTTCCGTTCCATAATTTTGCCGTTCCGGTTCCAGCTCTTCCAAGCGTGTCTTTTATTTTTTCCATCTGCCCCTGCATGGAAGCATCTGCAAGCAATGTCCCTGCGGCAGGGATATTCCCCGCCATATCATAATATCCGACCACGTTATCTTCCACAGATGCCTGATAGGAATAAACTTCTGCAATGTTTTCCCCAAAAGCAAGATAGCCGAATACCCCTCCCGCGCTCTGGAAAGCTGTATTTCCATTATGGCTGAAGATACGGTTTCCTTTTACTGTTATATGGTTCAGATTATTCTCCGTCGTCAGGGCTTCCTTTCTTCCGCAGACTCCTCCCGCACAACTATATTCCATATCCGTCCTGACAGCCAGGATCACATTGTCTTCCACGTTTACGCTGTCAAAACACATTTTCTTTCCTTTGTCCAGGCCGAACACGCCGCCAGTCCGATAACCCAGCAGTTCATTTCCTTTTATATTGACAACATATGGCCCCCCTGTTGCCCATGCGTTGCCTGTCTGCTGTCCTCTTTCCACCAGTCCGGCAACTCCGCCGGTATTTTTCCCATATATGGTACTTTCCGTCACATTCACCGTTTTCAGCTTCTGGCTTCCCATATTCTCCGATGCATTCACCCTGCCAAAGATCCCGCCGGAACCGGCGCTGTCATTGATCTGCGCAATGCTTCCATTGCTGCCGATCGTGCATCGGCTAATTTGTACGCCCTCCAATGTGGTATCCGTCCGGCTGACATCCTGATGGAAAATCTCGCCGGCCACGCCCCCTGCAGAACCTTTGCCGCTCCTGATGACACAGTCTTCTACTTTCGTGTCTTTACAGCTCAAGTCCATCATCGTAGCCTGCCCGATGATTCCCCCCGCCGCTTTCACCGACTGCCCCGATGCCGTATCGTTCTGCTTATCCTGCGCACGGCGGCTGTCCGACACAATATCCATGCCGGATATTACCGTATTTTCTATCACAATATTGCTTCTTTGCGCTTCTATGTAACCGCCATTGGGGACATTTTCCAAGGCGGCGCCTATGATACCTCCTGCATAGGACAAGCGGGAAGAAATCCCATATTGCGGTTTTCCATCTACCAGGCTCCCCATGACTTGTGCATCTTTTATAACGATCTGGCTGTTCCTATAACAATAACCGATCATTCCCCCGGCATTGACATCCCCGTCCGGAATCCTGTTTTGTCCGGCTGTCGTTGCAGCATCCACCGTTTCTGTCCCATAGGAGGAACGAATATTCGTATTTTCCACTTTCACTGCGGTCATATCGCACTTTGCTTCCCTTTGCAGTTTTCCTATGATTCCTCCAACCCCAAAGCCCCCATAGCTGGTAGAATTCATGTTCTTGCTTTCCAAGACGCTGTCCGATACCGTGATATTATTTATTACAACATTTTGTGAACTCCCGTTCCTCCGGCAGCCGTAATATTCCCCCAATACACCTCCCGTGCTTTCCGCGCCGTCTATCGTTACATATTGTATATCCGGGCTGGTGCCGCTGCCGTTTATTATCACATTCATTTCTATCCGAATACTGTTACTTCCATCCCTGCGTTTTCCGACATGGCCTACCATAGCGCCGCTTCTTCCCCTGCCGGCTCTCTCCTGATTCTCGTTCTTGGGATCTGTACTATCCGCAATATCCTTCGTCTCTCCCTCATTCTTCAGCTTCACCTGCTTCCCGGAAGCGTTTCCTGTAATTTTGCACTTGTCCATCTTCAGCTGGAACGCGGAAGTTTCATCTTTCAGCAGCCCCATAATACCGACGATGCCGCCGCAGCTCCCCCCTTTTGTGTGGATCAAAGTATCCTTTGACAGAGCCAGAACCTGACACTCGGAAAAATGGTAATCCGGCTTCTCCCTCAATCCAGGGGCAATCCATGCCACGATGCCCGCCGCATGGCCCTTGCTGGAGATATCCGCATCGAATACCGTGATCTTCTCCATCTTCCACGGACAGCGCATCATTCCAACAACAGCCGCCGCCCGATCCACTCCATAATTGATATTATCGTTATCCGCATAATCGCTGCTGTGGAAGGTTCCTGTCACTATCAGATTCTTGATATAATAATCGACAGCCCTCTCCTGCGCGCATACGAGATCATTGAATAGGGCAATCGTATGAAGTTCCTTTGCATAATCATTGACCATTTCCGCTTTGACCGTAGCGCCCGCTCCATCAAAATTGGCCCTGAAATCCGAATAAATCCCGGTATCCCTGACTTTTAAAGCGCCATTATCCCTGTCGCCCCCATCGACGCTGAATATCCGATAAGTAGCTCCCAGCCCCCGGAAACCCCTTCTATAAACGGACAGATCATAATCCGCCTCTTCCATCCCTTTTCCCGGAGCATCTACAAGGCGGTAGGTCATCGTATCCCGGATATCGGGTGTCACCGCGTTCAATCTGCTCTTATATTGCTTCCCGGAAGTATTGGATAAAGTCCGATAAAATCCGCTTCCGTCTGCTTCAACGCTGTCTTCCGATTCCTTTCCTCCAAAAGTAAAATATTGGTAAATATACGGATACCAGAAAACCTTATCATCCTTCTTCGTTGCCTTTGTGTAATCATCGCCCGCACTGCCTTCCCCCAGTCCTGTCTGGCTGTACTCCGCCTTGCGGCATACTGCCTTTTCATCGTATCCCCCTGCGTTATAGCATACCGAAAAAGAGTCCGAATTAATTGCCATGGACACGATCTGCAGCTGGGCCGCCGTGCCAACCTGGCATTCAAAACTGTCTGCCGAAGGCCACGTAATGGGAATCTTTGCTTCCTTTTCCATCTCTTCCGCCGTTATAATATCATAAGTATTGGAAAAAGGAAGCGCTGCATGCCGGTAAATCCCTGCAATAGTTTTGCTTTCATGGGGAAGTATCTTTCCACCCGCACTGCCGCCTTCATAGATCACAAATCCATTTTCCACCTTTCCGACCGCCCCGGACACATAAGGGTATGCGGATGACGAAAATCCACTTACAAACTCTGCCATGGTGCCATCATTCGCCCTGTTCCAGAGTCCGCAATGGAACCCCTCCAGATTCGCCTCTTCTAGGCCGCGCAGAATCAAGGAACCTTGCTGTACGATTCCTACATAGCCTCCTGCCGCCGTGTCGCCGCTGTCCGCTGCAATGCGGCTTCCGACTTTTACCTGGTCGATAATATTATCCCCTCCCAATATGCAGGCAATCGCTGTGCCTCCCATATTGGTTACATGGGTAATCGTGGTCGTGGTGGCCAAAAGAGCCGAATCCGATACCTTGTCAAGGCTGATAATCTCCAGATTTTTTACCACTGCCCCTTTCGCATACTGCACCAGCCCGAAATTCGCGCAGCTGTTATTTTTCCTTTTATAGGGCAAAGTAACTATCGGACGGCTTCCATCCATTTTTTTCCCGATGATAACTCCTGCGAAGGGATAGTTTTCCGTCCCAAGACCCACATATTCCATTGCGGCGTTCTTGTCCGTCGCGCCGGACAGCCCGGTAAAGTCAATATCCTCCTGAATGACATAATAAGCCTGTCTTAAATCATCCCTGGTCGGAAAGCCGTCCTTCAATTCTCCATAGGTATATGTCTTTAAGCTGCCATCCTCATGGTTCTGCTCACAGATACCATTGCCGTTCGTGTCATTCCTGTCTCCCACAGCCCTTATCTGCCAGCCTTCCAAGTCGCGTTCCCATTCTCCGTTAATCAGGTAACGGGAAAGCGCCAGAAGCTGTTTTGCGCTTGTAATCTGATATGGGTCTTCGTAAGTGCCGCATCCTTTTGTAATAGAAGCATTTTTCGGATTTACCCGAATGCCTTTGCCTTCGCATACATAAGGCAGGTAAGAATCCCAATCCGCATCCGCGATCCCCAGGTCCGCATCGCCGTCCACATTCCAGTATTCTATGCCTTCCTTCAATTCCTTGCCAACGGTTACATAAGGAGCAGCATAATTATTTTCTCCATGGATGGCATCCGTAAACGGCTCCCTGGTATTTCCTGTTCCATCCCCGCCCTTATATGCCTCTTCCGTAAATAAATATCTGACACGGCCCTTGTTGATCTCCGTTTTATCCGTATAATAATGCTTATCAATCAGCGTAGCGGCGCTAAAGACTCCGGCATGCCGACTATCATCCACATCGATATTGGTAAAATCCAATTTCAGGTTTTCCGTAGTCATCACTCCGTTCTGCATCGTTCCGACCTGTCCAATCAAGGCGGATGCCGCATATTTATCCGCTATCTTTTGATAATTTTTCGTTTCAATCCAGCTGATATCCACCGTTGTGTTATCCATCACATTGCCGACCAGCAAGCCTACCCCGTGTACCGCCCCCTTATAATCATACACAAATAAATTATCCAGCCGTATCCTATATATATTTTTTATTCCGCCAATCGCCCCCGGAAATAAAGCGCCTGAGTTCGTACTCATATGGGATACCGTCCCAGAAAGAGTCAGATAATCATCTGCCGCCCCTTGTACCGTTACCGTCCCGCCTTCACTGAGCAGCAGCCCGCCGTGCATCAGGTAATGTTCCCTCGCATCTCCGGCCCTTTTATTGCTTCCTTCCGCAAGTTCCCTGCCATAAAAGATTACCCTGGCTTTTTCCCCGCCGTTTACCGTACCACTTTCTATCGGTGTCGGATAATAACTTTTTCCCTTTAAATCAATCGTTCCCTTTATCTCCACGCTGCTGTTTTTATTCGGCAGGTTCCCATTTTTAAAGTACGGCTTCAGGTACTGCCGCAAGCCATCGTCCATATATTGGGACAAATGCCAGATCATCATCTGATCTCCATCCGCAACCACGAGATGATCCTTGTCCAGCTCCCTGCCCGCCAGATAAGAATCCTCCGCATCCAAAGTATTTCCGAATAAATTATAATAATATCTTGTCACATTCGATCCTATTTCCCATGGGTGATTCCCATAAGTAATCATATCATCCGCAAAGCCTTTGCTGATAATATTGACGATGCCGCCGAATTTATTACGGTTTGCCGCGTCGCTGTTGATCCCGACAATATCGCTGAAATTTGCTCCCGCGCCGGTAATTGCCACCTTGCCCGCCGTTGCCGGGTAACTCTGCTTTCTCTGGCCGACCTCTTCCCCTGCAATCCAATAGCCGTCCAGTTCTATGAGCGCTTTACGCCCGTCATTAAACAGCAGCCCGTTCGGTCCTCCGCCCGCCGCCGTAAACGTAGCGTTCTCAATCCTCGTATTCTTCAGCTGAATTCTGCCGCATACCGTATATACGATGCCGCCGAAGCCGCCCCGTGTTGAAAAATAAGGCCCCTCTGCCGCTGTTGTTCCGTTTCCTATTGTAAGATTCTTGATCGAATAAGATTCCTGGGTAATTGGATCCTTATAAGGCGCAATGTCATACCATCCCCATCCAAGGAAACCAGCCGTACCCCACTGAGAATTGATTTCCAGTCTTGCACCATCTTCCACATGAATATCCCTCATGGCAAGCGTAACTCTTGCCTGATTTGTATTATTTTCATTAATATAGGTGATCATGCTGCTGACAAAACGGCTTCCCGTGGTAATCTTTTCTGCCAGCCCTAGTCCATCGATCTTAATCACAGGCAGATCTCCCGTGCCTCCTGTCGTCTTGTATATGGCGATCAAACCGCCCGCATAGTGTTTTTGTCCCTCTCCTGCCCCATTTTGTTCTATGCGGAAATTGCCTCCGATCCTGCTCCCCGATACCTCCAGCGTCGTTCCTTTTGCCGCGCTATAATCCGCAAACATTCCCCCATAATAATAGCGGGACGGATCCGCGCTGCTCGTCAGATCCAAATCTATATTTACATTTCTGACCGCGATGTTATCAGAGCCGTAAACCGCCAGTCCGGCAGCCCCGTTTTTTACATAAGAAATACCCCTGTCCACCGTCAGGTTCTCAAATACTGCCCCGCTTCCCGCATAGGGGAACAGCGAAAGCCATGACTGGTAGGTCGTACAGTTCCCAAGCCGCAATTCCGTTTTCCCCTGTCCGACCATCTGCCCCTTGAAACACTCCGCATCCGATTTCCCCCTGTCGTTGCGGTTAAGGCAGTATATTCCCGATTCTTCCAGGTCAAAGCTTCCATCGGAAGGCGACAAATCATAGCGCGCAGAAAGCAATGCCGTCTTTCCCGCATTTCCAAAGCAATCCCCGGCAAATTTTCCTTCTGTATTCAATGCAATCGCCAGACGCATAACATCGGCCTCCGTGTCCAATACCCACGAATTGCCGCCCCCCTGTACGCTGCCGCTTACCTTCTTATCCACATAAGAAATCAAAGCATTGCCTTCCCCCCAGCTGCCGTTCCGATAAACCCCGCCATAAGAACCGATATCATCCACCCAGTTCTTTCCAGCCGTATTCGGCCTCGTATAATGACACCCTTCCTCAAAATAAACCAATGCCTCTTCCTGTTTTCCTGCTATAAATCCTTTCATTGCGGTGGAGTTATCTATGCTAAGGCCGTCTGCCTGGATTTCGCCGTCCATGGCCGCCATGCCGCCTATAGCCACTTCCCCGAAAATTCCCCCTTGTATTTTACTATCGCCCCCCGGATTGAATCCGGCGCTTACCATAGCGTTGGCTGCTTTTACCACCGCATAGTCACTCACACGCCCTATGATTCCTCCGATCACAGCAGCATCGGCAATGCTTCCGCTTACCGCCGCATGGCAGACCTCTATATATTCCCCATTGGCCGTCCCAATCACGCCGCCCGCCGCTCCTGTTGCCGATACGGTTCCGCTGATCTGAATACAGTCAAACGGAGCCGTTTCCTCCGCTTTCCCAATGCGGAAACGGGATCCCTCCACATAACCGGCAACACCGCCCGCATGGCTTCCCCCTGCCACGCGGCCGCTCATTTTTATATGGTGCAGCTGCCACCAGTCGGAAGCGCCCGGTGTTCCCGTACCATTCCCCGTATAAACTCCGATCACGCCGCCCGCATCCTGGCTACCCGCCACTGTCGCTTCCATGGTCAGGTTTTCCAGGCTGATCCCAGTGTCCGCGCATCTTCCCAAAAAACCGCCCGCCGTCGATCCTTCCACGGTTCCAGTTATTTTAATCGGTTTCCCGTCTGTCTGCCGGACGGTTCCATTTTCAATCCCGCCCACCAGGCCGCCATTGGCGCCGCTTCCATATACTTTGGCCTCCAGCCCGTTTTCCGCTCCTTCCAGCACCAGAACCGCATCCGGGCCGAGATATCCTGCCAGCATGCCGCCATAGACGCTTCCTGTCACCGTCCCGGAAGGAAATACATTCGTTTGATGCACTTCTACCGGCCCGGACGTTTTTCCTGCCAGCCCTCCGGCATACTGCGCCTCTACCGATGCCGTTAACTCGATATCCTTTTGCGGATCGCCGCTGTTTCTATATTGGATCTGAATCGGAGTTGTGCCATTATTTCCTACTTCGCCGAACAGGATGCCGGCCGCTCCCCCGCTGTTTTTTATGCTTCCGGATACCGATACATTCTCCACTGTCACTGTGTCCGAGGTGCCATCAGAAACCACATGGGCGGCAATCGCACCTACTGGCCCGCTGTCCGTATGGTCAATCACTGCATTTACCTGTAGTTCCGAAACCTTTGCCCCCGTAGCCACATAGTTCAAAAAAGGAGTAGCCGTTTGAAAAGTCAGCGATCCTCCCGTATAATATGTAGTCAAAGTGCCTCTGAAAGGGAACTGCTCTGTACCCAGCCCTTCAAAATCATTTTTTAGCGGTGTCAAGTCCCATTGCGCCCCCACATTAGTCCTTACCCCAAATTGAACAGTATACCCTTCAAAATCAAATCCGTCCTTGTTCAATTCGCACAAAGCCATAAGATCCGCCAAATTATTAACAGGAAGTATGCCGCCAGTGTAGTAGCCTGATGTCTCTGCAGCTCTCAGCTCGTCTACGGTAATCGGAATCGTCGATTGTTCCGTTCCATAATCAAAAGTTCTCGCAAACATAGAAACTCCCATGATTTCCTGGAACAGTTCCGCCGTCATGTCCCACTCATCCAGCCACTCTTTCTCCAGCCCGCATACGACGCAATAATATAGATCCGGCTGTCCTTCTTCCTGCCGCAATACAAAAATGTGGATTCCATAGCCATCCTCTCCGTCGCAGTCCAGACGCTGTGCTGCACATGCTTCGCAGACAGGCACGATTTCTCCCTCCGCCCTGTTCCATATATGGGCATGGAGAGACGCTCCCTCGCTTTCCAGCGTCTCTTCATCTATTTCCCTCTGGCAGAAGACACATCGATAGCCTTCCACCGCGCCGTCTTCTCCCAGTATTTCTTCATATTCATGTTCCCTGTCTTCCACGCAGGAAGGTATTCCCTCTTCCCCTCCGCCATTTTCCTCTTCGCTTCCCGGTTCCTGTTCCCCTGGCAGAATACCTTCTTCCGGCTCGCCTTCCCCTGATACATTATCTTCTCCCGGCAGCCCTTCTCCTGGCGCATTGCTGTCCCCTGGCTGAGTCCCCTCAGGCGTATTGTTATCTCCCGGCTGGCTTTCCCCTGGCGTATTATTATCTTCTCCCGGCTGGTTTTCCCCCGGCTGGTTCCCCTCCGGCGTATTGTTATCCCCCGGCTGGCTTTCCCCCGGCGTATTATTATCTCCTCCCGGCTGATTTTCCCCCGGCTGGCTTCCTTCCGGCGTATTATTATCTCCCGGCTGATTCCCCCCCGGCTGGTTTTCTCCTGGCACATTGTTATCCCCGGCCCCGCCCGGTTCGTTCTCCGCACTCCCATTCGAAGAGCCTTCTCCCTGCTCCGCGCCGCCTTCATACGCAGAATCCGAAATATTCTCTCCCCGGTTTCCCTCTGCTGCAAAAACAGAATACACTCCATTATTATTCAACAAAACTGCGCCGACAAGAAGTATTGCCAGTACACTGCTCATTCTTTTGTCATATTTCCTCATCGCCATCACCTGTCCTATCTCTGTCCTGCCGCCCGTTTTATCATGCATCTATTTCCGCCTGAAAAGCTTTTTTTGCAAATTCCTTCCACGTCAGCGTAGATTTGTCAATCTTTTCATCAAAACCCTGCTTTTTAAAAAATACAAATTTAATGGAGGAATAAGGCATCGTTTCAATCGTCATAATCCCCTTTCCATCTTTATACTCTATATTGGCATCATTTTCTTCCCTATACTTATCATTCCTGTTCAGTTCAAACAGCTCCGCATCCCATATAATCCGTATTTCCTGCTTCATACTGCCGCTTCCCTGCGCATAATAATTCCCCGTTGTTTTTAACTGATAGACGAAAGCTGATTCTGCCTTCATTTTTTCTTTCCAGTCCGTCTCATTCCATCCCGCCTCTTCCTCTATGGTCAGCCTCTGGTCGGTAATCTCCATTTTTCTTTGGTTATAATCCGCCATAATAATACCGGCAATCTTTTTCGTATCCTTTATATAATCCGGCGATATGGGATAAGCCATCAACAATACACGGGAAGACTGGTAAACCGCTCCCTGGCTGTTGTCTATCGTTACTTTTAATTCATAATCATCCCATGACAATTCTCCGCCCTTTAAATCTCCCTCAAATACCGCCTTTGCTATTTTTCCCCTTCCATCATTTTCCAGACGCACATAGCTTCCCGTGCTTCCCTTCCTTATTTCATAGACTGCCCCCACCGGCGCATCCAGCAGGGCAAACTCCACCTTGTACCCCACATTCAGGTCCAAATCATTATACAAAAGCTGGTTCGTATAATTCCGCACTTCCACATTGAACAAACAGCTGTCATCGCCCCATAGCTGTTTATTGACCGCCACCATCAGCCGGTTTACCAGATCTTCATGCACCAGCCTGCCGCCGCTCCTTTTCGTCAATTCCTCTATGTCCGCAATATCGTTAAGCCCCTCTTCCTCATACATATAGTTGCTGCTGAAATAAAATCCGGAAGCAATCGCCATTCCCTTTTCATATCTTGTTTTATAATATTTTGAATACACAGTAAGGGATGCCCCAGCCAGAACCAGGCAGCCTATCCATACCATTACTGCTTTTTTTCTGGTTCCTGCCCCCCATTTTTTCCATTTTTCTCCCAACATCATAATCCTTCCCCGGTGTCCCCTCTCTGCCGTCTATCCGCATTCTTTCTACTTCTCCGTCGGCCTCGGCTGCTTTGCGTTTACTACGACATAGACCAGATCCGTTTCTTTCTTATATGCGTCGAAATTGCTGATATCCTGCCATGTCACTTCGATCAAATAATAATCATATTCATAAGTCCCATTGCTATAAGCCAGCTTCATGCTGCTATCATCAAAGAAAAGATATTGCCCGGCATTCACGATATCCGCAATATCCGTCTGTCCGAACACTTCCCTGCGCATTTTATCCGTATTATCCTTCCCTGCAATAGGCGAAGCCGTTTTTACCCAATAACTCGTTTGATAAACCGGGTCATCCCCTTCCATACAGATCGCCCCGGCAGGAAGCCGCCCGCCGTCTGGTATCTGTTTCCTCTCCAATGGATACACCGCATAGTCCACTGCCAAGTTTTCCGTATGTACCAGCTGCAAGTCATAGTTAAATTCCGAATCTTTTACCAGTTCCGACATATTATCTTCCCCGTCATAGTTTTCCGGCACCCGGTTGGAAACGCATATAACCGTATGTTTTACTTCCCCCGGATGCAGGTTCCCGACCGCAAACTTCAGGGAATCTTTGGCATTCGGGTTCATCAGGTATAAATTATAGGGAGCCATGATTTCTGCCCCGGTCGTCTGCGCCTGTTTTACATCTTCCCTGAGGTACCACGCCAGAGTCCCTCCCCCCGCCGCCAGGCAAAGCATCGCCAGGATTATGATTATCATTATTTTCTTTTTCGTTTTCATCCTGCCCTCTCTTTCCTGCCAGCGCTGTGTTATTTCTCTTCTTCCGTCTGCCCTGTGATATATACGTCAAACCAAATATTATCTATGTAATTCCCAAGCATCGTATCTTCCTCGTCATATTCCCGGATCTTCTCCTGCTCTTCTTTCTCCGGCAGATTCCCATTGCCGGGGATATCCGTATATTCATAATTCCAGACCCAATAGACTTCCGCTTTTATCTCCGTGTTAAAAACCAGCTCCCCGGTGGCTGCGGTACCGTCCTTTGCATCCACATCTGTGTAATATTCCAACGGATCTGAAAACCTTCCCCATCTTCCCTGCCCGCTTTCGGAAGAAACGGTTTCCATGTTCGTATACACACGGATATGTCTTTCCATCAGCTCCCGTATCCTGGCTCTCTGTTCCGGCGGCAGGCTGTCCGCAGTACCGTCCTCTTCCCGGTAAGACAGCTTTACTTTGATCGAGTATCCCGTCACCGTCTCTCCAAGGGAAGTGATATAAAAAGTCATAGGGCCGTAAGATCCCGGCGCGATCATCTGCTCTTTTACATTATTTAAGTCCGTCAGTTTAATCGGAATTACCGGAATTCCTTCCGCGTTTGCTTCCGGCAGCATCATAATGTCAGGCCCGCCCGGCTCTATCGCCACTTTCAGCCCCCCGATCCCATCGGCCTCCAGCTTCATGCCATGCATAACCGCCGTATTATTGGCCGCATACCATGCCGTCGTCGCCGAAAAAAGCACCGCGCAAAGCAACAGGCACATCACAAAAGAAAGTATGATCTTTTCCTGGAATAACCTCTTAAGCCTCTTCATCTTTTCCTCTTTTCCGCGCTGCCCGCCCGACTTCCCTTACCAGCTGCACCACGCAGGATGTCAGGCATAAAACGATCGGCAGAATAATAACAACAAAATAAAATTTTTTTTCCGACAGTTTATCCAAAAAGCAGGACAGCGTCTTCCCATAGGGCAGCTTGCCGACATATTTCCCGACAATATCCGCTCTGGAAACGGTATATTCGTCCGTCCACGTATTGCCGTCCCCTTTCGTATAGTAAACGGTTTCCCCCGTCGTATAGTCTCTGGCAATATCATAAATACGATGGGTATTATACGCCCCTTCCAAGGAAGGATCCCCGGAAACGAAAGTAATAATATCCCCTGCCGCCAGTTCTTCTTCCGCTGCCTCCTTAATAATGATGCAGTCCCCTCCCGCAAACACAGGCTCCATGCTGTCCGTAACCACGCGCAGCATACGGTATCCAAAAAATGCCGGTGTCCTGTTATAGGCTGCGGATACAATAAAATAGCAAAGATACAATGTCACCGCTATAAATATGAAATTCCCTGTTCTCGCCAATAATTTCTTCATTATTTGCCGCCCGCTTTACGTTTCGCGGTTCTCTCCTGCCGCCTCTGCCGCATGGACTGCCGCTTTGCCTTTGCTCTGCTCTTTTTGTCCTCTATCTCAGGCAAAATAATATTCTTCTCGTTGTCCACATCTTCCAGCGTCAGCTCCCCCGCCTCCTGCTGCATCCGGTTCTTTCGGATTTCTTTCCGCTTCTGCCGCTGGATGCGTTCCAGTTCTGCCAGCTCTGCCTTCCGCTTCATCTGCAGATCGGTCAGTTCTTTCATCACTAATTTTTTCAGGGCGGCATCGCTCAGACTGGTTTTCAGCACCATTTCCTCCAGCATCTGCCGAATCTGCTTTGCGTCCATCTCCCGTTCCTGTTTCGGCCGGTCGATATCAATATCGTTGGCAAACTTCATATTATTATGGAGCATGGCGTAATCCCTGATCACCGTATTATAAATATCCCGCTCAAACTGCCTTGATATGGTCGGCTCCTGTTTTACGATATTTACCTTATATCCGACTCTGTTATAAGAGTGGATAAAATTCCACAGTTTATGGCATGCTTTATAATCCTTGTTTTTTCCGATTACATTGGTCTTTACGATCGGATGCACGACTGCGGGATACCGCCTCATCATGCCGATAAACTCAGTCGCCGCAAGCATATTCACCTGCTGGTGTATTTTTATAATACGGGCAAAAATATTGTTGTTTTCCTCTTCATTGCGTACATCCGTCTGTTTTTCCTGAATTTTGACCGATAGATTATACTCTATGACCTCCGTATAATTATCCACGCGGGATTCCATCTCAAAAAAAGTCCCGACCTCATCCTTGCTGGCCTCAAAAATTACATTAAAACGCTTATTGACAAAATATTGCAGCTCGGCCATAAGCGTGCAAATAAAACGGTTCTCATAGATATTAATGCTTTCTTCTTTGTATACGTTAAGGATCCTGCTGGGGATGACCGTCCCGTCTTCCTTGTATTCATCAATAAGATTGCTGTGTGCAAGCAAATGCCGGATGGATTCCGTCGTGATATTCCGTGCCATAGCCACATTCACGACTTCCCTCTCCTCTTCGATAAACTTCCTCGGATGAACGATAACATAATGCAGGGACGGCATGGCCTCTTCGATTTCTTTGACCCATTCCTCATCGATGCTCTTTACAAGCTTCGCATTGGAAAATTTGCAATAGTTGCTCGCATTTTCCAGCAGATTATAAAAATAATTATAAAATTTGTCGTCTTTCAGCTGTTCCTGCACATCCTCCCGGTTCATGTTCCGGTAAGTTTCATGCACATAGCCAATGCCTTCCGTGTTTTCCATAACCTTCTCCACTTATCCCGCGCTCATCCTCTTCAGTCTTGCCAGGTACGCTTTGCTGATTTTCATATTTTCTCCGCCGAACTGCCGGTTCAGGTATACCACCAGCCCGTCCAGCTCATCCCTGATAAATCCCAGGCCCAAGGACTCGAACTTACGCAGGATCTTCTTGGAAAACATAAAATCGATCCCGTCGATCTCCGTGCCTCCGCAGGCCACATAACAGGGGACGAATTCTTTCAGCTGGCGCATGATTCTGTTACCAAACGTCAGGCGGAAATGCTCAATCAGATATTTGTCCAGTTTATCGAGGAGAATCAGGTTCTCTTCCGATATCGGATATTTCTTCTTTGCCTCCCCATACAGCTCTTCCAAGTGCTTATAACTTAGGCGCAGCGGCTCTGTATCCGGCGCTTCAAAAAATTCCGCCCGGTCATCCAGGTCGATAGGGATCGCCCGGTCATACACTTTATCTGCCACCGCAAAAGTAGAATCATCGTTATTGATCGTCCCTACATACCACACATTATTGGGGATCCATATCTTCCCTTCTTTCATCAGGGCCGGATCGTTCGCCGCCGTATTGGATACCACTGTAACAAACCGCTCTTCCTCCCTTGGCAGTTCCAGGATGGAAAGCATTTCCGCAAAGTAATATTCCACCCTCGCGATATTCATCTCATCCAGGATCACGACCCTTGGGTCTTCATAATAATGCGCCTCATATAACGTTTTCAGGAAATCCGTTTCCGTATATTTTTTCGTAAAATCATTGTAATAGCCGAACAGCTCCGTCCTGTCCCTCCAAGACGGCTGTACCGAACATATCACGCTCGGGTTCTGGATATACTGCCCGAAAGCATAGGGGAGGGAAGTCTTGCCCGTTCCTGATATTCCCTGCAGAATCAGCATTTTGGCCGCCCCAAAAGAGGCAAATACCTGTTTCATCACTTCCAGCTCATAATATAGCCCCAGCCTGCTCGCCGCGTAATTGCGGAAATTAATGCATATCTCTTCCAAACTGATCGTGCGGTTATAAACCGGCTGCACATATTCCGGATCCGCATAGTACAGATCGACTGCGGAAAGCCTTGGAAAACGCCTTTCCTTCGTCTCGACAATTTCCACCTCTTCCTCTTCCGTCATCGTTTCTCCAGTCTCTGCGGCAGTATCTGCATTTTCCTCCGCCATCCCCTTTTCGAAAAGCTCGTTCGGTGTCTCCAGCAGATCCGCGTTCACTTCCATGCCCAGTTCCGATATTTTCATCGCAAGGATTTTATCTTTTTCGTAATTCGCTTTCATGATCTCCCGTTTCAGCGTCACCACTTCATCTTTCATTTTTTCATATTCCACCACGGGAACCTTGAACCGAAAAACCACCTTCAGTCCTTTATACACAAGAAATACAAACAGAGCGAGCAGCATGAGCAGCAGAATATGTACAATAATCGCCGCCACCCATCCCAGGGGGGACAGATCATCCCGGTAGGTATTGAACAGCTCCATATAATAACGGATATCAAAGATCCCGAAAATAGCATCCTTGATTGCAACCAGTACGTTCCAGATATGTCCGAAGATACTCCTCATAAAATTATAAAAATAATAAAAAAATGCGTTCATCCTTCTCTCCCATTCCCGCTATGCCCTTTTGTCCAGGCGCTGCCTTATCTTCCGCTTTTTACCTCCGAAGAAATAAATTGTATGTTCCCGATGATTTCATCCAGTTCATTCGAATTGGTGCAGTCTTCGTCCGTTCCCTCCATCCAGACGCGCATTGTCACTTTCACGTCCTGCTCCTCCTCGATCTCAAACAGTTTCTCGGAATTGCCGTTCTCGCCGTCTATAAAATCCCCGTCGCCCGTCTGCTGCAATGTCTTATACGTCCCATAAGAATCTTTCACGTTATCAATGGCTTTCTCCGTATCGCTGTTATGTTTATCGCTGTTCGGCTCCCATATGGCGATTTCCTGTCCCTCTACTTCAAAAGAAATGCGGATGGAATTCGCCGCCGTATCGCCGGGCACCGCGCTCGCCGCCCCGTCCGCCTGGCGCACCCAGCAGCCGCTGACCTCTTCCCCGTCCTGTTCCGGCCCTAACAGCATAATCGCATAAGTCTTCATCGCTCCCTGGGCTACTCTTTTTCCCTTGCTGTTTTTCAGGCTCCCGGCTTTCAGGTAAAAAGTTTTTTCATATACATATTGTTGGTTCAGCTCATCCATGTCCGTGATCTCTTCCACGTCGTTCACTGCCTTCCCCGTATATACCGGCGCGTAAAAAAGCTTTCCATCCGTAGTTGTCACCGGGTTCAGCAATACCTCCTCCATCGGAAACTTCTGTGTCGCGGCTTTCAGATCCAGCTCCTCATCATACTCCCCCGGCCCGCCGCCCAAGTCATCGGCAATCATCAGATCCCCTGCCGCTGCCGCCGAAAGCGCCAGATTCAGCACTTTCGGTTTATTATTCATCGTAAACCATGCGTAAGTCGCTGTGGACAACACGGCCAGATACAGCAGGCACATCAAAAGCCTGGCCTTCAGCCCCTGTTTTTCCCTGCCCTCTTCCGCTTCCATTCCGCCATGCTTTATCTCTTCCGTTTTTCCCCTTTTGATCTTCTCTTCCTTCCCCGCCATTCTCTTTCCCATAAGCCTCCTCCGTCCCTCTTCTCCACTTCTCTATTTCCTTTTCCTGTTTCCTTCCATTTAATAAGTAAAACTCATCGCCAGCTCGATCTCTCCTCCGATAATCGCATCCACGCATTCCGGGTCCTCTCCTTCCAGCCAGATGACCACGGTAAATTTATCCATCCCATCATGTTCAAAATCCGGCCTAAGTCCGGTACAAACCGTTTTTTCAGAAGCAAAAGGAACCGTCTGCAGCTGATAAATTCCGTCCAGGCTGTCAAAATCATGATAATCAATCACTTCCTGGGTAATATATCCCGGCTCCCTGTTTGAAATCATCGTCTGCTGCTCCTGCGGATGCAGCGCATATTCCTGGAACGGGAACTCGAATTCCGAATACTGGCATTCCGGATGCCCTTCTTTATTCGCTTTTGCAAAAATCTCCTGCTTGCCGTTATGGAACAGCATGATCCATGCCGCCTCTTCCACTCCCTGCGTTTTGTTCCTGATAAACAACGTATACCGATAGTCTTTCGTTTCCCCTGTCAAATTTTTTACATAAAATGTATAAGCAAATACATCATCGCTGTGATGTTCCCCGTCAATATCCATCACGTCTTCATCAATATTATATATGCTTACATTCGTAGCATCCACCAGCGCGTCCGCATGGAGCGTGATCAACCTTTCATCAAAATTAGGAATTTCCGAAAGGTAAAAACCGTCCCTGGCCATTTTCCTGTCCACTTTCACCACAAATTCGCCTGCATTTGTATAAAATGCCGCCATAATAAACGCCGCCAACAGGATAAAAAGGATAATAGCGATCGTCTGTTTCGCCGCATGAACGCGGAAAAAGCCACGGAAAAGGCTGATGCCCCCCATGTACCAATGCTTAAACCGATTAATCGGATCCACTCTGCTGACCAGCGTGCGCTTGATCTGCTCTTTCTTCTGTCCTTTATGCAGAAAACGTTTTCCCTTTTTCATAAACCCCCTACTCCTTTTCTCCATGGCAGACTTCCTTTTCTGTTTGGAATAAAGCACTTAAAACCTTTCGACACATTCTTTAAAAATCCCCACTAGTTCCGGCTGAAACTGTCCTCCTGCCTCCCCTTCAATAATTTGGACTGCTTCTTCCTTTGTCGTTTGTTTCTTCTTATACGGTTTCCAGCTCACAATTCCGTCATAGGTATCTGCAATCGCACATATTCTTGCTCCTATCGGGATCTCTTTCCCCCGCTTCCCCTCCGGATATCCCTCTCCGTCAAACCTCTCATGATGGTATACCGCGATCTTTTCCCATTGTTCCATGATCCCATTCGGAAAAGGCTGTATATAAATGCTCCTGATCGCTTTGCGCGCATTTACCGTATGGTTCTTAATGATTTGTATTTCTTCTTCACTCAATCCTCCCACTTTATTCAAAACGGCAAAAGGAATAAAATGCCTCCCTATGTCATGCAATGCAAAAATCTCTTCGCTGTACCGCGCAAAATCCCCTCCAAGCTCCTCCTCTACATTTTCTATATTCCGTTTCAGCATATACTGGTAAAGTATGTCCGCATATTTTCCCACACGTTTCATATGTATCCGGACATTCCTCGGCAAAGTGCTTTGCAGTGCCTCCATAGTAGGAAAGCATCCGACCTCCGAACTCTTCACCATGTTTCTTTCTTCTATAATCAAAAGAATCCTCCATTTCCGCTAAATTATCACACATTTTCTGCACTGACAAAAGCCGAACTGTCAGATTCGGCCTCTCAGGTTTCATTGAGTCATTTACTGTATAGTCATATTTATTTCTTTTTCATATATAATATATTTTAACCCCTCTGCTGTCAACCTGTTTTGTCTATTTTTTTGTTGCTTTTTACCTTTTTTTCCTCACTTTTTTATTTTTCTTGGTTATAATTTACTATTTTTCTTTTCTATTTATAAAAATAATATTTATTTTATCAGCAATATATACAAATAGTTAATTTTCATACACTTGCAGGCTTTGCCAGGCTATGCCTTGCCTTCCCCGCAGATTTATGGTACACTTACGAAGCTGAATGCCTTGTATTTCCAAGACATTCTCACTATTAACAACGTGAGTTCGCAACCTTCCTCACGTAAAACAAAACTAAAGGAGAAAAAAAATGAAAAACCAAACTTATGACAAGGCAGTTTCTGTCAAAATTGCACGTCCTTTTTCTGTGGCGGCAATCACTCAGGCGGCCATGATCGCCGCCCTTTATGTTGCTCTTACCTTTATTGCCAATGCTTTCGGGCTTGCTAACTATGCGGTGCAGATCCGTTTTTCCGAAGCGCTCACTATCTTGCCTTATTTCACACCCGCAGCAGTACCCGGACTGTTTATCGGCTGCCTGATCAGCAACATTTTGACCGGCTGCGCCCTTCCTGATATTATTTTCGGCAGTCTTGCCACCCTGATCGGCGCTATATTTACTTACAAGCTTCGTTCCTATAAATGGATGGCTCCCATCCCGCCGGTCATCGCCAATATGATCATCGTGCCTTTCGTTCTTTTATATGCCTATGGCATCCGCCCCCTGTGGTTTTCTTTCCTTACTGTCACCGCCGGGGAAATAATATCCTGCGGCATCCTGGGCATGGGGCTTCTTTTTACACTGGAAAAATACAAACACCGGCTCTTTCCATAACGGAGCCGTACTTTACAGGAGGAATTACAAAATGACAAAGCTAACAGACAAGGAACAATCGTCGCGCTCAAACAAATCGAGGAGCAGTTTTTCAGGAAAAATGGGATATGTCCTTGCCGTTGCCGGTTCTGCCGTAGGGCTTGGAAATATTTGGCGTTTTCCCTATCTGGCAGCCAAATACGGAGGCGGCATTTTCCTTCTCATATATCTGATCCTGATGCTTACTTTCGGCTATGCGCTGATCGTTTCCGAAACCGCATTAGGGCGCATGACGAAAAAAAGCCCCGTCGGCGCTTTTCATTCTTTCGGCAAAAGCCTGCCCTTCCATTTCGGCGGATGGGTCAACGCCGTGATTCCTATGCTTATCGTCCCCTACTATTGCGTCATCGGCGGATGGGTGACAAAATATTTGTTTGAGTATATGAAAGGAAGCGCCGCAGCCCTGGCGGACGATTCTTATTTTTCCAGTTTTATTTCTTCCGGAACCAGCGTGGAATTCTGGCTGATCGTGTTCAGCCTGGCGGTTTTCCTTGTCATCATTGCCGGCGTAAAGCAGGGCGTAGAACGGGTTTCTAAAATCATGATGCCCATTCTGGTCATCCTTGCCGTTTTTGTTTCTTTGTATTCCATCACCCGCCCCGGCGCAACGGAAGGCGTAAAATATCTTCTGATCCCCAACCTGGATAATTTTTCATGGATGACAGTTGTCACCGCCATGGGGCAGATGTTCTATTCCCTGTCGATTGCGATGGGTATTTTATATACTTATGGCTCCTATTTAAAAAAAGAGGTGGATATCGAAAAATCCACCTCACAAGTTGAAATTTTTGATACCGCCATCGCCATTCTCGCCGGATTGATGATTATTCCTGCGGTATTTGCCTTTTCCGGCGGTTCCCCTGAAACATTGCAGGCCGGCCCTTCCCTCATGTTCATTACGATTCCGAAGGTATTCGCCCATATGGAAATGGGGGACGGCTTTGGTATCATGTTCTTCCTTCTGGTGTTGTTCGCCGCATTGACCAGCGCTATTTCCCTGATGGAAACAAGCGTTTCTACTTTTGAAGACCAGTTCGGATGGAGCAGGAAGACATGCAGTCTGCTGATGGCTGCGGTTATCCTCCTTTTAGGTTCCGCTTCTGCCCTCGGATTCAGCTCCCTGGATTTCGTAACGCTCCTTGGAATGTCCATCCTGGACTTTTTCGACTTTTTGACCAATTCCATTATGATGCCTCTCGCCGCCCTGGCAACCTGCTTCCTGATCACCCGGGTTACGGGCCTGGATGCCATCGCCAAGGAAGTCGAACAGTCCTCTGCATTCCGGCGTAAAAAATTATACTTTTTCTTTATGAAATACCTGGCTCCTGTCTGCATCGGAATTATATTGATCAGCTCCATTGCAAACGCTTTCGGCTGGATCAGTATGTAAGGTTCGATACCACAGCGCATAAGCAGCTTTTGATTCGTTGCTTATGTGCTGCTTACATGCGAGGCGAGGAAATAGTACACAGGAATGGTTAAATACAGCATCCAGGCGGGGTGCCAGATGCCAAGCCAAAAGCCCGCGCAGAAAAACACGAATGTCACCAGCACCGGATAGGCAAACATGGTCGCATTCCCTTTCCTCACAGCGCTTATAAAGCTATACCATATGGGAATCAGCAAAAATAACAGCCAGCCCGGATGCCATGCCCCGAACATAAATCCAATTATCAAGTAGGCAATGCATATAACGGCGGTAAACGGAAAACTCCAAAGCCAGCACATTTTCCACCCTTCCCATTTTTTTCCGTTGATAAATACACCTTCTTTATCAATATCTACATTTTCTCCCTTTTTTCTGTCATTTACATGGATGCCGTCCCATCCTATATGGACTTCGCTTCCATCCTTATCTTTGACATGTACTCCTTCTAACCCAATGTTTACATATTCTTTCTTTTCTTCATACTCTTTCTTGTCTTCATATTCTTTCTTTTCTTCATATTCTTCCTTTTCTTCCGGCCTTTCCTCTTCCTCCCAAACCGGCATTTCCGTATCCTGCCTTCCATCCCCTTCTATATCTTCTTCTGTCTTCAGCAGTTCATCCAAAGATACATGGTACAGTTTTGACAGCAGGATCAGATTATCCGTATCCGGCGATGCTTCCGCTCGTTCCCACTTGCTGACTGCCTGACGGCTGATGCCGAGTTTTTCAGCAAGCGCTTCCTGGGATAAGTGATTGCTCTTGCGCAAGTTTACTAATCTGTTGGCTATTTCAATATTCATCTTTCTCCTCTTTTCTTTTCCTTTCCTGCCGCTCTGCGGAACAGTTTCTTAAATATGATAATATATTAAGAAATCTCCCTTTTCCATGCCACCAACTCTGGTTTGAATTTCCGCAACTATTGGTTGCAAAAGGCGTAAATCCTTTATTCTCTCACATATGTGATAAACCTGTTTCCATTTTCCGCGAACATTTGGGTGGAATCATTCATTCCCTTTTTAAAAGGCTCGCCGCCTGTCAGAGGATCCATAAGAACCGTATTCAGTTCATTAAACCCGATAATCAGCACCGCATTCCCATCGTTCATCGAGGCCAAAACCGGAATATCCTTATTGACATAATATAAAACAGCATCCAGGCTGCACCCTGTCAGGTCAAGCACCCTGACATCCTCCAGATTCTCCTGCAGAATCTCTACGATGGTTTCACCCCGGTTCAGCATGTATTCCGTGTTACGCATAATTCCTTCATACTGAAGCATCGTATCGAGGCATACCGCAAGGCTGTTCTTTTCTTCCGTAATCGGAGCCCCCTTAATCGCCATGATCTGATTCTTCACGCTCCTGTTCCCCCGGCTCCATACATATGCGCCTTTTTCATTCACTACGATTCCCGACAAGCGGTATGCGAGGTCGATCGCATTGCCCTCATCGGTAAAAATACCTTCCACGCCCTCTTTTCCGTAAACATAATATCTCTGGAATTTGGTCCTGTTTTCCTGCAGCACGATCTCCCTCCCCCCCTCGAATAATACTTCTTTCGGAGTCAGCCGCTTTACCGCCCTGGCATCAATAGCGCTTTTCATCGCTATCTGCACGATCTTTCCATAGGTATCGATCGCCACTGTTTCCAGAACATTATTGCCCTCTGCCATTACTTTTGCATTGACGATCTGGTCGTTTTCAATCTCCGTATAATTCCCGTTCTCTTCTTTCCTTAAACGGAATAAATTTATCTGGTTGTCCTGGATCTCGCTTCCAACCACGTAAACTCCCGGTTCCGCATAATTTTTCAGCACTTCCCCGTTTTCATTCTGTATCCTGACCCGGTACATCGGAAAAACCATGTTCCCCGTATTATCCCTTACCCTGTCTTCCACGCGGGCCACCCCGTATATCAGGTCTTCCCCCATAAAGCCGAGCGGAGCAATATATTCCCTGTTTCCGGCTTTTATCTCCTGCCTTTCCATGGTATTCAAGTTCATCAGCACCAGACTTTCGCTGCTATATACATCCTCCCCCGTCTGCCAGGCGATCATTCGATTGCTGGCTGACACTTTATAGCTCTCTTCCCGCAGGCCCGAAACCACCATTTCACAAGCCCTGCTCGATAAATTCGCTACATACAATGCGCCGTCATGCATGAAAAAGAACTCTTCTGACCGGTTTATATATGCCAGTTCCTCCAGTTCCGCATGCAGCACTTCATAAGAACTGTTCTCCGGCACATACAGCATTTCTTCTACGGTATTCATCATCCCGTTATAATAATAAACGGCAATGCCTACTTCCCCTTCATGCTTTCCCCTATTCATATAACCATAAACAATAAAAGCTACATTGCCGGCCTCGTCCACATTCAATATTTTTACCCCATGCTTCTGTCGGCATTCCCTTTCGTCCTTATAATCCCCGTTATAAAAGCTGAAAAGAGTAGACAGCTTATTATCTGCCGCATTATAAGAAAAAAGCCGCTTCCCGTCCGTAAAGGCAAGTACATTGCCGCCGTCGCTTTCTGCCAGCTGGATATCGTCCGGCGCAACGATTCCCAGTTCAATTTTATTATTGGCAAACACTTCTCCTTCCTCCCGGAATATCTGCTTCATCGTCCGCTCAAAATCCAGCAGGTAAATCCGGTCCGGAGTATATCTCACCCGGTAGAACTCCTTTACGGCATATAAATTATCATCTCTTCCGTTCTTCAGGGAAACCATATAGTCCAGCTCCAGGGAACCCGTCTGGGATGCCATCTCCTTGATCGTCACTTCAGGCTCCGTCAATTTTTCTACCTGGAAATCCCCCCATGTAACCTGGTGGAAGCTGCTGTGGATCGTCACCCTGCTAAAAGTGGTATTATCGCCTTCCTCGTTGGATTCCAGGTATTTCGTCAGCTCCCTCGCCGCTTCTTTATCAAAAGTCCGCTCGTGGAAATCCATGACATAATCCAGTTTTTCTTTTTCAAAATAATCCTCCGTCTGGATAATCCTTGTATAATAGCGGATGGTCTGGTCCCATTCATTCTTTAACAGCAGAACCAGCATATATTCCGTATCCGCATCAATCAAATCCTTTACTTGTATTTCTGCATGGATGCTGTCTGGCGTTTCTTCATATAGGGAAATCTGCGTGCTTTCCACCAGCCTTTCCCCGTCAATGCTCCTCACTTCAAACATCATGTCCTCTATTTCCTGGCCGTACTTATCCACGCGGAAGCGGACTTTCCTCCCCTCCCCGAGAGGCGTGATGCATTCCCGCTGATAGCTGCATTCCATAGGAACCTTATAGCCATGCAGGCAGTTTGTTTCCATTCCTTCTACATACATATGAAGCACCGGAAAAGTAGCCGGCCCCATTTCCATCGTCATGTCCGTATTCCCCTGATTCACCACTGCGCTGATCACAAACAGCGCCAGAAGAAAAACGATCAGAAGATAACAACCTTTGATTATCGTTTTTTTCATTTATTCTTTCCTTTACTGTAACAGCTTCTGCAACGTTGTCTCTATATGAAGAAAATCTGTCATCCCTTTTACTGGCTTTTTTTCCCTGGCTCTTTTTTCCCCTCTTTTTATTCCGCGTATCAATATATTTTTGGGGGTATGTTCCATATCGATAAACTCCAATATCTGCACTTCATACCCATTTTCTTCCAGCACATTTGCCCGCACGGCATCCGTAATCAGCGCGGACATCCTTTCTTTCAGCAGCCCGTATTTCAATACCGGCATTAATTCTTCACAGTTTATCTGCCTGTTTACCTCATGCTGGCAGCACGGCACAGATAAAATCACCTCCGCGCCCCATTCCACTGCTTTCGCCAAAGCATAATCTGTGGCTGTATCACAGGCATGGAGCGTGATCACCATGTCCGCTTTCGGCTGCCCCTGGCTCTCTTCTTCCCCCTCATAGGTGCTGATGTCCCCATGGAGAAAACGGAGTCCCTCATATCCATATTTCTCTGCCAGTCTATTGCAGCGCCGGATAACATCCTGTTTCAAATCCAGCCCTGTTATTCGGATGTCCAGCCCCCGCAGTTCCTTTAAAAAGTAATAAACCGCAAAGGTAAGATAGGACTTGCCGCATCCAAAGTCGATAATGTGCAATGTCTTTTCTTTAGGGAGTGTGGGCAAAATATCTTCAATAAATTCCAAAAAACGGTTAATCTGCTTAAATTTATCATATTTTGCCCTGACAATCCGCCCTTCCTCCGTCTGGACTCCCAAATCGACCAGAAAAGGAACCGGACGGCCCTCCTCCAGAATATAGGATTTCACTCGGTTATGAGCCATATCGATTCCTTTTTCCTGGCATATTTTTTTTCTCTTAATGTTTATTTTTCCTCTTTTACTCACGAGAACCGTCGCCCGCTCCGCTGCCGTCTCTATCTCGCATTGCTTAAAATCTTCCGCAATATATTCGACAGCACGTTCCGCCGCTTCTCCCTTTTCCAAATTCCTATGGAATACCTGGCTGCCTACATATGCCGTTTCCTGGAACAGAAGGCTCCCTTTCAGCATCACCGGGCGTATTTTGACTTTTTCGATTTTTTCCCTGTCCCTCGGATTGCTCATCACGATCTGGTACAGCTCCCCGCCCAGGGTGTCTCCCAACAGTTCTTCCACCTGCCGCCTGTTCTCATCCATGCTCATAAACATACCTCAAATTGAAATGAAGAATGCCGTATCTCCGGCATTCTTCATTTTACCGACTTTATGACCATGACGATTATCGTCATGATAAAATTACAACTAAAACTTTAAAATCCCGTTATGGTTATTATGTCGTCTTTTATATACCTCATAAAACAGGATGATCTGTACCAGATCAGATGCCCACTCCCACTTTTCCTTCGGAATCTCCTTATCAGGATTTTCTTTCTCTTCCTGGCGCCTGATACGGTCCAGAATATCCTGCGACAGCTTATACATCTGCCACCGGTCCGGATACTCATCGTATATCATGCTTCCTTCATAATCCAGCTTATCCAATATTCCGGCAACCATTTTCTGGTATTTTTTTGCTTCAGCCGGATACATCTGCTGCAAGTATTCCAGATCCCTCGTAGCCGTATCCTCCTCCTGGTAATAGAGCGGCAGGGGGTAGGTCATATAAAAAGGTAAGATTTTTTGATTATACATAGACAACATCCTTAAAAAAGATCATTCGTTATGTTATCATATGCAATAATAATCATTCAGTGTTACCGCCGCCGCACTACGACAATACGTTGATGCGGGCAATCGCCCTTTGCAGCGCTGTTTCAGCCCGCAGCAAATCCGTTTCCGGAGTTTTCGACCTCAGCCGTTCCTCCGCTCTTGCTTTCGCCGCCTCCGCGCGCTGTTTGTCAATCTCCCCGGGCCACTCTATAATTTCTGCAAGAATCGTCACCCTATCCTGCAAAATCTCCACAAATCCTGCATGGAGAGCCGCATTCCTCGTTTTCTCTTCTTCCGAAATCGTCAGAATGCCGGGGTTAATGATCACGGTCATGGGAACATGCCCCTTATAAACGCCGATCTCGCCTTCCGTCGTATTGAATTCCACCATATGCACGTCTCCTTCATAGAAAACGCGTTCAGGGGTAATTATTTTTAACCGGAAATTTCTTTCATCTGCCATATGTCAATCCTGCCCCTTTCTCCGACTATTTCACGCGGGCAAGCACATCGTCAATACCTCCGGCATTTACGAAATAACTCTCCGGTATGCTGTCATGCTTACCTTCCAGAATCTCCTTAAATCCTCGGATTGTCTCATTCAGCGGCACATATTTTCCTTCCATTCCTGTAAACTGCTCTGCCACGAAGAACGGCTGCCCCAGGAATCTTTGTATCTTTCTTGCGCGGGACACTACCAGCTTGTCGTCCTCGGAAAGTTCATCCATACCGAGGATCGCGATAATATCCTGCAGCTCCTTATATTTTTGCAGAACCTCCTGCACGCCGCGCGCCACCTGGTAATGCTCTTCGCCCAGAATACGGGGATCCAGAATACGCGATGTGGATTCCAACGGATCCACTGCCGGATAAATACCAAGTTCCACGATGGAACGGGACAATACCGTCGTCGCGTCCAGATGGGCAAAAGTCGTCGCCGGAGCCGGGTCCGTCAAGTCATCGGCAGGCACATATACCGCCTGCACGGAAGTAATAGAACCGTTTTTCGTAGAAGTGATGCGTTCCTGCAAAGCGCCCATTTCTGTCTGCAGCGTAGGCTGATAGCCCACTGCCGAAGGCATACGGCCGAGAAGCGCGGACACTTCGGAGCCTGCCTGTGTAAAACGGAAAATATTATCAATAAATAAAAGTACGTCCTTACCGCCTTTATCGCGGAAATACTCGGCCATGGTAAGACCCGTCAGGCCGACCCTCATTCTCGCTCCGGGCGGCTCGTTCATCTGGCCGAACACCATCGTTGTTTTGTCGATAACGCCTGATTCTGTCATTTCATGATACAAGTCGTTGCCTTCCCTCGTTCTCTCGCCAACGCCTGTAAAAACAGAGTATCCGCCATGCTCGGTAGCAATATTACGGATCAATTCCTGGATCAGCACCGTCTTTCCTACGCCGGCTCCCCCGAACAGTCCGATCTTTCCGCCTTTCTGGTAAGGGCAGAGCAGATCGACCACCTTGATTCCCGTTTCCAAAAGCTCCGTTTCCGTGGACTGCTCCTCAAATGCCGGAGCCGCCCTGTGGATCGGCTCATATCCGACTCCCTCCGGAGCCGGTTTATTATCTATCGGCTGTCCTAAAACATTAAATATACGTCCCAGCGTATTTTCTCCTACCGGAACCGTAATCGGAGCGCCTGTTGCGACCACGTCCATTCCCCTTACAAGGCCGTCGGTAGATCCCATGGCGATACATCTCACCGTATCGTCGCCCAGATGCTGCGACACTTCCACGATCAGCTCCCCTCCGTCTGCGGCAGGAATTTTGATCGCTTCATTAATTTCCGGCAGTTCTCCTCCGGTAAATTTAATATCAAGTACAGCGCCGATAATCTGAGTAATCTTTCCGATATTACCTTTCTCTATACTCATATTAGTCCTCCAATCTTGCTGTATTATTACATTACATCGAAATCGCGTTAGCGCCAGCAATAATCTCCGTCAGCTCCTGCGTAATAGAACCCTGGCGCGCCCTGTTATACATCAACGTCAAATGATCGATCATTTCTTCCGCGTTGCTCGTCGCCGAATCCATCGCCTGCATTCTCGCCCCGTTCTCGCTTGCCACCGATTCCACAAGGCCGCCAAAAATAAGGCTGGTGACATATTTGGGAATAATCATGTCCAAAGCGGCGTCATCTTCCGGCTCAAAGTTCATCGGCGTACGGTTCTCCGGCGCATCCTGTGCAGACTCTGCTTTCCTGCCGCCCTTCGCATCCACTTCCACAGGAAGCAGCTTTAAAAGGGTAGGTTCATGGACTACCGTATTTTTAAATCCGGTATAGGCCAGATATATTTCGCCGATCTCGCCGTTTACAAAATCATCCAGCACTTTCCTGCCCAGTTCCACCGCATCGGAATATAAAGGCTCTTCCACGATATCGGAGTAATCTTCCCTGACGCTGTAGCCATACCTTAACAAGGCATCCCTTCCTTTTTTGCCGACCGCATACACTTCCACTTCATCCTTCCGAAAGCCTCCCTGCGTGATCAGCTTTATGATGTTGGAGTTGTAGCCTCCTGCAAGGCCTCTGTTAGAGGTAATGACAATAATCCCTTTTTTCACGGAATCGCCGGGATGCAGATACGGATGGTTGATGTTCCCTGCTTTCGCGAGCATGGAAACCACCGTTTCATACATACAGTGGAAATAGTCTTTGGACTGTTCCGCGCGCTGCTTTGCCTTTTGTAACTTGACAGTGGAAACGAGCTTCATAGCTTTGGTAATCTGCTGCGTACTTTGGATACTCCCTTTACGCCTTTTTATGTCTCTCATTGAGGCCATAATCGTTACCTATCCTCTCTAAAATGCTTTAAACTGTCCTTTAAATTCTTCGATCGCTTTCTTCAGAGCGGCATCCGTCTCATCCGTAATCTGTTTTTCTTCTGCAATCGAATTCGGGATTTCCGGATATTTGGTATCCAGGAATTCGAAGAATTCTTTTTCAAAACGGGTAATATCCGCTACCGGAACATCCAATAAATATTTATTTGTCGCTACATAAATAATAATTACCTGATATTGTACCGGCATCGGCTGATACTGGGGCTGCTTCAAAACTTCCTTGATGCGCTCGCCCTGTGCCAGCTTCTCTTTCGTATCCGCATCCAAATCGGAGCCAAACTGGGAAAAGGCCGCCAATTCCCTGTACTGCGCAAGCTCTGTACGGATCGGAGCCGCAATTTTCTTCATTGCCTTGATCTGTGCCGCACCGCCTACACGGGATACGGAAAGACCCGCATTCACAGCAGGGCGGAAGCCGGAATTAAACATTTCGGTTTCCAGGTAAATCTGGCCGTCCGTAATGGAAATTACGTTGGTAGGAATATAGGCGGACACGTCTCCTGCCTGTGTCTCAATAATCGGAAGCGCCGTCAAAGAACCACCGCCGTATGCATCGCTCATGCGCGCCGCTCTCTCCAGCAGCCTGGAATGCAGATAGAAAACATCGCCGGGATATGCCTCACGTCCGGGCGGTCTCTTCAGCAGCAGGGAAAGTGTACGGTATGCCGTCGCATGCTTGCTTAAGTCATCATAAATAACCAGCACGTCCTCCCCGTTCTCCATCCATTCTTCCCCGATCGCGCATCCTGAATAAGGAGCGATATATTGCAGCGGGGCAAGTTCGCTGGCTGTAGCCGCTACGATCGTCGTATAGGCCATAGCCCCATGTTCCTCTAATGTCTTCACAATAGTCGCCACGGTGGATGCCTTCTGTCCTATCGCGACATAAATGCATTTTACTCCCTGGCCTTTCTGGTTGATAATCGTGTCGATGGCAATCGCCGTCTTGCCGGTCTGCCTGTCGCCGATAATCAGCTCCCTCTGTCCCCTTCCGATGGGAACCATGGCATCGATTGCCTTAATGCCTGTCTGCAGCGGTGTATCAACGCCTTTTCTCGTGATAACGCCGGATGCAACTCTTTCTATTTTACGGTATTTATCTGTCTGAATCGGTCCCTTTCCGTCGATCGGCTGGCCAAGAGCATTTACCACGCGGCCCAGCATCATATTCCCTACGGGAACTTCAACCACGCGGCCCGTCGTTTTTACGGTATCCCCTTCATTGATATTCTTCTGGCTTCCAAGAAGAACCGCGCCAACATTATCCTCCTCCAGATTCAGCACCATCCCGTACACTTCGCCGGGGAACTCCAGAAGCTCTCCCTGCATAGCATTTTCAAGGCCATGTACGCGGGCGATGCCGTCTGCGACCTGTATAACCGTACCCACATCGGATACTTCCAGTTCGGAGGCATATCTCTTGATCTGATCCTTTATGACAGAACTAATTTCTTCCGGTCTTAAATTCATGGATCTGTACGCACCTTTCTTAATTTTTTTCAATCGCTTTCCGAACTGCAGCTATGACAGCTGTATCTTCATCAGCTGCCGTGTCAGTTCGCTTAACTTCGTTTTTATGCTGCTGTCCACCACACGGTCCCCGATACGGATCACCATTCCGCCGATCAGGCTTTCATCCGTCTGGTAATGCATTTCCATCTGCTGATAGGACGTGGTTTCCAGAAGCTTCCGTTCCACTTCCTTCTGCTGTACGTCGCTCAGCGCAGATGCCGTCGTCACATATGCAATCCCGATTCCTTTATAGCTTTTGATCTCCGCAAGGAAATAATCCAGTATCGCATCGATTTCATGGTAACGGTCCTTTGTTACTATCAGGGTAAGAAAACCAGTCAGTTCATCCGCAATGCGTCCCCGGAATACATTCTCCAAAACTTCCAGCTTTTCCTCCTTCAAAATCTTCGGATGGTTCATAAACCTGGCAAAATCCGTATTCTGCGCAAGCACCTTCCTTATTTCCGTAATTTCCTCCATGAAAACATCAACTTTTTCTTCTTCAACAGCCAGCTCGAATAAAGCTTCCCCATATGTTTTTGAAACTAGCTTAGCCATGTGCTTTCACCTATTTCTTTCAATGTCTCATCGATCAAACTGTCACGGACAGTGGCATCAATGGAAGAATTCACTACTTTGCTCGCCATCATGGATGCAACTACGATCATTTCGCGTTTTACATCATCAGCAGCTTTCTTCTTCTCCAGCTCCGCTTCCGTCCCTGCCCTCTCAATAATACGCGCCGCTTCCTCTTTTGCCTCTGCAATGATTCTGTTTTCATTAGCAAGGGCTTTCTTGCGGGCTTCGCTTAAAATAGCTTCCGCTTCTTTTTCTATATTCCTGATCCGGGATTCGTAATCAGCCTTCAGCTTTGCCGCTTCCTCCATATCATGCGCTGCGGTATCCAGTTCTCCTTTGATCTTCTCCTGCCTCTTCTGCATCATATCCCTTACCGGGTTAAACAAGAGCTTGGATGCGATCAAAAACAGCGCGAATACGGCGATGATCATTAAAGATGCATCCGCGATCAGCTGCAGATCCAAATCGAACAGCCTTGGGGCCATTTGTTCCGTTGCCAGAACAAAACCCGCGCCTACTAATGTGTTCAAGACGTGAGCCTCCTTTCCTGGATTCCTGCACGCAGGTTTCCATAAGTATTTTTATCTTTTTCCCGAGGCTCCTTAAGGCACCAGAGGTTTTACGAATAACAGCAGCATCGCAATCAACAGACCGTACAAACCCGTTGTCTCGGCTACCGCCTGGCCTAAAAGCATCGTAGAAGTAACATCAGACTTAGCGCCCGGGTTCCTTCCTACTGCCGCCGCCGCGTGTCCTGCCGCAATACCCTGGCCTACACCGGGTCCGATACCTGCGATAACCGCAAGGCCCGCTCCAATTGCCGAACATCCTAAAATAAAGTTAGTATTAAATTCCATTGTCCATTCCTCCTTGAGTTTTTATCATCTCATAATTTCATATCGTTTTATATCCCTTATTCAATTTTCACCCATTTTCCGTCGTACAAGCATCCGTAATATAGGTCATTGTCAGCATACAGAATACATATGTCTGGATTGCCCCTGAGAACAAATCAAAATAAACATGGAGCGCTCCCGGCCATACAATCGCTATCTTGGAAAGCAGCCCATATACCAGCGCCATCATAACTACCCCTGACAGGATATTGGCAAATAGACGCAGCGACAGGGAAATCGGCACTGCGATATCGCCAATCATATTAATCGGCGCCCAGATCGGCCATGGATCGCATAATCCTTTGATAACGCCCTTCACCTTCTGATGCTTGAACTTGTTAAAATGAATCGTCACAAATGTCATAATGCCGAGCGCAAAAGTCACGCCGTAATCTGCCGTCGGCGGCCGCAGCCCGAACAGCCCGGAAATATTGCTGACCAAAATAAAGATAAATATCGTTCCGATATAATTGCGGAAATGCACAGCGTGTTTTCCCATCACTCCGCCGACCATGCCATCCAGTTTCTCAACGACAAGCTCCACAATATTCTGGAACGTCCCCGGCACTTCTGACGCATGTTTGACGACCCGGTTCGCCGCAAAGCAGAAACCGATAATGACAAGCATAACGATCAATACGCATACATGCGTAGTTGTTATCCAGACGGTCTGCCCAAACAATTCATAGGAAAATACTCCATGAACCATAAAGTCAATATCCGCAGCGGATAACAAAATCCCTTCTCCCATATCCTCACCTCCTTATCCATCTGTTCCAAATTGCTCATGATAGAATTTAGCACATATTTTATGAGTAAACGGCTGCAAATATGCCGCTACTTTCAAACCCATCAGCCCGAGAAACGCCGAAAGCGGATTCGCACACCCGCTGACCATGACTAAGGCCATTACCACTACAATTGCCACATACCGAATGATATTATGCTTTGTTATCATCTTGACTGCGGCATCCCCTGCATACCCAAGGAACCTGTCCAAAGCCCACCACATATGCGTCCCTGCCAGCAATGCCAGCAGGACGCCGATCCACAAACCTATGCTGTATCCCGGCTTATCCTTGACCATCCACACACCGACTGCCTGACAGACAACGCCCCAGAAAAGAATTCCGGCGAGCAGTTCCAGCAAAGTCCTATTTATGGTTCCCGTTTTCTTCCCGATCTGCTTCTCTGGCAGTTCCTGCTTTTCTTCCATGCGCAGTATCCCTTTCGCTCTTCATGCTGTAAACCCTTCTTGCAAACACATATACATTGCGGAAACCCGCCAAAGCGCCTGCAAAAAATAAAAGCACCATCCAGAACGAAGTACCCAGTTTCCTGTCCATATAAATCCCTAAAAAAGAACAAAGAAAAATAGGAACCAGCATATTGATCCCGAACTGAGTAATCATCGCCAGGGCGTGGTAAACATTTTTTTTATATCCCAATCGCGCACCCCCATGCCGCTTCCGGCGGCGCAAATAATCCATGCCTATAATTATAACCACTTTTCAGGCCAATGTCTAGCATAATAGATTGTAAAAATATACGGAAATTGATTTTCCTGCAAAACTTATGGCAGGCATTGACTTTTGTTCTTCCAGAGAGTATATTTAGGCATATATTACCGTTGTTTTTCATCAGGAATCATGAGGAAAAAGTATGACATATCCCACTCTTTACAGAAAACGGATTATTCCCGACGAATGCATTCAATTAAAAGACGATCGGATTCTTCATTGTGATGAAGATATTATCCTTACGAAATGGAATGCCATCCGCCCAAAAAAGGATCTCCATCACGGTTATTCCTGTTATTTTCTGAAAAAGGGATTCAAAGTGAGCAAATTCTACTGCAAAGACGGCTCCCTCCTTTACTGGTATTGCGATATCGTAGAATATGAATACCGCCGCGAGGACAATTCCCTTACCACTCTTGATCTTCTCGCGGATGTTATTGTATATCCGGATGGTTTTGTAAAAGTGATGGATCTGGATGAACTCGCCTTATCTATAAAATCGCCCGCAGGCGAACACATGGATCATGCTGCAGGCGCTTCCATTGATGACGCTCTATCGATGGTTCTTCTGAAAAAATGCCTGATCCGCCTCAGCAATCTGCTTCAGATTATTTATAGCGGCAATTTCCATACACTTCAAAAATATATCAATGAAATAGAACAGCTATAAAGACAGGCCGTATCCATCATGGATACAGCCTGTTTTTATACCATTTATTCAATAGAAGATATGCCCCCCAATGCGAATTCCGTTCAGCCCTTCGATGGGAGTACGGAAATAAACGCAGTTGCCTACATTCGTATTTCCTCTCATCGCTTCATCTGCTGCCTGGTAGCAGCTTTGCGTCGCAGAGCCTCCTGCCAGGGCCGCCGCCAGCCGCCCGCTTCCTACCGGCGAGAACTGCCCTCCCTGGTAGATTACGCCCACCACGGAATCAGGGTATACCGAACTAAGCACCCGATTGATCACTACCGCTCCCACCGCCAGCTGTCCGGCATAGCTTTCTCCTCCGGCCTCGCAGTAAATCAGATTTGCCAGAAGGTATCTGTCCCCCTCTGCAAAGCTCACTTCCGAAATATCCCGCCAAGCCGACTGGGCTGCCAGCTGCGACAGCCGGATCTCCTCTGCCAGTTTTTCCTGAAGCTGCTTAATATTCTCTTCCTGTTCCTTTAATTGCTGCTCATAAGCAAGAGCCTCCGATTCTGCCTGGGATATTTCATTCTTTTTCCCTGCCACGCTGTTGGAAGTCCTGCTGACCATGCCGGAAACGCTGCTCTTTTCCACTTCCACCTGCGCCTTGTAATCTTCCAGCTCTTCCCTCTCATCCTCCAGCTTTGCTTCCGCCAATGCAATCAATTCTTTTGTCTGCTGGTATTCCTCCAGTTTTTTGCGGTCATATTCGGATAACTGCTCAATATAATCGCTGCGGTTTATCAGATCCGCAAAGCTCGCCGATGAAAAAATCATTTCCAGCATAATGTAATCCTGCGTTTCATATATAAACTGGATCCGTTTTTTCATGCATTCGTACTGCCACTCTTCCGTCTCCTTCGCATCCTCCAGCTCCGCCTTCGTAGCCGCTATCTCGGCTTCCTTATCCCGTATCATGCGTTCCAGCTCTTCCAGCTTATTGCTCACTTCCTGCAGCTGTCCGTTCAAAGCGGCCAGCTGCCCCTGCAACGCATTTTTTTCCTCGTTCAGGTTTTCCAGCTCTTCTTTTGTCTGGCCCAGTTCGCTTTCCGTTTTCTTTTTCTCGTCTTCCGCTTCCTGCAGCTTCTTCCGAGTCGCCTCCGTAGCATGTACTTTTATCGTATTTATTTCAGGGAAGACCCCTACCAGCAGTGCCGCCAGCAGCAGCACTGCCATATTCCGTTTTCCCATCCGCCCCATTTGCCATACCTGCCTCATCCCTTGATCTGTTGCCGGTCCCAAACACTTCCTTGCTTTTCCGGCTTCCTTGCCGGCTATAGTCCCAATTCTATCTTACGCCCGGTTCTCGTATACTGGTAATACCTTACTCCTGCCGCGTCCAGCATCCGTTTGGAAGCTTTCGTTGCAGGAGAATCCGCATACTTATCGCTGTCGTATACGATCGTTTTTATACCGGCCTGAATAATCGCTTTGGCGCATTCATTGCACGGAAACAGCGACACATAGATTTTCGCCCCCTCCAGGCTGCCGCCCCGGTAATTCAGTATCGCATTCAGCTCGCTGTGCGTTACATAAGAATATTTTGTATCGTACGGCTCGCCTTCCCTCTGCCATGGAAATTCATCATCCGAACACCCTATAGGAAAACCATTATATCCCATCGATAAAATCTTATTATCCTGACTGACAATGCAAGCCCCCACTTGCGTATACGGATCTTTCGAGCGCATGCCCGACAGCATGGCCACCCCCATAAAATATTCATCCCAGGAAATATAATCCGTTCTCTTCATGCCGTTCTCCTTCCTACTGTTATTTCGTTCCAAAGATCCTGTCCCCGGCATCTCCAAGCCCCGGCACAATATATCCATGCTCATTCAATTTCTCGTCCAAAGCACCGATATACATGTCCACATCCGGATGTTCTTTCTTCATCCGCTCCACCCCTTCAGGTGCCGCTATGATACACATAAAATGAATATTTTTGCAGCCCTTGTCCTTCAACATCTGGATAGCAGCTACCGAAGACCCTCCTGTTGCCAGCATAGGATCTACTACGAATACTTCCCTTTCCGCGCAATCCGCCGGAAGCTTGCAATAATATTCCACCGGGTTCAGCGTTTCCGGATCTCTGTATAAGCCGATATGCCCTATTTTTGCCGCCGGGATCAGCTGCAGCACGCCGTCCACCATCCCAAGCCCGGCCCGGAGAATAGGGACAATCGCCATTTTCTTTCCTTTCAGCGCCTTTACTGTAGCCTCGCAGATCGGCGTCTCAATCTGGACATCCGAAAGCTGTAGTTCTCTTGTCGCTTCATAGCAGATCAGCATCGCTATCTCTCCGATCGTCTGCCGGAAATCCTTCGTCCCGGTCTGTTTTCTCCTGATATAGCCGATCTTATGCTGGATCAGCGGATGATCCATGATTACTACCTTTGCCATTGTCGTACCTCCCTTTTCTCTTCAAAAATTCTTCTAGAGCGTCCTCTTATGCCGTTTCCTGCTTCTTATCCCATATTTTCTTCTTCCAGGGCTTCAATCTTTGCAACCCTCCTGCGATGCTTTTCCTCTCCCGGAAAAGGAGTATCCAAAAACGCCTCCACGATGCTCAGCGCCAGATTCGTTCCCACGATGCCCGCTCCGAGCGCAAGCATATTCGCATTGTTATGCTCCCTCGTCAGCCTTGCGGAAACTGTATCTGAACACAGCGCACAGCGAATTCCTCTCACCTTATTCGCCGCAATGGATATGCCGATTCCCGTCGTGCATATGACAATTCCCTTCTCATATTCCCCCGATGCCACTGCCTTGGCCGCCGCAGCCCCGAATTCCGGATAATCACAGGAGTTATTGTCCCTGCATCCAAAATCCTTATAGGGGATCCCCCGTCCTTCCAAATAACGGATGATCTCCTGTTTCAAATCATAACCGCCATGGTCGCTTCCTAATGCAATGTTCACACTATCACCCTCCCTTTTGTTCTTTTCTATGATAGCTCGATTTGTATCCATCTGAATTTATTTAATATAGTATACCACAGGCTGGAACTTTTGTCTCTATCTATTGTCTTGTGAATTACTGGTTCAAATACTGCATAATCCCCATATGCACCGCCCAAGCCGTCTTTTCCTGGTAAATCTCCGAATTCAGCTTCTTCTCCTCTTCCCTGTTGGAAAGGAACCCGCATTCCACAATAACGATAGGGCAGGGAGTTTTTTTCAATAAATAATAGCTATCGTTCGCTTTTGCCTCCCGTTTATTCCCCGGATCCACATTAATCACAAAGCGCTTCTGAATCAATTCCGCCAATTTTTTCCCAGCAGAGCTTTCGGTATAGTAGAAGACCTGGGCCCCATGGACATATTCTTCATGGTAACTGTTCTGATGGATGCTTACCACGATTGCAGGATCCGCTTCTTCAATAACGGCAATCCTCCGCTTCATGTCCTGCACCTTTTTATTGGAAGCGCCGTCGTCATAGAGTCCTCCGTCGTCCGTCCTGGTCATCACTACCTCTACATCCTCCGCTTCCAAAAAACTTTTTACCATTTCCGCTATCTTTAAATTAATATCTTTCTCAAGGGAACCGTTCACTCCTACCTTGCCCGGATCAGCGCCGCCATGCCCGGCATCGATCACCACACAGATTTTCTCCCTTTTCGGTTCTGTTTCAGCGCGTCCCTTATCCGTTACATTGTCCGAATTAACATAGGCGGCTCCCTCCCCGGCCACAAAATACATGGATACAAGAAGAATTGCCGCCATTATCATCCTTAAAACCTTACCTTGCTTTTCCTCCATCATCGATCTACCGCTCTGTTTCTTCTATTATTAATTAAAACTTATGAAACAGCACGGAGAAAAATGAACTTTCCCTTATTGATTCAAATATTTTTCAATCACGTCCCAGATGGATGCTTTTTCGAATCCAAGCTTCCATGATGCCACCCCTGCGATATTATATTTCTGCATGATATTCAGCTTTGCTTCTATAGATTGTTCGTCTTCCAGCCATACCTGGTAAAAAGTTCCGCCCTCCTGAATTTCCCCATAATTCTGACAGGTTTCTTCATCCCAACGCAGCTCCATATTATGGTTGGCTGCAAACTGCTCCGCCATTTCCATCCCTACCGCTTCGCTCGTCAAACCGGCTCCTTCTGTTTTCCATATGCGGGTATAAAACGGCAGGCCGTTGATTACCTTTTCTGCGGGGACCTGCTCCACGGTCTTGCTTATCCCATCCTCCACAAATCCTATGGAAGCCACGCTTCCCGCCTCCGGGCTGCCGTTATAATGCTCATCGTATCCCATAATAATGACATAATCGGCAAATACTCCCTGCTCGCTTCTATTATAATGGTCCGTATATCCCATCGGCACATAATTATCCACCGAAAGAACGATTCCATTTTTCCGGCACGGAATGGACAACTCGCGGATAAACTGAATAAAATGCTCCCCCGTGTCCTGGCTTAGCCCTTCAAAATCAACATTAATGCCGTCCAATCCATATTGCAGCGCCGTATTCACCAGCGTTTCCACCAGGTAAGCCCGTTTACTCGTATAGGACAGCACTTCATAAGTATCCACGTCAGGATTGGAAAAATTATCGATCAGCCCCCATACTTCCAAGCCCATGCCATGTGCTTTGTCCACATAATCCTTCGATGCAAAATTAGAAAAATCCCCTTCATTATTAATCAGTGCAAACCACGTAGGCGAGATTACATTCACGCCTTTCGTATTCGCTAATGCTGCTGCCAGCGTATCATTTCCTGCCGTACCGGCCACCGCGTGCCATGCCAGGTTTATCTTATACGGCTTGGAAATACTCGTAAATTCAGGATGCCCGAAAACAGCTCCTCCCTCTTCCACAGGCTGCGCCTCGATTCCTGCCGCGCTGCCCCCGTCTTCTTGCAGCCTTTTATTTTCCACATAGCCTATGACAGCATCCTCTGTCTTCACCTTGCTCCATGTTTCCATTTCTTCCAGGACAGTGACTCTGTCGCCTTCTGCCAGGTCCTCCAGAATAGGGCTTTTTACCCCTCCCTGGTAACGAACTGCCGTGTCTTTTCCGATCCTGGCCTTTTTCCCCGTTTCGCCATGCTCTGCCGTATATACCTGTATGCGGTTCGGCCCTGTAAAAGGCCGGTAACTGTAATCCGCAAACAATTGGACATAATCCGCCGCCACATACAACGTTTCCTCACCGTCCGATGCCGCTTCGTACCTTGCGGCCGGAAAACCGATCTCAACCGCCCCGCTTTCCAGCTCATATACGGAAGAACCGATCTCCGTCTTTACGGTATCTTCCGGCAGACTATACAATAACAGCTTTTCGTTTTTATCTTCGTAAAACCTGTCGTTAAAATACTTTCGAACCGTTTCCAGGTCAAAGTAATATATTCCGTCCAACAGCCGGGCCTTTTCTCCGACAAGCTCATCCCCAAGCACAATAGCGGCCTCGTCCCCGCCGCTTACGGAAAAATACTCCTCCAGATCCGCCCTCTCCTTGGAATAAGAATATTTATCCAACAATTTTAAGCCGACACTGAACCCGCCGACTATTATAATAAGGACGATTGCAATTAATATCGGAATTATTTTTTTCTTCATAGATCCGCTCCCTTCCAATCGCCCTTTATTATAGCAAACTATTTAAGTACCGTCATTACAAAATTTGACTTTTTCCAGCTTTTTTTGACAGCATGCCCCATCGCCCAGGGGGTCTTCCTGTTTTCCTGTTATGGCATGCTTTCCTCTGTTTTCCCTGCCGGAAACCGACAAACCAAGTTTTGCCAGAATAAAAAGGCTGCCTCCGAGCTTCTCCAAAAGAAGACGATAAATACGTGATATATTTTTCTTAAAAATGATACTCTTCCGACGATCTGGCAATACTAAATATCTGACGGCGTTAAACAACAAGCAAAAACGGAATGCCCGGACATGTATTCCTTTTCCAAACACCGGCATCTTCCAAAGCTGCCTTCTTTTGGATAAAAATAAAATGACCTTTTTTCATAAAAAATATTCGTGAAGTTTCTTGTTTGAATTATAATAATAACGTGAAATTATTTGGAAAATTTTATTTCCCGAACAAGCACATAAGCTT
>OFHO01000137.1_pt1 | contig 69507 bp, 74 predicted proteins | sample 1521531 | NCBI WGS metagenome assembly OFHO01 (sample SAMEA3504124, study PRJEB24116) | mouse gut metagenome | biome: mouse gut; feature: mouse-associated habitat; material: faeces | place: Denmark | collected 2011
CGAGCGAAGGGCTATTTCAGTAACGCGCCGGAAATTACCATGCGCTGCACTTCGCGAGCGAAGGGCTATTTCAGTAACGCGCCGGAAATTACCATGCGCTGCACTTCGCTTGTCCCCTCATAAATCTCAGTGATCTTAGCATCGCGCATCATGCGTTCTACATCGTATTCCCTTGTATAGCCGTAGCCGCCGTGAAGCTGTACTGCTTTTGTGGTAACTTCCATAGCCACTTCCGCCGCATATAATTTTGCCTTTGCCGCTTCTACGGAATATACCTTCTGGGTGTTCTTTGCCATTGCTGCTTTATAAACAAGTAACTGAGCCGCTTCTACTTTCGTAGCCATATCAGCCAGCTGGAACTGTGTATTCTGGAACTGTCCGATGGAACGGCCGAACTGTTTTCTTTCTTTTACATATTCCACAGTCCTCTCCAGCGCGCCTTCTGCAAGGCCGAGAGCCTGGGAAGCAATACCGATACGTCCGCCGTCCAGCGTATGCATAGCGATGCCGAAGCCTTTGCCCTGCTGTCCGAGGATATTCTCCTTCGGAATTCTGCAGTCCGTGAAAATCAGCTCGTATGTAGAAGAACCGCGGATACCCATTTTCTTCTCTTTCGTACCGAATGTAAAGCCGGGCGTGCCTTTTTCTACGATAAAAGCGGTGATCTCTTTGGACATTCTGCCGCGTTTTTCAATCATTCCCGTTACAGCGAAGATAACATATACGTCCGCTTCCTTACCGTTTGTGATAAAGATCTTGGAACCGTTCAGAACCCACTCGTCGCCGTCCAGCACTGCCTTTGTCTGCTGTCCCTGTGCATCTGTTCCTGCGCCGGGCTCTGTCAGGCCGAATGCGCCGATCTTCCGGCCGCTTGCCAGATCAGGCAGATATTTCTGTTTCTGCTCTTCCGTACCATAGGTCAGGATCGGGTCGCAGCACAGAGATGTATGAGCGGAAACGATAACGCCTGTCGTGCCGCAGACTTTGGAAAGTTCCTCTACGCACATCGCATAAGTCAAAATATCACAGCCCTGTCCGCCGTACTCCTTCGGTACCGGAATTCCCATGAATCCTGCCTTTGCCATTTTTTCAACAGTCCCTCTGGGGAATACTTCTGTTTCATCCACTTCCTGCGCCAAAGGCTTTACTTCTTTTTCAGCAAATTCCCTGAAAAGAGTTCTTGCCATTTCATGTTGTTTTGTTAACATAAAATCCATGATTTTATTTCCTCCATATCTTTGTTTATATTTTCCTATCTTGCATAATCGTAGAAGCCTTTGCCCGTCTTCTGGCCAAGCTGTCCGCCGCGTACCATCTTCTTAAGAAGCGGATGAGGACGGTATTTCGGATCGCCTGTTTCTGCCTGAAGCACTTCCATAATAGCTAAAACGATATCGAGCCCAACCAGGTCGCCCAAAGCCAGCGGTCCCATTGGATGGTTCGCGCCCAGCTTCATCGCATTGTCGATGCCTTCTACAGAAGCAACGCCCTCTGCATAAATGCCGATCGCTTCGTTGATCATCGGAATGAGAATTCTGTTTACGACAAAGCCTGCCGCCTCATTTACCTGAACCGGAGTCTTTCCGATCTCTTCCGAAATCGCTTTGATTTTTTCCACTACTTCGTCAGGAGTGTTCAGCCCTGCGATTACCTCCACCAGCTTCATTACCGGAGCCGGATTGAAGAAATGCATGCCGATAACCGGCCTGTCAAGCCCAGCGCCGATTTCCGTAATAGAAAGGGAAGAAGTATTGGTTGCAAAGATACAATCTTTTTTGCAGATATCCTGCAGCTCTTTGAAAGTCTGTTTTTTAATGTCCATTACTTCAAGGGCTGCTTCCACGATCAAATCACAGTCTGTGCAGATCGTTTTTACGCCTGTTGTAATTTTTGCCAGGATAGCGTCCGCTTTATCTTGTTCCATTTTGCCCTTTGCAATGCGTTTCTCAAAACCTTTTGCAATCTTGTTTTTGCCGTTTGCCGCGAATTCTTCATTGATATCGCAAAGGAAAACTTCATATCCTTCCGTCTGGGCAAAAGCCTGTGCAATACCAGATCCCATCGTGCCGGCGCCAATAATACCTACTTTCATACTCGTTCCTCCTGGATTGTATTTGTTTATTTTTACTATCCCCGTCCGGCCATGCCGCCGGGGATTATGATTACCATTGTCCAAAAACCTTCCGATTATTTATTCAGGAATTTTTCTACCTTCCTTTTTTCAAGAAACGCCGCCATTCCTTCTTTCTGGTCATAAGACTCGAAGCAGTCGCCGAACAGTTTCTCTTCGATCACGATCGCCGCATCCATATCCACATCCAATCCTTCGTTGATCGCTTTCTTGCAGTTGCGTACTGCGATCGGAGCATTCTTCGCAATACCAGCCGCCATCTTCTCTGCCGCCGGCATCAGTTCTTCCTGAGGGTACACCGCATTAACAAGGCCGATGCGGAGCGCTTCGTCCGCTTTGATATTCCTTGCCGTATAAATCATCTGCTTTGCCATGCCGGCGCCTACCAGACGCGCCAGCCTCTGTGTGCCGCCGAAGCCCGGGGTAATGCCAAGGCCTACTTCCGGCTGTCCGAATACTGCGTTGTCGGAGCAGATCCTGATATCACAGCTCATGGAAATCTCACAGCCGCCGCCCAGAGCAAAACCGTTGACAGCAGCGATCACCGGAACCGGGAAAGTTTCCAGTTTGCGGAAAACATCGTTTCCTTTCTTTCCAAAAGCTTCGCCTTCCGCCTTGGTCAGGGAGCTCATTTCCCCGATATCAGCTCCGGCCACGAAGGATTTCTGTCCTGCTCCCGTTAAGATCAGACATCTTACTTCGTCCAGGTTTACTTCGTCCAGCGTCTTGTCCAATTCCTCCAATACTGTCGAGTTCAATGCATTTAACGCTTTTTCACGGCTGATCGTAATCACGCCGTAGCTGCCCTTTTGTTCATATACGATAAAATCCATTTTTAAGGCTCCTTTTCTCTTATTTTTTCCGTTCTGAAGTCCACTTGTCCGACATCATGCCTGGCCATCGCCCGAAAACATGCCAGCTGGCTATGTCGGAAATAAGCAGACTTAAGAAAAAGTCTGCTTATCCTGTTTTGGTCCCATTGGCAGCAAGCCATATGCCATGTCTGCCAAAATCCCAGGCAGGCAAATGACTTGCCCAAGGGGGATAAATATTCAGGAATGGGGGGCTACTCTCTCGTTACTACCGTAGCGCATCCCATGCCGCCGCCGATGCAAAGAGTAGCTAATCCAGTCTTCGCGCCTCTTGCTTCCATCTCGTAAAGCAAAGTAACGAGGATACGGCATCCGGAAGCTCCTACCGGATGTCCAAGCGCGATCGCGCCGCCGTTCGGGTTAAGCTGCTTATCCACATCGATGCCCAAGTCTTTTCCTACTGCTACGGACTGCGCCGCAAAAGCTTCGTTTGCCTCGATAATTTCGAAGTCTTCGATCTTCATTCCTGTCTTTTCCATTACTTTCTTTGTAGCAGCAACCGGGCCGATTCCCATTACTTCCGGCCTTACGCCAGCCAGTGCGCCCGCTACGTAAGTAGCCATAGGCTTAACGCCCAGTTCTTTCGCTTTTTCTTCGCTCATAACAACGATCGCTGCCGCGCCGTCGTTGATGCCGGATGCATTTCCTGCCGTAACGAATCCGTTCGGGTTGATCGGGCGGAGTTTCGCAAGCCCTTCCATCGTGGAACCCGGACGCGGTCCTTCGTCTACCTTGAACTCAATCATTTCTTTTTTCTTCTTTACCATTACCGGTACGATTTCCTTATCGAATGCGCCGGACTTCTGGGCAGCTTCCGTCTTCTGCTGGCTCTTCAGCGCGAACTCGTCCAGTTCTTCCCTTGTCAGGCCCCACTCTTCACAAATATTGTCAGCCGTCTTGATCATGTGGTACTGGTTGAACGCATCCCAAAGGGCATCGTTTACCATCGTATCTACCAGAGTGCCGTTGTTCATTCTATAACCGAAGCGTGCATTGGGCACTGCATACGGAGCCATAGACATATTTTCCATACCGCCTGCTACTACGATGTCCGCATCCCCTGCCAGGATCATCTGTGCTGCCTGATTGACACAGTTAAGGCCGGAACCGCATACAACGTTCATGGTGACAGCCGGAACTTCGATCGGAAGCCCTGCTTTGATGGATGCCTGGCGAGCTACGTTCTGTCCAAGACCCGCCTGGATAACACATCCCATGTATACCTGGTCCACCTGCTCCGGGGCAACCCCCGCCCTGTTTAAAGCTTCCTTAATTACGATAGCACCAAGTTCTGCCGCCGGTGTCGTGCTCAGGGAACCGCCCATCGTTCCGATCGCCGTACGGCAAGCGCCTGCCAAAACTACTTTTTTTGCCATTGTTTTCTCCTCCATATATATGCTTTACGGTTAATTGCAATGATTGTTAATTTTTTATCATTGCCCATTGCCCTTATTATATCATAGGGCTTTTCTTTTTGCAACGATTATGGTATTATCTTTGGTTTTTTTAAAAATCGCAGGATTGATATTGCCATTGATTCCAAATCATGAGATATTAAAGAAAGTGCAGGAGAAGTTTCAACTGTCACTGGAAGAAGCAAAGGAATATTTATAAAAACTATAAGAAAAAGCGCCTCCAGGCACTTAAGTCTGGAAGCGCTTTTTTTCTATAAACGAAATTAAAAATTTGCCGTTCCAGTGGAAAACGCAGCGCCATATATCAAAATTCGTATTATGCCGCAGATAAAAAGGTGTAACGGATAATAAATATAAAACAACTTCCCAATTCCCTTAAAGGAGCCGCGCTTCCCATTATAAAGCTGTAAAAGGGGAATTGTCAGGCAGGTGCCTAACTGAACCAATGCGTATACTTTGTCAATAAACAGGAAATATACAACGGCATACATAAGTGTATAAAACATCATATGTGCCATTTGCTTTTTAAAGTTTCCTCTGTTTGTGCCAATAGCTAAAATGGCCAGAGTGGCGATGCAACTCCAATCAGACGGGAAAGTAATCAGGCAGACAACTATTGTAATTAAAATTTTCTGCCAAGATTTCCACGTTTTTTTATCATATATGTACAGCAAAACCAGCCCCCACGCCAAGGACCAGACTACTCCGGTTTGGTTGAAAACGGTTGTCTGGCAGGGAATAAAGGATATGCCAAAGCAAAAATTATATGCGAAATGGGATATTGCCGCTAATATGAACAATCTGGCAGCATATTTCTTTATATCATGTGTATAATGGTAGCCTTCCGCAATAAAGAACCACATAATAGGAGCCGTCAGCCTTCCTATGATATGAAAAAGAATTGCAAACCATTCTGTAGAATAACCGGGAAACAGCGTCCACGTTAAATGATCCAGTGTCATTGCCGCAATGGCTATTAGTTTTAGCTGATTAGAATTTAGTCCCTTTTCCTTATCTACATGCAACATGATTCATCCTCCTTTTAAGATTCAAATGCTTTTACTAAATCATATCCACTCATAGGCTCTATTGTCAAGAAATCTACACCCCCCATTACTATCTGCGGCAAGACATTTATCCTCACCAACGGGAAGCTTGCCGCCGCCCTGTTCAAGTTACGCTTTCATGAGCAGAAAGTATAAGAAGCCGCTTTCATTTCCGTGAAAACGGATATATAATAAAACAACGATAAATCTAAGATTTTAAGAAAAAGAGGAAGGAATAAAAGAACAAATGGATAAAACATCAGCCGTTTCCGGGCAGTCCGGCAAACTGTCTGCCAAAGGAATCTTACTAATTCTATTTCTGGCGCTATTTGCCTTTGGGTTCAGCGTTATCGGCGCAGGGCTTTGCTATTCCGCACATATGCAGGAAAAAACCTGCAGTGCGGTGACAGAGGGACGGATAATCGAATACAGAAAGTATTCATATATCGGCCAGAAGAATATGTTCACTCCGGTTGTGGAATATCAGGCGGGAAATAAGATTTTCACCGGCGAAACAAATGCTCGATCCAATTCCAGAAACTTTGAGACAGGCGAATATGTGATGATCGGATATGATCCGGCAAATCCAGAGAATTTCTATATTAAAAGTTACGACCTGAACATTTTAACCCGGCTTGGCATGCTATTTCTTGTTATCGGTTTGGCAGTTTTGGCGGTTACTATAACAGTTCTGATCTTAGGCAAAAACAAAATGGACAAAAAGAAAAAAGATACAATTCAAGCGGGAATCATTGCCAGCGGAATTGTTCTCTTGATCTTTGCGGTGTTTGTCGCTGTGGCAGGACTTAAAAATGCCTTGTTCGTATTGGGGGGAATGGGGCTGTTTGCCCTATATGGGTGGTTTCATAACAAACGGATAGAGAAGAAGGGGTAAAATATCAAGGTTTAAAAAGAACCTTGGATTGGCGGCTTATCCAGCCCAAGAAAATGTCCGCCCCCCCGCTCTATCTTCGTTATATATTCCTATTCCCGCCTCCTTATATCTTCAAATCCAGATTTGCGCCTATCTCATTTGCGCGGTTGCTCTGCTTTTCAGCCACCTGTCCTTCTTCACGTTCCCTTGCTGCTTCAATGATCTTCTGCATATCATCATTATCAAGCAATATTCTTTCGTCCTCTGCATTTTCCAGTTTTTCTGCCAGCAGCCGTTCCGCTTTATCCTGATTGGCATCTGATTTGACAACAATAATGCCTGTCTTGTCCTGCTCTTTTTCTGCCTCCTCTGCCTTTTTCTCCATATCCTCCGAAAGCTGCTCTGCTTTTTTACGGGCATTTTCACGCGTCTTCTCAATCTGCTTTTCGGCATTCTCCTGTGCCTCTTTACGAAGCTTTTCGTTCAGCTCATCTTTTCTTATCGAAATGGAAAAATTAGAAAAATTGCCGTTTTCGTCAACATACCCATGCCTGACAATTACAGTATGCCCTATTGATTTTTTATAATTATCAAGCCATTTCGTAGCCGCTTCAATATCTTTTAACCGCTGTGTATATTCCTTTGCCGCCTTTGGATCATTTTGCATCTTCTCCAGAAGCTTAGGGCTAACATCCAAAACATTCACTTTGCCATCATTATTTGTATTAAGCCCATATCCAATCTGCAGCTTCATATAAGGTACTTGTTTCTGCAAATCATTCAGATATTCCTCATTGCTGCTTTTCTTTGCTGCTTCTTTTCTTGATGAAGTATATATGCTTTCATAAACACTGTTGTAATTGTTCACTCTTGTAATTGCCATAACATAATCCTCCTTGATAAAAATTTAATTGTAATCCATATTTATTTTTAAAAGGTAATCCCTCTTAAAATTCTGCTCTCTAACCCTTGAGCATAACAGACAATATAAATCTTCCTTTTTCTGCAATGCAATCCATATCTCCCGCATATTTTAAGGCGCAATATCTGATATTTTTAAGTCCAATGCCATGTAAATTACTATCAGCCTTTGTGGTACAAGGATAGCCGTCTTTTCCCCATTTCACTTCCCCGTCAAAGCTGTTCTCAATTTCTATGAAAAACATGTTCAGTTTCCAAAAAGACTTTATCTGGATATACAGCTCTTTATCTGGATTTTTCAGCCTTGCTTTCCGGCAGGCTTCAATCGCATTGTCTAACCCGTTATTTAGGATAATGCCTATGTCATAAGCCCTTACATGAACCTTATCCGTCAAAAGAAAGCCGTCCGCTTCTAAACAAATACCGTTTAATTCCTTTGACGCATAATAGAACTTGCTGCTGATAACTGCGTCACTTACCACATTTCCTGTATGTATTTTCTGTTCCAGATTCATCAGCGTTTTCTGCATATCTTCAAAATACCCGGTTATTTCTTCATTTTCCGTTATCCGCCATTCTCTTAACAGTTTTTCCATAACTGCCATCTGGTTTTTCATATCATGTTTTACATGGCTGACACTCTCATAAAAACGCTCCATTTCCAACATGGAATTTTCCATTTGGGAAATCTGGTTCTCCAATACATTTTTTTGTGTGCGTTCCTCCTGCAATCCTGCCATTTCCTGTTGCAGTTTAAAACTATATAGAATAGCAAGCCAAACGACAACGGATATTAAAGTAATGAACAAATATATTTCTATGTAGCTGTCATAGTAAACAAGATGATGTTCCTTGTTTATAACCGCTATAATAAACCGAAAAATGATAGCGGTTAAAGCGCCCATAAATGCAGGCAATGTGTAAAATATTGTTTCTTTTGTATTGCTTCCGTCTATGGGGCGGCTATGATTTTTCATAATAATTTTCACAGAAAGATACAGCAAAATTTCTATGATTACCTCTGCCAGTAAATCAATATACTTTACCATGGTTGGTATTATGGCAACGTTATACATAACTTCTGATAATTTCTCTGCCCCATAATTCAAAAACAGCATAACAGCATATCCTATTTGATTAAAAATGCTGTCTAAAGCAACAAAAAGCAATGCTATAAATATCTTTGCCGACTGACTGCCTTGATAAAGAAACACGCCGATAAGATATATTACAATCAGCTTGAAAACAAAGTATGGCATTTCCATTTCTAACGCAATCTGCGAATTAGCATACATGGCATATCTGACCGCAATTTTTATGATAAGCCACACCATAATCACTAAAAAGCCATGTACGGTTCTCTGCCTTATCTTCGGCTTCGTAAATTCTCTAAAAAGCAGGCACAAACAATATCCCTCAAATAAATATCTGATTGCAGTAATGGCAAACTCTGCCGCTTTATACATGGGAAACACCCCCATTCCGCAGGTATCTCATATACTGTTTGACAAAATCATGGTATCTGTCCTTTGACAGATATATTTTCTCCCCGTTGGTCAGCATAATGTTTTCTGTATCGTATTCAGCTACATAGGATAAATTCACTAAATACCCTCTATGACAGCGGCAAAAGCCCTCCCCGGCCTCCCGTTCCATATCTGCCATCACGCCATAGAATGAAATTTCTCCTCTCACGGTATGGACTGCAATTTTACGCATTTCATTTTCAAAGTAAAGAATATCTGCAACATTCAAAGTTATGTTCTTATTCCTTGTTTTGATAAATATCTGCCTGCTTTTTAAGCCCTGCTTTTTCTCTATTTCTTTTTTTGCCCTTTCAAGCACTTCTTGTAATTTTTCATCATCAACAGGCTTTATCAGATAATGCAGGGCTGCCACGTCAAAGGCTTCAAACACATATTCTTTTGCACCGGTTATAAACACGATAACGCTTTCTTCGTCCAGTTCCCGTAATTTCTTAGCAGTTTCCACACCGTTCATTTTTTCCATTTGAATATCCAAAAAATAGATGTCAAACACCTCTCCCTGCGATAATAATTCTTCACTGGAAAAAAAGCCTTGTATCGCCACGTCCGGCATATATTTTTTAATCCTGCCGCTAATCTGTTCGACAAAGACTGGCTCATCATCACAGACTGCGATCTTTAACATACAATCACCTCGGTTTCTTTATAGGCTTATTGCATATATCGGCAAATTTTTTGCTTCCATTTCCGAAATGTAACCAATCCCCCTTTGAAATGTAACCAATCTCTTTTTACTGAAATGTGGGCAAGGAGGAACTCCTTTACGGGAGTGAATATCCTTGTAAAAAAAGCGCCGACCGATATTGACCATATTTTTTAGCCGGGATAGTTTATATTTGATTCGGCAGCAGTGTTTTATAAAAAGTACATATCTAATGTATCCATGTGTCAACGTGAAAAATGGATTGTGAGAAACAGCTGATAAGCATGGAGAAGAATGTGGAATTTTGAACATTTGTAAGGTATAATAGAGAAAAATATAATCTTATGGGAGGATTGATGTTATGAAGAAAACAGCCATAGGGAGTATGATTGCTTTGTTATGTGTTATACTGGCAGGATGCGGTAAATGTGAACATGAGTATGATAATGGCGTGATAACGAAGAAACCCACATGTACTGAGGAGGGCGAGAAAACTTTTACTTGTTCTTTATGTGAAGAAACTAAAACTGAAAGTGTAGCAAAAAAGCCACATACATATAAGGAAGAGATTACAAAAGACCCTACATTTGAAGAAGAAGGCGAGAAAACTTTTACCTGTGAAGATTGTGGTGATTCATATGCAGAATCTATTCCTGTTCGAGATGATGAAGTTGTTGTAACAGTAACAAATAAATCTAATTTACCCCAAGATACAAATGCTGGTAGATATTCTGATAGCATTAACTTTACTTTTGACGTTATGAATAGATCAGACAAAGTTATCAAAGGGATTCAGGGAATTTTGACAGTTTATGATTTGTTCGGTGAAGAAATTTTGAAAATTAATTGTGATTTTACTGGAAATAGTATTCCGGCGGGTGAATCTATAACTGTTGATGATTTAGAAATGGACATAAATCAGTTCATGGATAGTCATGTTAAATTTTATAATACGGATTTCTCAGATTTACAATTTGAATATGAAGTTACAAATATTGTATATGACGATGGCTCAAGCATGAAAGGGCAATCTTCAACAGATTCTATAGAAAGTCACAAGGTGACAGTAGCTGTAAATGATAAACAAAATTTGGATGTCAATTATAATGCAGGAAGATATTCTCCACGAGTAGAGTTTATATTTGAGGTATATAATAATACTTCTAAAGATATTAAAGGAGTACAAGGCACATTTACAATTAAAGATTTGTTTGGGGTAGATATTATGTCTCTGGGATTGGATTTTACTGGCCAGGCAATTCCCGCAAATTCGAGTGCTGTTTTTGATGATTTAGGTTTTGATATAAATCAGTTTATGGATGATCATGTTAAAGTATATAGTACTAATCTAGAAGATTTGCAGTTTGAATATGAAGTTACATCGATAGTTTACACAGATGGAACAAAGGAGTAAAACTAACAAGTTAGAGAGGGATTACGGCAAAGCACCGTAATCCTTTTTTGTGTCCGTTTATATAGGAGAAAAGCGAGCAGCAAATCCAGTTCTGTTTGTATAATAATTTATTTAGCGTCTGCTGTTTAAGTTCAGGCAAGCCAAAACGCCTTGAATTTGACAAATTTTACTGCATGTAATTGCGATAACTCGCAAAAATTTTCAGCAGAAAGCAGGATGATGATATGGAAATCAAGAGAGATATCTATTAAAACAAGCTCATCGGTAAAAAGCACAATGGATTTATCAAGGTGGTAACGGGTATTCGACGCTGCGGAAAATCCTACTTATTGTTCAATTTGTTCAAGGATCATTTGCTGAGAGGAGGAATGGATGAACAACATATTATAGAAATTGCGTTTGACTCCTTTGAAAATAAGCGTTTTCGTGATCCGAATGTTCTGTATCCCTATCTCAAGGAGCAGATTAAAGGTGATGGAATGTATTATGCGCCGTTGGACGAGGTGCAGCTTTTAGACGGCCGGAATGAATATATGCTTTATGGCGGATTGCCGCCTGTCATAAACATTTCGAACCCGGAGGAAAAGATTAATTTTCTGAAGTTACTGTTCGGGGAAACCTATATTTCGGATATTGCAGGCAGACATAATGTACGCAACCATTAAAAGGTATATCGATTATCTTTGTGATTCCTTCCTGATTGACAATGCTGTCCGATATGACATCAAGGGGAAGAAGTATATCGGCACACCGGCCAAATATTACTTTACTGATTTGAGGTTACGCAATGCTCGTCCCAATTTCCGTCAACTGGAAGGAACTCATGCTATGGAGAATATTATCTTCAATGAGTTGAAAATTGATTTCGTTTGCAATAGAGGTTCTAAGTAAGATGGCAGTTTTCTTCATGAAAAGGGAACTGCCATTTGCCATAGAAAAATCAGGGAAACATAATAAAATGTATTGTTGGGTTAAATTAAAAAAATTTTTGCATTGGTTGCTTTTTTTAGAATAGTAGAGTAGAATGTGGATAACGATAAAGTTAAGATAAAATATTGATAAGGGGTGAATGCTTATGTTACAGATTAGACCTGTTTCAGATTTAAGAAATAAGTTTCCTGATATTGAGAGAATTGTAAATGCGGGTGAACCGGTATATTTAACAAAAAATGGATATGGAGCGATGGTGGTGCTTAGTCTTGAAGAATATTCAAAGCTGACGGATGGCGTTGAAGCGGCATTAGATAAAACAGATAGATATGCGGCGGAAAATGATACAAGGATGAGCCATGAGGAAGTTTTTGGAGGGCTACGGAGAAAGATAAATGTTCAGTAAAAAGTACAGATTAAGCTACCTGCCACTTTTTTATGATGACCTTGATGAAAAAATCACCTATATTGCAGAGAAACTGAAAAATCCAAAAGCAGCAAATGACTTATTGGATAAAGTAGAGTCTGCTATTATGGAGCGACTTCCAGTGGCTGAATCTTTTGAACCATATCGTTCTATCCGAGAGCGTAGATATTCTTATTATCGTATTTATGTGGATAATTATATTATTTATTATGTAGTGATTGATGATGATCCGAATGATTTGGTTATGGAAGTTAGAAGGTTTCTTTATAATGGGCAGAATCGCGACAATGTGGTGTAATAGTAATTGGCGCAATTAAGGTAGGTTGTTGGGGGCAGCCTCAATATAATGTCTTAAGTTGAGTCGTCTAAAAACAATTAAATTGTAGAAATATATAAATAAACTTGTTATTTCCTTGTCAAATCCCTTTGCCCAAATTATTTTGAATGATACTAATAAAGTCCTGTACCTGTTTGGATGGTTTTTTAGCGTACACAATCCCATAGGGCATTTTATAATCCCATTCCATAGGCATTGTGACAATGGACGGGTGGACATCTTTCCAAATATCCAGTGTTTCCATGATACAGCCTGTCTGCTCACATTCATTAAAGATATTTGTATCGTAGAAATGGGGAATCTCTAAAATCGTAATTCGTGGATGCTTTGTTTCAATCTCATCACGCAGACAGTTTAGCACATGGGAACTTCCCCGTTTTACAAGCATAAGTGTTTCTCCGTCCAAATCGCTCCATTGAAGTTTTTTCTTTCGGGATAATCTGTGTTTTCGTGGTACAGCAATACAGCATTCTCCCTCTTTCAGTACGAGGATATTATAATTTCCTTTCCATGCCAGACTGTCACATGGACCGATGAAACAGTCTATTTCTTTTCCAAGCGTTTCCAACATGGATTCCTTGCTTGCCGGACTGTCATCAAATGGCACGGCAGGAAACGAACACAAGCTTTGAAATACTGATATTTACTAGGAAAAATGCTAATTGTCAAATGAATTTACAGAGGTTTTACAGAGAATCAAAAAATAGATGAGAAGTCCAGTGCAAAAAATGAAAAACAGGTTGATTATTCCTCATAATCTGTATATACTATGAGTAGAAGTAAATGTTTGCCGCTTGCTGATGGTGCGGGGTATAAGTGATTCAGTTCGTAAATGATGCCACTTGCTATACAGGTGGGGTATAAATGGTATAGTGCGTAAATGCTCCCCATCGGCTGATGTCGGTGGGGAATTTACATAAAAGAGGTTTGCCCAAAGGAGAATGTTATAGTACATGGAAATACGGCAGGGATATTCTTATCATATCAAAGATGAATTTTTCGATAAGGTGCAGGATAGATACTTGATGAGCAATAAAGAAAACGGAAATTACCGTCCTCATTTCTATGCAATACAAGATAAAAAGAAGCAATCTCTTGATTGGATGATCCCCATAAGTTCACAGGTAGAAAAGTATAAAGTTATTATAGAAAAGAAGAAAAGAAAATATGGAAAATGTAATACAATAATCATTGGTAAATTTGCAGGGAAAGAGAATGCATTTTTGATTCAGAATGCTTTTTCCATTATTGCAAAATTTTTTGATCATATACATATAGTCGAAAATAAACCTGTAACAGTACATAATGAATTAAACAGGATTCTTACAGAAAATTTAGGAGAAGTGCTTGCGTTGTATAACCGTGGGATTCATTTGATATTTACGGATATTGATAAGATAAGGACTATCATGGAACAGGAATTAGAAAATACTGGATGTCAATAATGCCATTGCTTGCAAAGATACGAGTCATGGCATTTTTTAGTCGGGATAGTTTACATTTTATTTGGCAGCAGTATTTTATAAAAAGTGCATATCTATTGTATTCATGTGTCAGCGTGATAAATGGATTGTCTAAGCATTAATAATACTCTTCTATTTGGTTGTTTTTAAGTTTTACCGAACAATAATAAAATACGTCAACATTAAAAAGGCAAAGAAAACCAAGCTTTTCAAGAATTGCGTGTAACATAATAGCCTTAAAAATCTTATAAAAACGCCTAATTTACTGATTTACCGAACATAGATTTTGATATATGAAATTATGAATAAATGGCGATTTTAGCTATTGTCGAACAAATTCCCGAAAGAACCTTCATATACAGAAAACGGTGAAAAAACTTTTTCATGTATGAATTGTGATGATTTGTACACAGAATTTATTCCGGTTTTGGATGCAGAACCCTTTAATCAGGATATATGGGAGCAAATGGTCAAATTTTACGATAATGGAGATTACATAAATGCGCTGATTGTTGGACGAAAAGCGTTACTTAGTAAAGGTGAAACAAAAACGAAAATTAGCGACTTAGCCAAAGAAATAATCACATCGCAGAAAGAATATATGGAGGAACAAATACAGAGCGCAATTGAAAATAGTGATTATGAAGCATTCGAGACGTTGCATTATTATAAAGAACAGGGGGGCTATTTTAGATTTAGTGATGAACAGGAGTGGATGTATCAGTTTCTACATGGTTTACAAGGCGAATATGCTTATTTTGAAAGTACAAACAGTGATATTCAATTAAGAATTGATGGATTTAACTTAGAAATGGAAGATAAAGAATATATTTTACATATTGAAGTTATCTTTCCCTATGATTGGATTCCTGAATATAGTGATTTAAGATTGGTTTATGAAGGAGAAAGAATTGAAGAAATAAGGACAGGACTAATAGCAATTACGTTTGATGACAGTACATGCATCAAGTATGAATCGGAAACAGGGAAACAATGGGAAGAAAAAAAGGAACAGAGGAAAGAGGAAAAAAGACAAGCAGAAGAAAAAGAAAAACAAGAGTATTTAGCAAATGAACCTAAAATTGGGATGACGGCAGATGAGGTTAGGGCATCCAATTGGGGCAATCCAGAAAAAATAAATAAAACAACGTATGAATGGGGAGTAACCGAACAGTGGTGTTATCCGAATTATAAATATATATATTTTAAAGATGGAATAGTAACAGCAATTCAAGAATAAAAAGATTATAATTGAGGTGGGCGTATGGATATTGTTAATGAAATTGATAGATTACCACAATATTATTATATGTTGAAAAATGGTGAAATAATTTTAGGTGGAAATACTGGAAATTATGATGAAAAAGCAAATGAACACAGATCTTCAATGGGTAGGTTATATAGATTTTGGAAAGAAATTAAAGATTATTATGAAAGAGATGGTGAGAAAGAGATTCTAACAGTTGAAGAAAAAAGAGAATATGCTCAAATGGTTTATAAAATGATGAAGCATAGCGAGGGAAGAAAAATTGAACGAAAAGAACTTAAAGAAATAATAGATAAACTATCGGAGGAAGATAAAAAAGAAATTGAATGGCAAATTGATATGTATAAGCGAGGACGAAGATATTGTGGTCAATATGTTCGCAATAGATGAGATGGCTAAAGGGATTCGGTAAAACATCGAGTATTTTTTTACGTTTGCTTTTCTCCATTTGGACGAAAAATGTTTTATAGGAAGGAGTTCAACAATGCAAGTATTAAACAGATTAAAGATGGAATTATCCAATTAGGAATATTTTATAGATAAGCAGTATATCCAGTTTGATATTTAGAATAATTTATTTGCGGTGTCATAACTCAAAAGTAGACAATAACCGTGGGATGGGGAATCTACAAGTATTTTACCACTAGGCATAAAGGCTTGGTGGTTTTTTTATTCCGAAAATCGGAAAATTCATTAGGAAAAATACAAAAAGCCGATGTTGCTAACACCGACTTTGTATATGAGTGCTGCTAACACTCGTATGTATGATTGGCACGATACGCTTTGAATATCGCACAAACTTTGAATATGATTATCCTGATATTTCAGAAGTACGTCAATGGGCAATTCGCCTAGCTAATCCCTAATTTTGTAATAGATACAACTGAATACAGAGGTATTCCAGTACCATTTGCCAAAACTGGATGGAACACAGGCTGATCCATGAAGAAATGTCTAAGGTGATTCACTAAGTATCAAAATATAAGATGAAAGGATGTAAAAAAGTACGAGCGCAGTAATTAATCGTATAGAAATTGACAGAACAGTTGTTGCAGGATTCAGAATTATTAGAATTGATTTTGAAAAATTGCAGAGGCACGAAAATGTTATCATTGACAGGGATGGGAAATATACCTATCTATTGGAAGATGGCAGCAGTTTTAGATGGTTGAAAATTGAAGATTATAATTTATTTGGTATAATGTGTGCCGGTACTAAGAAAACAAAGCGGATAAAACAGGATTATTCCAGAATGGATATTGTAATAGGGAATAAGTCACAAGGTAATTTGCAAAATATGACGGTTGCGGAATATCAAAGGATGATAAAACGAATATGTCAATACCTTTATGAAAAATATAGAATCACTGTAAATCTGCAAAATCTAAAATTCAGCGAAATGGAAATAAACTGCACATTTGAACTGAAGGAAGAATTTTATAAGTATCACAGAGTTTTGCAATTGATGATGTTTAATCTCCCCAAAAGTTTTAAGAAGCTAGGGCAAATTTCAGGAATTAATAAAAAGGAACAACGCTTAGAATCGGAAACATTTTACCGTGGGAACTCGTCAACAGAAGTAAAAATTTATGATAAGAAGAAGCATTTAGAGCAGACGATTCAATTTAGATTAGAAGAAAATATTATGAGAATTGAATTTATTCTGAAAAAAACACAGAAAATCAAAGAAGTTTTTAAATCAACGCTGGTATCGGATTTGACGGATGAAAAAATAAACCAATTCTATTATCAGCAGTTTACCAGATTATTTGAGAAACCATACCGAAAATGGCAGATTGAAAACGGAAACCAATTAAAAAATATGATTACATATCATAAGGGAAAGAACAAGAGATATTGGAAAAGCAATCTGTTGAGGGAATGTAGCAACAAGGAATAGTCAGACCAGATACCGCTGTTATTAGATGTAAAAGATTTACTTGCACAGGCAAAGGCATTAGATAAAGATGGTCATTATCAAAGAGTGGCAAAAGGTATCTTGGAGCAATGTAATTATAACGATGTCTATTTGCAAAATGATTCTGATAAGGCAGAAGAAATCATTACAGGGTACATGAAGCATATGAGAATTATTTAAAGGGAATACGGCTTGTATCAGCGTCATATTCGGCAATATGTGGCGAGACTGCATAAAAGATAAGCCCAACAATATTTAATCTTTTAGGGGGATTCTGGTGCGGTTTGGCATATAGAATCTTCCTAGAATAACAATAGATGAATAAAGGAGATATGTATTGCTTGAAAGAAAAAGATGTATATAGCATAGTACCAATTTGGGAACGATTCTTATTGACAATTAAAGAAGCATCTATATATTTCAATCTTGGGGAAAATAAGATGCACAGAATAGCAAATGAATATGTAGATTCTGATTATAAATTCGTAGTTCAAAATGGTGGACGAACTATGATAAAGCGTAAAATGTTTGAGGATTTTTTAAACCAGACCACATCAATATAGACATGGAATAAAGGCAAATATCAATGGAAAAATAGCCCTGGGTGTGGTATTATAATACTGCACTAGGGCTTCTTCATACGAAAGGAGCAAATAGCAGTAATGATTGAAAAAAGAAGGGATAAGAAAGGAAGGGTTTTAAGAAACGGAGAATGTCAGCGTAAAGATGGATTATATCAGTACGATTATGTTGATTTGAACGGAAAGGCAAAATGTTTATACCGTTGGAAGTTAGAACCGAGCGGTCCATTACTTCAGCACATTGTAGAAAAATACAATAAAATCTATAAAGTACAAATGCCGAAGATTACGCCCCATGTATGCAGACATACATATTGTTCTCATTATGCATCAAGCGGCATGAACCCAAAGCATTTACAGTATTTAATGGGGCATTCAGATATTAGCGTCACTTTGAATACATACACTCATGTAGATTTCGATAATGTCAAAAAAGAGGTTAAAAGCCTTGAAAAAGCTGTCCTGTAAATTCAGAAAATGAAGGTTGTTTTACAGAGATTTGTACAGAGAATGACCATAAAGTTATGTGGCAAATCGTGCCAAATTGTGAAAAATCAGTTAAAAGCAATATGCCACATAAAACATGGAAACCCTTGAAAATACAGCAAAATCAAGCATTTACGGAGGTTTTAGCAACATGATAAAAATATTATTCGTGTGCCACGGCAACATCTGCCGCTCCCCCATGGCAGAATTCATTTTCAAAGACATGGTAAAAAAACAGGGAATATCGGATCAGTTTGAGATCGCTTCCGCAGCCACCAGCACAGAAGAAATCTGGAACGGAATCGGCAACCCCGTATACCCCCCGGCAAGGGAGGAACTTGCCCGCCATGGCATCCGTTGTGACGGAAAGCGGGCAGTCCAGTTAAAAAAATCGGATTACGATTACTACGATTACCTCATCGGCATGGATTCCATGAATATTCGGAATATGGAACGAATGACAGGCCGCAAAGGCGGCAAGATTTCCATGCTGCTGCAATATGCCGGCAGGCAGGACAGCATCTCCGATCCCTGGTACAGCTCCCGTTTTGACATTGCCTATGCGGATATCGTAGAGGGCTGTGAAGCATTTCTTGCCTATTTGCGCGAACAGGGAGAAATATCATAACGTTTTCTTTTTTGATTTTTTACAAAACAGATAGAGCAAAAACCAAGCCACGCAATGACCGGCAAGAATCGCCAGATCCTTCCCAGCAGTCTCCGCGCCGCCATTAGCCAGATCCATAATTCCTTCAAAGGCGGCGCTGGATGGGATAAGATGGCAAACAAAGGAGCCACCGGATAGATAATACAGCAGAGGGACTGCCATAAACACAATCATCACCATTTTGATACAGACCATGCCTGTCATCAGCCCGTTTGAAAAGCGGCCGATCAACAGCCCCGCCATGGCGGATACAAAGGCGGACAATACGATCAGCGCCAGCATAACCGCCGCCCGGGCAGGGGGCAGCCTGAAACAGACAGCCGCTGTAGCAAGAGAGGACAAACAGCCGAATATAAAACCGATAAATATTTTCTGTACCATATATCCTTTGGAGGACATCGGCAATATTTCATTAATATATGCGATGCCATCTTCCTTTTCGGAAATGATATTCATTGCGTTAAAAGTACAACCCATGAACATCGCAACGAGCAGCGTCATTGCAACAAATATATTCTGATAACCTGCCAGTATGTCAGGACGCTCCATAATGTACACATCGGCCTGCTCTGCCGTTCCCCGCTGTCCATACAGCGCCGGAAGCGTTTCCGCAGTCTTCTGCCATACGGTTAATTCATCGCCGGATAAAATGGTCTTAATACCATTGCCGTTCATTTCCACGCCGATCAGATTGGTAGAAGGCTCCCTGATTGCCGAAACCAATTCATTTCTTGTCGGATAAGCCGTAACAGTGCCGTACCGCTCCAACCAGAGTTCCGTTTCCAGCGCGACTTCACCAGCAACCACTCCAAACTGCAATTCCCCCAAAGAAGAAAGATCCACGGAACCGGCAGCCTTCAGTATTATGGCCACCGCTACGGGCAGAAGAAATGACATAATGCAAAACTTATCTTTCCTGACACTTTTTATCTGATAGATCAATCCTTTCATTGTCAGCCCTCCTTTCCCATTTCCTTATAAAATGCCGCAGATGCAGCGCCAAAAAGCAGGATAATTGTACACGCCGCACAAATATAATAAACCGGGTTCATAACGGGCATACCGAAAAATGCATTTTTCAGACCCATATAAGCATGATAAAACGGATGGTAAAGAACCCATTCCATTTTGACCGAAGTATTGGCCGACAGAAAAACAGGAGTTGCCGCAAAAAGCGCAATCACCAAGTATACCAGCGAAAACTGTTTGAAATCCTTTAACAGCATCGCACAGGCAAATCCTGTAAACGCCATGACCAAGGACAGGATCGTGGTCTGCACCAGCAGGCCAGGAAGAATATGACCCGTCTCTGCTATTCCGACATTGAATAAAACCATAAAAACGGCAAACGCCAGATCAGCCAGCAAGAAAAGAAAGACCTTGGAAAAGACAAACAAACTCTTAGGAAACGGCATAACGGCATGGACACGGATCACCCCTGTCTTCTTTTCTTTGAACAGCACAGATGCCATCCCCAAAAATCCCACGGCAACTATCTCAACAAATAATAATTCACAGGTAATTTCTTTCCGTTTCTTCATTTCCGGGCTGTTATCTCCTACTATTTCCGGCCTGTCTTCTTTGTCGGGATGCAGCAGGGACAGCGCATAATCCGCCCTGTGCCGGTCGATTTTTTCCGCTCCCGCATAAAGTATGACATCCGCTTTGCCATCAGTTACACGGATACCCACGCCGTTTGCATCCCCGGCAAGCATCGCGTCCATCTCTTCCAGCGAGCCTACTGAATGAATGAGAGGGGAAGCCTCATCCTGTGTTCCTGCCGGGTCATAAAGATAAACGTTATAAATTTCCATATCCATAAACCTCAGATAGCCAAAATGAATATACAGCGTATAAACCAGAAGCGATCCCAGCGCTACAAGAAAAAATTTCCCCGATGCCATCATCCTGCCATCCTTTTTTAACAACAGCCAAAGATTTTTTCGCATCTTACGACAGCCCCCTTCCCGTATACCGAATAAACATATCTTCCAAAGTCGGCTCCTGAGAATGAATACTGATCAGTTCGTCATATGCAAAAGGAATGCCTTCTTTCATCTCCACCGCCGTAACCGTCCGCTCTTCCCGCTTGCCCTGACACCGATAAACGACAGCCACGCTGCGGTCGCTGTTCTGCTCTTTTAGGTTCCCCGGCGTATCAAGGGCGACAATATTCCCATTGGAAAGAAAGGCCACTCTGTCACAAAGCAGGTCCGCATCCAGCATATTATGGGTTGTCAGGAATACCGTGGTCCCCTTCTTCCTCTCATTTTCTATTATCCTGCGGAAAAGGACGGCCCCTGCAGGATCAAGGCCGCTGGTCGGTTCATCCAAAAACAGGAGCTGCGGACTGCTGATCAAAGCCCTTGCCATGCTGACGCGCTGGCGCATCCCTTTAGAGTATGAGGACACCGGCTTTCTCCAGGAATCCCGCTTCAATTCCAGCTCATCCAACAGCTCTTCCGCATCCCTCAGCTGCTTTTTGGGATAAAAAGAAGAAAAATAGTGCAGATTGTCAAGAGCGCTTAAATTGGTATACAGATAAGGAAATTCGAATAATACGCCTATCTTCTGGAAAAAATCCTGTGTATGTACTCTTCGGATGTCTTTTCCGAACAAAGATACCATACCGCCATGCCCTTTTAAGATACCTGTCAATATTTTCTGCGTCGTAGACTTTCCGGAGCCGTTCGGCCCTAAAAATCCGAAGATTTCCCCATCTCCTACGGCAAAATCCAGCCCATGCAATGCCTGTTTGTCTTTGCCGTAAGAGAAGGTCAGATTCTTTACCTCGATCATTCTTCATCCCTCCATTTTCCATTTTGCAAATCTATGTTGTTTCAGGAAAGTTCTCTCTTCCTGGTGCAAGAATAAAATGGTGGGTTGAAGTCCATGTGAAGTCGGTGTGAAATTGATGTGAAATTTTTCATTATTTCATAAGAGGAATCGAAAGCCAGAACGATACTCCGCCGGACTCGTTTGCAGCCCCATACGCTATATGCTGCATAGAAAGAATCTGCGCCACAATCGCAAGCCCCAGCCCTGAACCGCTGTATTTTGAGTTCTTGTCGCGATAGAATTTCATCCAGATTTTTTCCAAATCTTCCTGCGGGATGGACGGCCCCTGATTAAAGACGGAAAAGTCCAGCTTATGGCCGCTCTCTTTCAGCGACAGCTTCAAAATGCCGCCCGGCCGGACATTTTTCTTTGCATTGACAATTAAGTTGTTAAGCACCTGCTCCATCCGGCTCTTATCGGCATCGACATAAACAGGATGTTCCGGCAATTCGTATTGCAGATCAAAGTCAGCATCCGGGATATCCATCAGCAATCTCCCCGCAACAGTTTCCAGCAATTCGACAAAATCAAACCATTCCTGTCGAAGCAGCATGGCTCCGCTTTCCAACGCAGACAGATCGAGCAGTGCGGCAACCAGGCTGCCCAGGCGCTCCGTTTCTTCTATGATGACCTGGGAATATTTTTGCTTTTTTTCTTCATCCGTTTCATCCTGCAGCCCCTCGGCATAAGCCCGGATCACGCCAAGCGGTGTCTTCATTTCATGGGAAAGGCTGTCTCCTCATTTAACTGAAAAGCTTCGTAATCCCTGCCTGTTTTCCTCTGCCTGCCGCGCGATCTACATTCTGTCTTGGCTGCAAACCTCCATATATGAGTCTGCTCATAAAGAACAAAGCCAGAAACCATTCTTAGATTTCCGGCTCATTCACTCTACTATGCACTCCTGTCTGCTTTCAGCTGTTTTACTTCTTCCACCGAAAGCCCTGAAATATCTGCAATCTCTTCCAACTCATATTTGCCCGCTGCCAACATACGAAGTGCAACTTCCTTCATTCCCTCTTTCAATGTCTGATTTCTCATATCTTCCATCGCCCGACACATAATCTCAATTCCCTCCTTGCTCTCTTTGAAAAATCTCACCCTGTCCGCCAGTATTCCATAGTACATATCTCTTGCATCCGTGCAAAAAAAGTCATGCATCAACCTCCCCACCGGCGTATCTCCACGGTAAGCACCATTAATATACAATATATACTCACCAATGGAATCATTTTCCAAAAAAAATTGATTATTATATGGTTTCATCAATCCCAATTACAAATTCTGTTCTCTCTGATGTCCGTTATAATAATTATACAAACATGTAAAACAAAAAAACATGTAGTAATTCTTTGTTTTCCGTCAACAATCTCATACCATGATTCTTTTTCATCCAATATCACATCTCTTAAATATTTATTGCAACGTTTAATATCATTTACTAAGGTTACTATTTTCTCATCCGGCCAAATATACTCTCTCTGATAAAGCCGAATAAGAATCCTATGCTTCCTATCATCGAAATTCGATAAATTCATTATTCCCCATAATAATCCGAATCTATTTTGTATAAAGATAATGTTTGTACCACATTAATTCCAACTTGGTATTTCACCAATAAATCTGCCAGCAGCTTGCCGTCTATTAATTTAATACTTTTTGACTGCCTTTCGATAAACAAAACTGCTTCCTTAGTATACTTTGAAGTCGTAATAAACACACCTTTCTGAACGTTTTCCATCGCACCGACAAAAGCCTGGACTTCTTTACTCCCTACAGTATTGCTGCCGCTGTATCTTTTCGCCTGTATGTATATCAAATCCAGCCCAAGTTTATCTTCGCTGATAATCCCGTCAACCCCTCCCTCATGAGAGCGGCCTGCCACCACTCCGGCATTTTTGTCATATCCATACCCCGTCTTCAAAAGTAAATCCATTACCAAATGTTCAAAAATGAGGGAGAATTATGAAGGATGCACTCAAAAACTTGTTGTCTGACGTTTTCTATATGCTCTTCCAAAGCTGCGCTGATTTTTTCTTCAGGAAGCAAAACAATATTATTCTTTTTTACGTATAATTTGTCATTTTTTGTCTTATAATATAAATTTTAACATAGTCAATCCCCTTTTCAATTATTATAAGCGCTCCGCAGCGTTTGACAATTCCGTATAAATCTGCTAATATATATTTACATAAAGGTACTGCCGATAGACGGCTAGTCCGATTTCATATTAGCAAAAATAGCCGCTAAAGTTTGTCAGATCAAAGCTACCTGCGCCTTAAAATATGAAATTTTATACAATTACTTTAGTTTCCACAGACTCTTTTTTCTAATATTTACCACCTGTTTCTCATCGTCATACTCAGCCTGATAAAAAACAAAATCACCATACTCATCTGTATGTTCAAGTAACTTTTTCATGATTCTCTCTTTGTCGTACTCCGTTGTGTTAATACCAAAAATCAAGCCTTTTAATGCTTTAGGCTCATATTTCAAATTACGACTCTCTGGTTTATCAAAGTTATAAAATGTGTTTGAAAGAGCCAATCTATATTCGTTTTCATATTCCCATGCTTTAAGTTTTCGGTAAGTCTTTGCTTCATAAGCCGCCCAGTACTCCTTTCGCCATTCTTCTACATTATTGAAGGCTTTATAAGCACTGCTGAGTTCTTCCGTTCCAGTAAGCCACATCTCTATTTGTTTTGGAGTCAGCCTGCCAAAAGATTCAAAGAAATTGCGCTCTATGATGTTTCCACCATAACTCACAGGTTTCGTTTCTAATGTATAAGACATTTCTCCTTTCACAGTCATGTGATTTTCTGCATCAGTTTCATAAATCAAGCATACTCCTCGATGATTATCTGCATAATTCCCCCACATAGCTGAATCGTTATTTTTTCCAGAAAAACATACTATGTAGCTTTCAGGATAAACCAAGTCCATCAACTGATTCACATATACCTTTGGGAAATCCACTGCTATTGTCATCCATTTTCGCCTCTGCCGGGATTCTGAACTCTTGTCCTCTTTTATAATTTTTCCATTTTCATCCTTACGAAGTCCATACAAGAATGTTTCATCTTCCAATCCAAGACAAACAAAATGCCAATCATACATATCTTCAATTATATCTTCCACCAGCTTTGCCATCTCAATTCTTAGATTTTGATCCTCTATATCTACATTCATCAGTTCCCATGGAAAATTAGTTTCTTCAGCAGTAAATGTGTTCAATAATCCATTCGCTTCTTCCGCTGGTATCGTCTTATATTCTCTACATTTTTGAATGCAAAGTACTAGTGCCTTATTGTGAATAAATCGTAAAATAAAGCGAAGTTCCTCATTTTGAACCTTAAGCCCGTAGTTTCCATAAAAAGTAACCATTTTTTGAACATCTTCATCTTCTAGAAATTTATCTCCCAATTTTTTCAGTATTCCACCAAGTGGGACATTATCAAATTGTTTCAAATCTATAATCAGCGTTCTATGATAAAGCATATCCTCATTCCCTTGAAGCAGATACATATCAATTGCTCCACTAAGACTACAAATATAATTGCGCAGCATTCCTTCCCATGCAGCCTTATCTCCCTGCCAAAAAACCCGAACATATCCCTCTATAGGATCATTAAGTTCATTTCGGTCAGCAAAATGAAAAGTACCATTTTCTAATTCTTTTATTGCACTTTCAATAGATCTGTAATGATATAATTCCATCTTAGATACACCCTCCTTCCTCATTGGCCTTTTATACTTATCTACGCAAATTTACCAAAAGAATTGTTATCCCCCATCTATTGCCTTCAGTATTCTGTAATTCTCTGACATTGTCCGAATCGTGGTTGATCGACCGCAACGTCGGCAAGCGGAACTCACTTATTTCTCGATACGGGATGCTCGCCTATCTGCTGGGCTATTCCGACAGCCAAGAGATACTTTTGGGAAAATGCCTGCCAACAAAAGTAAAAGAAATGATTACAGAGTAAAATCACAGAATGCCTGACCACGAAAAAAGGACTTGAAATATAGGCTCTTTTTTCCTTCCCTCACTCGTAGTAAAACCGTAGTACCCCACTTTCTCAAATGCCGCAATTTGCCCCGTTTTGCCCCACAAGTGCCGCCAATTCCCGGCTCCCCGGCATGCTGCCGTGGCAGACGAATAGTATTTTAATCATCGTAATAATTCTCCTTAATTTGCCCTAGAATACCCTGTTTTGCAAAGGATTCCAAGTGTTTCATTCCTTGCTGTTAAATAAGTGGATATTACAAATCAAAGCATATTTTAGCAAGTTGTTGCTACCTGTTAGTAGTACAGTCAAAAGTTTTACTACTAAATTGTATGTCCTGCTTTCTGTAATCTTTCTATCATTTGGCGAAATACATTCATAGGTAACACACAATCCTCTTCTAAATGCTTTACGCGTTTTCCAAAATAAAAAAGCATATAAGTTTACCATATTATCTGTTTCAGTATTTGGATTGTCAATATATGAACCCAAACTATCTGGCTCAAAAATACAATGTGTAAGTTCATTCCTTGTATTCCCTAACGCATTCATTGCCTTTGAAGATTCTATCCTTAATAGTTGCGCTCCGTTTTTATATTCTATCACATCAAGATTTCTTAATATAATGTTTATATTTCCAGAGTTATTCTTAGGACTTCCATTAAAAAATTGAATTGCAAAACCATCACATATTGATTGTTCTTTTCTTCCTTTATAACGAATCTCCTTATTATTCTGTATTTTAATGTCAACAACTTTTTTCAATGTTTATTTCATAAAATATTGGTTTATAAAAGTACCCGTCCTGCCATGTTATTAATTCCCAAATAGCGACTATATAATGATAATTTTCTACTTCACTCTCACCTTTTACAGTTATATCGCATATCGTATCATGGATTTCAATATGAATATTATCAAATCCTTTGGGACAAAACTCGATAACCTGATTGCTCCAGTTTCTAATATTACTCTTTAATTCAAACACAGCTTTTGAAATTACTTCAATACACTTCCCAGTATCTTTTGCCTTACTTTTCATCCTCTTTTATACGTCTAACCATATATCGTTGATCATTTCTAGTGTCCTTAAATCCCCAATGATTGTATATATGAAATGCATCTATGTAGCAAGCCGTCCTTAAAGCCACTTCTTTAATTCCATTATCTATTGCTTCCTTTTCTATTGCTGCAACCAACGCCTTTCCATACCCTTTGCATTGATATTCTGGGAGCACCGCTAATAATTCAATATAAACATTTCTTCCATTAAATAAATCCGGCTTTTCATATCCAAGTACAACTCCACAAATTTCTATTTCATTCTCAATTACAAAAGCATAATTTTGCTTAACGCAAAAGTTAACATATTCACCAAATCTTTTACAATATTTCATAAAGCCCTCACTATATCCAAATGCCTTTTCATATATTGTTCCTATAGCCTCAATATCATTTTTATTAACCTCTCGGATAATCATTCTACACCCCTTTCCGATATGCATCTAACCAATCAATTTTCTTATATACTATATCATCATCCCAAACTTTTTTCCACAAAAATAACGCCCCAGCCTTAGCCAGAGCGTCATCCATTTTCTAAATCAAACCACCTTAAACATTTTCTGCGATATCGCCTTTGCATCGTTCTTCTTTTCAATCTCATCCTGCGCTTTTCTGAATTCCTCTATCCGCCTCAGTTCTTCCTCGGCATCGTCAAATCCAATATACGCATATACATTCATGGTCATGCCTACAAGGTTTTAGGATTCATTCCCGATTTTGACATATTGAAGCAATAAGTATGCCTACATACATGGGGTGTAATGTTCGGTATCTGCACCCGGCAGATATCGTTGTACCTGCCGACCATGTAGTTGAATCGGTGCTGCCAATGCATCGCCACTAACGGGTTGCCGTCATCATTGTAGAAAAGGAATCCAGTATAGACATCAATCACTTTTTCCGTCTTCGGCGCTTCCCTGTCCTTGATAATGGCCCGGAACAACGGCAGAGGATGGCTCTTTCTTTGGCTTTTCCTTTTCTTTCCCGCAAATCCTTTTACAGCCGGAATTTTCCCGTCGCATCGTTCAATCTACCCACCACTCCGTTTGTATCCTGCAAAGATGTATTTACGGAATCGGATATCTGCACCACATCCATTACGCGTTCCGCAATATTAGCCGTCCCCTCGGCGCTCTGCTGTGCCGCCTGTGAGATTCCTTCCAACGAATCCGTAATGTTATTGATGGACGCCAGAAGTTCTTCGGAGATCGCGCTGAAATCGGCCACGAGGGAATCGATCTCTCCGGCATCTTCATTATAATCGCCCGCAATCGTTTCGAACAAACCGATGCTTTCCATCACCTGGGTATCGATAAAAGTAAGTAAATGCTTCGCGTCCCTTGCCAGGCTTCCCACCGCTTCGTTTACCTGTTCTGTTACTTTCTTGATATTCTCCGTGCTCTGCTTGGACTGTTCTGCCAGCTTGCGGATCTCATCCGCAACCACTGCAAAACCTTTTCCTGCCTCTCCTGCCCTTGCCGCCTCGATGCTTGCATTCAACGACAGCAGATTTGTCTGTGTTGTAATTTCCATAATCGACTCTGCCAGAGTGGATATCTCGGAAACTACCCTCACTTTTACAAGCGCCTCCTGCAAGTTTCCTTCAATAGACTGTTTCTGCGCGACCAGGCTGCTCTTGCTGTCGCCCGCCGAATTTTTCGCGTCGGCCGCCTTCTTATGTATTACCTCCGCGCGTCCCGCTCCTTCCTGCGCGCGCTCCGCGATGTTTCTTGCCGCATATTCAATTTCTTTCGTCATTTCATCAATACTGTTAGCCGTAGCCGCCGTTTCTTCCATGGAAGCGGAAAGCTGGGTCGTCGTGGTGGATACATCCTCCACTTCCTGGTTCAGACGGGCCATATCCTTTGTCATTCCGTTGACGCTTTCCGTCGTCTGGCCAGTCTCTTTTTTCACATCGCTGATCAATCCGCCGATGCCCGTCCTCATTTTTTCCAAAATATTCAGCAGCTTGCCAAAATCATCCCTCCGCTTCAAAGCTGTGCCATCGATCTTTGCGGTGAAGTCCCCCTCGGACATGCTCTGGAGCACTCCCCCAACCAGTTTCAACGGCCTTGTAATATTTATAATAGTGGCGAAAAGGTACACAACAATAAGAGCGCCAAATAAGAGGCATACCGCTAAAAATACCCGAATTTTCTGCCAGGTAAACTGATCTGCGGATTCCGCCGATTCGGCCACCTGTTTATCCATATTGTCCACATAATTGCCCGTTCCGATGACCCAGTCAAAGGGTTCGTAATACTGCGTATATGCCCTTTTCGGCATCGGGTCCGTCTCACCTTCCTTCGGATACTGATAATCGGTGTAACAGCTGCCCTCTGCCACGGCCCCCTGGATAAACTCTTTGACCATTTCATAACCTGTCACGTCCTTCGTACCGATACGGTTCGTTCCCTCAACTTCATTTCCGAGCAATACAATGTTCACCCCGTCCGACTGGTCTATCCAGAAATATCCCTCTTCGCCATACCGGAGTTCCCTGATCTTATCCGCTGCCAGCTTCATCCCTTCTTCCATGGTATAAACACCAGCATCGATATCAGCTTTATAAGCGTCCAGAAGCGAAACAACCATCTCCACTTGCTGCCTGATGCTATCGTCATAATCCTTGCGGATATTTTCCTCTTCTTCCTGAAGGATCCGTTCATTGATCGCCCTCATATTGCTGACAGAAAAGTTAATGCTGAACAGCATAAATGCGATCATCATTATTCCAATTACTGCCATCTTCACTTTTACGCTTAGATTTTTCATTTTATATCTCCTCCTTCCGTTTCTTATTATATCACTAAGAAGAAAAAATGCATAATAAAATTGGTGATTGTGTACAGATTAATAGATAATAATGCAAATTTTCTATCGAATATTACCTTTTCCATAGAGGGATGCCATGTTATAATTCCTGATAGGATTTACGTTCCAAAAATCCTGGACACCAGCAAACTGACATCATACACCAAAAAATGCCCGGCAAGGAGAACACAAAATGTCTGTTTATCATATCGTATTCAGCCCCACCGGAGGCACAAAAAAAGTATCCGATTTATTTGTTTCATCCTTTCATGCAGAAAGCACCCTTATCGACCTGTCCGACCGAAACCTGGATTTTTCCTCTTTTTCCTTCAGCTCCGAAGATATCTGCATTGTTTCCGTTCCCTCCTATGGCGGAAGAGTTCCTGATACCGCTGCAGCCCGTCTGCGGCTTATGGACGGCGGCCAGGCCAGGGCAATCCTGATCGTTGTATACGGCAACCGCGCCTATGACGATACTTTTGCGGAACTGAAAGATATTCTGCAAAACTCCCATTTTTCCTGCATAGCCGCAGTCGCAGCCATTGCGGAACATTCCATCATGCGCCAGTTCGCCGCCGGCCGCCCTGATGCGAAGGATGCAAAAGAGCTTGCCCATTTTGCGGAAACCATCCGCTCCCAAATAGATGCCGGACAGATATCAGCAAATCTGGATCTGCCTGGAAACCGTCCCTACCGAGAATACCATGGCGTCCCCATAAAGCCCCAGGCCGGAAAGGCTTGCATCCGATGCGGCCTCTGCGCCCAAAAATGCCCGGTTGGAGCAATCCCCGCCGACAGTCCATCCAAAACGGACACAGAAAAATGTATTTCCTGCATGCGCTGTATCGCCCTCTGTCCCCATAAGGCCCGCAGCGTCAATAAAGCGCTTCTGGCTGCCAGCAGCCTGAAACTAAAAAAAGCCTGCGGCGGTTATAAGGAAAATGAGCTTTTTCTGTAGTGCGGAAAGAAGTTCTAAAGCTCACGCCAATGGGCATTCTTCTTATTGATAATTGATGCCGTTGAGAGGCGACATGGGGATGCGGAATAGCAAACATACATAGTACCAATAAAGTTGCGACAAAAGCCGCGCAGAAATGGAGAGAAAAATGAAAATCACAGCCTTGCTCGAAAATAAAACAGAACGGGAAGATATGCTTACCGAACATGGATTGAGTCTGTATATCGAAACTGGAAAACATAAGATTCTTTTTGATATGGGACAGACCAGTTTGTTTGCCCAAAATGCCGCCATGCTGGGCATCGACCTTTCGGCCGTGGATACCGCCGTTCTTTCCCACGGGCATTACGACCACGGCGGCGGCCTCAAAACCTTTCTGGAAATAAATAAAACAGCCCCCATTTATCTGAACCGCCATGCTTTTGAACCGCATTACCATGGCACAGAAAAATATATCGGACTGGATCTTTCTCTTGCGGACAACAAAAGGCTGGTTTTTACCGACGGCATGACAGTCATTGAAAACGGGCTGACGCTTTATTCCTGCAACAATAAAGCACGGAAGCACGACCTCGGATGCTTCGGACTGAACGTGCTGGAAAACGGCCATTTTCTGCCTGAAGATTTTCGCCATGAACAATATTTGCTTATCGAAGAAACATCAACAGATGACGGGAAAAGTAAAAAAGTGCTGTTCAGCGGCTGCTCGCACAAAGGAATTTTGGATATCGTTGACTGGTTCCGGCCCGATGTCCTTATAGGAGGATTCCATTTTTCCAAACTGCCTCTCGATAATACCTTAAAAAGCTTTGCAGAATACCTGGATACATTCCACACAGAATATTATACATGCCATTGCACCGGCAAAAAGCAGTTTGAATTTATGGAACAATATATGCAGAATCTACATTATTTATCCTGCGGACAGAGCATCGAACTTTATTAATAGCGGCTCCTATAAGCGGATATCCACTGGCATATATGCCGATTTCATCAGCATTAATATAATCCATTGGTGGCTTTAATAATTCAGTAATGGTACTTTTTCCTGAACCATTGGGACCGGCACAAATAATAATTTCAGGTCTTTTGGGTAACACGCTCACTATACCGCTCCTTTCTCATTCTTTTTCCCACCTCTACCTTGGAGCCATCGCTATTCTGTTGATATATGCTCTGTGTTTCTCTGTCATATATAAATACTGGAACATCCATTGCTTTCTTCTTCTCCAACTCAATCCTTACCGCTTCATTTACACGCTTAACAACCAATGCATCGGAAATATATTCTTCTCGCTTCATATCCTTCCTGCTCCTCGTCTCTTATACCACTCTCTTTTTAAAAACCCATCTAACCGCTAAAATACATCCATATTAAATAAGTATACATGATACATTATTTTTTTATCAAAACTATAACACACTGCATAAAATATGACAATCTCCATTTCTGTCGCCATATTTTTTACATCTTATAACCGAACCGCGCATTCCAAAGCCAGTTTTGCATATCCGCCGCATTCTTCAGCGCTATAGGCAAGCAAATTCCTTTGCTCCCACGTTTCACTGTCCAGGCTGTCTGCCCCGTATAAAAACTGAATCATAGGCACGTTCCTGAACCGGGCCGCCGCATAAGCGGCAGATGATTCCATCTCCACCACCAGGCATCCCTGTTGTTTACGTTCCTCTATCAAGCGGCTGGTTTCCCTGTAAAGAGCGTCCATAGTCCATGTTTTCCCTTCCACATAAGGATAACCCAATATTTCCAGACATTCTTTTAAAATATTTATGCAGTTCCTGTCCGCTTCTATTTCTTTGCTTGCCGGAATATAATGATAGCTCGTTCCCTCATCCCTGACTGCGGATATTGGCACGACAATTTTGCCCCTTACCGCTTCCTCATCCAAAACACCGCAGCTTCCGAAAAGGACGAATTTCTTTGCGCCCATTGCAATAACCTCCTCTAAGCCGACCACGCAGGCAGGCGCCCCCACTCTTGACAAATAGAACGCAATTTCTTTTCCTTTGTATTCGATACTGTAAACGGGAAGCTCTCCATTTTCGGAACATAAATATGCTATTGTTTTGACACCGCGCAATTTTGCCATATTCCCGATTATTTTTTCTGAAAATGCACTGATGCATACTTCGGGGAAACCCGGTTTTGCAGATATGACATCGCCCGGATTAAGAAAAGCGGCGGGGAAATCGCCAAAATTATAAAATAGAGTCGCCATAAGAATCCTCCTTTAATAAAAGTCTTTTTACTTCGCCAATAATTTGATTTGGAATATCATGGTCCATTTTCATCAATCTGCTATACATTCGTACTCCCTGATAAGCAAATATCATGATATGAAAAATGGATTCCGGGTTTACACGGGCAAATTCTTTCGTTTCCATCCCATAATGAATCAATTCCACCCACGCTGCTTTTGAAATCCCATACTGCTTCGTTATCGAATTGTTTTCTTTGGGAATCGCAGGATCGCTATAAAATTCACAAAGGGCAAGGCTGAAACAATTTTCCGCATCAAGCATCTCCTCCGCATAGCCGGACAGAAGCTCCTCCAAGATAGCGACGGCCGGAATATGCGCCGCGATTTTTGCCGCGATTTCTTTTCTCTGCCTGTCGGAAAAAGCATCCACAATTTCCAGGAATATTTGCTCCGTACTTTCATAATGGCGGTATAAGCCTCCCCGGCTCAATCCCGTCCGCTCGCAAATATCTTTCATCGTAACATCCTTAAATCCTTTTTCCGCAAACAGCTGATATGCCTTTTCCCTAATATCCTGTTTTGTTTTATCACCTTTTATGCTCATTCCATACCCCATGTCCGCTTTGACAAACTCAAAATCAAAAATTGAAAACGCTTTTCTTTCAACGCTTTCTCCCTGCGCACTTTGAAACACTCGTGTCGCTTTCTATTATGCGTCATCCGTGTCGCTTTGTCAAGGACTTTTATTTCACAGGACGCGCTTTCCTATAAGGCAGAAAACCGCCGCAGAAAGATTACCTCCTGCGGCGGCAGATTAAATCCATTTCTATTTTTCAATTAATATATCCGCCACTTCCCGCAGCGTATCATCCTCTCCCACATTCCCCGGGAAAATCACATAAGGAATATCGGGGAACTTGCTGTCCGCGCCCGTCTTCCAGACCGGGATCCCCGGACAGATCTGCCCGATCACATCCGCCCGCTTCACTCCCAGCGCCTTCGTGCCGATATCGCTGGAAGTAATGCCGCCCTTCGCTACAAGAAAAGACGGTGTAGCCGACAGTTCCCCCACCAGCCTTTGCACTGCCGCCGAGATCTTCATCGCCAGCTTCAGCTCATCCTCTTTGTCGCCCGTTCCGGCGGTCTGCTCTTTTCTTGTCGTATAGCAGCATACGGTGATGCCGCCGTTTATCTTTTCTTCCTCCTGCGCGATGCATTTCTTCACATTCGCATCCAGAACCTCTTCCTGCGCGGCATCCGTCACATCCAGTTCCAGAAATGCGATCCCCGGCCGTTCTTTCAGCTTCTCCAGCTGCGCCGTCGTTTTGTTGGTATGGGAGCCTACGATGATCAGCCCCCCGTTACGAGAATGGACGCGTACCATCTCTTTCCGGCGCAGCAAGCCTTTGTCGGAAATCCCGCCGACCACTTTTACAAAAGCCGCCGCCGTCCGGAACATAAACCGTTTCCCAGCCTCCATTGCCTGGTACAAAGCAATGCAGAAAATTTTCAGGTCCAGATAATCCGCCGCGTTCACGACCACCTTCTGGAACCCGGACACTTCTGACAGCTGCCCCCGGATCTTGTCAATCCTTACCGCACGGATATCTTCCAGCGCAATGCAGACCACATCTTCCGCCTTATATTCCCCTTTTGTTTTCTCTTCCACATAACCGGGCATCGTATCCGCCGTATAGCCAAACGTCTTGTCTTTGGCGAACTCCGTCTCATTGGCCGGGACAAGCTCGTTTCCATACCGCACATAGTGTATATTGTGGATGGTAAACCTTCCGCCTTCCTGGAAAAAAGGGCAGATGATTTCCCCGTCAATCACGCAATGGTTTCTTTTTTCATACTCTTCCCGAAGTATCTGCGTTTCCAGCGGATAATGTCCGCGCAGCGTGCTGTCGCTTCTGCTGATGATGAAATAATCCGCGCCGCATTCCTTTGCCGCATCATCCACCGCCGCCGCGATCTCCCTATGTACTTTCGCCGTTTCCTCGCCGGTCATCCCTCTGGAATTGGTAAGAATATAAAACAAACGGTTTTTTTCCTGAAAAGCCCTCCGCATGCTTTCCGGCTTCCAGTTCGTATAAACGGAGATGTCATGCACGGTCTGAACCCCCGTAGGGTCGTCATCCAAGACGACGATTCTCTGTCCGCTCTTTTCTATCTGCTTCCGAAGCAGTTTTTCCACTTCTTCCTGTTTTTCCTTCGTGGGTACTTCTAATTCCCCAATGATCCTGTCACTTATTCTCATACGATCCGTTCACCTCAATATCCGCCAGTTTTTCAAAATATTGCACGATCCCCGCATGGTCGTCGTTCATGCATCCATGGATTTTTAAAGCCTGCAAAATCTCATACAGCTGCGCCGTATACGGAACAGGCACATCCATCGAATGAGCCGTCTCCATCACGTTTTTAATGTCTTTGTGGTTGATGCGGATCGGGCCGCCCGGCTTAAAATTGTGTTCAATCATCATAGGCGCTTTCGCATCCAGAACGGCGCTCCCTGCCAGGCCGCCCCGGATCGCCTCGAATACTTTTTCAGGATCCGCCCCCGCCTTCGCGGCAAATACCAGGGCTTCCGACACTACCGCAATCGTGTTGTTGACAATGATCTGGTTGACAAGCTTGGCCGTGCTTCCGCTCCCGGAGCTTCCTATGTATACAGCTGATTTTCCCAGCGCCTGGAAAAAATGATTAATTTGTTTATGAACCACCAGCTCTATATCCAGAGGCTGGCCGAGCATTCCCTGAAAATGGCCGGCCGTGTAAAAGATACTCTGGACGAGCATTACCAGATCTATGAGGCGATCAAAAACGGCAATCCCCATGAGGCATACCAGATGATCATGCAGCATACGAACAATGCGCAGAAGATCAATTTGCAAAGGCTGCAGGAACAAATCGAGTAGGGGCGATTTGTTCCCTGCTCGCCGCGCGTCCCACATGCTGCGTCATCAGCAGACTTCTATATACGGGTCTGCGTATAAAAAACCGAGAACCTGTTTTTAGATTCCCGGCTTATGTTTTTCTTACACTGCTCATTCTGTTTTTAGCTTTTTCACTTCATCAAGCGACAATCCTGCGTATTCCGCAATTTTCTCAAACGTCAATATTCCATCTGCCAACATCCTTTTTGCAGAATCAATTGCTCCTTCTTTCAATGTTTGATCCCTCATATCTTCCATAGCCCGGCACATAATCTCGATTCCCTCCTTGCTCTCCTTGAAAAATCTTACCCTATCTGCCAATATTCCATAATACATATCCGTTGCATCTATACAAGAGAAGTCATGCATTAACTTTCCGATTGGCGTATCTCCACGGTAAGCACCATTTACATACAATATGTGCGAACCGTCCCCAAATTTCTCACCTGTTCCTAAAAAGCAGCGTTCAATCGGATAAAGCGGCAATCCTTTTCCCATAACATCATTTTCTGTGATAAAGATTACCCACGTTTCCGGCAGTTTATAGAAATCCTCACCCTTTTCCAAAAGATTTGCATCCATCATACTGCTGTTGTATCTTGCCCTTTTTCTCCCAGCCCCTTTATCGGAACGTTGTATTTCTACATTCATTTTTGTTCCAGTGTCATCAGTAGCCAGAATATCCAGCCTCACCGATCGGTTCAGCAAATTCTCCACAAATACCTGTGTACGAATATCCAACACTTTTAAATCTGACTTTTCCAATATGATCTGCAACACCAGCTCTATACCTGCCGTATCTCCCTCAAAACACTTTGTGAGAAAATCATCATCCAGCAGACGAAAACCTCTTAGTCTCTGTAAGTCCTCCTGATGTTTCTGATCTATCTGTTCCGTTACTGTCAATCTTCTCACCCTCTTTCGTTTTCGTATTTACATACTAGCATAAACCTCTTAGCTTTACAAGTATATGGTACTGCTTCACACGGAAATCAAATTTTGCGGCCAGCATGGGGTGACGGGGAATACAGCCGCAGTAGCCGGGAAAGGGGACGGGCTGGAGCTGGGATTTTCTGCTGTTGCGTGCAATCAGTCATTTCACTTATGAAATGGTCAATACCCAAGGGTGAAATTGCCACGGATGGCAATTTTAACCCGATCGGTTTGATCATATTTTCCCATTTCATTAGTGAAATCTGATTGGAAGCTCCAGCAGAAAATCCCAGCCCCAGCCCGTCCCCTTTCCCGGCTGCTGCGGCTGTATTCCCCGTCACCCCATGCTGGCCGCAAAATTTAATTTCCGTGACTGCTTCAGCCTTTCTCCCGATCCAGCAGCCGTAACTCATGCCTTGCCTGGTCATTTCTTCTCAGGCAGCATTCCACCGCATGCTGGAAACACCGCGCCGCCTCTTCCCGGCAACCGTCATGAAGCGCCATATATCCCTTGCATTCCCATTCCTCCGAGCATTCACCCAGCATGCAGGCACTGCACCATTCACAGGCCTCCATCTGCTGCAAGTATTTCCTTGCCTCTTCGTATTCCCCGCAATAATAATGCATCCCAAACAAATGGTAAAGGCTTACCCTCCGGCTGGTGCATTCCCCCAAATGCAGCTCTTCCGGGCTTTTTTCCAGATCGGCGCATTCTTTATAGGCCTCTGCCAGGCTCTCCCTATACAGCTCCCGGTATTTTTTCGCCTCTTCCGTTTGGCCTTTCCGCCAAAGGATTCTCATAATTTCCGCCAGTACCAAACGATAATCGGAACTCTCTTTCTTCGTCATCCCGTCATGCTCCAGCACTTTTTGAAAATATGCCAATCCCCGTTCGCATTCATACAAATACTCATCATAGCAGTAGCCGATCTGCATATACGCCTTTTCCATGCCTTCCCGGTCTTCCATCCCCTCTTTGCCGCCCCTTTCCAGCAGGGCTTCCGCTTCCTCTGTCTTCCGGCGCAGCTCCTCTTCGGACAGGTAAAACTGGTACAGATCCAGAAGGTCGTTGATGCGCCGTCCCTCCGTTTTCCATTCATCGCATACGTAATCTTCCAGCGTCGTCCCGCCGTATATCCGCTCCAGCATTTCCAGCGCTTTCGGCCAGTCTTCCAGCGCGATATAATAGTCTTTCATATACTGCAGCATCTTGTCCCGCTGTGTCTTTGTCAATACCTGGTCCAGCTTTCCCTGGAACCAGCTAAGACCCTCTTCATAGGCACGCTGCCCGCAGAAATCATCGTGCATCCGATAATAGGAGTAGTTATAATCATATCCTCTTTTCCGATTTGCTTCAATCGCTTTCTCGAAGCTTTCAAATGCCTCTTCTCTTCTGCCGAGCATCTGCAGCAGCATTCCCCTCTGCCCCCAGTTCCTGCATTGCTTATCCTTTTCCAGCGCCCTGTCGATCTCCTCCAGCGCCAGGACATACTCCCTGTTATCCCCGTGGAGATCCGAAAGCTGCCATAATTCCCTGGAATTCTCCCCAAACTTTTCTATCTGGAGATTCAAATATTTCATTGCCTCCTCGTAATATTCCTTCTGTCCCGTCCGATCGAACTTCTTACGGTAAAGCCAGCCGATCCTCCAGATAAAATCCCTTTCTTCCGGATTTTTCTCCATGGCTTTTTTGTAATAAACGATGGCTTCGTCCCATTCTTCAAAGTCTTCGTGGCACTGGGCAATATAAAAATACATCCATTCAAAATCAAGCCCCCGTTCCTCGCATTTTTTCAGATGTTCGTATGCCTTCTTAGGCTCCTCCTTATATTCCTCATAAAACCGTCCCAGAAAATACCTGTTCCTGTTGCTGTCCGCCAATTCCACCGACCGCACCGCCCAGCGCTCCATTTCATCCACCTGGCGGAATTCATCGGCATACCCGGTATCATGGACAAATGCCCTCTGTAAATAAGCATCGGACAAAATAGCATCCTCTGCGTCCCCTTCTTCTTCCATCTCCTGAATCAGCTGCTTTGCATATTCGTCCGCAGCTTTCATCGCGTCTTTGTCCTCCGCTTCCCTGCGCATCATTTCCAGCTTCCTCGTTCTTAAGTAATAGCTGTTTAAGCCCGCTTCCTCTGCCTGGGCAATGATGTTTTTTACCTCCTGGAACTGGCTGTACGCCCAGAATGCCCTGGCCGCCCGCTCGTAGATCTCCGGCATTCCCGCATAGATCTTCTTCGCGGCATAAAAAGTATCCACGACTTCCTGCGCTTTCCCCATCTTCTCATAGGCCTCCTGCTCATAAAAATATGCCCAGTAATAGCCGTTGTCTATTTCCTTTATCCTATGGCAGATCGCCAGAATCTGGCTATAAACCTCAGTCTCTTCCGAACGCTCGCCTTTATGGAAAATCGGGTCGCGCAGAAAATTCAGCTTTGCCATCAAAAAGTCGATCTCCTCCGGCATACGCTCTATCGCCTCGTCAAAGGCCGCCAGCGCCGCCGCTTTTAAAGCCGCCGCTTCCTCTCCCTCTTTATTTTCCAGCTTTTCCAGACGGATCCAGAGCGCCCTGCCTTCCATCTCATAGGACTGGGCCGCCCGATATGTTCCTTCCTCTTTTGCGGCTTGCTCTTCCATCTTCTTTTGCCAGAGCTTAATCTCCGCTTCTGTCTCCTCGTCCATTTTTTCCATAAGATACAACGTGGCTTTCGCCCTATGGCATTCCGCAGTATCTTCCGACAGCACTGGATGCTTTTTGAAATAATCCAGCCCTTCCCCTGTCCGGTCATTCTGGATATAGCACCATGCCAGCATAACGCCTTTCTCCGTATTGATCTCCGCCTCCTTCTCCCCTGTATAAAGGGCGATGACTTCATCGTTGCACTGCTTCATCAAAGCTATGGATTTTGGCGTGACATAAAGCTTTCTGGCGCGCAAAGCATGCTCCCTGGCCTCTTCCCATTCCTGCCTTTGGGCACAAATTTCAGCCAAAGCAATAGACGCAGTATAAACATCATTATCCGTCATATCCTTTTGTTCCAGCAATTCCTTATAAACAGCCTCCGCTTCTTCTCTTTTTCCGCATTCCTTTAAAATATACGCGCCGGAAAAAAGCATGCGTCTGTCCTTTTCCCCTCTTTCCCAGAGCGACCTGGCCATACGTTCTGCTTCTTCCCCTTGTCCGCACAATACCGCATACCTGGCTTTCTCCATCTCATACCATGGATGGGCGATCCCAAGCGTATCCATAAAAGCAATCTTCTGGCCTATTTCCTTCAGCCAGCCCTCCCTGTCTTCCGGTTCCTCCCTGGAAATTTTAATCAGCTGGCTGTAGTTTGTAATAAAAACATCATAATCCGCCCTGTCTTCCCCTTCCAATTTATGAAAAGGAAAATCGGAATCATCCTTCCCCTCGGAGCATTTCCATGCCATAAAATTCACGAAATCCTCCGGCAGATGCTCCTTGAACTCTTTTTTCCCTTGTACGATTCCAAAAGCACCGTCCAGAATCTGCCAGACGGATGCAGGCAGCCGGAAATGATCTGCCAGGTACCGAAACAATTTCCATTTGATCTCTTCTTCCAGCTCCAGGTCATCCAGCAGCTCATGTTCTGCCAGCCGCCTCCACTCCTCCTCGTCCAGCCGCCTGGACAAAGAACTGTATATCTTTTCCACTTCTTTCAAATACAAGCTTACCGGCGTGTCTTCCTCCTTGGTTTCTTCCTCGCGCCTGCACCCGGCAAGGGCGCTTTCATAAGCCTCCCTTAACCGCTTAAATCCCTCGGGATTATCTTCCGGGTTTACAGACAGAAGTTTATTTCTATATGCTTTTTTAATCTCCTTTTCGTCCTTCGTTTCCCCGATTCCCAATACTTCAAATATTCTTTGCTCTTCCATTCCGTTCCCCATGCCTTTCCCTATTGTTCGGATGTTTCTTCCCCGTCCTCTTCCACCGGCCTCCATGCCCTTCCGAATTTGATATCCTGGAAAAGCGCTGCAAGCCCGGTAATCTGCTTCAGACGCAGTATTTCATCCCTGTCCATTCCCAGATGCTTGGCTATCCATGCATCGGAGCGCCCGATTTCATGCAGTTCCTTTACAATATTGCTCATCAGATCCACGTTATGGTTTCCCCTTGCCCGGTTATGCCGGATGGTGCTCGCCATTCTCTGGTCAATCGGCTTATCAATCACGGATACCGGAAGCATTCCGCCCTCCCGGTCAAAAATATCCTCATGCTCCAGCATTACCCTATAGCGGTGGAAACCATCCACGATAATATATTCATCCTCTTGCTTATTATAGTAGCACACGATCGGCATCGTATATCCATCCAGTTTGATGCTGCGGTAAAGCAGCCTCATTTCCGGCGGAGCTACCGAATTCGGATTATAATTGTTAGGTTTGATTTTCTGTATCGGTACTGCAATTACATTATAAACCGGACTTCTACGCTTTTCCATTGATTTCCTCCAATCCTTTGTATGATTTTTTAATCATGTCGATCGCCCTCTGCTGCTGCCTGTTCAGCCCAAACCCCATCGATCTGCATATATGGTCATTTTTTAAAATGCAATAGCACATCCTCTTCCAACTGGGAATATCCTTGCTTGACTTGATATCGTCCGTATTATCAGGAATTTTTTCCAGAAAAATAATTCTTGATTTCTTATTTAACGTATAGTTAGAAACTCCATTACGTTTTATTTTATATCCATGCTCTTCCAGTTCCTTTATTGTTTCCTCCTCCAGTCCGCCGCCTTTCTCATGCCAGAACTTGATGGAAGTGTTAAATTTTTTCACATAATTGTTCCGAAGCCTGATGGGCAGCGTATCCAGCAAAAACCTGGTATAAGACTCCCATGTATGCCCTTCCGGCAAGGTAATGCTGCGGTAGCCCATCGCTTTCGACCTGGCATAAATGCATGCGAAATTCGCTCCCTGCACTCTCCCTACCAGCTTCGCCCATATCTCCGGATCCAGCACCCGGTATAGGTTCAGGCTGTCCCTGGAATAATCGTTGAAAGGGGAAGCCACCCTCATCTGGGATACTTTCAGCCCCGCCATATGGTACAAATCATACAGACGGTTATAATCGTAGGCAAAAAGATAATTCGCATGCCATACGTCTTCCAGGCTCCAGTCATACATGGGGGAAGCGCACCACATATTTTTAAACTGACGGCTGATCCAGCATTCCCCTTTATAGCCGTATTTTTTATTCACAAACCCGCTGTATCTTTGCAGCGACTCATCCGCCCTCATGCCGAGCAGGCAGACTGTTTTTTTATTTTCATGGGAAATCCTATACCATCTGCCGAACTGCTTCGCCAGATCCTCCTGATGCATGCGGTAACGATAAGTGGTTATGGGATTATTTTTCAGGTTGATCACGTACTCATGTTCCGGCATCTCCCGCACCCAGGCATCTTTTTTCGTCTCATCCCATGGATACCAGAACATCTCGTAACTGCTGAGGGCCGTCCTCGTCGCCATAGGAAGGCATACCCAGTAAAGCTCTGCCTCTCCTTTCAGACGTTCAAAAGTTCGTTCGATATACTCCGTCGTCACTGTATACTGGGCTTCAAAGTCCTGATGGAAAACCCCCACTTTTTTTTCCGGGTAAAATTTTTTCTGGAAATCCAGCGTCAGGTTCAGCAGAAGGCCGCTGTCCTTGCCGCCGGAAAAAGATATGTAGATATTATCAAATTCTTCAAAAAGGAATTTCAGGCGTTCCTGTAGCGCCTCGTATACATCCTTCTCTTCATATTCCCTTGTCATCTTTTGTATGCCTCCGAAAAAATACCAATAGAATTGGTAAACTTACCATAATTTACCATAATTTGGCATTTTTTTCAAGGAAGGGGCGCGGAAATCAAATCAAATTTGGCGGCTGGCAAGGCGTATTGGGAGAGATGAAAGAATGAACCCGCAGCGGCCTTGAAACGCGCCTGGCGGGGACGGGGATTTTCTGCTGGAGCTTCCAATCAGATTTCGCTAATAAAATGGATTTAGGTGGTCAAATCGATCGGGTCGGAAAAAAAGGACATCCGTGTCCTTTTTTCCTGAAATTGCCATCCGTGGCAATTTCACCCTAGGAGAATGGGCAGTGACAGTCTGCAACAGTTCAGTTTGGGAGTTTGCGCTTCCACATGGGAGCAAAAAAACAAGCGGGCGGAATAAGTCCGCCCAGCATGCCTTTTATCTATTATTTTTTTATCTATTGTTCTTTTATTCCGTCCAGCAGTTCCCGCAGCAGTCTGTTTATCTCCCCCGGGTCCGCTTTTCCCTTCATCTCCTTCATCGTCTGGCCCACCAGGAAGCCGATCGCTTTCTCCTTCCCCTTGCAGTAATCATCTACCGATTTCGGGTTTTCAGCGATCACTTTTTCTACGGTTTTTCGAAGCGCCCCTTCGTCATTCACCGTTTTCAGTCCTTTTTCTTCCACGTATTTTTCCGGGTCTTCGTCCCTGTCAAAAATGGCTTCGAATACTTCCTTGGCCACGGAACTATTGATCTTTTTCTCATCGGCCATCTTGATCAGCTTCGCCAGGTTCTCCGGGGAAAAACGGATGTCTTCCGGCTCCATCCCTTTTTCCTTTAACAGGCGGAGGGTTTCACCCATCAGCCAGTTGGAAACCTTTTTGGGCTGGCCGCATTGTTCCACGGTTTCTTCGAACAGGTCGGCCATCCTTTTGGACGCGGTAATGATTTCAATATCGTAGTCGGGGATATCGTATTCCTTTCGATACCTTTTTATTTTTTCAGGGCGGAATTCGGGCTGCGCCTTTTTCATCTCCTCCAGCCATGCTTTGCCGATGACGATGGGCGGCAGGTCGGGGTCGGGAAAATAGCGGTAGTCCTTCGCGTCCTCTTTGCTCCGCATCGCGTAGGATTCCCCTTTGCCATCGTCCCATCTTCTTGTTTCCTGCACCACCAGGCCTCCGGCCTCCAGCAGTTCGATCTGGCGCTCCCTTTCCGCCTCGATCGCCCTTGCAATCGCGCGGAAAGAGTTCAGGTTCTTCATCTCCGTCCTTGTCCCGTATCCTTCCGAACCCTCCTCCCTTACCGACAGGTTCACGTCCGCCCGCATGGAGCCTTCCTGCAATTTGCAGTCGGACGCTCCAAGATATTGGATCATCATCCGCAGTTTTTCCAGATAGGCAATCACCTCCTCCGCGCTTCTCATATCCGGCTGGGACACGATTTCCAGCAAGGGTACGCCAGAACGGTTATAATCCACCAGGGAGCAGTCTTCCCATTCGTCGTGGATCAGTTTCCCCGCATCCTCTTCCATATGGATTTCATGAATGCCTATAGTTTTCTTCCCTGTCTCCGTCTCGATCTCCACTCCCCCGTCGGTGCAAATGGGAAGGTACAACTGGGATATCTGGTAATTCTGCGGGTTATCGGGATAAAAATAATTCTTTCGGTCAAACTTGCAATATTCCGCGATTTTGCAGTTCGCCGCCAATCCGACGGCCACGGCGTATTCCAGGACTTTTTTATTTAATACGGGCAGAGTCCCCGGCATTCCCGTGCAGACCGGGCAGGTATGGCTGTTGGGCGCTCCGCCGAACGCCGCCGGGCAGCCGCAGAAAATTTTCGTCTTCGTTGCCAGCTCCACATGGACTTCCAGCCCGATTACCGTCTCATATCGTTTTTCCACTCTTTTTCCCTCCTTCCGGCTTTGCATCAATTCCGCATCCGAAGCTGCCGTCGCCGACCTCGGTGTCAGCCGACAGTTTTGGCCGCCCGAATGATCCTCTGGCTTTCTCATAGGCATACGCCGCGCGGATCATTTTTTTCTCCTGGAAACAGTCCCCCATCAGCTGCAGTCCGATGGGAAGTCCTTCGGAATTCTTCCCGCAGGGAAGGCTGATGCCCGGCAGACCCGCCAGGTTGGCAGAAACCGTATAAATATCTCCCAGATACATCTGTAACGGATCGGCCAGGCTTTCTCCCAGCGCCGGGGCAGCCGTCGGAGCCGTCGGACCCAGGATCAAATCATATTTTACAAAAGCTGCGTCAAAGGCCCTTTTAATCAGCGCCTTTACTTTCAGCGCTTTTAAATAGTACGCGTCATAATAGCCGGAGCTTAAGACAAAGGAACCCAGCATGATCCTCCTTTTCACCTCGGATCCGAATCCTTCGGAACGGGATTTTTTATACATGGAATGGAGCCCCTCGTACTCCGCCGCCCGGTATCCGTACTTTACCCCATCGAAACGCTCCAGGTTGGAACTGGCTTCTGCCGATGCAATCGTATAGTAAGCGGGAATCGCATATTCCGCCAGTCCCAGGTCAAATTCTTCCACCAGCGCCCCCTTTCCTGCCAGCACCTGCGCCGCCTTTACAACCGCCTCCCTGACCTCCCTGTCCAGGCCGTCCCCCATATAATCTTTGGGAATGCCTATCCTTATTCCTTTCGCATCGTCCACAAGGGCTGCCCTGAAATCCGTATCCTTCCTGTCTACGGAAGTAGAATCTTTCTTATCATAAGAGGCAATCGCCTCCAGCATGGCCGCGCAGTCCGATACGTTTCTGCCCATAGGGCCTATCTGGTCCAAAGAGGAACCATAAGCGACCAGACCGTATCTGGATACCGTTCCATAAGTTGGCTTTATCCCCACTACCCCGCAAAAAGCCGACGGCTGGCGGATCGATCCCCCGGTATCCGACCCAAGGGCAAGAAAACATTCCCCTGCCGCCACTGCGGCCGCCGAACCCCCGGAAGAACCGCCCGGCACTCTTCCTATATTCCACGGGTTCCTTGTCCCCCCATAAGCCGATGTCTCGGTGGTGGAACCCATGGCAAACTCATCCATATTGGTTTTCCCAAGAACCACCGCTCCGGCTTCCTCCAGCCGCTTTACCGCCTCTGCCGAATAAGCCGGAATAAAATTGCCAAGCATCCGGGAAGCGCAAGTCGTCAGCAGCCCTTCCGTGCAAATATTATCCTTCACCGCCACAGGCACGCCGGCCAAAGGGCCGGACAGCTCCCCCGCATCGATCCGCCGCTGTACTTCCTCTGCCCGCCGGAGCGCTCCCTCCGCATCCACCGTAATATAACAATGATATCGCTTTTCTCCGGCTTCTATGCGTTCCAGCGCCGCCAGCGCCGCATCCTTCGCTTTGATCTCCCCCGCTTTTATCTTTTCTGACAGCTCCAGCGCCGTCCATTCCAGCAGCTCCATCCCTGCGCCTCCTTCCTTTATCCCTCAAACGTCCGTGGAACCAGAAACATCCCGTCTTTTTCCTCCGGCGCATTTCTTAACACATCCTCCCGCATATCCCCGTTGGTCGCCTCGTCTTCCCGGAATACATTCTGCATGCCGGATGCATGGGACAAAGGCTCTATGCCTGAAGTATCCAGTTCTCCCATTTTATCGATATAGCCCAGCATCTTTCCCATATCTTCTTTCGCCCGCTCCCGCTCTTCCCCTGAAAGCTCCAGCTTTGCCAGAATACCAATATGCTCTATCATTTCATCATTAAGCCTGTTTTCCATTCTTCTATCCCCATTTCTGATCATTCCCTGACCTTAATATGAACCTCTCGCAGCTGTGTTTCCGTGACATCCCCGGGAGCGCCGCACAACAAGTCCTGCCCGGAACCGCTCATCGGAAAAGCGATGACTTCCCTGATATTTTCCTCCCCCCGCAGCAGCATGATCATTCGGTCGATTCCGGGAGCCATTCCTGCATGGGGCGGTGCGCCGAACTGGAAGGCTTGGTACAGCGCCCCGAACTTCTTTTCCAGCGTTTCCTTATCATATCCTGCAATTTCAAATGCTTTCTCCATAATCTTTATGTCATGGTTTCTCACCGCGCCGGAAGACAGCTCCACGCCGTTGCAGACGATATCATACTGATAGGCAAGGATATCCAGCGGGTCCTTTTCTTCCAGTGCCTTCAATCCTCCCTGCGGCATGGAAAAAGGGTTATGGGTAAACCCGATCTGTTTCGTTTCCCCATCCTTTTCAAACATCGGGAAATCGTTCACATAGCAGAAGCGGAACGCATTTTCCTCGCACAGCCCCAGCTGGCGGCCGAGTTCGGTCCGAATCTGCCCCGCATAATAATTCGCCCTCTCTTCCCTGTCCGCAATAAAGAAAATCGTATCGCCGACCTCCAGCCCGGCCAGTTCCAAAAGCTCTCTTTTTCTTTCCTGGGGAATAAACTTATCGATAGGCCCTTTATAGCCAAGGTCTTCCCCTACCTCCAGATAGCCGAGTCCTCCCATTCCCAGCGAAACGGCAAATGCCAGCAGTTTTTCATGAAATCCTTTGGACATTTCCTCGCTCACCTTTATCGCCCTTACCGTTTTCCCGATAAACGGGCGGAAAGAACAGCCCTGGAAAAATTCCGTCACATCCATAATCCTCAAAGGATTGCGCAGATCCGGCTTATCCGTGCCAAACTCCAGCATCGCCTGCCGGTAGCTGATCACCGGGTAAGGGGCTTTCGTCACTGTCGCCCCTTCCGGCGCAAACTTTTCAAAAACCGCCGTCAGCACTTCCTCGCCCACGCGGAACACGTCCTCCTGCCCTGCAAAGCTCATTTCAAAATCCAGCTGGTAGAATTCCCCCGGCGACCGGTCCGCCCTGGCATCCTCATCCCGGAAGCAGGGGGCGATCTGAAAATATTTATCAAAGCCGGATACCATCAAAAGCTGCTTATACTGCTGGGGTGCCTGGGGCAGCGCATAAAACTTTCCCTTATACCGTCTGGACGGCACGATATAATCCCTTGCCCCTTCCGGCGACGACGCGCAGAGGATCGGTGTCTGAATCTCCAAAAAACCCATCTCTGTCATCTTCTCCCTCAAAAAGCCGATCACCTTGGAGCGGAAAATAATGTTTTCCTTTACTTTCGCATTTCGCAGATCCAGATAACGGTACTTTAACCGAACCTCTTCCCTCGTTTCCTTCGATGTCATCACTTCAAACGGAAGCGGTTTATAAACCCTGCCCAAAATCGTTATCTTATGCGCTTCCAGTTCGATCGTGCCCGTCGGTATCCTCGGGTTGTAAGTTTCCTCATCCCTCTGCCGCACCGGCCCTTCCACCGAAACACAAGCTTCCCTTGTAATCCCCCTTAACATCTCCCCATCCCGGATCACCACCTGGAGGACTCCGTACATATCCCGCAGATCAAGAAAAGACACCCCGCCATGGTCCCTGATATTTTCCACCCAGCCCGCCGCTTTCACGTTTTTCCCGATATACGATTCATCCATATCTTTTACCGTAATATCCCTATAAATGTTTTCTCTTGCCATAGCTTTTACCTGCCTTTCTTGTTTTTATGATTCGGAAAACGCTGTTTGCTTTGCGCCGCGCGCCCCATGCGCCGCTTCTGCGGCATACTTCCTCTGCATGGGGCTGCGCATAAAAAAAATCCCGGAACACAGCTCTCTGCATTCCGGGACGGATAAACAATAAATATATACCCGCGGTACCACCCGCATTGACAAGCCGACATCTCCATCAAGATGTGTGAACCGCCTTGCCCACTCTTACACTTAACGCGTGTAAACGTATCTTCCTATCGCCCGTCCGCCTACCTGGCCGTAAGCTTTTCGAACGGTTCAGAAAATCTGCTCCGGAGTGTTCCCTTTGTTATCTCCCACAAACGGCGCTCTCAGTCGGTGACGCCGTATTCCTGTCGCTTTCCTTAACAAGAGTCTCCTTCTTCGCATTTCCTTATCTGTTTTATATGAGCCAAATACTATCACATCTTTTTTCTAAATGCAATAGGTTTTTATAAAAATATTGGCTTTGCCGAAAATCCCTTTTCTCAATAAATAAATATTTTTCACTTCCCCGTATTCCCATCCAGCTCTTTCACCAGCTCCTCAAATTCCGCCTTATATTCATCATCCAAATTCAGCCCTTCCAGCGTTTCCTCCACATGCTGCAAAGAAGCTTCCCCCTTATATTGGCTGTCCATCGCCGCCAGCCCGAACTCCGCGACAGCAGCGGCAAACAGGAAGTCATCACTCGGCTCCTCCACATAAGACGCATAGTCCACCGGATATTCCAGCAGCTTGCTTTCCGTGCCTTCCGGCTCTTTATAACGGATGCTGACGGTCAGCCATTCATACTCCATATAGTTTACGCCGCTTTCTCCTCCTGTTTTATCCTCTTCTTTTTCCTCCTCATAAAAATCCGCATATTTCAGCTGATCCCTCGGAATGCCGCTTCCGCTCACGTTTTCCTTCGTCACAATTTCATACAATGCCGTCATGCAGTATCCTGCGCCGATCTCTCCTGCGTCCTTCGTGTCGTCCTCGAAATCTTTCGCGGCCAGTCTTCTGTTTTCATATCCGATCAAACGGTATTCCTCCACCACGGCCGGATTAAATTCCACCTGGAACTTCACGTCTTTGCAGACCGTCAGCAGCGTCGCGCCCATCTCTTCTACCAATACTTTATTTGCCTCCCGCAGGGAATCAATATAGGCATAATTTCCGTTTCCTTTATCCGCCAGCGTTTCCATCTTATTATCCTTAATATTCCCCCTGCCGAATCCAAGCACGGAAAGAAAAACCCCCGATTCCTTTTTCTCCGTAATCAGCTCTTCCAGCTCGCTTTCCGAAGTCAGCCCAACGTTCAGGTCGCCGTCCGTTGCCAGGATCACCCTGTTATTCCCCCCTTCTATGTAATATTCCTCCGCCAGCCGGTATGCCGTTTCGATCCCTTTGCTCCCATGGGTGCTGCCTCCCGCTTCCAGGTCAAAAAGCGCCTGACAGATCTCTTTTGTATGCCCCCCGTCCTCGCCTTCCAGTACGACCGTATCATCCCCTGCATAAGTCACGATCGATACCCTGTCTTTCTCCGTCAGGTTTTCTGCCAGAATGGCAAAAGAATCCTGAAGCAGGGGAAGTTTGTCTTCCGCGTACATGGAACCTGACACATCCAGGAGAAATACCAGGTTGGACGGCGGGAAATCTTCATAGTCTATTTTTTCCGTCCGCAGCCCCACCCGGAGAAGCTGCGCCTCTTTATTCCATGGACAAGGCATGATCTGCGTCGTCACGCCAAAAGGTTCCTTTTTCTCCGGCTCTTTCAGATCCCCATAAGAAAAATAGTTGATCATTTCTTCAATCCTGACCGCTCCTTCCGGAATATCATCGATCCCGTACCCGGACCGTATCAGCCTGCGCAAGTTGCTGTAAGAAGCCGTGTCCACATCCGCTGAAAAAGTGGACAATGGTTTATCGTATACCGATGCGTACCCCGTTTCCTCCAGCTGTGAATACTCCTCTGAATTCCCTTCAACTGCTCCAGCGCCCTCCTCTTCCGGCATCCCTTCATACCCGTTTTCCTCATACGCCGTATCGTAAGCGGCTTCTTCAGCCGGTTCTGGCGCCGCCGTTTCCGCTGTTTTGCTCCCGCATCCCGCCATCAGCAGGCAAACTGCCATAAAAATGCTGAGTGTTCTTGCCATTTCCTTTCTTTTCATAATCCTTCCTCCCTTTTCTCTGTCGCATGGTATTCTTTATAATAGATACGGATAGAGGCGGCAAATATTATGGCATTTAATGTATTTAGGAAAAAATATCCTGCCATCAGCAAAACCGGGGGTATATAATCCCCAAAAAGGAATACACTTTTATAAACCGCCGTTACTGGCAAGAAGGAGGTCTTGTACATGTGTACCAGTATTGCAATGACAACAAATGATTTTTATTTCGGCCGTACCATGGACTTTGAATACAACTTTAATGAATGCGTCGTTTTTACGCCCAGGAACTATCCTCTTCCTTTCCGCAGAACAAGCATTATGGATAAGCACTATGCCATGCTCGGCATGGCGACTGTCATAGAAGGTTATCCTCTCTATGCTGAAGCCGTCAACGAAAAGGGCCTTTGTATGGCAGGGCTGAATTTCCCTGACACCGCTTACTACCCGCCGGAAGAAGCCGGCGACAGCAAAAATATCTCCCCCTTTGAGCTGATCCTCTGGGTACTGGGCCAGTGCGCCTCCATAACGGAAGCCAAAAAGCTTCTTGACTCTACCCATCTGGTAGGCATTCCTTTCAGCGCGTCTCTTCCTTTAGCGCCCCTGCACTGGCACATCGCCGACAGCACAGGTTCCCTTGTGCTGGAAAATACAAAAGCCGGTATGGACGTATGCGAAAATCCGATCGGGGTGCTGACCAATAATCCCGCTTTCGGTTTCCAGACCACCAACCTCTGCCAGTACATGAACCTGACTTCCAGCTGCCCGACCAACTGTTTCAGCTCGATCAAAAGCCTTGTCCCCTTCGGCCAGGGCCTCGGCTGTGTCGGCCTGCCCGGGGATTATTCCCCTGCTTCCCGTTTCGTCAAAGCTGCCTATCTCAGCCTGAACTCCATCTGCGAAAAAGACGAAATGAGCAGCATTTCCCAGTTTTTCCATATACTGGATTCCGTATCCATGATCCGGGGAAGCGTCATCACCCCCCAGGAACTCTATGACATCACCACCTATTCCTGCTGCATGAATGCGGCAAGAGGAATCTACTATTATAAGACATACGGAAATAACCAGATTACTGCCGTCGATATGCATAGGGAAAACTTGGTTTCCGATATCCTTCGCACATACCCCCTGACGACTTCCCAGCAAATCGCGTGGGCAAACTAAAAAATAGCCAGGGAATAGAATGTCCATATCCCAAATTTCCGCAGGCGGCATGGCGTGTCAGAAGGAGGGAGGGCCGAGAGAGGGTAGGGGCGGCTGGGGAAGGAAGCCTGGCTGAGGACGCTGGCTTTTTCTGGAGCTTCCAAGCAGACTTCACTAATGAAATGGGTATATGATGTCGAACCGATCGGGTCGGAAACGAAGGACATCCTGTCCTATGTTTCCTGACATTGCCATCCATGGCAATGTCACCCTAGTCTGTTCTCCATTTCATAAGTGAAATGGCTGCTTGTACGCAACAGAAAAAGCCAGCGTCCTCAGCCAGGCTTCCTTCCCCAGCCGCCCCTACCCTCTCTCGGCCCTCCCTCCTTCTGACACGCCATGCCGCCTGCGGAAATTTGGGATATGGACATTCTATTCTTTCCCATGCTATGATAGGGGATATATTAGTTGGAAAGGATAGAAACAGGATATGAATCTTACATTTGAAACAGGAATTTCTTCGATCACCGTCTTTTTCCAAGGGCTGGTCAGCTTTTTCTCCCCTTGCGTACTGCCGTTGATTCCTCTGTACATCGGCTACTTGTCGGGAGGGGCAAAAACGACGGACGAGGAAGGGAATATTACTTATAAAAGAAGCCGGGTTATGAGAAATACTTTGTTTTTTGTTCTTGGCATCAGCTTTGCCTTCTTTCTTCTCGGCTTCAGTTTTACCGCTGTGGGGAAATTTTTTCATAACTATCAGACATGGTTTACGCGTATTGGAGGAATCATTGTCGTTTTGTTCGGCCTCTATCAGCTGGGGGTGTTCGGCAGCTCTTCCTTATCCAAAGAACATCGCTTTCATTTTCAGCCGGACAGCCTTGCGCTAAATCCTTTCACGGCCCTGATTCTTGGCTTTACTTTCAGTTTTGCCTGGACCCCCTGCGTCGGGCCGGCGCTTGCCAGCGTACTGCTCCTGGCCGCCTCGGCCTCTTCCCAGACAATCGGGTTCCTGCTGATCGGCGTCTACACCCTGGGCTTTGTCCTGCCTTTCCTGGCGGTCGGCCTGTTTACGAAAGCCTTGCTGGACTTTTTCAAAAAATATCGCTCTGCCGTGAAATATACGGTAAAAATCGGGGGCGTACTCATGATCTTTATCGGAGTTATGATGTTCACGGGATGGATGAACGGCATCAGCGCATACCTCTCCGGCAATCCTTCCGTCAGCCAGAACATAGGGCAGGAAGCGGAGTCTCCCCAAACCGATTCCGTTGAACAAGAGGAAGCCAATGATGCAACAGCAGATTCCGATGCCGCAGAAAATTCCAATACAGACTCCCATTCCGATTCAACAGATAACGCAGATGCGGAAGCCGTCCCTGCGCCGGACTTTACTTTGGAGGACCAGTACGGCAATGTGCATACCATGGCCGATTACAAAGGAAAAATTATATTCCTTAACTTCTGGGCCACCTGGTGTCCTCCCTGCAGGGCCGAAATGCCTGAAATCCAGGAAATCTATGAGGAATATGGGGAAAACCAGTCCGATGTGGTCGTCCTCGGCGTAGCCTCCCCCGATACTGGAAGGGAGGGAAATGTGGAAAGCATCGCGGCATTTCTCGAAGAAAACAACTATACCTACCCCGTCGTTATGGATACCGGCGGAAGCCTGGCCTACTATTACGGCATCAGCGCCTACCCCACCACCTTCATGATCGACAGCAGCGGCAACGTATACGGATATGTCACCGGCCAGATCACGAAGGACATTATGCAGAGCATTATCGAGCAGACAAGGGATGCCTCACCGACACAATAATAGCTGCAAATAGCGCTGTCCCCCCTGACGGAAGGTGACAGCGCAATTTACAGCCACTATATCAGGAAAACTCTTTCACAATTTCTAATACCGACGGGACAGACCAACCTCCAAGCCGCTCCAAATGAATTCCGCTTTTTTGCTTAAAGGCTCCCCTTCTCTTTCTTCCCCTCCATATACTTCTCCACCGCCGGATCTTTCATCTCATAGATACGGTACCATTCTTTCGTTTCCGCATCCTTCGCTGTTTCCGAACGGTTTTTATAAAGGAACCTCGTCAAATTATAGCAGTCTATCCATATCTCGTTGTTGCCCTCTTTCTGCGATTCGTCGAAAATAAGCTGCAGCCCCCAATGAAGATGGACGACTTTGATGTTATTGACGTTCTCCGTCTTGCTATAGCCCGTATGACCCATATAACCGATCACCTGCCCGGCCGTCACCACGCTTCCCTCTTCCAGCCCTTTATAGTAAGGGAAATTTTGGCGCAGATGGGCGTAATAATAGTACCTTTTCCCGTCAAAGCTGCGGATGCCCAGCCGCCAGCCGCCGTATTGGTTCCATCCGATGGCCTCCACGTAACCGGACTCAATTGCGACCACGGGGGTTCCAATTTGCCCAACCATGTCATGCCCCAGATGCGGCCTGGAATATCCATAGCTTCTGGCTGCCCCGAAATCATCGTAATCGCTATATTCAAACCCTTTTGCAATCGGAGAGAAGGCTTTCAGGCCATAGCATTTTTTCCACTCCACTCCCCCTTCCTCCGTTTCCTTTTGTATCTCATATTCCCCGACAAAACCGCCCAATACGGCCCGGTATGCCTCCAGGTAATAAGCGTAGTATTTCATATCCCCGGTAAGTTCCTGCATCGTTGTTTCCCCGGTTTTCAGCTTCTCCGCCGTCCGGGCGATCTCGGAAACCGTGCCGGACGGGAATTCCCCTCCATGCCTGGCTGCCGTATAGGCCAGCAGTTCGATCCAGCCTACATGCACTGCATCCTTATCCTCCAGCGTCTCCTCATAAGTCTCCACGTCCCATCGGTACGCCTCGCACAAAGCTTCATAAGAGACATTGAAATCCACCCATTTAATATATTCCCGCTCCCCCACCGAACCTACCTCTATCGCTTGTGTCTGCTCTACCCCTATGCCTTCTTTTAATATGTCCGTCATAAATACACTGTACAGCGATACCAGCAGTATACTTTCGACCAATATTGCATTTCTTATTTTTTTCAAATATTGCATTTTAACCTCCATGCCGCCCCCCGGCGGCACAAACCGTCAACGGGAAGAACGCCGCATTTCAGGCGTTCTTCGGTGTGAGAAGACTTGCGAAGCAAGTCTAGTACTTCTTAGCGAAATGCCCTCTGGCATGAGCTTTAGAAGTACTTCTCACACTAGTCTCATTGCAATATATGAAAAAAGATGCGCGGCCATGCCACGCATCTTTTATATTTTTCTTTCCAGCTTGTCCTATTATACTTCAGGCTCAATCAGTCCGTAAGTATTTCCCTTTCTCTTGTACACAACGTTTACCTGGCCTGTCTCCGCATTATTAAATACGAAAAAGCTATGGCCGAGAAGTTCCATCTGCACGCATGCATCCTCCGGATACATCGGCTTGATATCGAATTTCTTCGTACGTATAATCTTGACTTCCTCGTCGTCCATGTAATCTTTCTCAATAAACTCCTGCTTGAAAAAGCCTGCGGACTGCTTCTGGTCTATCAGCTTATTTTTATACTTTTTAATCTGCCTTTCAATAATCTCTTCTACCAGGTCGATAGAAACATACATATCGTTGCTGACCTGCTCCGAACGGATAATGCTTCCTTTTACCGGAATGGTCACTTCTATCTTCTGACGCTCTTTTTCCACGCTCAGCGTCACATGTATTTCCGTTTCCGGATTAAAATACCTCTCCAGCTTCCCGATCTTTTCTTCTACTGCCGCTTTTAACCCCTGTGTCACTTCGATGTTCTTGCCTACTATAACAAACTTCATACCACTCATCCCTTTCATTGGATTATTGTCCAAACCATATACCCTGAATTTCTCTTCGCCCAGTATATTGTTTTCAAACATTATACCATATTGTGCCATACCTATGCAACAATTTAAGCGCTATTGTATGCCAATACAGTTTTCGGCATTTTACGCCTTTTTTCCCGTTTTTAACATAATAAACAAAACATCTGTTCCAATCGCCGCTGCCGCAATCCCTACCATTTTCCTATCCATTTCTGTGGATATTGTGGATAAAACCGTGTATAAATCATTAACCCTTATTTTCAGCCATTTTTCTATGTGGATAACCCCTACTTCCATTTTATGGAAATATGTCCTTAAAATCTCTTTTTTGTATAACTTGTACAAGTCTGTCTTTGTCAAGCCTTTTTCCCAAAAAAGATATATTCTGAAAATTCCTTGACAATGGCTGAAAAAGACACATCTGCTATTCTCTCATGACTGAGCGAATATTTTTTCAAGCGTAACGAGCACGCCGTCCTCTTCATTGGAAGGACACACATATTTTGCCGCATCTTTTACGTTTTGGGGAGCGTTTGCCATCGCATAACTGTGGCCGCAGTAATTCAGCATTTCTATGTCGTTCCCTCCGTCCCCGAAAGCAGCGCATTGTTCCGGCAAAATCCCCCAGCGCTCCGCAAGCCGCTTCAGCCCGGATGCCTTATGGCAGCCAGGTACGATTAAATCTATAGAGCCATGGCCGCTCGTCGTCGGTTCCACTTTCCCTTTGAATTTTTCACAAAATATATCGTAATAGAAGTATGTTTTTTCTTCCGGCACAGTCGGGGCAAATTTCAATATTTGGTCCTTTACCTCCTTAAAATCTTCTACCCACTTCAAACGATGGTAGTATATCTTCGTGAGGTCAAAAAATTCCTGGCTCACCGTCCCACGCTGGCAATACGCGCTTTCCAGGCCGCACAGGACATTCCGTACTTCTGGGTATTCCCTGCATACATCGATCACAAAATCCACCGTTTCTTTTTCCATGTCCGCTGTAAAAACCAGTTCCTTTCGGTCTTTGACAAACGCCCCGTTTTCCGCCACAAAGGACAGCTCTTCATCATATCCGGGAAACAAATCCCTTAACTGGTAATACTGGTTCCCACTCGCCACCACGAAACGACAGCCGGCATTTTCCATGCAGGATAAAATGTGTTGAAACCTCGGAATATCGTATGTATAGTCCGAACGGACAAATGTGCCGTCTATGTCAACCGCAACCAATCTGATATCGTTTTTCATATCCTCTTCTCCTTATCTAAGATATAATTCTCTTATACCACACCTGTTTGAACATGTCAACAGAGTCTGCGGCACAAATAAAGCGGATGCCCAAAAGCATCCGCCCGATACATGTTATCTCCTATCCTTATTTCCCGGCCATCCATTCACAGCATAACCTTTTCCTAGAAAATCCTTCTTACGGAAAGAGGAGTCCTATAGCTTGCGCTGGAAACAATAATACCTGTTTTGGATGTGGACGCATGGACGATCTGCCCATTGCCGATATACAGCGCCACATGCCCGGAGTAGCAAACCAAGTCGCCCGGCTGTGCATTCGCCAGTCCGTTTACCGCCGCGCCTACGCTTCTGTCTGCCGCCGATGAATGAGGAAGGCTTACGCCGAAGTTCGCGTATACGCTCATAACAAAGCCGGAACAATCCGCGCCGTTCGTCAGGCTGGTTCCGCCGTATACGTACGGGTTTCCTACGAATTGGAGCGCATAATTTGCAACTGCGCGACCCATTTCACTGCCGTTGCCCGAAGCGTACATCACCTGACCGCCGCCGGAAGAATTCGATTTCTCCGCCGCTCTTCTCGCCGCCGCCTGGGCTGCCTTCCGATCCGCCTCTTCTTTTGCCAGTCTGGCTTCCTCTTCTGCCTTGGATTCTGCCTGCACAAATTCTGTGGAAAGCGTTACGTAATCCGTCGATACATAACCGTCGCCTTCTTCTATGTTTACTTTTACCCAGTCATCCAGTTCTTCCGTCACGACAAGCTCGTCCTCAATGGGTACCATGCCAAGCACCGTTGTATCCAGGCCGGGTTCCTGCCTTACTTTCAATGTCGTCGTGGTGACAGTGGCGATCCTCGTCCCCACCTGTTTTGCCAGCTCCACCGCATCGTCGCCCGTTACGCAATACTCGCCTTTGACATAACCTGTTACGGAACCGGATCTGATCTCGTACCATCCATCCTGTTCGGAAATAAAGCTGCCAACCGATTTATCATAAAGCTTGCCGACGATCTCGCCTTCTTCGCTCGGTATGCTTCTTACGTTTACGTAATCATTTACCTTTGCAATGACAAGGTTTTTAAAGCTCTCTTCCTCATCCTTCCTGTCCAGTTTCTTCGCCACATCCTTTAAGATCTTCTCGCTCAGGTTGGATGTGTCCACTTCCTTTGTTTCTTCAATTACTTTTTCTTCTTCCACTTCCTGCGTCTGTTCGGAAACACCGCTTCCTTCCAGCTCTGTATTGGCATCCCCGGAAGATGCATTGCCGGATACCCCGTCTATCTCGACATCCGCCGTCTGTTCTTCCGTTTTCTTTTCCTCCGCGCCAGCCTTCTCTGTATCCGCTTCTTCCTTTATATTCTTAAGGGAAGTCGCGTTAGCTTGTAATGTATAATCTACTCCTGCCGACGGTAATACCGATGAAAGATCCGTTGCCGCGTTCGCTTCTATGTTCATACCTGAAAATGCAAGGACTGCTGTCACTGCACATATTGCCATTTTCACGTTCTTTTGTCTCATAGGTTATGTCCTCCGAAAATGTTAGAAAATGTTACCTACTTTTTTAATTTATTACAATTTTGTTACATCTGTTAAATAATATAACACTTTCCGACACATTTGTCAACCTATGCCGATTTCCACATTCCCCCATTTTCCGGGCTTTCCAAAACTATTCAAAAAAATTTAAAAAATTCAGCAAGAAATATAAACTCCATTCCTACAAGAAATACTCTTGTACGGTCGCAACCGCATTGGCGCCGTCCGCAACCGCCGTCACGATCTGCCGCAGCGGCTTGGTCCGCACATCCCCTGCCGCAAAAATCCCCGGAGCCGTCGTCATCCCGTCTTCCCCTGCGGCTATATAACCTTTTTCATCGCATTCCACCAGTCCTTTAAATAATTCCGTATTGGGATGGATGCCGACAGCGATAAATACACCGTCCATATCCAGTTCTTCTTCCCTGCCGGATATGGTATTGCGGATTCGAATCTTCTCCACATGATCCTTCCCCAATATTTCATCCACTACTGTGTTCCAAAGAATCTCCACATTGGGAAGCTCCCGTACCCGTTCCTGAAGAATCCTGGCCGCCCGAAGTTCATCCCGGCGGTGGATGAGATATACCTTTTTGCTCGTTCTTGCCAGAAAAACAGCATCTTCCACCGCAACATCTCCGCCGCCTACGACTGCGACCGTGCGGTTCCTGAAAAAAGCCCCGTCACAAGTAGCGCAATAGGAAACCCCCATGCCGGCCAGTTCTTCTTCCCCTGGCACATGAAGTTTGGCATGAACTGCACCGGTAGCTGCCAGCACCGCTTTTGCCTCATACTCTCCCTTGTTGGTGGCAATCTTATATATCCTTCCCTCTCTTTCCCCCAAGCTCTTTTTTTTCGGCAGGCCGGAACCGCTGTGTCGATGACCCTGTTTCTCACATGCAGCCATTTCGCATGCGAGACTTTCGCATGCAAGGTTCTCGCATGCAATTAACTCCGCTGTCTCTTCCGCGTCATTTTCCTCTTCCCCTTCCATAGCGGCTGTTATGCTGACTGCCTCCGCCTCCAGGAATTCCACTCCCATATAATCCGCATGTTCCCGGAATTTCATTCCCAGGTCAAAGCCGTTCATGCCCTGCATCCCCAGATAGTTATCCACCTCATAAGTCGTCAGCACCTGACCCCCGCTCATCGCGCTTTTTTCCAATACCAGCGTGCGAAACCCCGCCCTTTTGGCATATACTGCAGCCGAAAGCCCCGCCGGCCCCGACCCGATAATCACTAAATCATACATGATGGAATAATCTCCTTTCCAATGATTTCTCTGTTTCCACGGTTCACTATATAGTATACTCCATTCCGCTCTTTTGACTCCAGTCCGATCAAACCAGATTCTTAATCCCGTCACAGATTCTTCCCGCCACTACAGGATTGTTCATTGTATAAATATGTATCCCATCCACTCCATAAGAAATCAGCTCCACGATCTGGTTCACCGCATATACCATCCCCGCATCGAACAAAGCCTCTTTGTTCTCCCCGTATTTTTCCAATATCCTTTCGAATTTATCCGGCAGGGAAGCGCCGCACATTGTCACCATCCTTTTGATCTGCGCCTTGTTCGTCACCGGCATAATGCCCGCTTCCACCGGCGTATCGATGCCAGCGATCCTCACTTTCGTCAGGAAATCGTAGAATTTGTTATTGTCAAAAAATAACTGGGAAGTCAAATGTCCCACCCCTGCGTCCACCTTTTTTTTCAAATTCCGTATATCGGATATGGCATCCTTTGCCTCCAGATGCACTTCCGGATAGCATGCCCCGCTGACATGGAAGTCCCCTTGCTCCTTAATAAAAGCGACTAATTCGCTGGCATAGCGGAAATCATCCTTCACCGGCACATTCGGATTCACATCCCCCCGCAGCGCCAGCACATTTTTCAGCCCCGCGTCCTCCATCTGCCGTAGGATCTGCCTGATTTCTTCCTTACTGTTGCTGATGCATGTCAAATGAACCAGCGGCTCGATATCATAATCCCTCTTAATCTTTTTCGCCAGTTCCACCGTCTTATTATCCGCACAGCTTCCGCCCGCTCCGAATGTCACGCTGATAAAATCAGGATGCAGCTGCGCCAGTGTCTTTAATGTCGCGTCAATATTATTCAGCTCTGCCTCCTTCTTCGGCGGAAAAATCTCAAATGAAATAACCGGCTTCTTTTCTTTAAATATGTTTTCAATAATCATCGCTCTCTTCCTTTCCTCTCCGACCTGGTATCTGATATGGCCAAACGGCCTTAGCAGTTCTCTCCCCGCTCATCCCAAAGGGTTCCCCTGGGCCTTGCCCAAGGGCTTCCCACATCGCAGCGGCCATGATGGTATGCCTTCTCTACTTTTTCCGGCTCTTTCTCCCCGGACACTTCTATCTTCATCCGGCTCGTCTCCGTCGCAGAAAAATTTTCCAGAATCTTCAACACGTTTTCTATATCTTTTTCGTCCACTTTTTTATCATCCACTTCCCGATACCCTCCTTTTCATGTCCTGTTCCCCCAAATTTAAAAGCTTCTCAGCTTATCGCTGCCGTCGTCCACCGTCTTTTCAATTTTTTCTACTATAATATAGTAGCTGTAGCTTTCATTCACCTGGACGCAGACGCGATCCCCAGCCTTATGGCCGAGAAGCGCCTTGCCGATAGGGGATTCCGTGCTGACCAGCCCTTCCAGGGAATTCCCCCGCATGGTCGTCACGATCTTGTAAGTTTCCACCGCCCCGTCCTCTTCAAACCGCACCTCCACCGTATTATTCACCCCGATCTCATCCTCTTTCGACTCATCGGATATGATCTCCGCCGTCTTTATCATGCGCTCCAAAAAGCGGATCCTGCTTTCATTTTTATTTTTCTCCTTCTTCGCGGCATAATATTCGAAATTCTCGCTCAAATCGCCGTGCGCCCTGGCTTCTTTTACCGCCTCCAACGCTTCCTTGCGTACGACCAGCTTCCGATATTCGATTTCCTCTTCCATTCGTTTGATATCCTGTTCCGTCAACTGATTATGCATTTCAAAATCCTATCCTTTCCCCATTCCCTAAGACATCGTTTCATGGCGGCGCGATTCCCATATTTCCAGCACCGCCCCTTCATATTCCGCCAGCCGGGAAGCTTTTCTTATCTTCTTCAGGCATTTCTCCGTTCCCGGAAAAGAGCAGCCCGCATATACCCAGAATTCCTTCATTTTAAACAATACATTTTTCTCTCCGTACATCACAGACCGATAATCCGCATACAGCCGGTCATGGAAGGCCTTCAGCCTTTCCACGTCTTCCTTTGCAGAACCCTCTCCCTTCGTTCTTTGTTCCTGTTCTTCTGCGGCAGATGCGAAATCCGATTTCTTGATTTCCTTTTTTATTTCCTCTGCCAGAAGCGGATTCCTCAACAGCCCCCGCCCCAGCATCACTCTGTCCACTTCCGGGAACACCTGGCGGAACCTCTTAAAATCTTCCACCGTGAAAATATCCCCATTATAACATACCGGATTACGGCTCGTTTCCACCGCTTCCCTGAAAGTCTGCCAATCGGGTGAATTTTCATAATAATCCTTCTGCACCCTCGGGTGGATAATCAGTTCATGCAGAGGATATTGATTGAAAATCTTCATTAAATGACGGAATTCCCCCGGCTCGTCTACCCCTATTCTCGTCTTTACCGACACCCTTATCTTTATTTTTCCAAAAACTTCCTGAAAAAAACAATCCAACGCTTCCGGTTTTGCAAGAAATCCTGCACCTTTTCCCTTCGCCGCCACCGTACGGGAAGGGCAGCCCAGATTCAGGTTGACTTCCTCATATCCATACGTTTCTTCCAGCTCCTGTGCGGCACGCAAAAAAAATTCTCCGCAGTTCGTCAGAATCTGCGGAACGAGCGGAATCGCTTTGTTATTCCCGGGCAGTATGTCCCTTATTTCCTTCGGATTGAGCGCCCTGTTCTGGTTGGGGGACAGGAAGGGCGTAAAATATTTATCCACGCCTGAAAAATGATCATAATAAGCATTCCTGTAAAGATAGCCCGTAATTCCCTCCAAAGGCGCAAAATATAGCTTCATCGGTTCTCCTGTTCTGTCTGCTTGTCGCTCCTCTACGGGACAAAGCCCGTCCGTCTCTATCCAGTATAGGATGAATCTGGCAAAAAAGCAAATATCATTGTAATAAACTTAATTGTTCTTCCTTCAAAGATTTCCCCCTGCGTATGCTTATCTTATCTTCTGCCGTTATCCTGCCGCAGAGGATCGGAGAGGCCGGGTCATACCCGCCGCAATTATCCATAACCCTTTCCTGATTGCCATGTGCAACGCGATCCGCAGCACGATCTGTAGCGCAATGTACAGCGCGGCACGCGCCGCGATTGGCATAACAATATATACAGCCGCTCCTGCAAGTGTCGTACGCTCCAATTTCCACGCTTTCCATACAGCCGCACTCCGGCCTCTGGTTTTTATCTTTTCCTGCCTTTATCCTGCATCCGATGATATTTTCGATCCATTCCTTATCAATACAGCAGTTATGCTCTATACCGCAAAACCCCAAATCTATGTTTTCCGCGCAGCTGCCCACCTTCATGCCGTTCTGTCCGGCTATTCTGCTGATTTCTTTTGCAAATTCCTGCAGCCCGGCCCCGTCCAGGCTATAAGAGCCTATTGCCTCCATATTCTTCCTGTTGCACGCATATAGATCAACGAAGCTTATCACGCACTTCTCCGTATATCCCTTCAGCGCTTCCGCTATCGCCCGGAATGCACGGAGATGGTATTCCGGCGTATACTTTTTCGCAAACAGGATCGGGTCATATCTCCAAACCACTTTCTGTTTTCCTATCCGGGATGCCAATTCCCGGAATACTGGAATCATTTTTTCCTTTTTATGAGGAATATTGCGCTCTATGTCCTTTCCATACCCGGTCAGCGTAAACTGAAAACAATAATGGTATGCCGCCAGCTCGTCCAGCCTGGCAAACATCGGCTCTGGATTTTTCGTCCAGAATACAATTATGTCCACTACGTCCTTTGACAGATCGATCCGGCTGACCTGATGCACATTCCTCGGATTTCTTACATATACGAAGCCTTCCTTTATTCTGTTGTAAAACCATTCCGAATAATAATTCGGAATATCCGTCCTGCGGCTGGCGCTTATGATCATTTTTTCTTTTCCTGTGTTAAATTTATTCACATTTTCTGAATGTAATAATATTTTGGTGATGATGGTTAATCTTGTAGGCATATGGATAGCCAAAAGGATACAAAGGCTTCACTGGCTGCATCAAAATGGTGGTGCCTGCAAATTCAAAACCAATCTCGCTCATTATCCTGACAATATCGCCTTGAACACATATTTCTTTCTTATTTACCGTAAAATCACTGATAATGATACTTGTATATTTTTTATTATTTAAACACCTATATGCCTTTTTCATTATGGATTTTAAGGCATTCAGAAAATCTTCATATTGTTCAAAATTTCCCAGATCATTCTCTAATTCGCTATAATATTCCACTCCGTCTCTTGCTGACATTCTATAATCTTTTCCAGTGTTATTTCTTATCCCTTTTGACATATTACGCAGGATATTGTGATATGGCGGAGACGTAACGATGTAGTCTACATTCCCAATGCTATCGAGTACATTTAATGAATCACCTACAATATACTCGCCGGATTCTTCCAGATTCAGATTACTTATTCTTTCTTTGTAAAGGAGTTCATATTCAGAGTTTAAATCAATTCCAATCGCCTTTCGTTCTAAAATGTTAGCAGCAATTAATGTTGTTCCACTTCCAACAAAGGGATCTAAAACTGTCATGCCTCTTTTCGTAAACAGTGATATCAATTTCTTAACATCGCCTACCATAAAGGGAGCTGGATGTTTATATGCACCTTTATCAATACTCGATGTTTCCGTTTCCCAAAAACTTTTTGTTAAAAGCAGCCATTCTTTACCCGTTAAATCATTTAGTGTGTTCCTTTCATCGTATCGCCCTGGTTGGTTCTCCAGTTCTTTAGGCTTTCTTGGCCTCTTCTTTTTTTCCTCCATCATTCCGCCCCTATATCCTTGCCTATTTTCAATAAGGAATTAAATTCCACTTTTCTGCTTGATGCCATTCTTAATATAGAAGTATATGTTATATATTTCCAGCTATATTCCCTGAAAAGCTTCACAAAAACCGGATCAACAATAGAATGCAATTCCATTTCTCTTTTATCCGGGATAATCATGAACTTAGGAATTTCTTTATTCATATTTGATGCCCTCTGCAATGCCATCGAAAAATTAGTAGAATTTTCCACTTCAAATATGCATTTCACTTGATCCCTTTCAACCCAAATTGCATCGACCATATTGATCCGTTCCATACGCTCCTTCTCAGCATCCTCCTTATAAACTCTCGCCATATCCGTAATATCAATAATATCTCTCAAACACTGACTATTAGAACACTTTTCCGGCTGCTCCCGCTTGCCGACAAATACAAGATATCCATTCCTTTTTCCAATTTTAACTAAATTATATATCATTTCTGTATGTTTCGTAATATCACAAACAATATCTTCTTTTAATTTCCATTTTCCCGAAACAGGTACTGCATACTTTTCAAGCGTTTTTCTTATCCCTTTAGGATCCGGCGTCAAACCATTTTGATAGAGCCTAAAAATTTCTGCCACAACATCGTCATATTTTACAGACACTTTTCTTCGCATGAAAGCTAATACAGCCTCTTCCACGCGGTCGCTTAATGACAAATCAGGGTAATTAATATACTTGCCAGGTTCATGGAACCACCAATACTCCCCGGCTCCTTGGTTTGGGTTTTCTGTCACTTTAAAAATTTTGTCCTCGCCCACGTACTCATTTAAAATCGTATGTAATTCCTTTGTAGGCTCCTCCGGGCGCAAATGCCCTGCTTGTAACATTTCTGGAAGCAATCCATTTACGATAAAAGTAAATGGAGTTTTTTCATTTCTGACCGCAATAATTTCTATCGTTTTTTGTAAAATAAAATGGTTCAGCTCAGATTGGTCATTGGTAAAATCCACATCTCTTTTCTTTGCACACCTGATATAAAAGTCTGAACCCGTTGTGCCATATGGATTCGATACATTTGATTCGCCTGAACGCTTATTGTATTGGTGCGTCACTTTATCAAATTTAAAGCCCGCATTTCTTATTGCATTAACAAAATCGTTCCATTCCTGCATTTCCTGGTTATGAAAAGTCACAACCATATACCCGTCATCTTTTAAAACTTTATGCAGATTCTTAAACGCATGAACTAATTTTCTATTATATTCTTCCCTTCCAACATATCCTCTTTTTACAGTTATTTCAGCTTCCGTATTTGGATGATACCTATTATCATATTTTTGCAGCCATACAAGCCATATTTGGCTTAAATCCAAGTATTGAACCAATCCGCCATATGGCGGATCTGTCATAATAAAATCAATGCTCTTTTCATCCACGTAATCGCACAAATCTGCGACATCCATTACTCCATAGTTCAAATCAACCTTTTTCTTTATGCCATGTCGGGCATCAACAATATTAACTTTAAAATCCTTTGGCAGACGGTCTTTTGCATTATTCATTGCTTTCACCACGCCTTGCCTGTCAAAACAGGAACGCAAAAATACAATCAATGGATTTTGTTCCATAGAATGATTTCTAATCATATAATCGGCTCTTCCCCAACTGCCGGAATATTTTCTGTTCCCTTTCTCCGTTCTTGGATATACCATTTTACATACCAAATGAAGTGTATGAATAAATGCCAGCAGCAAATGATTAACCACTGCCGCCTCTTCTTTCCTAATAAGATCAAACATCTTAGACAATATATACAAATTCCTCTTTGTCCATAAGCAGCTAAAATCATCTCCGCCCAAATCATCCATAAACTTCTGGTTAATAGACGGGTTTAATGGTAATTTGTCCGTTGGGTACCAATATTTCATATCAATATTTTTCATTTCAGCCAACAGCCCGTCATCAACCTCATCAGGTTCCAGATCAGGAATTTCTTTTCCGTCTGCATCTTTAACCCGTATCTTTGTTATTCGATCTTTAAACCATATATAATTATAAATAACCACTTCCTCATCATCTATTTTTCTCGTATAATTCCTTGAGTACACATCATCATTTGCAATCTCGTCTGCAATTCTATTTACTGCTTGTGTAAATTTTTGCTCATCAAAATTCTGCAAGGTGGCATTCACAAAAAAAGTTGACAGAGGATTCAAATCAAATGTAATTGCCTTTTTCCCAAGTATTAAGCTTTCAAAAGCAACTAATCCGCTTCCCATAAAAGGATCCAACACAGTTCCGCCATCCGGGCAATAACAATCTATAAAGTCACTCCATATGTTGTGCGGTTTTTTCCCCCAATACTTCATCGGTTTATACATTGCCGGCCTTATATCCTCAACTAATGCATAGTTAATATGTTTCTTTGCTTCTTCCATATCCCTTCTCCATATAAAATCAAGTTACAAGCGTATTATATACATTATTATAGAACATACGTTCTATGATTTCAATAGTTATTTACTATCCGGCACAACAATTATCTGCGCCTTTTTCTGCTTTACGAGCGGACAGCCATCATTAACCGATAATTCTTTATACTTAAAGTACCAGCTTATATAATGCTATCTTTTCTGCCGCCATTAGTAAATCATACAGTGTATCCGGGTCAATATCCAGACACTTCGTATTATCTCGGTTTCCCCCGATATCCCATGCCAATGTATCATTCATCACTGTACAAGCCTCTTTAAAAACAGTGATATCTTTCAATGGACGAAATACCTCTTTCTCAATCATTTGAGTCATATCATAACATACGATTTTACCGTCTTCAAAGTATACATATACGGAATAATTTTCCATTGGCATTACCTGCACAACCTTCGGAAACATAACGTTCACCTCACTTTTAAACTAACGGATTGATTCGGTTCATCGGTTTTCCATCCTTTGATAATTCCCAATTCAGCATCAATTTCAATAATCGCTTTATTTCCATTGTATTCCGCATAGAAATGTGGAGGATTATGGTCATCATAATACATTGTAACTCTGATTCCGTAAAACAACGATATCTCTGGCATTATACTTACCTCCTCATTTCATTCTATAGCATATATAGTTGACTATATATACTTGACTATATAAGTTTACCACAGTTATCACTTTAAAAAAACCCACAAACACGAAGCACAGGGTTCTGAAGGAAGGTTCCCATTACGGTTCGAAAAATAACTGCGCCCTTCTCTCCTCCTGTCACTCTGCCCGTATCTGTCAGGGAAAACTGTGCAATGAGCTTTGCAAACGTTCAAGAGTCTGCGACTGTACAAAACACTGTCCTGAGTTTACCCCGTTTGTGTGTCCTTCGCTGAAAAAGCCCCCTTATATCTGCAATGGCTGTTCCAACCATGCCTGCAGGCATGACAAGTATTACTATCGGGCAAAGGATGCTGATTCTTCTTACGAGCAGGTCAAGCATGACTGCCGTCAGGGCATTAACCTCACCCCGGAAGAAAGAGCCTCTCTGAACGGGCTTGTATCTCCACTTATCCTTAGCGGACAGACTGGATCGTCAACATTTTTTTCAACTCTTTTAAATTTGTAAATGTTTCATTATATATAAATTCCGTTTTTAGGATGCCTGTTTCCCTGCTTTCATCAGTTCCTTCTTTATTTTGCGTGTCCCATAATTATTACGGCTTTTTTGGAAAATATCCGTGATCCCAGATGCCAGGCCGGATTCGCTGGACTTTTGTTTTGCTCCGTCATAATAAGTGCTTCTGTTTGTCTGCAGGACGCGGCACATTGCTGATACGGAGTATTGGTTGGCATCCGCCAGACATGTATGTCTTGATTACATTTACTTTCGTCCTAAGACCAGCGCCGCTTGTTTTAAAATGTCATTCTCCATCTTAAGCTGCCGGTATTCCTTGCGGAGTTTTACCAGTTCTTCCTGTTCCGGCGTGCGGTTGTCTTTTTCATAGAATGAGCCGGAATTTTCCGCTTGTTTTACCCATTTGTCAAACAGGGACTGGGAAATATCGTACTCTCGGCAGATATCACATCTGCGCTTGCCGGAATGATATAAACCTACTAACTGTCTCTTAAATTCATCTGTGTACTTACGCGGCTTCCTTTTTTGCTTTATTTCGGTCATATCATTGCTCCTTTTCTAATTGATTCTATTTTATATGACCTTAAAAAATCTGTCTAGTTTGTTGTAGCCTATCCAACTAATCGACGCAATCAACAAAATATAGCATGAGGCAGGGTCGCACCTGCCTCATTTTTATGTTCTCATATTATCTCACGTCGCCCCACATCGCCCCACAAGTGACCCCACATCGCCCCACAAGTGATTTTACCCTTGAACTCTCCGTCCGCTTATGGTATATTATAAATACAAAAAACAACCGCCCACAAGGTGGGTTGACCTTACAAAACGTAGATAGAAAAATCCACCCCGTCGCTCGGTCAAAGTTTTGGGGTGGTTTTTCTATGTAGAATTACTTACAAAACGTAAAAACGAATGTAAGTAATGCCAAAAGGAACAGACCAAAAGTCATAATGTCCTTAAAATCAAAATGATTTTTCATAGGCATCACCCCCATTCCACAAAAATGAGAGGTCAGCCTACCCTGCAACACGGTTGTCGTTCTGTATTATACCATTCTTTTCCGACTTCCACAATTCTATTTTTTATATGTCTTTCCAATTATCCGTCTAACCTCAGATGTCTTTTCACAATGGATGCTCCTGCTGCCTGTCGTATCATTGATAAAGCCCTCCTTGAGATAAACGAAATAACCCTCGCCCTTTGTATATGACAAATCCTCAATCATTTCATAGTATTTGCGTGTTGGTTCTTGTATTCTGTCCGCTTCACTGGCACCGCCTCTTTTCCCGTTTTTGACATCATATCATTGTCTTGCGCAAGACACAAGGAAAACATTTTCTCATTTGTCAGTTACGTGTTAGTTACCGTGAAAATTTTGTGTGTTTTTGTGGTGTCTCATGGAAATTCAGAATATAAGGAAATCCCCGAAAACTCAATGCTTTCGGGGATTCTGAAATTCCTTTGAAATTTGCTTGAATTATCTCTTGGAGAACTGCGGCGCGCGCCTTGCAGCTTTGAGGCCGTATTTCTTCCTTTCCTTCATACGGGAGTCTCTTGTTAAGAAGCCTGCTTTTTTCAATACCGGTCTGTAGTCAGCGTCTGCCTGGAGCAAAGCTCTTGAAATACCGTGTCTGATTGCTCCTGCCTGTCCTGTATATCCGCCTCCGCGTACATTTACCTTGACATCGAATTTGTCCGTCGTACCCGTTGCTACGAGCGGCTGGCGCACGATCACTTTCAATGTTTCCAAGCCAAAATAATCATCGATGCCTCTTTTATTGATAACAATATTCCCATTACCGGGGATTAAATATACTCTTGCAATTGATTTTTTTCTTCTGCCTGTTCCGTAGCAATTTGCTGCTTTAGCCATTTTCATCTTCTCCTTTCCGTCCCCTT
>OFHO01000141.1_pt1 | contig 68568 bp, 69 predicted proteins | sample 1521531 | NCBI WGS metagenome assembly OFHO01 (sample SAMEA3504124, study PRJEB24116) | mouse gut metagenome | biome: mouse gut; feature: mouse-associated habitat; material: faeces | place: Denmark | collected 2011
GAAAGGAAGAGGCCGAATGGCCATGAATACCATGATTGGTTTGTAATCATGGTATAATGTTGACACAGAAGGGCATGTGTCAACTTCTGATTCCATATGCGCTGACGCGCACAAAATTATGGTATCATAAGTCCATATTTGTGGCATGAAGAGGCCCAATGGCCGTAATCAGAGGCTGCGGTAACCGAGACATATCAATTAAGGAGGATGAAATTTATGAACAAAAATGCATTTTACAATTTATCTTATGGCGTATACATTATCAGCACGTGGGATAAGGGAAGGGCTACGGGCTGCACTGCAAACAGCGCAATGCAGATTACGTCCAGTCCTGCTACCATAGCGGTGAGTATCAACCATGACAATTATACGAATCAGTGCATCCAGGATACGGGAAAATTTGCAATTTCCATTCTGGGAGAGCATTCCAGCCCGGGAATTATCGGCACTTTCGGATTTAAGAGCGGAAAAGATCATGACAAGTTTGATGAGGTGGAGCATACGGTGAAGGGATTTTTGCCGGTGGTTTCAGACGCCTGCGCGTATATTGTATGCGAAGTGGTAGACAAGATGGAGACTTCAACACACACAGTTTTCCTGGGCAGGGTGCTGGACGCGGATGTGCTGAAAAAGGATGATCCCATGACATATGCTTATTACCACAATGTCATCAAGGGAAAAAGCCCGAAAAATGCGCCCACTTACATTGAGTGAGCCGGGGAGCGGACATAAAAAGGAATGCCGGGGGAGACTTCCGGAGAAAAAAGGGCATAAAAGCACCCTGGGGAAGGGTTTGTGCACAAAGGGACAAAATGCGGAAGAATGGTAGTGGGGGCATATGAAGATAAAAATAAAAGAGAAGGCATATGAGGATGTCCTGGCATGTCCGGTGGGAAGACACAGGAGCCCGGTACGACCTCTGCGGATTTTCCGGTTTTTATTAAAGGTATTATCCATGCCCGACCTAAAGGCTACCGGTTTCAGCCACCGGGAGTATGGCATGGAGAGACTGGGGGAGAAGGAGCCATGCCTGATTCTCATGAACCATTCCAGTTTTATTGATCTGAAAATTGCCGCCGCGGTGCTTTATCCCAGGCCTTTCAATACGGTCTGTACCTCGGACGGATTTGTGGGAAAAAACCGGCTGATGCGTGTCATTGGCTGTATTCCCACAAAGAAATTTGTCACGGACATGGTGCTGGTGAGGGATATGATGTATGCCCTGAAAAATCTGGGAAGCTCCGTGCTTATGTTCCCGGAGGCCAGTTACAGTTTTGACGGGACGGCCACGCCCCTTCCGGACAGCATGGGGAAATGTCTGAAGATTCTGGGCGTTCCGGTGGTGATGATCCGTACCTACGGGGCGTTCGCAAGGGATCCCCTGTACAACAACCTGAAACTGCGCCGGGTGAAGGTGTCGGCAGATGTAGAATACTTGCTGTCGCCGGAGGATATCAAAAAGAAATCGGCAAAAGAACTGAACGAAATCCTGCGGGAACAGTTTACTTTTGATAATTTCCGATGGCAGCAGGAAAATCATGTCCGTGTGGCAGAGGCTTTCCGGGCAGACTGCCTGAACCGGGTTCTGTATAAATGTCCCCACTGCAGAACGGAGGGGAAAATGCGGGGAGCTGGCACCAGGCTTTCCTGCGGTAATTGCGGAAAAGAATATGAATTGACGGAATATGGATATCTGGAAGCCGTGGACGGAGAAGCGGAATTCACACATGTTCCGGACTGGTACCGCTGGGAGCGGGAAGAGGTGCGCAGGGAACTGGAAGAGGGAACTTATTGCCTGGATATTGCTGTGGATATCTGCATGATGGTGAATACCAAAAGTATTTTCAGGGTGGGAAAGGGAAGGCTGCGTCATACGGGGGAAGGGTTTCACCTGATCGGCTGTGAGGGAAGGCTGGACTATGTCCAGAAGCCCGCGGCGTCATACAGTCTTTATTCCGACTATTACTGGTATGAGGTGGGGGACATGATCTGTATCGGTAATACGGATGTGCTCTACTACTGTTTTCCGGAAGCCGGCAGGGATGTGGTGGCAAAGACCCGGCTGGCCGCAGAGGAGCTTTACAAAATGGGGAAGCAGAACCGGTAAGGGCAGGAGGCCTGCATCGGCCGGCCCGGGTACAGAAGATGAAAAAAAGGTCCTTCCGGCAGATTTCAGATTGCAGGAAGGACCTTTTGGGACAGGCATCAGATATCCAGTTTCGGGGGAACATCCAATTCATCCGAAACGTATTTACCGTTTTTTTTACGCTGTCTGACACATTCTGTCAGTAAATATTCAATTTGCCCGTTTACGGAACGAAAATCGTCTTCTGCCCAGGATGCAATGGCGTCGTAAAGTTTTGAAGATAATCTCAGCGGAATCTGCTTTTTGTTATCTGCCATACTCAATATAAACTCCCTGAATTGACAATCGGCTGCGCGTCATGATTTCCGCATAATACCACCAGAAGATTGGAAACCATGGCTGCTTTGCGTTCTTCGTCCAAATGCACCACATCATTTTCGTTCAGGCGTTCCAGGGCCATTTCCACCATGCCCACTGCTCCGTCCACAATCATTTTACGGGCGTCAATGATAGCGGAGGCCTGCTGGCGCTGCAGCATGACGGCGGCAATTTCAGGGGCGTATGCGAGATAAGTAATTCTGGCTTCCACGATCTCGATTCCGGCTTCTTCCACCCGTGTCTGGATCTCCTTGCGGATTCTGGCAGCCACAATCTCGCTGGAACCCCGCAGGCTGCCCTCGTCTGCCACACCGTCCCCGGTGGTATCCACATTGGGGGATACATCATAGGGATAAATGCGGACTACGTGGCGCAGGGCGCTGTCGCACTGCAGGGATAAGAATTCCTTATAATTGTCCACGTTGAACACGGCTTTTGCGGTGTCCACGATCCGCCATGTGACGGCGATTCCGATTTCCACGGGATTTCCCAGGCAGTCATTGATCTTCTGCCTGCTGTTATTGAGGGTCATGATTTTCAGGGATAGCTTTTTGCTGCTGAAATCAGCGCCGGTCATACCCATACTCTGCGCCCCGCCGACAATGGCGGTCAGGCCTCCGGATTCCGATACGTCACCGCTCTGGCTCAGCCTTGTCCGGGATGCGGGGTTTACGCCCACACAGAAGGGATTTACAAAGTAAAAACCGTTTTCCTTCAGGGTGCCCACATATTTGCCGAACAAAGTCAGCACCAGGGCTTCCTGGGGTTTCAGCACTCTCAGCCCTGGCAGAAGAATCCAGCCCAGGCTGAGCACAATGATGCCTGCGGTCAGGCATGTGATATTCAGGGGGGTGGCCGCCTGGTTCAGGCTGATGCCGCTGAGAACCACGGCGGCGGTGGCAATGACATACATAAGAATCACGGACAGCAGGACCGCCATGCCGTTCTTTTTACTGTTTAATACTTTTTCGCTCATAAATCGTACCTCTCTTTCATGCAGATCATAATCCATATCATTCATACCGATGATATTAAAATGATATCATATTGATTCTGAAATGGCAAGAGCAGTATACGAAAAATTTTATTTTCCCTGTTTTTCCGCCTTATTGCGCAGACGCAGTTCCGCAAAGAAAAGTTTCAGCAGCTGGCTGCATTCCGGCTCCAGGATTCCCCTGGTCACAAGGGCCTGATGGTTGAAGTCCGGCATTTCCAGGATATTCAGAACGGAACCGCCGCAGCCGGCTTTGGGATTCATGCAGCCCATGACCACTTCCGGGATGCGTGCCTGAATGATGGCGCCGGCGCACATCTGGCATGGTTCCAGGGTTATGTAAATGGTACATTCTTCCAGCCGCCAGTCTCCGATATATTTGCTGGCTTTTCGGATGGCAGTGATTTCCGCATGGGAGAGGGTATTTTTATCGGTATTCCGCCGGTTATACCCCCGCCCAATGATTTTTCCTTCATGGACAATCACACAGCCGATGGGCACTTCCCCCAGGGCATAGGCTTTTTTTGCCTGTTTTAAGGCTTCCCGCATGTATTTTTCGTGGATGTTTTTAAAAGATGTCATAATTTAACCAGGTTTTCCTATGGCTTTCTTGAATTTTGGGGCATGGCGCCGCTGCCGAAACCGGAATACAGCCTGAACCATGACTGACCGGGCCGGCGGCAGCGCTGGTTTGGCCTGCTTTACGGATTTACATCATTTGCGCTGGCCTTTCCGGATATGGCATCGGCGGCGTTCTGCAATGTGACGGAGGCAATGGATGTCAGGGCTTCCCGGGTAAAAAATCCCTGATGCGAGGTGATCATCACATTGGGGAAGGAGAGGAGCCTTGCCGTGGTGGAATGTTCCAGAATTTCGTCGGAACGGTCTTCAAAGACATTGTTTGTCTCTTCCTCATATACATCGAGTCCGACTCCCGCAAACTTGTGCAGGCGGATACCCTCGATGAGGTCATCGGTTTTTACCAGGGCGCCCCGGGAAGTGTTGACCAGAATGACGCCGTCCTTCATCTGACGGATAGTGTCGATATTGATCATATGATAAGTGGAATCCATCAGGGGGCAGTGGAGAGATATGACATCACTGTCGGAAAGCAGTTTTTCCAGCGAAACATACTCCACAAAGCTTTTCAGGGAATCATTCCGGTATACGTCATAGGCCAGAATTTTCATGCCGAAGCCATGACAGATACGGCACATGGCGGCGCCTATTTTTCCGGTGCCGATGATGCCGGCAGTCTTCTGATAGAAGTTGAAGCCCATGAGACCGCTTAAACTGAAATCATTTTCCCGCACTTTATTGTATGCCTTGTATAAACGGCGGTTGGATGCCAGCGCAAGGGCCATGGCATGTTCCGCCACTGCCTCGGGCGAATATCCGGGGACACGCATGACACGGATCCCGTATTTTTTCGCGGTGTCCAGATCCACATTATTAAAGCCGGCACAGCGCATCAGGACGAAACGTATTTTTTTGGCATGCAGAATTTCCAGTGTCTGTGTGCCCACATTGGAACTGACAAATGCACAGACTGCATCAAAGCCTTCGGCCAGCGCCGCCGTCCTGGGATCCAGGTCGGATTTTGTGTACTCAATGGTGATTTCAGGAAAGGTTTTCAGGATTTCGTCAAAACTTTCCCGGTCATAATTTTTGGTGTCGTAAAATAATATTTTCATAATTTACCCCATTTCTGCGCGGCCTTTTGCGCATGTCAAATTTGTGGATGCCGCGCAGACACAAATTTGGGATTGAAAATTTTCAATTTTCAATCTTATCCCTCCAAGTTTAGATCTACTGTAATTTTATGATACCTCCCGTCCTCCTGCATGGCGGAACCATCTGGGCAGACAGCAAAAATGGATTGACCACTTTTACCGTTAAACTGCCCATTTCCCCCCAAAAAACAGCTCTTTGAACATTCGTAGTTCAATAAGCTATTAATTTTCTTCAAAACACATAAAATCACCTGGCCTTACTGATGTATGATACATATCAGCTTTTCTCTCTAAGGCTTTCTCCATATCCCATTTAATTGTACTGGCCTTAAATTCCACTCCCTTCTTCTCTAACCACTCTTCCCATTTTTCGATTATCCCAACCTCCCCCTGGGTTATGGCACCTTCCGAAAAAGCTCCCACTATTTTGGAATAGATCGAAGAATCAAATCCTGAGTACAGTATCCCCCATCCCTTATCCGGTTCTTTTTCGTTCATGTATCCCATTCCGCCAATGCCAATCGTCAATATTCCATTTTCATCCCGAAACGCATATCCGGCAATCTCCAATTCTGCATACGTCATCGCCATTTCTTTACTTGTCATAAGTGATGGGTATTTTTCCATATATATATTTGCAAGCTCCTCTAATTTCCGGGCTTGCTCCTCGCCGTCAACTATCATGCACGCGCCATTTCCTTCCGCGCCTTTCTTTCTGATTGAAGCGATTCCCGTGTATTGGTTTATTGTAACATCAAACCGCTCATTTATGCAGGAACACTTTATCTCATCAACCCCCATAAACTCTTTCAGGGTATTTTCCAGAAAAGCATTCATTCCACAGGCATTCATAAGCCCTCCCAGCCTGTCTTCCTGAACCAGGTAACGTTTTCCGGTTTCAGAATCAACCTGGACAGTTGTGTTTTGGGGATCGAACCTGTAATATTTATCTGACGTTTTGTCATATATGCTCCAATGATTTTTTATTCCGTCTTTATTATAAACAGAGACTGTGTATTTCTCATTTTCAACTTTTTCAAGCTCAGTGCATGCCTGTGCGCCCAGGCTTTCAGATACGGCTCCGCCCCTAAGGCCTGCGTTCATGCAACTATATGCATCATATGCGCTTAACCGGCCATTTTCAACCCGCCTCTCCGGCTGACAGGAATCCGTCCTGCCCACCCGTTCAAACAAGGATTTCCCCCGGTCAGGCGTATTCGTAGTCCTATACTCATATTGTCTTCCCCTCATCAAAACACTGTTCATTCCAACACTCATTATATGGTCTCCATTTTTTTAATTATTTTTTTGACTCTTTACAGACTTAAAATGTCAGTCCGTATAGAGTCATATACAAAAGCTCCTGCTTTCCCGCAGCTCCAGGACTTACCTCTTTGAAAGAGGTATATACATCCATTTTTCATAGCGTTCCACTGCTTTCTGGTGAATAGAACTGGGAACGCCTACCTTATTTCCTACTTCTTCTATCCGTCCATTCCTCACCTCACATTTGGTTTCGTTAATTATGAATTCCCTGCTGGTATCTACTCCTAATTCCTTCAGAAATTCCAACATCATCGGTGTGCTGACCGTTGCGCGATGTAGTGCCGAAAACGCCTGCTGGTCGCCGAAACGAATCAATGCGCTCAGGCCAAATGCAAATGAACCTGCATTTTGGTAATCCTCCGCTGTTCCCTTTCCATAACTGTCAATTCTTACTCTATCCCTCTCCACCGTGAACTTATAACCATTCCCAAATTCAAAGACATTTCCCACGCCTATGCTAAGGCGGTTCCGCAAAGGGTCATAGCCTGTGGGATGTGTGGTTTTATATGGATGATCCAGTCTGCCAAAAACGCTTATTTCCTCTGGTGTATATCTTACTGCTGCATTGAGGGTAAATACCTTCTCTCCATTGATACAATAGGTACTCGTAGTGGCATCAACTATCTCCGAAGTGATTTCAATTTCGTCACCCTGCAGCGTATCTACTATATTTTTTCCCAGCCCCATCTCCTCCATCAGGCTGATCATCTTTTTAACACCGCTTTTACGCTGTTGGTCAAAACCATTCAGCGCATCGGAATTTTCGCCATTCAAGTTATCATTAAAATACTCTACAAATTCATCATGCGAGCCATCTTTTGTAGACAGTTTCCCTGTTTTCATGTTGTAAATATACGAATTAACGCTCCCAACTCCACTAATGCTCATTCTTTCCTCCTTGCAAGGCGAACCAATACACACTTGCCTGGTATTAATCCGCCTTGTTCTCCAAACTTTTATAACGCCATTTTAAAAATCTCTCTTCCACCTGCGCAGCTACTCACCCAACGCTATTTTCAATAACGTCCATACTGCACTATAATATATCGGCAAAAAAGAGCTTGTTCTTTATATAGATTGTAAATTAATTAGCCAGGTGAGGCGGAACGGAGGGAGATATATCCGGGCCTGCCGGGATTATGAGGGATCGGATTCCTGAGAAGGGCTTTTCTGATACTGGCTGGGTGTTTTGCCGGTGTACCTTTTGAAAAGGGTAGCAAAATAGTTCGGGGTATCAAAAGAGAGCCTGTCTGATACCTGGGTGACGGAAAGCCCCTGCTTCAAGAGCTGCTTGGCTCGCGCGACCTTGACATAGTTGATGAAGGCCCGGGGTGTGATGCCGGTTTCCTCCCTGAATTTTGACTTGAAGCGGGAAAGGGAAAGGCCGCAGCTTGCCGCGGTGTTTTCCAGGGCGATGGGCTCATCGATATGTTCGTGGATATAAACGATTGCTTCACTGATCTGGTCGGCCTGCAGCGGTTTCAGCTCCCGGGAAAGCAGGATCATACGGTAAAGGCAGCTGGTAAAAAGCGCCTGCCCCAATGCCTGGGAGATGGGGTCTGAAGATGCCAGGCAGAAAAAAGCTTCTCTGAGCTGGCTTTCCAGGGCGGCGTTCCCGCGGAATATCCGGGGCAGCTCTTGAAGGGCAGAGGCAAGCTGGGATGCCTGCGGCTCGCGGAAGGTCTGTGTGAGGGCGGAAAGACGGAGCTGAAACCACATCAGGTCGCTGATATGCTCCGGGAAATCGCCGGAGCTGTGCGGTTCTCCCGTGCGGGTGACAAAAATATCATAGCCGGTAAGCCGGAAAAGATGCCCGGAGGTTTCGTAGATTTGGAAGCCCTTGAGCAAAAAAACAATTTCCATGCAGCCGGGATGGGTATGCGGGACCAGCGGTTTTTCGGCTTTGCCGGAGGTCTGGATGCCGAACGTCTGGAGCCATGGAAGCTGCGTCTGCTCGGAAGAAAGGATCTTGCGGTGAGGAGTCCAGCAGTACTGGTCGATCAAAGGGATCATAATGTCTCCTTAAATTCTGAAAATTTGGATGGAGCCGTATAAATCCGTATCAAATATTTTTTTGAATGCGGAATGAATTTATATTTATTATAATCGATTTAATGATAAATACAATCTATTTCCGAAACATTTTTCGGGAAAGGGGGAGTAAAATGACATCAAAAGAACGTGTGCTGAGCACCCTCCATTTCACCAATACGGAAGAGCGTATCCCGCGGCAACTGTGGTCGCTGCCCTGTGCACAGGAGCACTGCCCGGAAATGATGGAGCGGCTGGCTCAGGACTTTGAGTGGGATTTTGACGGGCCGGATACGGTATGGAAGGAATATCCCGCCACCAAAGGCGACGCGTACGCAGTTGGGGAATACGTGGATGAATGGGGCTCCCAAAATGACCTGTTGATCAGTCCGCAGCTGTGGGATGAATTTTTCGCACCCATGTACCGTGATTATATTGAGATTGCACACCGGAACGGTAAAAAGATTTTTATGCACTCGGACGGGAACATCCTGCGGATTATTCCGAAACTGATTGACCTGGGGCTGGATGCGGTCAACAGCCAGCTGTTTTGCATGGGGCTTGAAAATCTGGCGCCTTATAAAGGGAAGATCACCTTCTGGGGCGAGATTGACCGGCAGCATCTTTTGCCGAAAGGAACGACAGCGGATATCGACCAGGCTGTGGAATCGGTCTACATAACTTTGTGGCAAAATGGCGGCTGTATTGCGCAGTGCGAGTTCGGGCCGGGGGCAAATCCGGAAAATGTATACCGCGTCTACCAGGCGTGGGAAAAGATCAGAAAAAATAAACCAATCAATCAAAAGGCGTCAATGCCGGGAGGAAAAGACATGAGCATTTTAAGTGAAATTTCTGAGAATCTCCAAAGAGGAAAAGCAAAGATTGTCAAAGAGCTGGTTCAGCAGGCCATTGACGAAGGCGTTCCCGCGCGTGACATCCTGGAGCAGGGCCTGCTTGCCGGGATGGACGTTGTCGGCGATAAGTTCAAAAAGAACGAGGTTTTCGTTCCGGAGGTTCTGGTGGCTGCCCGCGCGATGAATATGGGCACTACCCTGCTGAAGCCCCTGCTGGCTGAAAGCGGCGTAGAAGCAGCGGGTAAGGTCTGCATTGGTACGGTAAAAGGCGACCTGCACGACATCGGCAAAAACCTGGTGAAGATGATGATGGAAGGCAAAGGCCTGGAGGTTGTGGACCTGGGAACGGATGTGGCTCCGGAAACCTATGTACAAACTGCGGTTGAGCAGGGCTGTCAGATCATCTGCTGTTCCGCATTGCTGACAACTACCATGCCGGTTATGGGCGAAGTGGTCAAAGAAGCGGAAAAAGCCGGTATCCGTGACAAGGTAAAGATCATGATCGGCGGCGCTCCTGTGACAGAAGCCTTCTGCCTGCAGATCGGTGCGGATAAATATACGACAGACGCGGCAAGCGCCGCGGATGCGGCAGTTGCATTCTGCCACGGGATGGCGTAAGATGGGCACAGAGAATATGCGGAAGGCTGATCCCGAATCGCTGAAGGAAGAAGTCCTGCGCCTGGGGGCAAAGTCTGTAGCTGTGACCGGCGTAAACAACATATCGTTTGACACGGCTTTCCGCAGTATGTGTGCTTCCAACGCCTGCGGCAATTATGGAAAAAGTTATATGTGTCCGCCGGACATTGGAGAGATTGACGATTTGATCCGGGAGGCAAAGACCTATTCCCAGGCGGTCGTTTATCAGACGGTGGGGCTGCTGGAGGACAGCTATGACTTTGAAGGCATGATGGAAGCCGGCCGGTTCCACAACGACCTGGCCCAGAACGTGCGGGAGCTGTTTGAAAAAAACGGTGTGAAAAAGGCGCTCCATTTAGGCGCCGGCGGCTGCCGCCTCTGCCCGGTATGCGGGAAAAAAACGGGGGATCCCTGCCGGTTTCCGGACAGGGCGATGTCCTCCCTGGAGGCTTACGGCATCAATGTATCCAGGCTGGCGAAGCAGTGCGGGATGCACTATATCAACGGGGAAAATACCGTGACCTATTTCGGGGCGGCGCTGTTTTAAAAAGCGCTGAAGAGAGGCTGGAAAGATGAAAAGAGAGATGAAAAAATGGCTGGAGGAATGGCGGACTGCGCCGGTGAAAAAGGCGTTCCCGATCCTTTCCTTTCCGGCCATCCAGATTATGGGGATCAGCGTCAGGGATCTGATCAATGACGCACACGCCCAGGCGAAAGGCATGAAGCTGGTGGCAGAGCGGACAGACAGCGCGGCTTCTGTAAGCCTGATGGATTTGTCTGTGGAAGCGGAGTGCTTCGGCGCCAAGATCCGGGTTTCGGACGACGAGGTGCCTACCGTAATTGAAAGCGTTGTGTCTTCCAAAGAAGAGGCAGAAGCGCTTATTGTCCCGCCGGTTGGAAGCGGGCGTACCGGGATCTATATTGACGCCATCAGACAGGCCGCAGCGGAAATCACAGACCGCCCGGTATTTGCCGGGGTGATTGGCCCTTATTCTTTAGCGGGGCGTCTGATGGATGTGACCGAGATCATGATCCTGTGCTATGAAGAACCGGATATGGTCCATACGGTTCTGAAAAAAGCAACCCGGTTTTTGATTGACTACTGTAAAGCGTACAAGGAATGCGGAGCCAACGGCATCGTGATTGCAGAGCCCCTGGCGGGCGTTCTTTCCCCGGCACTGGAGGAGGAATTCTCCGAGCCTTATGTGCGTGAGATCGTGGAAATGGTACAGGACGATTCATTCATCGTTATCTATCATAACTGCGGGAACAGTACGATGCTGATGACGGATTCCATTGCGGCGACGGGTGCGGCGGCATTCCATTTCGGCAACGCGGTGAATATGGAGGAAATACTTCAGAAAATGCCCAGGGATAAGCTGGTCATGGGAAATATTGACCCTGCGGGGCAATTCAAAAACGGCACTCCCGAGTCTATCCGGCAGGAAACGGCCGCGCTGATGGAAAGATGCTGTAAATATGATAATTTTGTAATCTCGTCCGGCTGTGATATCCCTCCCCTGTCAAAGTGGGAAAATATCGATGCCTTCTTCGGCGCGGTAAACGAGTTTTACGGAGCAAAAAAAGAGGCGTAAGATTGGAAATGGAAAGCGATGAAGCGAAGATCCGCTTTTGGAGCTGGAAACTACACGTAGTCGGTGAGGAAGCCCCGGCCGGGATCTGCGGAAACGCGGCGCCGGCAGGGGCAGAGCGCATTCTCCATGACAGAGACCGCGAAAAGAGCCTCTGCGCCGGCAGAACGTGCAGAAACGGTTAATCTTGGCAGAAACGCGGCGTTCCAGGATTTTGATATGGAACAGATGATGTTTGAAGAATGACGAAAGGGCAAGCATGATGACACATAGAGAACGTTTTATCAAAACATTAAAATGTGAGCCGATTGGCGGGCAGGTCCCTACATTTGAGCTGGTATTCTTCCTGACCATGGAGAAATTCGGGAAGGTTCATCCGGCCCACCGTTTTTACGAACAGTGGAACCAGATGAGCTACCAGGAAAAAAGCCTTCATATGAACGAGATGGCACAGCTGTATATTGATACAGCCAGGGCATATGGCCACAGCGCAATTTTTGTGCATCTCAATCCGGGCGGGGTAGAGAATACTCAGTGGCTGCTCGAGCTGATCCGCGAAAAAAGCGATGATGAGTATTATATCATGATGCACGGCGATCCCACCTGGGCAATTCCGGACGGGAACAGCATGATGGACTTTTCCGTAAGGATGTATGATGACCCGGAAGGGCTGAACGAGGAATCCCAAAAACGTCTGGACGATTCTCTGAAATTCGCGGCGGCGCTGGACCAGAAGGGGCACCTGCATGACGGCTTTGCGCTGTGTTCTGACTACTGCTTCAATGTGAACCCGTTTTTCAATGAGGAACAGTTTGACGAATTTATTGTTCCCTACCTGAAAGAGTCGATTGCGGAATACCGTAAAATGGGTTATTACACTATCAAGCATACCGATGGGAACATTATGCCGATTGTCAAAAAGATGGCAGACTGCAAGCCGGATGCCATCCATTCCCTGGATCCCCAGGGCGGCGTGTCCATTCCCGAGGTGAGGAAGATCATCGGGAATGATATCGCGCTGGTCGGCAATGTCAACTGCGGCCTTCTGCAGACAGGAACGGATGAAGAATGTCGCGAGGACATCATGCGCACACTGCGGGAAGGCATGGAAAACGGAAGAGGCTATGTTTTTGCCACCTCCAACTGCGTTTATACCGGGCTTGACCTGAACCGTTATGAGATGATGATGGAAATATGGAGAAGGTACGGCAATTACGAGGATTACGAAAAAAACTTCGGGAAAAAATAATCCTTCTGGAGGAAAAGCGATGAAAAGATTTCAGCCTGATTACAGACATGTGGAAAATGCTGCCAGGAATCAGGAAGCGTCCCGCTTCCGTTATACGAGCACCTGATCGCTACTGGGAAAATCAAGGAATTTTACAGTAAAAGCTTTGCCGGCTGGTATGACGGCAGTGAGAAAGAAATGGAGGAATACTTCCATTATTACTGCAGGTTTTTAAAAGAAAACGGCTATGATATTGTTCCGTTCGAATGCTGTGTGGGCGGGATTCTGCCCGGAGGAGGAGCGCTGGGAAAAAGCCGCATTGACCCTGCCATTAAAACCATGGAGGACTTCAGGAATTATCCTTGGGAGGAGCTGCCGGACCGCATCCCGCAGTATAAGCCCAGCATTGACCTGGTACACAGCTATGATAAGCCCTTTCTGCTGCATTCCTGCGGCTGTATTTTTTCCATCATGGACGACCTAATCGCAGCGGGAATCGACGCGAAGCATTCCAACGAGGACCAGATCGCCCTGTTTCCGGAATGGGTGGAACGGTACGGCAACCGGATCGGCAATTTCGGCGGTTTTGATGTGGACGCAGTCTGCCAGCTGGACAAAAAGGCGCTGAGGGAATATGCCGTGGATATACTGCAAAAAGTTGAAGGACACGGCGGCATCGCAATGGGAACCGGGAACTTGATCCCATCTTATGTGCCCTTGGAGAATTATCTCAATATGATTGAGATTGTACGGGAATACAAGGGGGATTTCAAGGAGTAGTCCCCTATGAGCCTCTCCTCACCGGATCGGAAAGCAGGCATCCGGGCAAGGGCCGCATACAGCCCCCTGCCCGATGCCTTTTCGCAGGTTCCGATGTGACACTTTATGGTATTACTCTCCTCTCGTCAAGCGCTTCCTCCTAAAAATTTTATCATTAAAGTCCGGACACTCCATAAAGCAAAGGTTTATGTGCCCCTGCGGAATATGATGTAAAGATTATATCTCCATGTCCAGGGTACTGCCGCTTTTCATTAGTGTGCCTTCCACAGATTCCCTTGTAACGCTGTAGTATGCCAGGTTATTTCCACAATATATCTAAATTTAGACAGATAGCGAAATGCCTGCAATCTGTTCCGAAGGAACCGTCTCACCTGTTTTTGTATATGTTACAGGCTCCTTTACAGCATCCATTTTTATTTCATCAGAACCGACACCGCCAGAATCTATGTTATCCTTTAGCAATACCTTTCCTTCTGCACTGATCTCCAAGAGACATCCTTTTGTCTCTTTGGTATCTGTATTGGCATCAGTATTCCTATTTTCTTCAATCCTCTCTTCCAGTTTTTCACGTTCTTCCTTACGTTTCCGGATAGCCTCCTCACGCTGTTCCTCTGCAATCCTGCGGGTCTCCTCCACATCCTTCTTCATACCCTCGTCAGCTTTCTCTTTGTAATCATAGGCCGCTTGGGTACAATCACCCATGTAGCCCATTGCCTGCTCCATCTTTTTGGCATCACCCTTGAGCCTCGCTTCCTTATAAACCCGTAACGGAGTATTGAGCAACTCCATGTTAGTCCTTGCACCTACAAGCCCTTCCATTGTCTTTGCATGCATAATACCATCCTCCTACCGTTTTTCCGGGACATAAAACCCCTTAGTTTTTCTTTCGGCGGTGTGAATATGCGATATTAGGTTTATGCTTCAAACAGCCGCTTTGATGTCATGTGCGGCATCAGAAAACGGCATTAAAATAGATATTACAAAAATGCCGTTTTCGGCCTCTGTATTCACTGCCCCGTTATACTTATTTACCACATCGCTTACATTCAGCAGGCCGATCCCATGTTCCATTAAATCCCCTTTACTCGTAAATCCATCTGCATATTTTTCTGTCCTGTCCCTACTGTTTTTTACTTCAAGCAGAAAACATTTTTTTACTGTTTTTGCCTGAATATTGATAAAGCGGCATTCGCCCCCCGGCATCCTTCCACACGCTTCCAGCGCATTATCCAATATATTTCCAAACAATACACATAGGTCAAATTCGTTGATGCAGTATTCCTTTGGCATCTGCACATCACACTCCCAATTGATGTTTTCTTCTTCTGCCCGTTTCCGTTTCTGGTACAGAAGCGCATCCACTGCCTTATTCCCTGTCATATCCCCGTCAGCATCCAGAACAATGCCCTCCATATTTTTCAGATAGCTGTCTATCTTCTCCCATTCTTTATTCCGGGACAGCGCCGACAAGGCAATAATATGATTCTTCATATCATGCCGCAGCCTCTCCGACTGCCTGTACTGCTCTGACAGCATCTTGTAAACAGCAATCTGCGAATGGTACTGGCTGCTCTTTTCCTGTTCCAGATAAATCCGGTTCATTCCAAACACATAAAATCCTATTGCTGTCATCGACAGGGACGCCAAAACCAAAAATTCAACAAGGCTGAAAATCTGGTCATAATACAAACCCATGTTGCCCCCGCTCCTGACCATTATGCCATTGCTGGCACCCCAGCTTGCCACATCATACACTATAACAGTCACAAACATAGGAACTGCCAGTATCACATACCACTTTCTCGGTTTGCCACAAAAAACAGAACCAAGATGCTTCGACATCCAGCGTACAGCCAATATGGCAAAACAATTGCCTGCACCACTAATCAGTCCGATCACCCAAACTTCAGAAAACGGTTCTGGTATCTTTTTTACTACATGCAGGAAAAACAGTTCCATGCATGATAAAAAAGAGGCAAAGAAATCTGCTGCCATCCTTACAACTACCATCAACATAGCTGCAGCCAGAATCCTTTTCTCCCTGTCTGACTGGAACAACAGCAGCACCAATCCCATAAAGAATATAGGATACAGCAGCACAGAAAAAGTATACGGAATGAAAGACAGCCGGCCTAAAATATTACAAAACAGCCATCCACAAAAGGAAAAAAACAAAAACAGCCCTTCCCTTCTTTTGGAAGCTCCTAAAAATTTTTTACAAAACTTATCTGCTGCCCATAGATACCCCAGAAAGAATGGTGCTACGATTAAAATATCCGTACACTCTAAGAGTTGTTTCACAGGATCCCTCCGTTTTTCCTCATAACCTTACTTTTTATCTCCAATTATTGTATGGTAGTGTCAAATACAACCTCATTTTTTATTGCTAAAACCTTGATTTATGGGAGGCTGCAAATAAAAAGAGCATTGACCTCCTACTTTAGTAAACATACCAAGTACAACATGCAAGGCCGTAAAAATATAAATATATTTGCTCTCCTGATACGCCAACACAAAACCCGATCCACTTTCACATGTACCAGCGTCGTGTAAACGTACAGAATATTTTTTGATATCTTTTTCATATTTACACATATCCTGTATTTCCATGCTTCAAAATCCCCTTCTAAAATTTTATGAGCCCAACAACACATCATTATCAATTCTGATAGGAACTGTATCAAGCTGATAAAAGCTCAAAGACCTCAATCTTCCATCTCTTCCTTTTAAGACACAACAATTTTGATCCCAGTTTCCTTCCCTTCTCTCTGCCTACCAAAAGCTTTCTTTTTCTCTCCACCAATTATAATTGCAATATATTTCTGCAGTTTCTTCAGAATCAAGTATAGAGGCAATTAGGGCTAATGCTCCCTTTCCTGGATGTTTATATCTCTCATGCCCTTTCGTACTGATAAGATATCTATTTGTCCGGAATGTACGCAAAAATTCACCGCTTATATTATGGCTACTCCCATGGTGGGGCAATTTAATCAAATCCACCTTTAAAGATTCCCCCTCCCTGCCAGTCCTCCGTAAATACTCCTTGCCCGGAATCTATAAGAATATTTACCTTTTTCTTCTGCTTACCACATCTTATTAAAATACAGTCTCCTATCCCTGCCTTTGTCATCCATATTTCCATCGACATATTCCTGCACCTCAATTTGAAACCAACAAATATTTTCCTTCTAAAAATATCTTTTATACAAGTATATCACATTCTGTCAGTTATCCAAAGAAAATATAGTCATTAATTGTCAATAAATTGCTCAATATAATACTCTTTGACATACCAGATTGTATCGAACTTAAATTTCTATTTGTATTTTTCATTGCATAAGGTTATACTAAAAGAAAAGGAAGGAGACGACAGTCCAATGACCTCAAACGGAAGTAAATTTAAAATAGAAGATTTATATATCGGCATGGAAATCAGCGACAAGAATCAGCTCAGCAATATATATAACACATGGATACTGCTGGTAAAAGGTAAAAATGATGATGTCTATACCGTGCAGTTCATAGGCCGGGAAACAAATGCAGAGTCTGATAAACTGTTTGCACCGGGCAATGTAGTATGTCCCGTCTATAATGACAGCCTTGAACTGGAGGGGGATATCTACTATGAAGAATGATTTTATCCTACTTGAACTGAACCACCGGAATGAAATAAGGGCCGATGTGAATATGACGATAAAAAGCCTGGACATTACACGAATCGGACAGATAAACGTCAAAATTGATACGGGATGCCCCTACACCTCCATACCTATCAGAAAGCTTGGCATTTCAAATGAAAAAGCTCGTCTGATGAAACAAGCCGATTGTGCTGATTCCTCCATCAAAAAGGAAATATCTTTCGGAGTCAATGACTCAAAAGAAAAACGCGAGTCGGACAAGGAAAAACTCAGGACAAAGAAATATATGGAACTCCAGTCCGTGACTTTCGAACACAAAGACCTCGAAATTGATTTCCATGGAATCTGTCTGAAAAAGGACTCCGTAAAAATCAGCTATGACAGGAGCGGCAATATCCTCATCGGCATGGATCTCTTATCCCAGATGGACATACATATCGGAAAGAGCAAAATATTGGGGAAAACGGTATTTCTTGCCTGCCCTTATGCCAGCATGAATGCTGATTATCTCCGTGCTCTGAATGAGCATTTTGATCTGCTGGATATATCTTATCAACAACATAATATCCCTTACAAGACCTGAAAAAAGGGCTGTCGGAAATCTGTGAAGATGCCGTTGCAGCCCATATCGGATGAGGTTTATCTTTCCCCGTCCGACTTTCCCTTTTATTCTCCGGCAACAATGTCCTCGTAGCCGGCAGCGTCAAAATCCCCCAGTGACGCATGGTTTGTCAGCGCTTTTATAATTCTCCATCCCTCTCTGCTGTGAACGGCATTCTGAGGAATGGGGGTAAATCCGAAATCAAGGTAAATCCTGCAGGCAAGCCATGTGGTGGTCTGCGTGGGAATTTTGGCATGCGTATAGCCCAGTCCGCGCATGATTCCCAGCACATACGCTATCAGCGGCCTGGACAGTCCCTTTCCCTGACAGTCCCTGCGCACCGCAACCCAGTGCAGCCAGCCATCACCTGACTTGTCCCTTCCGGTTATGTCAAAATACGCCGTGGCCGTTGCCACCTTTCTGCCATCCCCGTCCTCCACGAAAACCATCCGGTTTCCCAGAATACTTTCCTGGGAGCCATAGTATTTCTCCCAGACTTCCCTTCCCTGCTCATAACTTTTCAGTTCCTTTGCCGACATTTCAATGTCGATCCAGTGCTCCCTGTCACCCTGGACATAAAAGACAAAGCGGTATCCTTCCGGCAAAGGAAATTCCGGAAGCCCCTCCAGGTTTCGTTCCAGCATTAATTCGTAATACCGGATTCTCTCGTCATGATTGTCAAATAATAAGTTTTTCCCGCACATTTTCGGCACCTCCCGGCCCGCCTCCGGCTTCTCCCGGCTTTCCAGGCTCCGCCTCCCGGCGGCACATTTTGCCCGTCTTTCGTTTTCTCCATCTTTCCAGGCCCCGCCTCCCGACAGCGCATTCCGCCCATCTGTGGCTTCTCCCGGCGGCGCATTCCACCCGTCTTTAGTTTTCCCCCATCTTTACCAGCTTTGCTGCCTGGTCGGCGGCAATACACGCTTCCAGAATTTCCTGTATGTCCCCGTTCATCACTTTGTCAAGCTTGTAAATCGTCAGTCCGATACGGTGATCGGTGACACGGCCCTGAGGGAAATTGTAGGTGCGTATCTTCTCCGAACGGTCCCCGGTTCCGATCTGGCTCCTGCGCATCTCCGCTTCCGCGTCATGTCTCTGCTGCTGTTCTATGTCATACAGTTTTGCTTTCAATAAGGCGTATGCCTTGGCCTTATTCTGAAGCTGGGATTTCTCCGTCTGACTATACACCACGATACCCGTAGGGTAATGGGTCAGGCGCACCGCGGAGTCCGTGGTGTTCACGCACTGCCCGCCGTTTCCGGAGGCACGCATGACATCGATTCTGACATCCTTTTCATCAATCACAATATCAATGTCCTCATCCACTTCCGGCATCACAGCCACGCTTATGGTGGAAGTATGAATTCTTCCCCCGCTCTCCGTCTCCGGCACGCGCTGTACACGGTGCACGCCGCTCTCATACTTCATTCTCGAATAGGCTCCCTGACCAGTGATCATAAACTGCACTTCCTTCATGCCCCCGATACCGATCTCGTCCACATTCATGGTCTCCACTTTCCAGCGCTGGCTCTCCGCGTAATGCACGTACATGCGGTAAATTTCCGCCGCAAACAGCGCCGCCTCATCCCCGCCCGCACCTGCGCGTATCTCCACAATCACATTTTTTTCGTCATTGGGATCCTTGGGAAGAAGCAGAATTTTCAGTTCCTTCTCCAGTTCTTCCATGCGCTTCTGGCTCTCGTTCAGGGTTTCCTTGATCATCTCCCGCATTTCTTCATCATTCTCTTCTTCCAGCATTCCCAGGGAATCCTGGATATCCTGCCTGCATTTCTTATACTCCGTATATGCTTCCACAATGGGAGTCAGGCTGCTCTGTTCCTTCATCAGCTTACGGAAACGCTCCTGGTTGGCCGTCACCGTAGGTTCATGAAGTTCACCCATAATCTCCTCAAAGCGGATCAGTAAATCCTCCAACTTGTCAAACATAATTCCTCACATTCTCCAATCTGCCGGACGGTCTTGTCCCGCCAAAGCCCCGTTCTTGTTTACGGCATCTGCCTGTTGCCGCAGACAGCCGTTTTTATCAGTATGCCCAATAAATTTACTCCCTTTTGGGAAAAGTATTTTTCAAACCGAAATTTGTCTACTTCTTCAAGTTATTCTCTTTTTCAAAAAATGCCTTTTCTAAAATAAGATATTCTTGTTCAGAGCACACTTCCTTACACTTCTTTTTATACTCAACAGAACGCTCCAGCATAGCATTAATCTTTCCGCACGGAAACTCATCACATTGATTACATTTATCCACACTGTGCTCTCTTGTGCAATCCACTAATTGATAGGTACATTGTTTATGTAAAGAACAACCACTGCAGGCAATTTCTTCATTTGATACAACACACTCTCTCCATCCTACTTTGTACCACAATTCTGCAGCTGCTTTTAGTTCCTCCTCAGTATGTGCATTGTATCTTGGGCACTCCATACAATTATCACCACATAATGCAATTTTCTCTTTCATGAATTGCATCTCCAACTTCCGATTATATACTTGATTATAAAATGATATGTCTGCTGCCTGCAATGTATATTTATAAGCTCATTTTCCATGGGTACACAATTCCGAAAAAGGAATAAATTTATTCAAAATTCCGCACACCATGTACTACCCTGCAAAGACCTGCGTAATCTTTCACCACTTCTGTTTCCAGATATCCCGCTTTTTCCAGCAAATCCCGGACGGCATCTGCCTGATCATACCCGATCTCCAGGAACAGTTTTCCTCCGCCATAGAGATGTGCCCTGCTTTCCTGCACAATCCGGCGATAGTAATCCAGACCGTCCTCTCCGCCGTCCAGGGCCGCTACCGGCTCATGTTCCCTCACTTCCGGCATCAGATCCGCAATCTCTCCTGACCGAATATAGGGTGGATTGGAAACAATGATATCGAACTTTCCTGTAACATGTTCAAATAAATCACTGTGTATCAGGCGAAATCCCCCAAATCCTTCCTCCGGCTCCCCGGGATTATCTGTTTCCCTGTTCTCTCCCGGACATTTTCCTTCCCCGGGACACGCCGCCCCGGAAAGTGTTCCCGGATACTTCCCGCCCAGCAGCCTTACCGCATTTTTCTCTGCACAGGCCAGCGCTTTCTCCGAGATATCCGCTCCCACCCCCAGACAATGATTGCTGTAATGCAGGAGACTGATCAGGATACATCCCGAACCGGTACACATATCCAGCACACGCATGCCATCGTGAAGATTCCGCAGTACCTCCTCCACAAGAATCTCCGTATCCTGCCGGGGTATCAGCACATTTTCATCCACCGCAAATTCCAGTCCCATAAATTCCTGCACACCGGTCAGGTGCTGCAGGGGTATTCTGGACATACGCCGGCAGATCTTCTCCCGATAATCCGCTTCCTTCTCCGGCTCCACCGTCCTGTCCCCGTGCACCAGCAAATCATTTCGGGTGGTTTTGCACACAAACTCCAGCAAAAGACGGGCGTCCAGCTCTGCTTCCCCGATTCCCGCCCCTGCCAGCATTTCCTTTCCCTGCCGGTAAAGTTCTCCGTAAGTCATGACCTGGCATCTGCCGGGATTTCCTCCCGGTCCTCCTGATTCCGGTCCTCATCTGCCTCATACCCGAAGTGATCCGCCAGATATTTTTTCCAGTCAAATACCGCCTCCACGGCAGCGATGGCAGTCTCTACCATTTCCTTGTCCGGCTCCTTGGTGGTCATGCGCTGTACGGCCATGCCGGGCGCGGAAACCAGCCTTACCAGAATATTGTCCGACCGCCCTGCCAGCCGGATTATCTCATAGGAAATTCCCGCCACCACGGGCATCAGCAGAATGCGCAGGCCTACCCTGGCCGCCGGGTTTTCCACTTTTATAAAAAAGAACAGGACAATGCTCACCAGAAACACAAAAAAGATAAAGCTTGTGCCGCATCGTTTGTGAAGCCGGGAACTGCGCATGGCATTGTCCACCGTCAGGGGCCTGCCCCTCTCAATACAATTGATACATTTGTGTTCCGCCCCGTGGTAACGGTACAGCCTCCTGATATCCTTCATAATGCTGATCCCGCAAACATACAGAATAAAGATCAGAATACGGACGACTCCCTCAATAATTGTCACCAGGGACTGGTTCCGCAGCCAGCCATTGAGCAGGGATGACAGATAATAGGGAAGGACAATGAAAATGCCCACCGCCAGCACAATGGAAATACATGTCACCAGGACAGTCATCAGCTTTTCCCCGCCCGCGCTCCCGGGTTCTTCCTCTTCCTCGCAGAAAGATGCCGAGTAATTCAGACATCTGGTTCCCAGAATCAGGGAATCCACAAAGTTGAAGACACCCCTGATAAACGGCAGCTCTTTTATCCTGCTGCCTGCCAGAATTCCCTGATAGCTTTCCACGTCAACGGTGATACCCCCGTCCGGGCGTCTCACGGCTACCGCATATTTATCCTTGTTTTTCATCATAACGCCTTCCAGTACGGCCTGTCCCCCGATACCAGAATAGCAATGTTTTCTTCTTGCCATCGTGTCCTCCCTGTCCCGGCTTTACTCACGAATGCCGGGCACAAAGCAAAATTTTCAGTTCTTACCATGACATGCCCTCTGGGGCGCGCCGCTTTCGCTGCTGATTTCCTTTTGCGCCCCTGCAATCGAGTAGGGGAACGTCCTTCTCCACTACTCGCCGCGCCGGGCGCATGTTGCGTCAGCAACTATTTTCCTTATGCGCCCGTGCGCATAAAAAAGGTTGAGATACCCGTCAGCACCTCAACCTTCTCCGCGATTCCTATTTTACGCCGTATTTCTTGTTGAACTTCTCAATACGTCCATCGGCTCTCGCTACTTTCTGCTGGCCGGTATAGAACGAATGGCACTTGGAGCAGACTTCCACATGGATATCAGGCTTTGTGGAACCGGTAACAAATGTGTTTCCGCAGTTGCAGGTCACCGTTGCCTGATAATACTTGGGATGGATTCCTTCTTTCATCTCATTCACCTCTCTATAACAATCGCACTATTATTTGTCGTTCACATCCGCACTGCTTATGGAACCACAAACAGCGCTATTATTGTAGCATATGGACAGCTTCCTTGCAAGTCTTATTTTAAATAAATTTGTTTCTTTTTACCATTTGCACGAATTCATTGTTGTTTCTTGTCCGCGCAAACATATCCAGAATACGGTCCGTGGCTTCATCCGCTTTCAGGCCGTTCAGCGCCTTGCGCATAATGTTGATAGCTCCCAGCTCCTCGCTGCTCAGAAGCAGGTCTTCCCTTCTGGTGCCGGATTTGGCCAGGTCAATGGCAGGGAAAATACGCTTTTCGGAAAGCTTCCGGTCAAGAATCATTTCCATGTTGCCCGTACCCTTGAATTCCTCGTAAATCACATCATCCATCTTGCTGCCCGTGTCCACCAGGGCCGTAGCCAGAATCGTCAGGCTTCCACCTTCGCGCATATTTCTGGCTGCGCCAAAAAACCGCTTCGGCATGTGCAGCGCCGCCGGGTCAAGACCTCCGGACAGTGTCCTTCCGCTGGGAGGAACCACCAGATTGTATGCCCTGGCCAGACGCGTGATGCTGTCCAGCAGTATGACCACGTCTTTTTTATGTTCCACCAGGCGTTTCGCCCTCTCTATCGTCATTTCGGATACTCTTTTGTGGTGTTCCGGCAACTCGTCAAAGGTAGAATAAATCACTTCCACATTGGGCCCGCTGATGGCTTCCTTGATGTCCGTCACTTCCTCGGGGCGCTCGTCGATCAGCAATATCAGCATATGCATCCCCGGATTGGTGCGCAGAACCGATTTCGCCACCTCTTTCAGCAGGGTCGTCTTACCTGCCTTGGGCGGTGACACAATCATACCTCTCTGGCCTTTGCCCACAGGGCTGACCAGGTCCATAACCCTCATTGCAACACTGCATCCTGCAGTCTCCAGTTTAATACGCTCATTGGGAAAAATAGGAGTCATATCCTCGAAGGCCATACGTTTTGTCGCTTCTTCAATCGTATAACCGTTGATCGTCCTGATAAACAGAAGTGCGCTGAATTTCTCCTGCTGCGTCTTAATCCGCTTGTTCCCGCGCAGGATATCGCCTGTCTTCAAACCAAAACGGCGGATTTGGCTGGGAGCCACATACACATCATTCTCTCCCGGAAGATAATTCTCACAACGGATAAATCCATAACCGTCCGGCATAACTTCCAGAATACCACTGGCTTCCTCACCGCTGTCCAGTTCTTTGGGGTAGGTTTTCTCGTCATAGACTTCATTGGAACGGCTGGGACGCTGGACCTGTGCCGTCTGGGGCGCTGCCTGGGCCATGGCCGCATCCTGGGCCGGGGCCGCTGTATTCGTCTCGTTCACTTCCTCCGTCTTCTGTACGCTTTCGCTTTGGGGCGAGGCTTCCGCTTTGTAGCTGCTCTCGTTCATCACCGCACCGGGAGCACGCTCCGTTCTCTGCCGGGGTCCGTTGGTATTCGTGACGATACGCTTCCGGACCGGTTTGGAAGCATTGTCGCGAGTCTGCTGTGTCTCCTCGCTTTTCCCTGCGCTTTCGGCGGCTTCCTTCTGCTTCACTCTCTCATCCTCTGCCAGCATGGCTTCCACCAGTTCCGCCTTCTTCATGGAAGACGTACCTCTCAGCCCGCGCGCTTTTGCAAGCTCTTTCAACTGTACAAGCGCCAATGATTCATACTTTTCTCTCATAAAATCCTCCTGATTTCTACAGTTTTCAAAAATAAAAGGGGGGCACAGCCAGAATCTTTAATGACATGCTGCCTGATACATGATTGAATATCATGCTCTGTCCATCATTATAATACACTTTTTCCAAAATAGGAAGCCCTAATTTCAACTATGTCAAATTTGTCACCCTTTTTTCGTCATTTTACCAAAAAACACGACCCGTTTACGCTTCCCCTGATGTCTCATTCTCCGGAGAGCCGGATTTTTCGGCCATTTTTGCCTGCTCCGGTTCCCCATTTTTCTCTGTCCTCTCCCCCTTCTCCCTGCCGGATTTTCCGCCCAGAACACAGCATACCGCAAACAGCAGGATACCTCCCGCACTGATGACCAGCCCCGCATTTCTTCCCTTTGGCACATATGTCATCTCAAAAGTATAATCTCCCGGCTCCAGGTCAAATGCCATGAGGCAGCCCCCAAACAGACTCCCCTCTTTTTCTTCCCCGTTCACCAGCACCGTCCAGCCTTCCTCATATGGCACGGAAAGAATCAGACGCCCCGGTTTTTCCAGAGTCAGGTCTCCCTTCAGAAAATCGCTTTTCCAGGTCACATTCTCCATATGCTGTGCGGAAAGCAGCTCCAGCGCCTGCTGCAGCACATCCATGTCCATCCGGTACACATCTGCCTTTATCTCCGGCGTCTCGTCCTCATCATTGCCATTTGTCAGGGTGATGGTCTGGCTCTTTTCCAGATATCCCAAATACAGAATGGATCCCTTCTTTAAATCGTTAAATTTTTCTTCCTCCGTACTGCCCCCGATGTAGTCCACTTTGTTCGTCCCCGATGCGGTAATCACGCCATAATAGTAACCGCCCCGCTCCGGCGTGAACACTACGTCTTCCCCCTGCTGCACTGCTTCTGCCCTGTGAAACAGCTTCTCCTGCAGCCCCAGGTCCGTTATCATCTGATTCTGCAGCGCAAATCCCTGTTTTCCGGAATCCTCCGCCAAATCAAATCCCTTTGGCGCCACATACCCGAAAGGCAGCGCGGCGTTGCACTGATAAAGACAGATATCCCCGCTGCTGCCCAGCAGAGTGTATAAGGCATTCTCATATTTCTCCGACTCCCCGAACATGTAATGCACATTCAGCATGGCCGACACCAGTGCCGTGGCTCCGTCAAACCCATAATACACCTTGCTGTGGCGCATTCCCAGGCGTTTGTACATATCCATCACATAGGAATTCATGGTGGAGGAAAACACGCTGGCAGTGGGATAACCGGCCAGTGTGCCGTCATTCTTGGTCTTCCGAGAAAACTTCTCCATGCGGTAAAAGCCATCTTCCCTCTCTTTTGTCATTTCATACAGAGCCTTGTAGTCCTCCTGCTGTCCCAGATAAGCTTCCCGGTCCACATTTCCCACACTGGTGACATATGTGTTAATACCGCACTCCGTGATCACTGCCATCAGGGCAATCACTGCCACCGCCCGGTGCACATGTCTGTCCGTTCTGGTCCGGTACAGATATAAAAGAACGGCGTACAGACTGACAAAGACAAAAGTCAGCAGTTTGACTCCCAGTTCAAAATCCTCATGATCGATAAATTTTTCACAGAACAATAAAAATCCAGCCGCCCACAGCACAGCATACACAATATGCTGTTCCTCCGCGTCCCGCACATGCCGCAGCGCGTCATAGCACATGGTCAGCACCAGAAAAATATAGACAAAGGACTGTCTGGCGGGCAGCGAGTCCGGGTAATTGAGCCCGTGCCAGATAAAATTCAGAATATTGGTACCAAAACTCAGCAGCAGAAAGCCGGCCAGCGCCAGCCGGCAGAATTTCTCCCGTATGGAAATCTTCCGGCTCATCAGGTACATGGGCATCAGCAACAGCACTGCGCTGCCGCAGTAAATATTGGGCCAGTGGTCCAGTCCCCGTTCTGCCATAACACACATGCAATGTCTCGCAAGCATATCCAGAATGGAAAAATAAGACTCCGCCTTCTTGGGAAAATCCATGTCCCCGAAGTCTGTCTGCAGTATGGCACACACCTCCGGAACCAGAAGCACTGCGGCCATGGCGCCCGCCAGCAGGGAAAACAGCGTAAAATACCCCATGCTCCGCAATATGCGGCAGCCTTTCTGTGTCACCAGCAAAAACAGAAAATACAGCACCAGAAAGATACAGATCATAATGGAAATATAATAATTGGTAAATATGGAAAGCGCCAGCGTCACACAATATAGGCGCCATTTTCCTTCTTTTACCAGCATCTCCAGCCCCAGCACTATCAGGGGCAGCAAGACCACGCAGTCCACCCACATGATATTGTAATTGTAAGCTGCCATAAAACCGGACAGGGCATAAAAGCAGGCAAAAAACACTTTACAGATATTTTGTCCCCCCGGATCTTGTCCCATAGTTTCCCCAGCGGCCCCTGCCTCCGGAATGCCGAAATGCCGCTGCAGATAAAAGCAGGCGGTCAGACCTGCCAGCCCGGTTTTGAACACAATCAGATAGCTCATAAACTCCATCAGATGACTTTCGGGCACCAGCAGGGAAAAAATATGAAAAGGACTGGCCAGGTAATAGACGAAAAGCGCCAGAAAATTAGAACCGATTCCCACGTGAAAGGAAAAATTCAGGGATTCCCCTGCTCTTATTTTCCGTAACAGCTCACTGAAAAAAGGCATGTACTGGTGATACATATCGGAAAACAGAAAGCTTCTGTCCCCAAATGGATAAATTCCTTTCAGCACAAATATGGTCAGCATAATGACAGGCGGAATCAGAAAAGAAAGCAGCAGACCGTTCCGGCGTATATTTTTTTCATTCCATGGCATTTTTTTAATTTGATTCATATCAGCACTTCCCAAAATTATTTTTACACAGACTTTGGCCGAACAGTTCCATTTTAGCAGAATTTTCCTTATAGTAAAGTATCGCCAAAAAGAAAAATCCTTAATTTCTCTTAACTTTCCGGAAATCCGCATATATATGTAAGGACAGTTTAACCCGGAAAGCGAAAACCATATGCGATTTGCAATTTTTGGAAAACCGACCGAAACGGTCAATTATGTCAGATGGATTACGGCTTTTGGAGCCATACCGGAAGTCACAAGGAATCCGGAAGACCTGGCCGCCTGCGATGCTTTGCTTCTTCCCGGCGGCGGGGACATCACACCCGCCTTCTTCGGGGAACAGAACCACGGTTCCCGCAATATTGACACCCGGCTGGATATTCTGCAGTTCCAGGCCCTGGACCTGGCCCTGGAGCGGAACATGCCCGTACTGGGCATCTGCAAGGGCATGCAGGTCATCAATGTGGGGCTGGGCGGCTCCATAATACAGGATCTGGACCCTTATGCCCGCAAAAGGCACGCTTATGAGAACGGCGACAGACATCACGCTTCCGCCATCAGAAAGGATTCCTGGCTTTACAGACTTTACGGCTGTAAGACGATTGTCAACAGCGCCCATCACCAGGCCCTGGGCAGGCTGGGACGCGGACTGGATGTTGTGCAGGTCTGCCCGGCCGACGGATGCGTGGAGGCCATCTCCCACGAAACCCTTCCTGTCATCGGCGTCCAGTGGCATCCGGAACGCATCAACGGCGAAAAAACCGGCACCGATGGCTCCAAAATACTGTCTTATTTTTCGGAATTCCTGCTTTCCGGAAGACGGCCCGGATAATTTTTTTCCTGCTCCGGAATACCTGGTTTTGTCCCGCGCTTCCGGGCAGCCGGCCCCCTGTCCCCTTCCGGCTTTGCGGCAGACTGCTTTTTCCGGCTGCTTCTGGCAATTTCAAAAAGGGACCGGATCATTTCTTTCAGCATATCCCTGGTCTCGTCATCCACTTCTTTCAGCGCCCCGATCATGCCGTTCATGCTCCGCTTCCACTCGGCGGTAAAGTCGATGAGATTGCGGGCCTGGGAGGCCGTAATCACCTGGTACATGGTATCCACGAAAGTACACAGCTGCCTCTCATCCAGGGAAAGTATCCACTCGTTCAGGGCATTGTCCATATTTTTTCTACGCTCATACAGCTGATTCACATGCACCAGATGATTGGATACCACCTGCCAGGTAAACGGATCATGCTGCAGCAGGCCAAAGGTATTGCTTTTTACCACCTGGAAGTGCATGTCCGACTGGAAAAGCATCCCCACCAGGGAAGAATGTGGCAGAATTTTCACCACCTTGTGGGCCACCTTTCCGTATCCGCACTTTTCCAGTACTTCCGGACGGAATCCCGGCCCGTCCAGGCTGTAAATCCGCATGATTCTCTCCTGTACATCCGGCGTACAGTTCATGCTGCTGTATACAGCCAGATTCCCGCCCTTGGAATGTCCCCCCACGAAAAAAGGTCCCCGGATTCTGGATGCCACGGCTTCCAGATACTTTGCGCTGTACGCCTGCCCCGGCACAGGGGAGAGAAACGCCATGTTGAAATCCTCTTTCCAGCCCACAATGGTCTCGTCCGTCCCCCGGAAGGCCACATAGGCGGTACCGTCATCCAAAAAACATGTGACTGCCGAAAACTGCGTCTCCCTCTGTTCTTCCACCACATTCACATAATAGTTCAGTCTCATGTGGCGGAAACGCAGCCCCTGCATCATTCCCTCAAAAAGTGCCCTGTTCTCCTTTTCAAACCGCACGTCCCCGAACAGTTTTTCAAACTCCGGATGCTCCTTCAGGCTCTCCAGCGTCACGGCGGGCCCGTCCCGGCGCACATCCGGCACAAGATCGTCAAATTTCAGATAGGACAGCTGGCACAGCGCCAGGCTGTCCACCTCTGTCAAAGGCATTTCCTGAAAGGTATATTTTCCGTATTTTTCCAGATAATTTAACACAGTTCCCATGTTCATTCCTCACCCGTCATCCTGCACCGATTCTGTCCGGTTTTACGGGCCCATGCTCCTTGCCAATTATTGTAACAAAAAGTATGTGGTATTTACATTAAATTTATCTAACATTTTCCTTAATATTTTAAGGTGCGCTTAAAAATTGCTTTTTGGCAGATGTGCGCCACAATTTATGGCAGACCGGACCTGAACGAGGGAAGCGCAGTGGATGTGTTGACTTTCCCGGAAAAACAGATATAATGTAAGCATGTCAGAAAAACCGGCTTTACAGGAGAAAAAGGATACAGGATACTTATGGCAAGATTAAATTTATATACAAAAGATTATGTGGTGTTTGATCTGGAAACCACCGGATTATCTCCCCTCCAGGATGAAATTATCGAAATTTCCGGCATCAGGGTGCGGGAGGGGAAAACGGCAGGGGAGTATTCCACCCTTGTAAACCCCGGCAGGAAAATTCCCTCCTCCGCCTCTCTCATCAACGGCATCACCGACAACATGGTCCGGGAAGCGCCCGCGCTGAAGACCGCCCTGGAAGGATTCCTGGATTTCGCAGGGCAAGACATCCTTGTGGGACATAATATCCACAGCTTCGACATGAAATTCCTCCAGGCCGGCATGCTCCGGGAACTGGGACGGGAACTGACGAACGATTATGTGGACACACTTTACCTGGCCAAAGGCCTTCTCTCCCTGCCCCGATACCGTCTCACCGACCTGGCGCAGCATTTTCACATTGAGACAGCCGGCGCCCACCGGGCCCTGCAGGACTGTGTCATGAACCAGCAGTGCTATGAAAAACTGGCTGAGCTGCCGGGGATGCCCTCCGGGGACGCTGACCACGCCCCGGTATGCCCCAGATGTGGTTCCCTCCTGATGAAGCGGAACGGCAAATACGGCAGCTTCTGGGGCTGCAGCGGCTTTCCGGGCTGCCGTTACACCAGAAATGCTTAGAGCGTCTTTAAAATTCATTCCCGGCAGCTGCCCCTCCGGGCATCACCGCAGTCCGGCTTCGCAGCTGCCCGCTCATTGCCCGCGGCAATAGTACTGCATCACATACTGCAGTTCCGTTTTCCCCCTGTAGGTATTTTTTCCCAGCTGGTATACCACGGAAACCGGAAAGTTGCCCCGTCCGGCATACAGCGCGTCCTCACTTCCCTTTCCGTATTCTTCTTCCAGAAAATCCCGGAATCTCTCCAGGTCCCCGAAAAACACAAGCTGTCTCTCTTCTCCCCCGGGCGTCCGCACCCGGTATCTGGCGCAGGTTTTGTTTGCTCCCATCTTGTATCCGGAAAGGAAAACCAGGTTTTTCTGGGCGAAAAGCGGTTTCGGATTTCCTACCCCGAAAGGCTCCAGTAGCTCCAGCTGGCTGGCGAGATTTTCGTCCGCGTAGTCCAGGGGCATGGGTACGTCAATATGTACTCTGGGAATAAAATCTTCCTCCGTCATGGCGCATTTTTCGTTCAGTTCCCGCCGGAGGGAATCGATGTCCTCCTCCCGCATGGAAAGCCCCGCCGCCATGGCATGGCCTCCGAATTTGGTGAAAAAATGCCCCGCCTCCGTCATGGCCTCATACATATGGTATCCTTCCACGGAACGGCCCGAGCCTTTTACGCCCTCTTCCCCCCTAGTGAGGAGAAACACCGGATGATTGTAGCGCTCCCGGATGCGCCCCGCGATAATTCCCGCCAGGCTTTCATGGACCTCCGGCAGAAAAATCACCATGATCTTGTCCCGCTCCATATGGTGCTCCAGAAGAAAATGTTCCGCTGCCTCCACCCCCTGCACGGTCAGGTTTTTCCGGCTGTCATTCAAGTCCTTCAACTCCCTGGCAGCGCTCATGGCATCCGTCTTTGTGCGGCTTTGCAGCAGTTCCAGGGCACGCTTTGCAGTGTCCAGCCTTCCCGTGGCGTTCAGGCAGGGGCCGATGACAAAGCCCAGGTGATAGGCGCTCAGTTTTTCCGGTTCTATGCCGTTGACCTCTATCAGTGCCCTGAGTCCCTGATTCCGGGTGTTTTTCAGCTGCTTCAGGCCCTCTTTCACAAAAATCCGGTTCTCGTCCCGCAGCTGCATCACATCGCAGACCGTGGACAGCGCCGCAAATTCCAGCAGTTCCCCCATGGCTTCCCCCAGCGCCCGGCTCCCGGTTTTCTCTGCCAGGGCCTGTGCCAGTTTATAGGCTACCACGCCCCCGCAGATACCGGAAAAGGGATAAGCACACTGCTCCTGTTTGGGATCAATAACCGCCAGGGCCGGGGGCAGCAGCTCCTTTCTGCCCTCTTCCCCCTTCACAAACGGCACCTCGTGGTGATCCGTGACAATCACGCGGATGCCGCAGGAATTGGCCAGGGCAATCTGGGATGCCGCCGCAATGCCGTTATCACAGGTTACAATCATGCCCACCCCGTCTGATGCCGCCTCACGGATCAGATGATCATTCAGCCCGTATCCGTCATGAATGCGATGGGGAATGGCCGTGTCTGTCTCTGCCCCCAGCAGCTGCAGGGTTTTTGTGAGGATATAAGAAGAGCAGATTCCATCCACATCATAATCCCCGATGACCCGGATCAGAAGGCCCTCCTTCACCGCGTCCAGGATTTCGTCCACCGCCTTTTCCATGTCCTTTAACAGCCAGGGGGAGTGACAGTCATCCATTGTACCGTATAGAAATTTATGGATTTCCGCCTCTTCCGTCAGATCACGGTTCCGAAGAATTCTGGCCACCACCGGACTGATTTGAAACTTCACCGCCCAGGCCTCAAAATCGGCTTTTTTTGCCGCTACATACCATTTTTCCATCTCACAGAATTTCCTTTGTTTTTCTATAATGTAACATGTTCCGCCAGAATCCGCAAGTCTTCCTTCCCGGCTCCGGCCCGGGCGGTGAATGACGCTTTTTGCGGCAGTTTTCACAAATCACCGGAAGCTGCCGTTTTTCTGCCCCTTTTCCATAATTCTGCCCCACATCTCAATTGACTCTTGACTTAACATTGATAAATTGGTAGACTTATATACGTTATTTATTGGAAAAAACGGTTTCTGCGGCAGGCAGGGACAGGCAAGGAGAAAAGATATGGATCAGTTTCTGGAAATTGCTAACCAGTTTCAGCTCAACAGCAAGGCCATAAGCGCCCAAAATAACTACGGCGACGGTCATATTAACGATACTTTTTTACTGAAAACCGAGTCTGGCGAAAGTTATATTATGCAAAAAATCAATACCTCCGTTTTTAAAAACGCGGAGGCCCTCATGGACAATGTCATTCTGGTGACAGACTTTCTGAAGAAAAAGATTGTCAAAGCCGGAGGGGATCCCCTGCGGGAGACCCTGAGCGTGGTCATGACCAGGGACGGAAAGACCCTGTACCGCAACGGCGGGGATTGCTGGCGTGTCTACACCTTTATCCAGGGCGCGGTGACCCTGCAGACTTGTGAAAATGAAGAACAGTTTTATGCCAGTGCGTGTGCATTCGGGCACTTCCAGAAGCTTCTGGCCGATTTCCCCGCAGACACTCTGTACGAATCCATACCAAATTTCCACAACACCAAATCCCGTTACCTGGATTTTGAAGATGCCGTCAGAAAAGATGTGTGCGGCAGGGCCGCTTCCGTGGAAAAAGAGATTGCGTTCGTGCGTGCCCGGAAGGACTTTGCCGCCACTTTGGTGGATATGCAGGAGCGTGGCGAACTCCCCCTGCGCGTCACCCACAATGATACCAAGCTGAATAATGTTCTGTTTGATGAAAAGACGCGGCTGCCTCTGGCAGTGGTAGATCTGGACACGGTGATGCCCGGACTGTCTGTAAACGATTTCGGCGACAGCATCCGTTTCGGAGCCACCTATGCCGCGGAAGACGAGCCCGATCTGAGCAAGGTCAATTTTGAGCTTCCGCTGTTTGAATGTTACACAAAGGGATTTCTGGGGGAATGCGGAAGCCTTATGACGGAAAACGAAAAGAAAATGCTCCCCATAGGCGCCATGATGATGACTTTTGAATGCGGAATGCGTTTCCTGACCGACTATTTAAACGGGGATACCTATTTCAGAATCCACCGGGAAGGTCATAATCTGGACCGCTGCCGCACCCAGTTTAAGCTGGTCAGCGACATGGAAAAAAGCAGGGCGCAGATGGATGAAATTGTGCGGAATTGTAAATAATGGTAAAAACTCGCCGCGCCGGGTGCATGTTGCGTCAGCAACAATTTTCCTTATGCACCCGTGTGCACAAAAAAGGCTTCTAATGGGAAGCCTTTTTTTGTTCCGTGTCCCATGGGAGCCCGGATTTTTTGCAAAATATTTTCATCTCCCGCAGTCTGTGACACACAGCTGCCAGGAAGCAATTAAAACACGCTCTAGTGAACCGGAAACTCCTCATACGGTCCGTAAACCTGGTTCACTTCCCGGGTAGATGCCTCCAGAGTCAGTTCATAATACAGACCGGACTCTGTCCGGATCACATAATCCATGTCATCGGTCTTTTGGACAGAATCTGCCACTTCCCCCTCTGTCAGGGCTGACCTTTCAAAATACCATTCCACCAGCTGCCGGTCTGTCATCTTATCCTTATCCTCCGGCACTTTCCACTGTGTCACCGGAGAATACCATACTTCCCGCTCGGTGAAAAGGACCATGTGCCGGATGACGGATTCAAATCCCGCCGCATCCCCGTAACACCGGCTGTAAAAAGTCCGGGATGCCTGCAGATCCCCGGCGTTTTGCCCAAAAGAAAAATCTCCGAAACTGGTCACCGAAAAGTATGCCGTATCCAGCTTCGTGCCGGTCCACTCATACAGTTCCGTCAGCGCCTGCTTCGCCCAGGTTACCATTCTCTCCGTCAGAGCCCCTCCGTAAACAGTGCCCAAATCCCATTCATCCACCGCCGGCAGGCTGTAGGATGTCTCACAATAGGTCAGGTCCAGGCTGGAAAATACTGCGCCGGGAGATTCGTTTTTCTCCGTGTAACGGACCATGTGCAGCAGATTGTCATTGTCAAAACGATAGTATTTCACACTGTCCCGCCCATCTGCTTCCCGGGTGGCGCTGACAATCCACTGCGCTTCCCTGTCAGCCTGTACATTGGGAATCATGTACGCCGGCTCAAAGCAGGCCTCATCCGGGTTCCACAGAAAACAGTAATACGGAATATTGGCGCCGTCTGTTTTTCCCTGAAGACAAATATCCTGATACCCGTCAAAATTCAGGTCTGCCAGGATGATCCCGCCCTCTGACGCATCAAACTGTATTTCCCCATTCCGTTCTTTCGCATCTTCTATCTGATACAGCGGTTTTGCGTACAGATTCTCCTGTTCTGACGAATAACCGTACATACTTCCTTCCTGGTTCGGATTCTGCTGCCAGGCCCTGGTATACAGCACTCCGATCTCATCTGCCGCCAGCGTCTGCACCACTTCCTCCCTGCCATCCCGTATTCTGGCCAGTTCCAGCCATTGCGTCCGGTACATCCCGCTGTCAGGCAGTGCCTCGCTGCCCAGCTTTAACACATACGATTCTCCCTCTTTCAGGTCAAAGGCAACCCTTTCCGCATCATCATCCCCTGCCCCCACCATCGTTTGGTTATCATCCGTTTTCCGGCCGGAATCCTCTCCCATGGCTGCATCCGGGCTCTCTGCTTCCCCTGTGAGAAAAGTTTCCCCTGTCCCGGCACTTTGTGCTTCTTTTCCCTCTGCCCTGCCCGTAAAAGTTGCCACGGACACAAACAGCGCCAGAACAAATGCCGCTGCCAATGCTCCCGCATATCGCCGCGGCTGCTGTATTGCAATCACAAGCAGACGTTCTTTCAGCTGTTTCTTCCCGCCGGACATAGTGGTGGACAGCTGCAGTCTGCCGAAAACCATGTCTGCCTGCACACTGTAATCCAACAGTGTCCTGCCATATGGAATTCTTTCCCTCTCCCCCAGCAGTTTCAGCGTCTCCTCGTCACAGGCAAGCTCACAGTCCTGCCTGGACAGATATGCCCCCAGCCATACCAGCGGATTATACCAGTGAATACAGACGGCAGCCATCCTCACCAGGGCCCACAGATTATCCCTGTGCCGGTAATGAGTGTTCTCATGACACAGAATATATCTCAGTGACCCACTCTCCCGGGCTGCCCTGGCAGTGATATAGATCGCAGGATGCAGGATGCCGAACAGACAGGGCGTGGTAACCAGGGGTGAAACATACACCGGAAGCCTGCCCGGTATCCCGGTGTCATACTTCTTACGGGACCGGTACATTTTTTTCCGGTAGTTTGCATTTGCCGCCAGCACAATTCCGCTGCAGACACCTATCCCCAGAATCCAGATCCACGGAAGAATCCTGCCCATCCGCTTTGCAGCCAGCCAGGGGAACACCCGGGGTACGGCGGTCTGTGAAGTCTTGTCCTCCCCCCTTTGCCGGCCCGGATCCGGTACGGCAGTTACTGTCTCCATAACCGGGATTTTGTCCGGATTCCCATTCCCGGAAACCCTCTCCTCCGCGTCGGGCTGCTGCCCGCCCGGTACTGCCGCCTGGTTTTCCCGGTTCTTTTCACCGGATGATCCCGCCTCCTGTATGGCCAGCATATTTTCCACCGCCGGAAAGTTCAGCACGCTGAAACTGCTCCCCGGAAAAGAAAACGGCATCAGCAGGCGCACCGCCACAAGCAGCCACAATGCGTACCGCGCCCTCATGGACAGCCTGTTCCTGAAAAAATACCTTATGGTCATTATTACAATCATCAATACGCTTGATGACACCATCCACTCAATCATTCTGCTCTTCCTCTGCCTTATCCAGAATCTCCCGAAGCTGCGCCAGCTCCTGTGGCGTCAGCTTCTTCTTTTCCACAAATCCACTTACCAGCATGCTCACACTGCCGTGATAAACCCTTTTCAGGAAGCTTTCTGTCTCCTTCCTGACAGCCGTCTCCCGCTCTACCAGCGGGAAATATTCTTTCACTTTATCGCCGTCCCCGCAGGCAATCAGCTTCTTTTCCGTCATCCTTTTCAGCATGGTCAGCGTGGTACTGCGGCTCCAGCCCGTCTTTGCCGCCATGTCTGCCACAATCCTGCTTCCCACCTTTGGGGATTCTTCCCACAGGCTCTCCATTATGTTCCATTCGGCCTCACTTAATGCTTTCATCTGACTATTCCCTTTCCTTTCCTTATTTTTATATCTTCCGGGACAGCCCTCTGCCCAAATCCCGGATTTTATATCCTCTTCCTGTCAAAATATTCCCATCCACAATCCCGTACATGGACCGTTGTCTACATTGTAGACAAATTATAACATAAACTGTCGCACTTGTAAACACCATAATGTAAAATCGGGTACATGTTGCATCAGCAACAATTTTCCTTATACACTCGTGCGCCGCCTGGCGGCATAATTCCAAGTGCCAGGAGTCGCACTTTGTGTACGGGGCTGCGCACAAAAAAAGGGACCGCCGCTTTTACGGCAATCCCTTCTCTTTCTGATCTTTCTTTCAATTTCTTTTACTGTTCCTTTTCCTTTTTCGGGGCAAACTTTATCCGGAACAGATACCACAAGCTTCCTGCCAGGCAAATGGAGGAGTACGCGCCACAAATGATACCTACCATCAGCGGAAGTGCAAAGTCGCGGATGCTTGTAACACCCAGAACATACAGCACCGCCACCATGACAAAGGTTGTCAGGGAAGTGAAAATACTTCTGGACATGGTCTGTGTAATGCTCCGGTTCACGACATCCTTCAAGTCATCCTTGTGGGACATGACAGCCATGTTCTCCCTGATCCGGTCAAAAATCACTATGGTTGCATTGATGGAATAACCCACAATGGTGAGCATACATGCCACGAAGGTATTGCTGACGGAAACCCTGGCCACAGCGTAGAAGGCCAGCACTACCAGCACATCATGAAGCAGGGCCACGATACTGCTGATGCCGAACCGGATGTCACTGAAACGGATCCGGATGTAAATCAGCATACAGACAATTGCCACTGCCACCGCAATGATGGTGTCGGACTTCATCTCGTCGCTTATGGTGGAGCTAATGGTCTCGGAAGTGATCATTTTTTCATCGATTCCGAAATTGTCCATAAGCATCTGGTTCAGGGCCGTCCTCTGGTCAATACTCAGGGTACTGGTCTTGAAAATCACTTCATTGGAATCCTGCACGGTCTGAATCTGGACCGCACTTCCTGCAATCTCCTCAATCTTCGGAGCCACTTCACTGTTTGCCTTCTCCAGGGTCATGGCCTCCTGGAATGTGACGGTGGTGGCCGTACCGCCCTTAAACTCCAGGCTGTAATTCAGGGCATCCCCGCCGGATACCTTGTGCACACCCATCACGATAAAACCTGCTGCCACCACAGCTATGGACAAGGCAAAGAAAATTCCTTTTCTGGAAAGGATGTTCAGCACCTTGTGCTCTTTTCCCACCCCGTAAAACTTTTCGCTTTTCAGTCCCAGCGCATAGAACGCATAAATCAGGTACCGTGTCACTACCAGGGCCGTAAACATGGAAAGCACAATACCAAGCGCCAGTGTCTGGGCAAAACCTTTCACCGTGCCGGGCCCCAGCAGAAGCAGTACTCCCGCTGCGATCAGTGTGGTGATATTGCCGTCTATGATGGCGGACAATGCCTTGCTGAAACCAATCTGCACCGCATTGCGGACGGTTTTCCCGGTGGCAAGCTCCTCCCGGATACGCGCAAATATGATCACATTTGCGTCAACCGCCATACCTATGGACAAAATAATACCTGCCACACCGGACAGTGTCAGCGTCATGTCAAAGCCGTTCAGCAGCAGAATCACCAGCGCCACATAGGCCAGCAGCGCGATGGCAGATGCCAAACCGGGTATCAGATATACCACAATCATGAATATCATCACGATCACCAGGCCGATAGCCCCTGCCTTCAGGCTGGTGTCAATGGCTTCCACGCCAAGCTGTGCCCCCACTACCTTGGAGTGCAGTTCTTCCAGTTCCAGCCTCAGACCGCCGATGCGGATGGTGGATGCCAGGCTCTCTGCCCTTTCATAAGACTCCATGGGGGAAATCTGGGCGCTTCCGTCCGAGATCACAGCATTGACCCCGGGCGCACTGATAATGCTGCCATCATAATAAATGGCAAGACTCTCGTTCTTCTCGAAAGCATTCCGGGTGGCCTGGGCAAATTTCTCCCTGCCTTCCTCCGTCATGGTCAGGCTTACCACATTCACCGTACCCATGGTCTGGTTCTGGGTACCCGCACGGGCATCGCCCACATCCGTTCCCTGCACCAGAATGGAGCCGTTCTCCAGCAGTTCATCGATGGATTTGTTCAGGACATATCCCACTCCGTAAGAGCCGTCCGGATTCTGGATTGTCTGCTGGGAATAATTCTCATTGCCTTCCGGGTCCGTCTGGGAAATAAAATAAAGGGTACCAGGTCTGCCCAGCTCCTGAAGAATAGCGTTGGCATCGCTGACTCCGGGAATCTCAATGTTGATTCTGTCGGAACCCTCCTGATACACAATCGCCTCCGTGCTGTAGCCCTCCACACGTTTCTGAAGCTTTGCAATGGTATCATTCATGTCTGTGGCGCTGGGTTCCTCATCTCCCACCACCTGATAGGTGATGCTGACACCGCCTGCCAGGTCCAGGCCAAGCTTGATGTCCGAGGCGCTCCCGCTGCCGTCTGCGTCCGTTCCGAAGAAGTCAATATAGGCGACTCCTGCCAGAATCAGAAGAATACAAAGCAGCACCACAATTGCTCTGTTTTTTTTCATGTTCTTTCGTCCTTTCTTAAAGATATCCGGTTCCGGAACCGGTCAGGCAGTGCCTGTCCGCACCATATTACCCGTTTCCGTTTTCTACTTGCCGGATTCCGGATCCTGCCGCATCTCCGACTCCGCGACTTTCAGCATAATCGCACATTCCACACGCTTTCTCTGCAGTTCACAGCCCACGTCATAGGCATCATTGATATTGCCGTGGAAATGATAAGCATTTGCCGCACAGCCGCCGCTGCAGTAAAACTTTGCGAAACATTTCCTGCATTTTTCCCTGGCATACACATTGCAGCATTTGAACGCATCCCGGATGTCATCCCGCAGGATACCCTCGTCCACATTGCCCATAAGGAAGTTTTCATTGCCCACAAACTGATGGCAGGGATACAAATCTCCCCACGGCGTCACTGCCAGATATTCCGTTCCGGAACCGCAGCCGGACAAACGCTTTGCCACGCAGGGTCCGCCCTCCAGATCTATCATAAAATGGAAGAAATGAAATCCATTTCCTTCCTTCCTTCGTTTTATCATCTCCGCCGCCAGCCGGTCATATTCTTCTTTCAGCACAGGAATATCCGTTTCCCTTATGGCATAATCCTCCTCCGGTCCGGCTACCACCGGCTCCACGGAAATCTGCCGGAAACCCAGATCTGCCAGGTGCAGGACATCCCGTGAAAAGTCCAGATTATTGTGTGTAAATGTCCCTCTCACATAGTACCGGTCCTGACCCCTGCTCTCCGCCACTTTCCGGAATTTCTCCACCACCAGGTCATAGCTTCCCTGCCCGCCCCGGAAAGGACGCATTTTGTCATGAATTTCCTTCCTTCCATCGATACTCAGCACAATATTTGCCATCTCCCGGTTGGCAAATTCCAGGATTTCATCATCCAGAAGCACCCCGTTGGTGGTCAGGGTAAACCTGAATTTTTTGTTGTGCTTCTTCTCCAGGCTTCTGCCGTAGGCCACCAGGTCCTTTACCACCTGCCAGTTCATCAGGGGCTCTCCCCCGAAAAAGTCCACTTCCAGGTTCACCCGGTTCCCGGAACTGGCCACCAGAAAATCCAGGGCCTTTTTTCCTACCTCAAAAGACATCAGGGCACGCCTTCCGTGATATTCCCCCTCTTCCGCAAAGCAGTACCTGCAGGCCAGATTACAGTCATGGGCGATATGAAGGCACAGCGCCTTTACCACAGTCTGTCTCTTTTTAAAATCATATACATAATTTTCGTAAATGTCAGGGGCGAACAGGCTTCCCTGGGATTCCAGCTCCAGCACCTCTGCCAGGGCTTCCTCCAGTTCTTCCCCTGTATAAGGAAAATCCTGATTTCCGCAGACCGCCGCCCTGATCACGTCTGCATTTTTTTCGCCCTTCTCCACAAAGGCTTCCACCAGGGGAATGATATCATAGACGATATCATCCACCACATGAACGGAACCGCTGTTCACATCCATCACGATGTTGTACCCATTGTTCTTATACTGGTGTATCACTTTTTTGTTCCTTTCCAAACGGTTAAACATATGTTCCGCAGTCCTGTCCCTCCGCAAAACTGCCTGAGGATTCCTTTCTGCCGCAGTGCGCTCCCGGGGAGCGTTTTTGTATCACAAGACGCACTTTCCTATGATACAACAAAGTACAAGCAGCGAAGGAATCCGCTGCTTGTCCTGGTCGTAAATGTAACCTATGTAATTACTTCGCCTGCTCGCAGCTCTGATTGCCTACGGTGCAGGAAGTCTTGCAGGCAGACTGGCAGGAAGTCTGGCACTCACCACAGCCGCCCTTCTTCATGGATTCCTTTAAATTCCTGGTGGTCAAAGTCTTAATGTGCTTCATCACATAGCCTCCTTTATTTTCCTATTTTCACTGTCACAGCCCTTTTTACGGATTCCGGCCTTCCGTTTCATACCGCGAAGCGGGGCTGCCTCAGCCCTCTTCTTCCCCCGGGAGTGCGCTGCGCGTTCCCCGCGGGCTTCATCATATAGGACAAAATTACCTATATAATAAGAAACTTTATGTAGTATATCATAAAATATCTATTTGTAAAAGAGTTTTTTTTAAAAACATGACTGTTTTCCTGCCGCCGGTTCCTTTTTGCCGCCCTGCCTTCTACGCCTTGCCGGCGGCCGCAAACATTCCGTATTCTTTGGGCACATGCAGATATCCGTTTACTTTTTTGGAGTTAAAATAATTTTGTAATATGTCATAATATTTCCGGTCCAGTCCCTCCATGGAAGCCATGGAATAAATATACTCCATATAATCCCGGATATCGTCAATCTCTAACGCGTCCTCATAGTCCGACCGCTCCACTCTGGAAAAATGTTTACCCAGCAGACCCGCGCCGTTCTGCAGGGTAAAAGATATGTCCGGGTCATGATAGCCGGGAATCCCCAGCTCATCCAGGGCATGATATAGATACCGGGTCATTCCGTTTACGCCAAGGGTGGCGCAGTAAAAGAAACCATCCCTTTTCAAAACCCTTCTTACTTCGGAAAGTGCCAGATCAATGTCCTTCACATGGTACAACATGGAATTTGCGATCACAAGGTCAAAGGATTCTTCCCCAAACGGTATATCCAGTATATCTATTTTTCTGACAGTCATTTCCCGGCCCGAAAAACGCTGCCGCAAATGTTCTGTCATTCCATCCGATACATCCGATACCGTTATATCCATTTCATATTCCTGCAGTGTGGCATTTTCAAAATAATAATCCCACAGCTCCCCTCTTCCGCTTCCCAATTCCAGGATTTTCATCCCCGGTCGAAAGGGGTAGCGCCCAAACATCCATTTTTGAAATCCGGTCTGATTGACACTGTATTTTTCATGTAAACTTTTTCGCAGCTTTAGATTATCAGTGGTTTTGTACTGTTCCCTGACAGCATCCTGACTGGACATGTTATCTGTATGAATCATCCCAATTCTCCTCTTTTCCGGCCAGAAGAAGACTGTGTGCCGTGGCCATTGGGCCTTTTCTTTCCCTGGATAAGGTCAGTATAGTATAACATGATTTCAGGCCAGTCATGTTATTGATCCTCTTCCTGCCATGAATATGGACATAGTATATCATAGTACTCCCCTTTTTAAAAGGATTTTTGGGAATGATTTCAGCTCAGCATGCCGCCCAGCATACCGCCCCCCGCACACATCACCAGTGTGGTAAAAAAGGTGCTGCCCAGCTGGATATTCCCCTTTCCCACACAGAGGGAAACCGCCGCCAGTACCAGAAAATAGGCGCTGCCCATCACAAGTCCCCAGAAAAACTTCCGGCTTCCCATCTTCTTTCCCGTCATAAAGCCTCCGAAAAATGTGGCAATCACATAGATCACAATAATGGCAATGGAGACCGTCTTCTCGTCCAGTCCCATCTTATACAGCAGAAAAGCCAGCACCGCCAGCAGTGTCGCCGTCAGTATGTACGAAAAAAGCAGACTTTTCAACAGAAATCCAAAAGGAATTCCCTCTCCCTCCATCCCCTGGTTTTTCTGACTTCCATTCCTATATTCCATATCTTCCCCCTGTCCGACCCAAAAGCAGTGGTCTATAAACTTTTTATAAAATCATATGCATAAGAGTCCAAAAACTTGACAACTGCTTTTCCATTGTGTATATTTGCTGTTAGGAACTGTAGTAAGAGTTTACCGCAGAAATCTCTGCGAAATACAAACAAGAAAAGGAGTGAAATTTTTTTGGACGTCCCAGAAGGTTTACAATTTTTAGTTCTTATTTTTCTCATTATCCTGTCAGGATTTTTTTCCTCGGCAGAGACAGCTTTCAGCACTGTCAACCGTGTGCGGATGCAGACGCTGGAAGAAGAAGGCAACAAACGTGCGGCAAAAGTAAACAAGATACTCGGCAATTACAGTAAGATGCTCAGCGCCGTGCTGATCGGCAACAATATCGTCAATCTGTCCACATCCGCGCTGACCACCACCCTTGCCCTGCGGTTTGGCATCGCCGTTGCACTGGCTACGGGCGTGCTGACCCTTGTCCTTCTGCTCTGCGGCGAAATTATTCCCAAGACCTGGGCCATGCTTTCCTCGGAAAAAATAACCCTGGCCTACGGCGGTATTATCTATGGATTAATGCAGCTTATGACGCCCGTCATCTTTGTGGTGGACAAAATGTCTAACGGCATCCTGCGGCTTCTGCACATCGATCCCAGCAAGAAGATCACCACCATGACGGAGGCCGAACTGCGCACCTATGTGGAAGTGAGCCATGCCGACGGTGTCATAGAGTCCGAGGAACGGGAAATGATCTACAATGTGTTTGATTTTTCCGATGCACTGGCTAAGGATATCATGGTACCCCGGATCAATATGGTGACCGTGGACGTAAATGCCACATTCGCCGAAGTTCTCTCCACATTCCGGGAATCCATGTACACCCGTTTTCCCGTGCACGAGGATGACACTGACAATATCATCGGCCTGATCAATATCAAGGATTTTATCCTGACGGAAGACGAAGAGAATTTCTCCGTGAAATCCATTATGCGGGACGTACATTTTACATATGAATTTAAGAAAGTATCCGACCTGCTGTATGAGCTCCGTGAAAAAGCCGCCAGCGTCACCGTTGTGCTCAACGAATACGGCGCCGCCGCGGGCATGATCACCCTGGAAGACCTGCTGGAAGAGATCGTGGGCGAAATCCGGGATGAGTACGACGCGGACGAAGAAGAATACATTCAGGAGCTGGATGACAATACCTATCTGGTGGAAGGCAGCATGAAACTGGATGACATCAATGACGAACTGGGAACCAGACTGGACAGCGAAGACTATGATTCCATCGGCGGTATCATGATTGAAACACTGGGCCGTCTGCCGGAAGACGGGGACGAAGTCACCCTGGAAAACGGTGTGCACCTGAAAGTGCAGGGCATTGAGCAGAACCGCATCGTCAAAGTGCTGATGACGCTGCCTGAGGAAGAGGCTTCCCAGGAGGAACCGGACGCAGAACCGTCCGAAACCGAACGGGAAAGTGACAAATAAACATGTTACCAGGGCTTTGGCCGCCATGTGAAAAGGGACTGTGACAGTCCCTTTTTCGATGGCAGATCCTGTTTTTGTCTCCGGGTCAGACTTTGGTCACGGGAAATATCCCATGTTTCCCATCATATATTCTGTCGTCCTTCTATCCGCGGGCCTGCGGAAAATGCGGTCTCCCGGCCCGGACTCTGCCAGTTCCCCATTCCAAAAAAACGCCGCATCATCTGCTATTTCGGCAGCCTGCCGCATATTGTGCGTCACCAGGATTATGGTATACCGCTTCTTCAGCTTCTTCACCAGTTCCTCTATGTGGGATGTGGAAACCGGATCCAGGGCAGATGTGGGTTCATCCATCAGCAATACTTCCGGCTCTGCCGCCAGCGCCCTTGCAATGCACAGTCTCTGCTGCTGCCCTCCCGAAAGTCCCAGCGCAGTTTTTTTCAGCCGGTCCTTCACCTCCTCAAAGATCGCGGCATCCCGCAGGGCCTCCTCCACTTTTCTGTCCAGTTCCTGCCGATTTCTTTTTCCGTGCAGCTTCGGCCCATAGGCAACATTGTCGTAAATGCTCATGGGAAAAGGATTTGGCTGCTGGAATACCATGCCCACCCTTTTCCGCAGCAGGGTACAGTCCACCCTTTTATCGTAAATATCCTCCCCATCCAGCAGGACCTGTCCTTCCAGACGCATATGTCCCGCAAAATCATTCATGCGGTTGAGGCATTTCAGAAAGCTGGATTTCCCGCAGCCGCTGGGTCCGACGAGAACGGTGGCGGCATTTTTTCCGATCTCCATGTCAATGTTTTTCAGCACATGCTTTTCACCATAAAAGAGATTCAGTTTTTTGACTGAGATCTTACTGTTTTCCATTTGCACACACCAGCTTCAGCAAAAAATTCATCAGAAAAATCATTCCCATCAGGACACATGCTATGGCAAAAGCCATCCCGTATTCCCCTTTCTGCATCTGCAGATACAATTCCACCGTGAGTGTTCCCCCGGAGGTAAATATCTTATCCCTGAATCCGGCGATGCTTTCCCAGATGCCCGCCTTCTGTTTCCACAAAAACCGGGCGCTTCCGGCAGTAAACAGCAATGCCGCGGATTCCCCCGCAATACGGCCCACGGCCAGTATCACCCCCGTCAGAATTCCGTTTCCGGCGGCAGGGAGCAAAATGGTCCGGATCATATATATCTTTGTGGCCCCCAGTCCCAGCGCCCCCTGCCGGTACCCGTCCGGCACCGCTTCCAGGGCTGTCCTGGTATTTCCCACCACCAGCGGCAGTACCATCAGCGCGCATGTCAATGCGCCGTTGGCCAGGGAATATCCAAGCCCCAGAACATTGCCGAAGAACACCATTCCGAAAAGCCCGAAAATCACGGAGGGAATTCCCGCCAGAATATCGATGGCAAACCAGATCATGCGCACGCCCCTTGTCTGCCCTGCATATTCATTCAGATACAGGGCCGCACCCACGCCCAGGGGCACTGCCATGGCCAGCGTCAGGACAATGATATAGAAAGTGTTCACCAGATTTCCGGCAATTCCCATGGTTTCCCGGACAGAACTGGTGACCGTGGTGAAAAAAGACAGGCTGAAGCTGCCGTAACCCCTGAAAAAAATATATCCCAGCATCCCCAGAAGCAAAAATACCGAAGCGTACGCCGCCCCATATACTGCTGCCAGCAGAATAAAGTCTCCCGACCGTCTCTTTTTCCGATACCATAAAACAGAATCCATCCCCGCTCCTTTTTACTCTCCCTGCCCCTCTCCCCCCACTCTCAGAATATGGTTGGCAGCTACATTTACCAGCATAATAAAGCCAAACAAAACAAGCCCTATGGTAAACAAAACCTCCCTGTGAATCCCCTGTGCATAGCCCATTTCACTGACAATGGCCGTGGTGAGAAAACGGACCGATCCAAAAGGCAGGGGAAAATTCACACAGCCTCCGGACACCAGCGTTATGGCCATGGCCTCCCCCATCGCCCTGCCCACCCCCAGCACCGCCGCCGTCACAATCCCCGGCCTTGCCGATGGCAGCACAGACCGGAAAATGGTCTGTATGCGGGATGCACCCAGAGCCATCGATGCCTCCCGGATCTCCCGCGGCACTCCCCGGATAGAAGATTCACTGACATGTATCACCGTGGGCAGTATCATAACAGCCAGCACCAGCACCGCCGAAAGCAGATTTGCACCGCCCGTAAACTGATGGGTCCGGGAGCCTGCAAAGATCTTCCGCTCCAGGCGATACATGGCAGGTCCCAGCAGATAAACCCCTAGCAGCCCGTAAATCACGGAGGGAATTCCCGCCAGTACTTCCACCGCATCCCGCACCAGCACGGCCCTGCCCGGTTCGGCCACTTCGGCCAGATACACGGCGGTCAGCACACCTATCGGAACCCCTGCCAAAGCGGCAAGTACTGTCCCCAGCAGGGAAGTCAGAATGATATATAAAATGCCGTATTCCGGGTTTTCGGCCACCGGCTTCCACACCGTCCCAAAAAGAATATTTTTCAGTCCCAGATGCCGGATAGCCGGAATCCCGTTCACAAGCATATAGAGAAAAATTGCTCCGACTGCCAGAACCGCAAAAAAAGCACATACCCCGAAAATCACCCTTGCGGCGGCTTCCGCCTGCTTTCGGTATTTCCTCTTACTCATTTTTATACCCCGTCAATATTTCCCAGCCGAGTGGGGGAACACGTTTCTCCACTACCCGCCGCGCGGCCCGTACGCCGCTTTAGCGGCATAATTCCAGGTGCGGGGAATCGCACTTTGTGTATGGGCCTGCGCATAAAAAGCTCTTTTGTATGACACGCCTCCACGGAGAACCCTCATCCCCACTTAATGTCACACTGTACCGGAAGTCCCTGAGACTCACGCTCCCCTGTATCCGATGCTGCCTGCATGTTCCAGGGCCTCACGGCCCGCTTCGCTGTACACATATGTAAACCATGCCTGCACCAGCCGGTTTCCGGCCGAAATCTCCCCTTTTGTCACCATCAGAAAGGGCTGGTACAAGGGATAGCTGCCCTTTCTGACCTGCTCTCTCGAAGGATAAATTCCATCCAGTGAAAGGATTCTCACAGATCCCGAACTGCCTTTCTCTTCTGGAAAATTGGCCCCATTGCCATGCCGGTTCCCCGCTGCGGCCAATGACACATAGCCTATGGCGCCGGGTGTTGCAGAAATCCTTGCCAGGACAGCTCCTGCGCTGTCCAGTTCATTTCCATATGTACACGCATCCTCCAGCCCCAGATATTCCTCAAAAGCTTTTCTGGTGCCGGATCCGGCTTCACGTCCCAGCACCACCACCGGGATGTCTTCCCCTCCCAGTTCCGACCAGTTTCTGATTTTTCCCGCATAGATATCCTGAAGCTGCTTTCCGGTGAGATTTGAAACCGGATTATCCCCATCCACACATATGGCAATCCCATCCAGTCCTATCAGGTTTTCCACGGCCCCCTGGGCCATTTCGTCCTCCGTCAGATATCTGGAAGCATTCCCGATATCCGCACTGCCTGCAAGCACTGCCTCAATTCCCGCCGATGAACCCGTAAACTGGACAAGCACGGTTACATCGGGATATTTTTCCATAAAACTTTCCGCCATTGTGTTGACAGGTTCTTCCATGGACGAACTCCCTGCCAGCAGAAGCGTTCCCGAGAAGTCCTCCTTTATTTCCCCGTCTCTTTCAAATCCAGTCCCTTCCTCAGCCTGTTCCCAATGCTCCCCGGAATCTGCCGCAATCCCCCGGACCACAAGCACTGCTGCCACAAGTGCTCCCAGGCACATCGCGGCATTTCGTCCGGTCACCTTCCTCACCCTGCGCTCCAGACCGTAGCCAGGATTCCGTCTGCGATGGCCCTGGCCGTATCATCAAACCGTTCATCCAGAAGCTGATTATCGGCATCCGTGTTGATAAATCCTGCTTCCACCAGCACGGCAGGCATTTCTGTCCTATTCAGCACTACAAGATTCTTCCTTTCATTGATGCCCTGATTCTCAAAACCGATCTGTTCCAGCCGGGAATTGATATTGTTTGCCAGCCTTGCCGCCTCCCCGTACCGGTTATACACAAGAGTCTCCACTCCTGTATACTGATTGGGATACGGACTGGAATTACGATGTATGGAGACAAAGTAATCTCCGTTCACCGCATTTCCTTCCTCCGCTTTGCGGGCCGGGGATTCATAGACATCCGTCGTCCTGGTGTAATATACTTCCACCCCATTTTGTTCCAATATCCGCCCTACTGCCAGGGCAAGGGCCAGGGCATCATCCTTTTCCTGGCGTCCCTGATACACTGCTCCCGGGTTACTTCCCCCATGTCCTGCGTCTATCACTACCAAAGCCATAAAAAAACCCTCCGCACGTCTCCTTACAAGATATGCGGAAGGGTTATTTTATGTTCCACTTATTTTCGCCGTATTAATACACTTTCGGTTCTTCCTCGCCGTTCAGCACCCGCAGCGCTCCCTGGGCCAGGGCCAGAAGTTCATCTTCACCGGGATATACCGTAAACGGTGCAATCCACTCTGCCCTCTCCTTCAGTGCCGCTACCACATCTGCCCCATAGGCAATACCGCCCGTGACAATAATCTGGTCAACTTTGCCGTTCAGCACACAGGCCATGGAACCGATATCCTTTGCCACCTGAAGCAAAAATGCCTGCTTGGCCTCTGCTGCCTCGCTGTCTCCTTCGTTGGCGCGCTTTGTCACCTCGCGCATGTCATTGGTGCCCAGATATGCATTAAAGCCGCCTTTGCCCACTAATTTCCCATACACTTCCTTTTCGGAATACTTACCGGAAAAACACATTTTCACCAACGCCCCATTGGGAACACCTCCCGCGCGCTCCGGTGAAAATGCACCGTCCCCATCCAAAGCGTTAAATACATCTACCACCTTGCCGTTCTCATGGGCGCCTACGGAGACACCGCCTCCCATATGGACCACGATCAGCCGCAGGGTCTCATAGGGTCTGCCGGATTCCCTGGCGTAGCGCTTTGCCACGGCCTTCTGGTTCAGCGCGTGGAAAATACTTACCCTGGGAAGTTCCGGAACACCGGAATACCGGGCAATGGGCATCAGTTCATCCACCACAACCGGATCCACAATGTATGACGGCACCCCTATGGAATCACCGATTTCCTTTGCCAGAATCCCGCCCAGGTTGGACGCATGCTGCCCCTGGACACCTTTCATCAAATCGGCAAGCAGATCCTCCGTCACCGCATAAGTGCCGCCCGGAATGGGCTTTAACATACCGCCCCGTCCCACTGTCACATTGAGGCTCTTTATGTCAAAATCCCTGGATTCCAGCAAATCCGTGATTATTTTCTTGCGGAAGTCCTTCTGGTCCACAATGCTGGCAAACTGGCTGATCTCCTCTGTAGAATGCCTTAATGTCTCTTCAAACAAAAGAGTCTCATCTTCAAAAACACCTATCTTGGTGGATGTAGAACCCGGATTGATAATTAAACTTTTTATGGACATTTTAATTTCTCCTATTCTTGACATATAATAAGAACGAAATTCACCCTTACGCGTTCTTCTTCAGCTCTTCCGACACTACCGCCGCCAGGGCAATGGAATTCACCTTTGTCTCAAAGCTGTCGGAACGGCTGGTCAGAATCACAGGAACCTTGGTGCCGGTAAGAATACCGCCGTTTCTCATCTTTACCATATGTACAATGGCCTTGTACACCAGATTGCCAGCATGGATGTCCGGGAAAAGCAATACATCCGCATCTCCCTGAATTTTTCTGTTGGTGGCACCCTTATGCTTTGCGGCTTCCGGGTCAATGGCAAGATCCAGGGAAAGGGGACCATCGATAATACAGCCCGGAATCTGGCCTTCTTCACACATCTTTGTCAGTTCAGCCGCCTCCACAGTGGCAGGCATCTTGGGATTGACCACTTCCACTGCCGCCATTGGCGCTATCTTGGGCATGTCCACACCGCAGGCATTGCAGACAGGAACTGTATTTTTGATAATATTCACTTTGTCTTCCAGGGTAGGATATGTCATGAATGCCACGTCGGTCAGGAACAACAGCCGGTCAATCCCCTCAATCTCAAACACTCCCACATGGGAAAGCGGATTCCCGGTGCGCAGACCTACCTCTTTGTCCAGAACACTCTTCAGAAAATCCTTGGTATCGATCAGTCCCTTCATGTACATGTCTGCCCTGCCATCATGGGCCAGCTTTACCGCCTTCAGGGATGCCGCGATCATATCCGGCTCGTCAATGATCTCATAACCTGTCAGATCCATGCCTATGGAATCCGCCACTTCCCTGATCTTTGCTTCGTCTCCCACCAGAATAGCGTCGGCAATGCCTCTTTCCTTCGCTTCCTTCACCGCTTCCAGTACTGCCGAATCCTGCGCCACAGATACAGCTACTGTTTTCCTGCCGCATTCCTTGACCTTTGCCATAATGTCATCAAAACCCTGTTTCATTTTCCCGATTACTTCCTTTCTGCCTTTTTATAAGCTCCGTTTTTCTTTTTTTTCGGAATATTTTGGAATTTTCTATGATTAAAAGTATAACACGCCGGTCTGCAAAATGCAATAGCAGGCTGCATCTCTTCCTTGTGGGCCTAATGCCGGTATGTACGTAATTCCACTACTTTTTCAACCGTTAAATCCGTCATTCTGGAGACTTCCTCCACAGAAACTCCGTTTTTTAACATAGCGTCTATCAACTGACGCTGCCCCTCCTGAAGGCCTGCTGCCCTGCCCTCCTCTCTTCCTTCCTCTCTTCCTTCCTCTCTTCCTTCCTCTCTTCCTTGTGCCCTTCCTTCTGCCCTGCCCTCCTCCTGGGCCTCTTTTTTGAACATCTTCATAACTTTTTTCTCGTCATATTCTGTCAGCAATGACTTTTTCACATTCACCCGAAACGGCATAAAAATATCCTCCATAATATTGTGATCAATGCAGTACAGCACGGCACCGTCAATCGCATCATCCGCAGACTCTCCCGCCAGACAGAATTCTTTCACCTTTGAGACAAAAAGAGCATATTCTTCCAGTCTTCTGCAGTCTTTCATGATTCTTTTATTGTGGCCGTGGTTTATATTTAACATACGCACTGTCAGTTCAAGGCATGAGTGATGCATGGTCCCCTGGGGATCCGTAAATGCATCCGTCAGGCGAAGCAGCTGTTCATCATCCATTTTTGCGCTTCCGTTATAAAATACCACACACTGGGGAGCCGGAAGCCGTATCAGCTTACTTCCGTATATATTTTCTCCCGCTTTTTCCACAAGACTCTCATACTCTGCCGCAATATAGAGCAGAAAACGCAGCGGAATATTGGGACAGACAGTACTTTGGTGTTCATAAAGGTTCAGGGTATCCGTCAGCAGAAATGCCAGATCATTATTCATGGACATATATACCACGTTTTCCAACGTAACCACCTGCAGCGCTTCTTCATCCTGATAATCACTGTGATTCAGGGTATTATAAAGCTGCAGCAGCGCTTTCCTGTCATGTTCAAAAATATAACAGAACAATCTGTCCTTTACTTTTCGGTTGCTGAAATAATGCCGTAACGGCTGTCTGAAATGCCTGCTTTTCCATGAAACAAATCTCATTTTTGGCCTCATATATTGTTCCCCTTTCTTTAACTGCCATCTGGGGAACATTTCCCGGACATTCCCCGCCAGCTCATGTGAAAACTCTGGCAGAATCTGCCTGAAATGTATCTTGACCATTAGAGTTTTTAGATAAGTTTCATGATAACCGAGAAAAACCTATTTGTCAAGGATTTTGTGAAACATAAAAATACGATCATAAAAATACGAATAAAAATACATAAAAAGTATACGCATTCGCCGCTGCTGTTCCCATAATCCCTTATGGAATGGCATCAATACAGTTCTGCTTCTGCTGCAGGGAAGTGTGCACATAAAAGTCCATGGTGGTACGTGTGGAAGCGTGTCCCAGAATGGATGAAACCGTCTTACAGTCTATCCCCTTTTCCAGACACGCCGTGGCAAAACCGTGACGCATGGCATGAAAATTACAGTCGTGCATCTCGCAGCGCTTCAGAATTGTCTTGAACCGCTTCTGGACATTGCGCGGTTCCGTACAGGAATCACGCCCGGTAAGCACAAACTCACTTTCTTCCTTTCTCATGTCCTGCAGACACTTCACCAGATACCGCGGAATCGGGATTTCCCTCATGGATGTATGAGATTTCGGTGTCCGGATGTACAGCACTGTCCTGGGCTGGCCCAGGGAAGCGTCCGGATTGGGGATCCGGGATATGGTGCGCCTGACAGTAATGATATTGGCTGAAAAATCAATATCTCCCCATTTCAGGCCGCACAGTTCCCCAATCCGCATTCCTGTTCCCCGGCAGAGCAGAATTCCCACCGCAAAAATGGTATTCTGTTCCAGCAGATATGCTTTCATTCCCATACTGTCCTGCACCGTAAGCACTCTGGACCGGGGTCTGGAACAATTGACAGAACAGTGGGAAAGAATATCCTTATTGATCAGTTTCAGATGAACCCCAAACTTCAGTACAGTCTTAAAAGTAGTCAGAGTGGAACGGACCGTGGAATCTGCCAGACCTTTTTCCTGCATCTTTTCTATAAAGGATAAAACCATGTCGCCGCTCATATCTGCCAGTCCCACACTTCCCAAATAGGGAAGAATATGTATCCGGATGCCATAGCAGTACCCGGAATAAGTACTTCTTTTCACAATGCCCCGTCTGGTCTGCAGCCAGTTCAGACATAAATCCCGCAGGGTACGGCAGGATGCAGCATCATGACCGCCGCAGGCACCGTGCGGCAGCGCGGATGTATCCATTTCCTCCAGCACAGCCTTTGCCCTGCGGGTATGTTCCTCCAAAACCATTGTTGTTTCTTTCATCTTCTGTACAGTCCTCCTATCTTTGTTATAAAATAATTCCATATTCATGGCAGGAAGGGGCCGAATGGCCATCCACATCATGATTGATTTGAAATCATGAATCGAGTAGGGGAACGTCCCTCTCCACTACTCGCCGCGCGGCCCATACGCCGCTTTTGCAGCATAATTCCTCTGTACGGGCCTGCGCAAAAAATAAGGCAAAGCCCTCTGAAATACAGGCTCTGCCCTCTCTTAATCTTTTTTCGGACTTACCAACCAAACTGTCCAAGTGTCATCCAATTGATAGCAATATCATTTTTTCAAAGCCTCTTCCGGCAAAGTATCACTTTTCCATAAATATGCCGTACCTTCTTCCACTGAATCATTACTTGTTGTTTACCCTGGTAAACGTAAACATCAACCCATAGTCCTCATTTTTCTGCACTTTTGCTCCTTTTTTACTGCTGCACGTTCGGCTTAACACAAAGGATTTCATCCATTTTTTTATATTTCTTTTTATAGATGTAGGAATATATTTCTTTTGCAACCGCTTGAAAGACAATACATCCATATCCAGAAAAAAGGTACACCTCTGTGCAGGTCTGCTAACAGAAGAATATTCAGAAGGATTATACCGCACTCCTTCCTGATATGAGACCTCCTCAAAAATGATATCTTTCTTTATAACATTAAATAACTCTTGTCCTTTTTGAGTTCTCACAATTATAAATGACATTCCCTTCCCATCGTTCAACTCTGAGACTATTTTTTCCGCTCCCCATAAATCACCAACCGTTATGTCAGCCAACTTCTTACTTTTTGCAAAACACTCATAACAAGATAGTCTTAAACAGTAATTTTTTAAAAACATCTGCATATAGGGATCTTCATCCTTAGGAATGTAAATATACTGAAATTTATTATCTGCTTTATTCATTTTCACATTGACAGATTTTTTCCCTTTGCATCTGAAATTAATATTTCTCAATTTTGCTTTATATTTCTTTTCGATATGATTAACGTATTTTTTCCATAATCTGGCTGATGGTACTCCGTGACAAATAACATCCATGCAATAAAGCTGGCTATACGCTTTTCCCAAATAAAGTCTTAATCCATTTATCTGGCATACTGTTCCAGTAAAAAGAACTTTTTTTCCTGCCTCAAGATATTTTTTTACTTTTATATAGGTGTCGCCAGGTTCTGCCTGCAAATACTTTGAACCCTGAAGATATTTTAAATCTTTTATATCCTGAACTTCCCTATAATATGCAGATTTACAGTCATCAGACATAGATATACCAAATACAACTCCCCCAGACAGAATCATGTAAGAAGCCAACAGTGAAAAAATTCCCCCTGAGGAGCTTGTTTCGCGGACTTCCGCATCTTTGGAATATCCTCCATAGGCATTCAGAACCTCTAAACATTCCCCCTTCTTCAAAAAAGGACAAACTGCTTTGCATCTCCCGCAATTGATACAGTTTCTTTTTTCTACAATAGGATAATAAAACCCTTCCTGATCTGCCTCCATTGAAATACATCGTTTCGGACATATCTGTGCACAGGCTGCACAACCACAGCAATTCTTTTTATCTTTGATTTCCAACATTTCTCCTCCCGAATACATTTAATATCTCTGCCGGAGTATTATTTATGAAAAAACAGCTTTCTGAAAATTTTTTCGATCAATGATGAAATCATATGTTTTTCTTCTTTATTCATCCCCAATAGCCACATGGAACAACTGTAAATGGCAGTATAAATCAAGATCCAGGCAATCATTCTAATCAGAGATTGCATCACAATCCATTTCCATATTACAAAGCCTGCAATACATGGAACCACCAGTGCTGGAAAAATACGTACTATTTTCTTCCAGAAGAAAACCATATCTAATCCTATATACCGATAATAATACCAGTTCATAAATACAATATTTCCCCCAAAAAGCGATAGTGCAGTTCCCATAGCAGCACCAACCGGCCCAAATCGCCCAATTAACGGAATACTCACAAAAATATTGGCTACTGCAATCAAAAAATAAACTACAGACCTGGTTTTGTGCATATTTTTGGCCCGCTGTATTTCAATTCCAATGTTCTGCACCAGTGGAACTGTCACCGGAATAATCAGAAACAGTGTCACAACATAGGACTCACCATATCCCTCCCCACCCCAAAAAAACATAAAAATTTGTCCAAAAAAGAAAAAACCAGTTAAAATCAATCCCATAACCATAAACTGGACTCGTCCCACTTTTGTAAATAAACATGTTAATTCCCGGTTATCATTTGTTTCTGCAACGATACGGTTTACTTTTGGTACAAAAACGCCTGAAATTGCTGTTGAAAATTGAATGTACATTGTGTTGATTTGTGCTCCAAGACCATAAACAGCCACCGCCATAGTTCCGGAAAATCTTCCTAAAAGAAACTTGTCAACACTCCAGTTTACCTGATCTATAATTTGATTCAGAAAAATAAAAAATGTAAATATCCACATTTCTTTTAGCAGACTGAACTGAAATTTATGAAACAAAAATCTTGTATGTAATTTTTTAATGCTATACCAGATATTTACAGACAGTTTAGCAACCGTCAGAATGGCTGAGACTGTCACCATTCCAACAGATCCAAATCCGAGCAATAATAATGGCAATGTAAAAAAGGGATTCAGGAGACTCTGTAAAACCCCAAGCAGTCTTTGAAAAACAAAACACTCATGTGCTGATGTAATAGTACTGAAAACACTATCCGGAAAAGCCAGCGCCAAATTCAAAATCAGAATAGACATCAAAATTTTAGCAGTTTCATATTCTTTTTCAGTAAGCCCATCACCAAAAATCCTTTTGATGTTTCGCAGCATGACAAAACCACAAAAAACACATATTACCGTAATACAGAGAAATATTGTCATAAACATTCCATTTAGTCTTGCTATTTCCCGCTCTTCATTTTTTATTTTTAATCTTGAATAAAACCTTATATAAGAAGAAGCAAATCCAAAATTTAATAAACCAAGATATGACACAACTGAGCTCACCAATGTATATAGACCATACTCGCTTTGTCCCAGCATACGAAGCATTATGGGAGTATAAAGAATACCAGATAAAATATGGATTCCCTGCGAAATATATGATAGTAATACACCTACTTTTCTCTGATTTCCATTCATCGTTTCTATCCTTTTGGACGATACCCCTGTTAGTTTCCTTACTTCCTGATGTTTTTCATTGACTTGTGAAGAAATGCATACACTTTTTCTTGCTCATGGCAAAGCAGCATCTTTCCGGTCTTATAATCTGCCTCAAAATCATCTGCCTCATCCACACATGTCTTTTTCTTTCTTGTTAAATCAAACTTTTGCAAAAAAGTATCTAATCTTGAATTCATCTCTTCACCATTCACTCTATCATATATCCAAAATGGCCTATCAAAAATAAACGAAAAAACACTGGCATGAAAAGAATCCGTCAAAATTATTTTTGCCTCTGATATCAAATATACAAACTCATCCGGACCTGCCACATACTCTTCTCTGGTACAGTCCATAATATTTACTACTTTCAAATCGTGTTTTTGTACCAGAAAATCCATATCTTTTTTTGCTTGCTCGGGAACCTTTCCAATAAAAAAGACAAAAATATAAGCTCTCCCATCTTTCATGTATTTAGGCCGCCTTGCCACTTTCAGCCATTCCTGCCTCGAAAGCATCAGCGTAGGGTCAATCAGAACTTCCGCTTCCTTGCCCGTCAACTCTTTTACAATTGCTGCACCTGCATTTTCTCTTACAGATATATATTCCATATCATTAAGATATTTTGTGAACCAGGGTTTCCATACTTCAGGTAAATGCTCCAGCCCAAAACTGGGGGCAAAACAAATTTTTTTTTCTTTTTCTATAAAAGATAATAAAAATGCCTCTTTTTTACATTCTGGCACATCAAACCATGTGGGGTTCCAGACCTGATCACTTCCTATCACAAAACAATCCGCACTTTTATCAATCTCGTCTACTGTCTTATAGTATTTGTATTTTATATATTTTTCGTTAAAAAAATAAAAACTCAATAATTTCCTATATTTTTTCCAATAGGACGCACTGCCTGCCAGCTTATATCGGGTAGCTCTGTGTATTAAATACTTTATGCTGTTTTTTATGGTAACCATCTCTGGTTCACAACCATATGTCACTACAGTAAGTCCCAGCTGTCTCAAAACATACTGTACCGCATAATTTTGTAACCGGTTCCCATAATTTGTAATATCAAAAATAGTAATAATTCCTGCTTTCATATAATTCACCTATAACATGATCTCACTTTTCATGCCGCCAAATGCGATAGCAAGTTCCAAACATTTTGGGAAATGCACATATCCACAAATACAATATTTTATCTTTCCATAATATTTCTGGTCTGAAAACATGCCTCCAATTTTGTCTTGCTGTTTTAAGCATATCATCGTAATAATCCTGTTCTAATACATTTGAAATCAAAGCTCTCTTTATTCCCCTATAGCATCTGATTGCTAAAGCCGCTTTGCAAGAATCATAAAACTCCTTATTCTGATCCTGGAACAATTCGCAAACGTTCTTCCATGCAAGTACCTCTGTGTACTTTTTATTATCATATGCTCCCTGAGACAAAGATTCAGTATAGTGGACATGGAAATATAGAAACTCTGACAAATCCACCACTTTTCCAGCTTTTTTTAATACATTGGCAAAAAACAGTGTATCTTCTCCCACTTTCAAATCTGCCCTGAACCGAATACCACTGACAAGACTTTTGTGATAAATTGCCGCCCAGCAAACAACATGTACATAACTGCTGATATATCTATACTGCTCCAGACTTATCACCTGCATAATCCCTTTCCCGACATTATATTCTGGAACATTCTCGGCATAGTCATAATCAACACTATGACAAGTCCCCAGCAATAAGCCTGCAGACTGTACCGCATAAAGTAGTTTTTCAACATAAGTAGCTTCCACAAAATCATCGGAATCTACAAACACACAATACTCCCCACTAAAATGATCCAGCGCATAGTTACGGGCATGTGCCACACCTGCATTTTTTAAATGATGTACTGTTATTCTCCCATCTTTTCGGGCATATGCATCACACACTGCCGCACTCTTGTCAGTGGAGCCATCGTCTATAAGAAGTATTTCAAGGTTTTTATATGTTTGACAGCAAATACTTTCTACACACTTATGCAGGACATTTTCTACATTGTATATAGGTACAATCACTGAAACTACAATATCATCTTTCATTATACAACTCACCAGCCCCATTATTTTCTCAAGTAAACTTATCAAAATTTTACCACCAGAACATCTCCCACTATTTTTATGGAACCTGCATCCGGATAGTTTGGCATTTCAACAATCTCTGGTAATTGCTCATATTCCTCTGCATTTTTCATCACCGGCAAAAAACCACACCAAATCTTCATCGTAGTTTTCCATCTGTAATTATTGATCAACTCCGCATATTGATAAGGATAAATGCAAACTTCATCAAACTGCGGTATATCCGGCAGCGTTAGATCTGTTTTTTGTTTTCATTAATATAGACAACCGGCATATCATCTGTATAACCTTCTGTACTTTTTATCCGTGTTATTAACGTAGTATAATAACTAATTGCCTGGGACTGGAGGATTTCCGCTTTTAAATAACAAATATTATCAAATCTACAGTACATTGCCGTTACTACCAAAAGTATTATTGCCATTCCCTTCGTCACCACTTGGCTTATTTTTTCATTTGGGAATTTTAGCTGTTCCAACACCCATATAAAATACACAAAGAAAAAAACTTCTCCATACATCATCAGGGTATGGACAGTAGCCTGCTCACACATCACATAAATAAAATTTACCGCAAGTGGAAGAAAAAGTACCAGTAACAACAGCTGAATTCCATATGTAATACTTTTTTGTGTTCTTCTGAAAATCAGATATATGGTCATGAAAATCCCAATTCCTAAAAGTACTTTATAAAATATGCCCAACGAAAAAGGATACATATTCCGGGACACATGACCTGCAGGATTAAAAAATTCTTTATATGCTATAATGCATCTGTCCAAATATCCTTCCAAAGATGTTTTTCCAAAATCATTTATTCCTTGGTAACTTGTCAGTTCTATATGTTTTACCCGAAGCATAAGCTTATTTATTCCAAAATAGACACTCATAAATCCGACACATATGATGACATTGTATATAGCCAATATCAAAAATCTTTTCCATGTATAATTGTTTTGTGAAATAGTCTTAATCATATAAATCAAAAGCAGACTAATACAAATGGGAATATTTGCCTGATACGTCCCTATGGAAGCAGCAATTAAAAACACACCCCCTATATATGAATACCATTTAAAATACTTGCAAACAATGTAAACTCCTAAAATACCAATAAAACTGCCCAGCAAATAATATGGCGCAGTAAATTTATATCCCATGATTCCGGCTATAGTTGGAAATGAAATCATAATTCCATTTAAAACAATATTGAGGAAAATATTTTTTATATCAAGCAAATCAGAAATCAGAATGCATGCCAGCGCAATAAAAAGAATGGTGAGGCCCCCTTTAAATAACGGAGTACTATAGTAAGTACTTCCAGTTAACTTATTTATCCATTCTCCAAGAAATCCAAGCATCCATCTTCCAGAACTGTATGTAGATCCAATTAAAAATAAAGTTGCATCATCATGATAGGAATATTCATTAAACAAGGTCATTCCATGTGAGAAAACTCCCCAAAAACATGAACTAATTAAAATACATTTTATAATATGCTTCCTTTTTTCTAAATTTTTCCACATTTTACGCTTCCCTTCAACCCCCTGGCATCCTCTTCCGCACATTACGTAATTGATATAGCCAATATATACACGGCACAAGTCTGTACCTATACAAAAAAATCATTATCTTCTCTTTTCGGGTCCAGTCTGTAAATTCCATATGAAGTATAGCTGTATGAAATAATGTATTATACACCATTTTCTTTATCCGTCTGCGGCATTCAAAATATGCCGAAATACCACTGAACCGCTTTACAATGCAATGAATATTATAATTTCCAAAATGAAAATACAATTCATTTCTATGTCCAATTTCCCGGTTCATGATAAGACAAGCCCGATCATATGCCATAATCATTTCGTCCCAAAATTCCTCCCTAAATCTATGGCTGGCGCTGTCCTCCAAAACTTCATATACATACAAGCAGGTATCTTTCACCTCAAACTTCTTTGTATATTTAAAACATGTCAAACAAAAAAGAGTATCTTCCGTATAATGGACATCCTCCAAAAAAAGAATATGGTTTTTCTTTAAAAAATCTGTCAAAAACAAATACTGATAGACTTTTCCACCAAAATAATCACTTTTATAATTGCGAGAAAAAGGGCAGTCATATAAACGGTCACCCATTTTTTCTGCCATATCATGACCGTATATCCCCGGCGCAACCGGTAGCGTTATCTTTCTAATCTGATCTTTCTCACGGCTTTCATATGCATACATATAAAAGTCTCTGTCTTGTTGTACATCCTTCAAAAATTTTGCAAACTCGCCCGATATGATATAATCATCCGCATCCACAAAAGATATATACTTCCCTTTTGCGTTGTTTATACCAAGATTTCTGGCCGCTGAAACTCCTTTATTTTCCTGATATATAACTATAATTCTGTCTGTATCAAATGACTTTAATATTTCGGCTGTTTTATCGGTAGAGCCATCGTCAACCACAATAACTTCTATATTTTCATATTCAATCGCCAATATGCTGTCCACACATTTCTTAATGGTATTCTGAGCATTATATACCGGAATTATAAACGATATCATAAGCTTATCATCCAACAAGCTTTCATTTTTCCCATTCAATATTCTTTTTAATCACCTTTCCGGGAATTCCCCCTATCAGACATTTCTCTTCTTTGAAAACCTTTGTCAGACATGATCCATATGCCACTACAGAATTTCGCCCAACTGCAACGCCTTTCAGAACATTAACATTTGATGCAATCCAGACATGATCCCCAATATTTACTTCTGCTTTAGGTTCTCTCCTTACCCCATTTTGTATTATCGTATGCCCATCGGAATCTCTTATACTTACATTCCAGCCCAACAAAACATGATCCCCTATCTTGATACTCTCACTACAAGAAAAAAAGCAGTTTTTATTACAATAAAAATCGTTTCCTATATAAAAAGTGCCTGCATCAATCCTTATAGAAGATCCTGCACCAATATGTACAACCCCCCCGAACAGTACTCTACCATTCCCTTCTATTTTCAATATAGAATACCTATTCTCTATTACCCCCTCTGTTCCTCCAAATCCTATCTGAATACAAAACTTCGCCGGTTTCAGCACTATCACATTTTCTCGCCTTATCCCCTTAAGTTTCGTTTTATTAGATATCAAAATTGGAATTTCCAGCCCCTTTATCCCAAAAAGATAAAGATTTATAAGCAAGCTTCTTGGCAAGGCCAAAATTTTTTGTACACTCATCTGATCTCCCATTTCAAAAGAAAAAGTATTTCCTATTATTCATCAAAAACCCCATGTAAATTCCAGTTCCCCCTGCATCTTCTGAATCTCTTTGTTCTCTTTAAACGCATGGTATGTAGAGTAAACTGGATGAGTTTTCATTTCTTCCTTTATTCTTCTGTCATAATCCTTATAGGTACTGATGACCCTGCAGGGAACACCTACTGCAATACTGTTTTCGGGAATGTCTCTTGTTACCACTGATCCAGCACCTATTACTACATTATCTCCAATTCTAACATTTGGAAGTACAATTGACTGATAACCAATAAAAACATTATTACCTATTTTGATTTTTCCAACTCTGCTTTTCTTACAAATATGCTGTGTACTGCCATCATGTGCCAGCAACGTGGCATTACTTAATGTTACATTATTGCCTATTTCTATCAAAGATAAAAAACCAGGGTCAATGTAAGAATCTCCAAATGAACAGTTATCCCCTATAACTGCCCCACGTGAGCGCATTTGTTTTATATCATAATCCTTAATATAATGTCTTTTTATTTTATGTATCAGTGACTTAAACAACATTTACCCATATTATATCTTATGATCCACTCCCAGCGTGTCTAATATATCAGCCCACACTTCCATCAGCCTCTCCAGATACATATCATTGTGTCCTTCCAGCACATTTCCGGTATTCAGCGCCAAACCCTGGGAATGTGCAATCTCCAGCGGCATGACATATTTGTTTTTCACCCAGACCACCTTCTTATGTGCCAGCAATTCCATCACCTTCAGCCAGATATCATCTGCGTTTTGACAAAATCTTTTTATATTCCGGATATCAAAAGCATCCTCCGGCAGACATCCCGGAGGATATAATGTTCCCCCTCCTCCCGTGGCAAACAACATATGGGAAGGTTCTCCCTCCACCCTATATTCATATTCCCATTCCTGGTATGGCTTCAGATGATTTTCTTCATCAAAAGCCATTTGATGTACTCTTCTGGCGCACACTGCATCAGGATATTTTTTGTGGTACTTCATCAGGCTTGCAATCATATCTTCCGAATAGACCAGATCATCATCTACCGTAATCACACAGGCTTCCGGGAATTCCCGCATGGCATAAAAGTATTTCTTGTGCGGCCGCAGGTCATCTGCCGTAAACCGGAATTCCACCCCGTATTCCTCCAGCTTTTTCATCTGGGACGTGGGCTGGTTTTCCTCTGTGTCTTCATCCAGCCAGACAATTATTTTATGGGGCTTCCGGGTCTGAAGAAGCAGACTTTTTAAGGCCGGGACAATTGTGGGATACCTTGCGGCATAGCTGGCCATGGAAACCACAATATACTCGCCTTCCCGGCTTCCTGTTTCCAGTCCGTACCTGAAATCAGCTTTCAGCACATGCTTTTGCACCATTTTCCCCGTCAGTCTGTCCTGTATCCGGTTTCGCTTCCGTTGTATTCTTTTTAAAAAGTCCACTTCCTTTTTCTCCTGTTATTTTTTCCCTGATATTGCGTTCCTTCACCAGAAGATAACTGAGGAGCAGAATCATCCAGGCCGGGTATGTCCCCGCCAGGGCTTCCATCTGAAATGCCGCCAGGAGCGCAATATTAATGGCCAGCAGAATGATTCCCTTTTTTTCCTCTTTCCATTTATATACACTCAGCACAACTGTCACAGTCAGAATGGCATAAAGTATCATCATGAAAAACCCGTATTTCACCCCCAAATCCAGAAAGGTGTTATGTGCCGAATAGACATACTTGCCATTTCCCCACGGATCATACTTCACATCCAGCCCCTGACCCCAGTACGGAAACTGTGCAATAAAGGAAACAGCCAGAGCCCATATGGCCTTGCGCCCGGAAAAGGTCACATTTTTATGGAAAAGGCCTGCCAGCATCCCACTGATAAACATATGGCTGCCGCACCAGATCTCAATTGCGAAAAACAACACAATGATGCCTATGGCGGCAATGGCAGTCACACGCAATCCTTTCACGGCAATGGGCCACCGGGACAGATTTGCCATCAAAATCCAGAAAAACTGCACGCACACAACAATCAGAATGGAAGTGGCCGACTTGTTCACAATGACAAATATGTCCACCATTGCAAAAAACAAATAGTTCCACATATTCTTCCGTTTCATTGTCTTTTCCTGCAAAAGATATGCCAGCAAATACAAAATCACATACACGGTCATATTGTTTTTTGCCCCAAGGAAAAATATTTTCCCTCCGCTTCCCAGGGTCATGCCGCCTTTGAAAATAAGCTGGGACAGAAAATGTAATAACAGACCCACAAAAAGGAATCTTTCATAATACAGCAAAAGACGTTCCCTGTCCTGGAAAAACAGTTTTGCATTGAAAATTACCCAGCCAATGACAGTGATGCAGGAAAGAGCCGCCGTCAGATAAATGGTGCCATTCATTTTCATGGTAACAATCATCAGCAGTGACATAATACTCACCATCCAGAAGAAAACATGGTTATTTTCCCTGCGCGATCTCCTGCTGAGACAAAATTCGCATAGAGCAACCGCGGTTATCAGGTATCTTCCCAGTCCCAGAACTGAATTCACCATTTTCATTCCGTCCAGAAACCGCAGACATGCGGGCGGCATAAAGAAAAATAATACCACATAAACCAGAATATCCTTATAAGGAAATCCCAGTCTTTTTTCATCCCATTGTCCCATGATTCGCATGATTTTCTCCATTTGTAATATCTCCCTTTAAAGGCGCCTGTATAAATCTTCCATCCTTTCAATCTGTCTTTCTATGGCATAATTCTCCATATGATCCGGCCCTGTCTCTATCATTTGTCTCACAAAAACGCGGTCTGTATATTTAGTGATGAGTCCGCACAGTTCATCTACGGAATCAAACTGGTAAACATCCCCAAATCCAATGGCATGTACGGTTTCCGGAATGCCTCCCCGGTTGCTGCCGATCACAGGAAGCGCGTACTGTGCCGCTTCGATTACAATCCTGCCAAAAGGCTCCTCCCAGACAGAAGGAACAATCATCACATCCGCTTTCCGATATCCTTCAAACAGTACATCCTGCCGGACTTTTCCGAATAACTTAACCGCATCTGTTCCTTTTGTTTTTTCCGCAATCCACTCTTTCAAATCCCCTTCACCATATAAATGAAGTTCTGCCTGGCGCAGGCCTGCCTCCAGAAATGCCTGAATCAGTATTCTGACTCCTTTATTCTCTGTCAGTGTACCCGCATACAGAAAAATAATTTTTTCATTCTCCCGTTTTACTTTCTTCTTTGTACATTCTTCCAGCAGATTACGGTCAAAAAATATACTGTTTACAATCATTTTTCTGACGCAGTTTCGGAAATATCCCTCTTCCTGAAAAATCTGCATGGTCCTTTCCGAAGGCGAAGTGACAGCACCGTAAATACGATTTGACAATTTCCTGTGGTATCCTTTGAAAAGAGTCAGGAAAATCCCCCGGGATTTCCCCGGTTCCGTAGTAGGATCCAGCAGCCAGTAATCTCTCAGGGTATGTACCGTCTTTATTTTATGTTTCCCGGCAAAGAGCCATATCCAGCAGGACATGGAGACCAGGTTGTTGGTATGTATCACATCCGGCTCTGTCATCCGGACTACCTCCCTGATATCCCGGTTCATTTGCGGATTTCGTATTGACAGAAGACCGTTTTTCAATTTCTCGCTTTTTCTGCTTTTATCCCCCAGAATCCTTCTCCGGTAAATACTGGGGCAATAGCTCCGGTACACATACACCCCTGCTATCTGCTCCGGTATTTCTATATTTCCCTCCGGAGTGCCGTCCATGGTGAGCACACTTACCCTCTGTCCCTTTTGCGCCAGTCCCTCTGCCAGCAGTTTCACGGAGTATTCCGCTCCGCCCATCATATTCGGGAAATAATACATATTCACGATTAAAATATTCATATATCCCCCTGACTAAGCACGGAACACATTTCCCGGCCTTTATACAGAAAATACATTCCGGACAACGAATCCGGACACCCGTCTGCCGCCACATTGTCAGCTTGTTTCCCGGCACTTCTCAATGCAGAACCGGGGTGGACAGGGAATACTCTAATTTCCTGCTTCTTTCGCCTATCTTTCGGGCAGGAACCCCCCCTACAATGGCATAGGGTTCCACATCTCTTGTGACCACCGCCCCGCTTGCCACCACCGCACCTTTTCCGATCCTTACCCCCTGGCAGACAGTGGCACCGGTGCAAATCCAGACATAATCGTCCACCACAATGGGTTTGAAAACTGCCTCAAACGCCGGCGACTGTGTATTATGGCTTCCGGTTATCAGTTTTGTATAGCTGGCAATGGACACATGATCACCAATGCGGATTCCCCCTCTTGCATCCAGAAGGGAAAACCATCCCACGGTACACCCTTCCCCCATAATAAGGCCTTTGGGAAACAGCACTTCTGTTCTGCGGAACAGAAAACTTTTCTTTCCAATGCCTGCCCCCAGAAGAATGTCACACCATTTTCTGAAATGACGGCTGGGAATCTTGTTCAGCACCACATTTCTGAAAAGAACCAGGGGATAATAAATATATTTTTTCCAATGCACCATGTCATTGTGATCAACGATTTTTGTATCATTCGTATCCAAAAAATACCTCCGAAAAACATCCGCGGCAGATTCTGCCGGCAGTTTTCTCCGCTTTAAAGTCATTTGTCTTTTATCAGGTCAAGAACCTTTCCCGCGGATACCGCAAAGTCATACTGCGCTTTCTGGTAGTCGTTCAGGCTATCCGGCATTTCTTTTGCCGATTTCTCTAATCCCAGCAGTTTTTCTTTCAGGGAATCTGCCTGGTCATTCTCAAAATAGACAGCCCTGTCCATAAGTATTTCCGGAAGGGACGCCCCGTCGGAAGCCAGCACCGGAACCCCGAAAGCCAGCGCCTCAATGGGAGGCATTCCGAATCCTTCGTATAATGACGGAAATACAAAGCACATCGCATTCTGATAAATCCGGGCCACTTCCCCATCTTCCACAAATCCTGTCAGATGTATCCGGGACTGATTTTTAAATTTATCCAGTAGCTCCTTCATTTTCCAGCCGTTTCTGCCTACCAGAACCAGGTCATATCCAACTTCATCAGCAATTTCCATAAATACCTCAAACAAAAGCCTGAGATTTTTCCTGGGTTCCAGTGTGGAAAGCGACATAATATACTTTTCGGGAAGCCCGTATTTCCTTTTGACCACCTCATAATCCACGCCCGGCTCTTTCACAAGGCTCTGCGGCAGGGCACAGTAAATGACTTTGATCTTCTCTTCCTTTATTTTAAGGATCTTACTGATTCTGCCCTTTGAAAAATGGGATACCGTGATTATACTTTCGGATGCCCAGGCGGAAATCCTGGTCGTCACCCTGAAATAAAGCTTCTGCAGCCATTTCATGGCCTGGGGACAATCCCATGCCCCACAGTCATGAATGGTATTGATGATGCCCTTTCGGTGAAACAAAATCGGACTTGTAAAAGCAAAAAATATATATTTGTCAGATTTGATCCGGTATAAACGGAAGGGCATAATCATCTGGTAGAACAGTAATTTGTTATTTCCATGAAGAACAACAGACTCGATGCGGTCATGATCTATATATTGCACAAAAGTCTCATGTACCTTGTCCCTGAAAATCAGCAGATAATGATTGTCTTTGTCGATACGGATCATCTGCTCCGTGATGCACAATGCATAGCGTTCCATTCCCGTCAAATGGTAGGATAAAGAAGTTAAATCGACTGTTATTTTCATAATCCTCCCTCAGAACATGCCCATGGGCCAGGGCATACCCGGATCAATGTCTGTATTTCCATGCCAGTCTCAGTATTTTGGTATCATTGATAACATATCTTCTAAACAATCTACCGGGATCCTGGGTTATCCGGAACAGCCATTCCAGTCCATGGTCCGACATCCAGCGGGGCGCCCTTTTCAGCCGTCCCGACTCAAAATCCAGACTGGCTCCCAGTCCCAGGGAAATCGGTACTCCCAGCCTTTCCCTGTTATGTAAAATAAATTTTTCCTGCTTGGGGCATCCCAGACCCACAATCAAAATATGGGGTTCTGCCGCCCTGACCATTTCCTCTATTTTTTTCATTTCGGAAGCGTCATGCTCAAATCCTGCCGGAGGGGAATAGGTTCCCACAACCTGCAGGCCTTCATAGCGCCCCTTCAGCTTTTCCGCAGCCCTGGCGGCAACCCCTTCCGCAGCCCCCAGAAAAAACATCCGGTAACCCTTACGGGCGGCCATTTCACACAATAAGGGAAATAAATCCGACCCTGATATTTTTTCCTTGATAGGAGTCTTGTACCATTTGGAAATCCAGACCAGCGGCTTCCCGTCTGTCAGAATCAGATCCGCATACCGGTATACCTCGCGCAGCTCGCTTCCCTTTTCCAGCTGCACAATATGATCCACGTTGGGCGTGACCACATAAGCATTTCGGTTCTGCCCAATCAGGTCATCGATTCTCTCCAGCGCCTCCTCCATTGTCAGATTGTCAATTTCTGTATTCATAAATTTCATTCGTGCCATTGTAATCTCCCGGAAACTGCCCGCCGCGCAAAATATTCCTGCCCTCTTTCACATGGCCCCGTCTTTGCCAAACACCACCCTCACCGTTTTCAGTAAAATCCGCATGTCCAGTCCCATGCTCCACTCCGTGATGTACCTGGTGTCCAGTTTTACCACTTCCTCGAAATCCGTGATCTTGCTCCTGCCGCTGACCTGCCACAGCCCCGTGATCCCGGGACGCACCGCCAGTCTGGCACGGTGATGGGGACGGTACTTCTCCCACTCGTCCACCGTGGGCGGCCTGGTCCCCACCAGGCTCATGTCACCCTTTAATACATTCAGAAACTGGGGAAACTCATCCAGACTCAGGTCACGCATATAGTTTCCCAGGCCCTTTTTCACCCTGCCGTCCGGCAGGATTTTCGTGCCGATAATC
>OFHO01000150.1_pt1 | contig 66996 bp, 93 predicted proteins | sample 1521531 | NCBI WGS metagenome assembly OFHO01 (sample SAMEA3504124, study PRJEB24116) | mouse gut metagenome | biome: mouse gut; feature: mouse-associated habitat; material: faeces | place: Denmark | collected 2011
CCTATTCCGGCACCACAAGCGAACCATGAGCTATACAAACCCCAAACACCACATCAAAACAATTCTCTTATATCCGACAAAGGAGGCAGTGTAATGGCAGAAGAGTATCCGTCCAACTCCAATCGTTCAAAACAGGATGCGCCCGCCGTTCCCGAGAAAAAGGTGCAGACGGTCGTGTCCGGCGGAGCAAAGACCAGAAAGAAGAGCGAGGCCAAGAAGCTCGCCGACACCTTCATCTCCGAGGACGCCGGCAATGTCAAGAATTATATTCTTGGCGACGTGCTGATCCCGGCCATCAAGAAGGCGGTGTGTGACATCGTGACCAATGGGATCGAGATGATCCTCTACGGGGAAACCGGGCGGTCCAAGGGGAGCACCGTCAACTACTCGAAGATCTCTACCCGCCGGTATGACAGGCCGGGAGAGCGTCGGGACTATACGGCGTCTGCGCGGCGCGGCTTTGACTATGAAGAGGTAATCGTCCCGAGCAGGGGCGCGGCTCAAAAGATCCTGGACTGCATGGATGAGGTCATCGCCCAGTACCGGTTCGTGAGCATCTTTGACCTCTACGAACTGGCCGGCCTGGATGCGCCGTATACCTACGACAAATATGGCTGGAGCGACATCAGCACCGCGAGGGTCCTCTCTGTTCGGGAGGGTTACCTCATCAAGCTTCCCCGTCCCGTCCCGGTGGACTAACAGCCTATGGGATATGGATATTTGACGCCCTTTGGCTTCAAGGGTTTGGTTGATGGCAGATGGATGCTGTTCGCAACCGAATCCGAGTACCACGAATATTTGAATGAGGAGGAGCCCCATGAAAGATAGCACTCTGGAGCTTATCGTTGGCGTAGGCGTCGTATTGGCCGGTATGGTCGGTATCGGGTACGCCATCGGAACCCGCTCCAAAATGAACAACCTGTGTGAGAAGCTGGACACGTCCATCGACAAGCTTGCCGATGACATCCCGGTGGATATTCCCGAGAAGATGGTGTCCAAGGCCATCGAGAGCGCTGTGCAGCGAGAAGTCGCCGCCGCGGTGAAGAAGGCTACGGACGAAGTGGTCGCTGCCGCTGAGCGGGACATCCGCAAGGAAGTGAACGCCGAGGTGGAGCGCCAGTACACTTCGATCTCTGACGGAGTCACAGACGAGGTCGCAAGCCGTGTTGCCCGCATCGACGAGGCCAAGCTTCGGAAAGAAGTGGTCGAGAAGGCCAAGAAGCAGATCGCCGATAAATTCGACGATAAGCTGGACGACCTTCTGGAGGAGTTCAATGGAAACCTTCAGAATGTCGGAAAAATCTACACATCCATTGCCAAATCATTTTCTAAGGAGGCTTAACTATCATGAAAAAGACTGAACTGACTGCTACCCTGAGCCGCACCGTGAACAAGGTCGGCCTGCATCTGAAGAAGCGGAGCCCTGAGATCCTGATCGTCGCCGGCGTGGTCGGCACCGTTGCCAGCGCTGTCATGGCCTGCAAGGCCACCCTGAAGGTGGAAGAGATCATGGCCGAGAGCAACGAGACCATCGAGAAAGTCCACGACGCCCGGAACCTGGACGGGCAGCCGTCCGCCAAGGACCCCGACAAGATCATCGAGTATTCCGCCGATGACGAGCGGAGCGATCTGACCAAGGTTTATATTCAGACCGGCCTGAAGTTGGCCAAGCTCTACGCCCCCTCTGTCATTCTGGGCGCTCTGTCCATCACCAGCATCATCGCGTCCCACAACATCATGCGTAAGCGCTGTGCCGATCTGGCGGTGGCCTACGGCACCCTGGATCAGGCGTTTAAGGCTTACCGCAAGCGGGTTGCCGATCGTTTCGGCGAGGAAGTCGAGAAGGAGATCCGGTATAATATCAAGGCCAAGGAAATCGAAAAGACCATCACCGACCCCGAGACCGGCGAGGAGAAGACGGCGAAGGAGACCGTTAAGGTGATGGACGGGGACCCTCACAAAGCCAGCCCTTATGCGGTGGAGTTCAACGAGACCAACCCCAACTACTGCCGGGACCCGGAGATGAGCTTTGCCTTCCTGCGGGCCCAGCAGCAGTATCTCAACGATTTGCTTCGGACGAAGGGGCACGTCTTCCTGAACGAGGTCTACGACGCCCTGGGCCTTCCTCGCACAAAGGCTGGCGCTATTGTGGGCTGGGTCTACGACTCGGATACGCCTGTGGGCGACAATTATATCAGCTTCGAGATGTGCGAAGCGAACAAGGAGAAGGTTCGGAACTTCATCAACGGCGTGGAGCCGACGATCCTGCTGGACTTCAATGTAGACGGGATCATCCTGGACCTGATCGCGACCCATCAGGCGATTGCGTAAAGGAGGGCACCATGAATAAACGAACCAGCCATGGGATGATATTTGTCCCTATCCTGTGTCTTCTGCTGGCCCTGCTCGCCTTTGCTCCTGCGTGGAACGGGAATGATGACGCTCAGCCTCCCATGGAGGAGGCGGCGTCTGAACCCGCCGTTACCTCCTATCATGTGGAGTGGGATGACATGATTCCGCTCATCGGTTCGCAGCTTCTCTATGCTCCGCCTCCTTTGGCAACCGTGGAGACAACCCCCCAGGTAGAAGAGTGGGTTTGTCCTCTTACGGACGAGGAGGTGGAGCTTATTGCTCTGCTTACAATGGCGGAAGCGGAGGGCGAATGTGAGTATGGGCAGCGGCTCGTGATCGACACTGTACTTAACCGAGTGGACTCGGAGCACTTTCCCGGCACCGTGAATGATGTGGTCTACCAAAAGAATCAGTATTCATCCATGACAGGCGAACGTGTCACTCGCTGCTGGGTCAAGGAGGAACTGTGCGAGCTGGTGCGTTCTGAATTAAAGGAGAGGACTGACTATGACGTGGTTTTCTTCCGAACCAAGCACTACCACTCCTTTGGCACTCCCATGTTCCAGGTCGGAGCCCACTACTTTTCCAAGTACGGATGAAAGGAGCGTTTATTATGCTGAACCATCTCAAGACACTTTTGAGCTACACGCTGGCGACGATGGCCGGGATCTGTTTCATCGGCGGAGTTGCCGTTCTGTCTGGCGGGAGGTGACAAGTATGGAAGGCTTAGCGAATATTATCTCGATGCTCGATTATGTACTCGATTCCCCAAGGAAACGACATATCACAGGAGGACTTCTGCTGAGCGCTTCCATGCTGTTCGGCAGCCTTGCGCTGACCGTCTTTACCCTGAAAAATGATGAAATCACCGTTGAGGAGGAACCCGAATATGGACAAGAAGAGTAGCCTTCTGGCGTTTATGCTGGGCATGGCCGTTGGCTCGGCCGTTACCTGGCAGATGATCAAAGACCGGTACGAACGCCGCATCGAGGAAGATCGCAAATCTCTGGAGGAGATGTATGCGGCGAAGCTGGAGGAAGCCTCCGCAAAAGTCCAGCCGGTGGAAGAGGAGCCCGAGGCGGAAACGCTGCCGGACCCCAAGGAGATCGCCGAACACGCCAGAGAAAAGCCCGAAATCGCTGAGTACGCCAGGCGACTTCGTGAAGAGGGCTATGTCAACTACGCCGGCGGAGGATCGGTGGTGGAAACCAAAGAACCCAGCCGGGAGAACGTTGTGGATATTCCCTACGTCATCTCTCCCGACGAGTTTGGCGAGATAGATGGCTATGAGAAGATCAGCCTGACCTACTTCGCCGACGGCGTCTTGGCCGACGAGGACAACGAGCCGGTGGACGACGTTGCGGAAATCGTCGGCGACGGCCTGGAACACTTCGGCGAGTATGAGGAGGATTCGGTCTTTGTCCGCAATGACGCGAAGAAGTGCGACTATGAGATTCTCCGGGATCTCCGCGCATTCTCCGATGTTCTCGAAGACCTTCCTCCGAGATAACAAGGAGGTATTATTTTGACCAGAGACGAGTTGGTAAATCGGTACTTCGATTGGATGTACCAGCTCGTGGTCGACCGATATTCTAAGCTTTCTTATCGGAGGCTGTTTGTTAAACTCCATTCGACGGAGTTTATATTTGGCATTCCGATGGACGGCAACCGGGCCGAAGACGGCATCGAGCTCAGGTATCGGTTCGGTCGCGAGCAGAACTATCCGGACGCTATGATTGCGTCCATGCTGGACACGACCCCGTGTAGTGTTCTCGAAATGATGATCGCCCTTTCCATCCGCTGCGAAGAGCATATCATGGACAACCCCGACGTCGGAAACCGAACCGGGCAATGGTTCTGGAACATGATCGTCAACCTGGGTCTTGGTTCCATGGATGATAAGCAGTTTGACCGCGACTATGTGGAATTCGTTCTCGACCGCCTGCTGAACAGGCAGTATGAACGGGATGGGAAGGGCGGTCTGTTCACAGTAAGCAACTGTCGAAGGGACATGCGCATGGTTGATATTTGGTATCAGATGTGTTGGTATCTGGATGAGATCGTGTAGCGTGTCCCTTATATTTTTGAAAGGAGATATCTGATGAACGAGATGCTTAACTACGTCTTCAATTCGATGAAGACCTCCGAGAGGGCTCTGGCCAAGCTCGAAAAAACCTTGCGCAAGCAGGCCAGGTCCAACCGGCGGCTCAAGCTCATTGCCATCACCGGCGTTGCTTACGCGATCTGGGCGGAGAGTGTCCGCCGGGAGCAGCAGGTGCAGATCGAGCGTCTGAGCGATGAGGTCGAGGAGCTGAAGCGCAAAGGAGAGTAACACATGCAATGTTAGATTTCGTAACGATTTCAACACGTTCTACGAAGCGTGGCGTAATAGAAATCTATCCGAAGTTCATAGTCCGAACAAGCAACGACCTCATGATCCGGGGAGGCGATTTCTACGCTATCTGGGTTGATGAACGCGGCTTATGGTCTACTAATGAGGAGGATGCTCTCCAGCTCATAGACCGCGAACTGGATAGATACGCGGAGGAACATCGCCAGAGCTTCGATGCGAACATTCACATCCTACATCTGTGGGATGCTGAGTCGGGCATGATCGACGCGTGGCATAAGTATTGCCAAAAGCAGATGTGGGACTCTTTCCATATGCTCGACGAAAAATTGATATTCTCCAATAGCAATGCTGGAAAGAAGGACTATGCCAGCAAAAAATTGACCTACCCTCTTGAAGCGGGAAAGCTGACTGCGTACGACAAGCTGATGTCCACGCTGTATGAGCCGGAGGAACGGCGCAAGATTGAGTGGGCCATTGGCTCCATTGTATGTGGAGATTCCAAGAAACTGCAAAAATTCATGGTGCTGTATGGCGAAGCTGGTACGGGTAAATCCACGGTACTTAACATCATTCAAAAGCTGTTTGATGGGTACTACACGACGTTTGTGTCAAAGGATCTCGGCTCGTCCAGCAACGCCTTCGCCCTGGAGGCATTTCGCACGAACCCGTTGGTGGCTATCGAACACGACGGAAAATTGTCTCGAATCGAGGACAACACCCGTCTGAACAGCCTTGTTTCCCACGAAGAGATGACGGTGAACGAAAAGTTCAAATCCACCTACAGCAGCAGATTCAAGAGCTTCCTGTTCATCGGTACAAATGAGCCCGTCAAGATTACGGACGCCAAGTCTGGTCTGATCCGAAGGCTCATCGACGTCTCCCCATCGGGAAACAAGCTCCCTGCGGCGGAGTACCGGGCTGTCGTGAAACAAATCGACTTCGAGCTCGGTGCCATCGCCTATCACTGTCAGGAGGTCTATCAGGAAGACCCCGGCTATTATGACGATTATATTCCGATCGCCATGCTGGGGGCATCCAATGACTTCTACAACTTCGTAGTGGACAGCTACCCGGTGTTCAAGCAGGAAGATGGTGTATCTCTGAAAGCCGCCTGGGAGATGTACAAAACCTACAATGAGGAGGCGAAAGTCAACTATCCTTTGAGCAAACGGGCATTTAAGGAAGAGCTGAAGAACTATTTCCGGTCGTATGACGAGCGTCCGACTCTTGATGACGGGGCTCGTATTCGGAACTACTACAGTGGGTTTCGGACGGAAAAGTTTGAGGATCGTCTCACCAACATAAAGCCCGAAGCAAAGAAATCCAAGCTCATTCAGTTTGGTGCCGATCAGTCTATATTTGACCGCGAGTGTGCTGACTGCCCTGCGCAGTATGCCTCGGCCAATGAAACACCGACCAAAAAGTGGGAAAGTGTCACCACCAAACTCTCGCAACTGGACACCAGCCGGCTCCACTATGTCAAGCTTCCGGAGAATCATATCGTTATCGACTTTGATATTCCGGATGACCAGGGAAATAAATGCTTCGAGAGGAATCTGGAGGAAGCGAGCAAATGGCCGGCGACCTATGCGGAGGTGAGCAAAAGCGGCTGCGGCATCCATCTGCATTACATTTACTCCGGCGATGTATCAAAGCTCAGCAGGGTCTATGCAGACCATGTTGAGATCAAGATATTTACGGGAAAGAGCTCCCTCCGCCGGAAGTTGTTGAAATGCAACGACCTGCCTATCTCGACGATTAGCTCGGGTTTACCGTTGAAAGGAGAAAGTAAAGTGGTAAACGATAACGTAGTCAAAAGCGAGAAGGGGCTTAGAAGACAGATCAGGCAAAACCTCAATAAGGAGATCCATCCGAACACTAAGCCCAGCATCGACTTTATCTATAAGATTCTGGAAGACAGCTACAACAGCGGCCTCGTCTACGACGTGACGGACATGCGAAACGCTGTTCTGGCTTTTGCGGCCAACAGCAGCAATAAGTCCGACTACTGCATCAAGCTGGTCAACCGGATGAAGTTCAAGTCGGAGGACCAGGCTCCTTCGGCAAAGGACGACAAGGCCAAGCTGGTGTTCTATGACGTGGAGGTCTTCCCCAACCTCTTCCTGGTAAACTGGAAGTTCGAGGGCCCTGGGGCTTCGGTGGTGCGGATGATCAACCCCACCTCCAAGGAGATTGAGGATTTGATGAAGTTCAACCTGGTTGGCTTCAACTGCCGCCGGTACGACAACCATATCCTCTACGCCCGTTTGATGGGCTACACCAACGAGCAGCTCTATAATCTCTCTCAGCGCATCATCAGCAGTGAAAAGAAAGCTCGGAGCAACAACTGCTTCTTTGGTGAGGCCTACAACGTTTCGTATACAGACGTGTACGACTTCTGCTCCAAGAAGCAGTCTCTGAAAAAGTGGGAGATCGAGCTCGGTATTCACCATCAGGAACTGGGCCTTCCCTGGGATCAGCCCGTGCCGGAAAACATGTGGATGAAGGTCGCCGAATACTGCGACAATGATGTCATCGCCACCGAGGCCGTGTTCAATGCCCGGAAGGCTGACTTTGTCGCTCGTGAGATCCTGGCGGACGTGGCTGGGATGACGGTGAACGACACCACCAACACCCTGACTACCCGGATCATCTTCGGCGGCAACCGTAAGCCGCAGGACGTGTTCAACTACCGGGACATGGGGGATGTCAGCCAGATATTTGATCCTGACGCCGACCTGCCTTTCACAATGGGGTCGGAGGACTTTGACCGGTATACGGCCTTTGACAAAAAGAAGCGGCCTATCTTCCCCGGATACACCTTCGAGAATGGCAAGTCCATCTATCGGGGAGAGGAAGTCGGTGAAGGCGGGTATGTCTACGCGGAGCCTGGTATGTATGGCAACATCGCTCTTCTGGACATCGCTTCCATGCATCCCTCCAGCATCATCGCGGAAGAACTCTTTGGCCCGGAATTCACCAAGCGATTTGAGGAGATCAAAGAGGCTCGTGTCGCTATCAAGCACAAAGATTTTGACCGGGCTCGCAAGATGCTGAACGGCGCTTTGGCCAAGTACCTGACAGATGAGAACGCCGCTGCCGATTTGGCTCAGGCTCTGAAAATCGCCATCAATTCGGTCTACGGCCTTACATCTGCCAACTTCGAGAACCCCTTCCGGGACAATCGGAACAAGGACAACATCGTAGCCAAACGCGGAGCCCTGTTTATGGTCAACCTCAAACACGAGGTCCAGAAGCGGGGCTTTACTGTTGCTCACATCAAGACGGACTCTATCAAGATTCCGGACGCCACCCCGGAGATCATTCAGTTCGTCAGCGACTATGGCAAGCTCTACGGTTATATTTTCGAGCATGAAGCTACCTATGACCGTATGTGTCTGGTCAACAACGCCGTCTACATCGCCAAGTACAAAGATGGCAAACACGCCGGCGAGTGGACGGCCACCGGAACGCAGTTCCAGGTCCCCTATGTGTTCAAGAAGCTCTTCAGTCATGAGGAGATCACCTTCGAGGACATGTGTGAGACAAAGTCAGTGAAGGACGCCTTATATTTGGACATGAACGAAAAGCTCCCCGATGTGTCCGAGTATGAAAAAGAGCAGCTCGTTCGGGCGAAGATTGCCGGATGGGACTTCAACCAGGATGGCCGCAACCCGCCGAAGCCTGCCATGCCTGATATTTCGGATGATGACTTAGCTGCCGAGATCGCCAAGGGGCACAACTACGTCTTCATCGGAAAAGTCGGTCAGTTCTGTCCTATGGCTGATGGGTTCGGCGGCGGTGTGCTGCTTCGTCAGACGGATAACAAGAAAACCGGCGAAAAAGGGTACGCTGCTGTGACTGGCACGAAGGGCTATCGCTGGATGGAGTCCGAAATGGTTACACAGCTGGAAAAGCAGGACGGCATTGACCGGAGCTACTACGACGCCATGGTTGACGCCGCAGTTCAGGACATCTCCAAATTTGGCGACTTTGAGTGGTTTGTCTCTGAAGACCCTTATGTAAAGGTCGAGGATGACACTCCGCCATGGGAGTCTCCTGGGGAGCCCTGGAGGTCCGAAGAAGGTGCCGCGTTTAACGTGCGCTAAAATTACACACCATGTTGTGGAAGGGATGATGCCTGTAACAAGGCGTCTTCCCTTTTATATTTATGAAAAAGGAGACTTCAACAATGGCTTATCAGAATGTCGAAAACATCGTGATCGAAAACGCCCGCCTTCTCTTCCGGAACTTCGCCGGCAAAGAGAGTAAGTACAACCGTGCTGGCCAGCGCAACTTCTGCGTCTTCATCGACGACCCGGAGGAGGCCCAGAAGCTCATCAACGACGGCTGGAACGTCCGCCTGCTGGCCCCCCGCGAAGAGGACGAGGAAGCTCGGTACTACATCCAGGTGGCCGTCAGCTTCCAGAACATTCCGCCCGTTATCCACTTGATGACCAGGCGGAACCGCCGCGGGACTGAGCTGGATGAGGAGTCCGTCGACACCCTCGACTATGCGGAGATCCGCAATGTGGATTTGACGATCCGGCCCTACTCCTGGGAGGTCAACGGCAAGACCGGCGTCAAGGCCTACCTCAAGTCCATGTGGGTCACCATCGAGGAAGATGAGTTCGCGGCCAAGTATGCCGCTGAAGAGGGCCCGGAGGAGTAATTTCGTCGGCGTTTTCTGTGACGGTCCATTCATGCCTGGGGCGCTGGTTCGTTGATGGCCGGCGCTCCTCCGTGTTTGAAAGGAGTATGTGCCATGAAACCGTTTTGGAGCAAACCGAACAAGAAACGCAAGTCAAGTGTACGGACGAAGCCGAAACCGAAAGCACAACCTACTCCCAAACCGAAACCAGAACCATGGAAACCGCCAGTTCCTCCTAAACTATCGCAACGACCGGCACCGACATATGTTATGCCGCCACCGCCAAAGGTCACAAAACCTGAGAACAAAGAACCAATCCAGAAAGCAGAGCCCCGAATAACATCTCCGAAAAACCGGGAAGCGCAGAAAAACTTTCTGAAAACGTTTCACAGTCTTACAGCGAAGCGTAGAGATTGGGATATTTGGACAGACTTTGTGACCATGGCGGCGTGCAGCATTTCTAATGCAGTGGACAAATCACATTACAAAGAACGAGAAGAAACCTATCTGCAAATCATCAACAAGTACAACAAGCAGGAGCAGCAGATATTTCCGAAGCTCCTCGCTTATACGGTCCTGGCTCTCGAAGAGAACCCGGAACAAGATTTTCTCGGCGACATTTACACGGAACTCGGGCTTAATAGCAAAGAGCACAGACAGATATTTACGCCGTACAACGTGTGCTATCTTATGGCCGAAATTACATTTGGCGATTTAGTGGCACAGGTAGAAGAGAAAGGATTTGTTGAAATTCATGACTGCTGTTGCGGAGCCGGAGCGACACTAATCGCTGCTGTAAATGTGGCGAAAGTGAAGCTGGGAAAAGCCGGTCTCAACTTTCAGAATCATATTTTGATAAGCGGTCAGGACGTCGACTATCTGGTCACCATGATGTGCTACATTCAACTTTCTCTTCTCGGTGTAGCCGGATATTTTAAGGTAGGTAATTCTCTGACGGACCCTATGACGACTGGAGACAGCCTTGAAGATTATTGGTTCACGCCAATGTACTTCTCAAAAGTCTGGAACTACCGACGGATATTTCGGCAACTTGATTCTCTTATGAAAGGAGATCCCGATGGCAACCCGCAAGGAGATTCATAGTTTTTGTGAGCGGTTGGAAGCAGCTTGGTCAAACGTACCCGACCTCCGGTTTGGGCAAATCATGTCCATCGTCTGGAAAAAGGCGCGGCAAATGGGCCGAGACCCGTTCTGCATGACCAATGAGGAGCTGCTTCGGCTCTATGAAGACTTCGATAGGTGGTGAGCCTCATCGTAAGTCAAGCACTGTTCTCAACCGGAAAGAACGATTGGGCGACTCCGCAGGAGCTCTTCGACGAGCTTGATGCGGAGTTTCATTTTACGCTCGATCCCTGTGCTACTCCGGAAACAGCAAAATGCGCAAAGTTTTACACTGAAAAAGACAACGGCCTTGTCCAGGATTGGACAGGCGAAACAGTATTCTGCAATCCTCCCTACTCCGACCAGCAGCAGACCGAATGGGTTAGAAAATGCTATGAGCACGGTCTTCGGGGGGGGTAGCAGTCATGCTGATTCCGGCTCGAACCGATACGAAACGCTTTCACGAGTATATTTATGGGAAAGCGGAAGTTCGGTTCATCAAGGGCCGGCTCAAATTTGGCGGATGCGAAAACTCCGCACCCTTTCCGTCCATGATCGTTGTGTTCGGAAAAGAACCTATTGAAAGGAGGACGCGGCCCATGGGCGGCATAAATCTTTACGATTATCAACTCGACGCTATTGACCGGATGAAAAATGGATGTATCCTGTGCGGCGGCGTCGGAAGCGGCAAATCACGCACTTCTCTCGCATATTACTACCAGCAGCAAGGTGGTGACCTGTTCTCTAAGGGTCATGCTCCAATGAAGCATCCGAAAGACCTTTACATCATCACCACAGCTCGGAAACGTGACACGCTGGAGTGGGAGGGAGAATTGGCTCCATTTCTTCTCTCTACGCATCCGGAAGCAAACTACTACAAGAATAAAGTGGTAGTGGATTCCTGGAACAACATCGCCAAGTATACGGACGTGAAAGATTCATTCTTTATATTTGACGAACAGCGAGTCATCGGCTATGGAGCCTGGACCAAGGCATTTCTCAAGATTGCCAAGGTCAACAACTGGATTCTGCTCTCCGCAACACCTGGCGACACATGGCAGGACTACATTCCTGTCTTTATCGCAAATGGATTCTATCGGAACAAAACACAGTTTGTCGACGAACACGTCAACTGGGATCGGTTTGCCAAATTCCCCAAAATTGACAGCTACCGAAACACCGGAAGATTGATTCGCCTGAGAGACAGAATCCTTGTGACGATGGACTTTGAGAGAAAGACCGTCGCGCACCATGAGTCCATTCCGGTATCGTATGATATTTCCAGATACAAGGACATCATGCGGAAACGCTGGAATCCGTGGGAAGACCGCCCGATTGAAACTGCGGCAGAGCTGTGCATGTCTCTCCGTCGTGTCGTCAATTCGGATGAGTCCAGGGCAGTCGCCGTGTTGGAGATTCTGGAAGATCACCCCAAAGCAATCATCTTCTACAGCCACAACTATGAGCTGGATATTTTGCGGTCTCTTGGTTACCCAGAAGGTACAGAAATCGCAGAGTGGAACGGCCATAAACATCAGGAAATTCCCACCGGAGACAAATGGGTCTACCTCGTTCAGTATACGGCTGGCTGCGAGGGTTGGAACTGCATCACCACCGACACCATTATATTTTACTCTCAGCAGTATTCCTACAAGGTTGCTACCCAGGCAGCCGGACGAATCGACCGGCTTACGACCCCCTACACAGATCTCTGGTACTACCATATCAAAAGCTATTCTGGGATTGACCTGGCCATCGCAAAAGCTCTCAATGCAAAAAAGAACTTCAACGAGGGCAAGTTTGTTGGCTGGTCTACGAAACCAATGGAGGTGAAGAAGATTTCTCCGCAGAAGGATGAACGCAGAATCGCAGAACTGATTGCTCGGAGACGGAGACAGCTCCTGGTCCATAGCATCATCTACTACAAAATGAACGACAACATCATCCCTGATGCCACATGGTCCAAATGGGGACAGGAGCTGGAAGAGCTTCAGGCCAAGTACCCTGAAATTGCGGCTAAGCAGCCCTATGCAAAAGAATTTGAAGGATTTGATCACTCCACCGGAATGTCTCTTCCTCTGAATGACCCCTGGGCTGTCAATAAGGCTCGTCAGTTGCTCCAGCAGAAAGAGAACGGAAATTTCGACAGCTTTAATGCTGCGTGATCGGAAGGAGACGGCATGAGCTATTGGACTTATGTGATAGGCGTCATCGAAGTCGACACTTGCGCCAGAAGTGACGCTGAAGCAATGTATCTCGCCCAAACTGTCGTTAATCATTTACCCCGTATTACCGGCTCGGAAAGAAACGCGGAATTTCACTTTTCCAGACCCAACGGATATTGTTCGTCCTCCAACGTCGATGAATTCGACAAACCGAGCAACCTGTATGATGACAGGCATTTCCGGATGTTCACTACGCAGGAAAAAATTCTGATCACTGTTCATGGCAGCCTTCGGGATCGAACCTTCAAAGAAACACTGCGAGAAACCACAAAAATGTTGGCAAGACTCTCGTCAAGACTTTGGGTACGAGAGTGTCTTGTTCGGGTGAGGTCAGATATGGGCGAGACATTTATATTTGACAATCCGGAATGGGTTCGGAGGCGTGAAATTACAGATTGGACCCGATCTCTGCTCCGGTAAATTGGAGGTGAGTATCGTGAGCAAAGACGAACGTTTTCCCATAATGATGTCTATGTTTTCTCGCAATCAACAACATCTCGATGTTCCGATGGTGTGGGTTTTGAACCACGAGAAACAATGTCTCAGCAATCACATGCAAACACCCCAAAGGCTTAAAGAGCGCGGCGGTCTGTCGCCGAAAGAGCTGTATGCGGTTCTCCATGATATGCGCTGGGATGATGTAAAGTTTTCGGAAAACCAGTGTTTGGAAATCATCAAAAATATGGTTCTGACATGTACACATCCGGAAGCAAACGCATTCTACAAATACTTGGAAAAACTGAACAGCATCGCTCAAAGTAGTGGCGACAATAATTTCGCGGCGATTCAAAGAGTTCGTTCTGACATTCTCAATAGTTACACCTTTGGATATTTGTCGGATGTTGAGAAGCGAAATCTTTACAACACCGCCACAATTATCATGAACAAGATGCGTGAAAAACTCGACAAATAGAAAGGAGTACCCGATGGCACAAAAGCGAATCAAGATGATTCAGCGCGATATGTGGGGCAACAAAATCAGGCTCCTCTATAACGATGGGAGTCAAGGCGAACTCGATATTTCCAAATCCACAAATCCGGCGGCAAACTCTGTTTCGCTGGTCGGACTGACGCTGAAACAGGCAAAAATGGTATTCGGCATCAGAGACTGAGAGGCAGCGACGGACACATTTTTAGTCATACTGACAATGATCATGCGTATCGCCTGTCTTGCGATACTGGTCTGTGATGCTTGGGCGATGAAAAAAGAGCATGATAGCCATAACACTCATTTAGGAGGAAAATTTATGATTAAGTATTGTCTTAATCGCTGGAACGAAAACCATCAAAAACTTCGCCAGCAACTGGAAACCGATACTTCCCTAAACGGGTGCGATTACAAGTATCTTGTCGAGCTGGTAACGAAGTTTATTCTCGGTAAAGAGTGGGACGCCGAGAATATTACAGTTGTCGACAATGGCGACTATCAGGGAACGCAACTCTTCCTTATTCCCGAAGACACCTATCAACCGTCCGAATCTGAGTATCTTATGACCTATGTCGGATACGGCTCCTGCTCTGGCTGCGATACACTTCAAGCCATTCAGGGCTGGAGCCTCGACGACAGGCCTCTTGATCCCGATCAGGTGGAAGACTTCATGAAACTCTGCAAAGACCTGGTCACTAACATGATCCGCCCTTATAATATCGGTTGGAGGGCTTCTTCCGATTTTGAACCGGTAGAATTCGACAAATAAAGGAGAAAAACCTATGGAACTGAAACAATTCTGCACTGATCACAACATTCCCATGGAGGAGCTTGGCCCTATTGGGGAGGTAAGCGACGGCTTTCATACCTTCGATTCCCTCTACCACCAGCGGCTGATCCTCTTCGCGGCCCTGGTCCGCGCTTTCCCGAACCGGGCGTGGAAGTCCCGCAAACACAGTGATGGCAAGCCTCCCTTTGGCGGCGGTTGGTTCATCGTCGGGATCAACACTCCCGAAGGGCAGTATACTTATCACTATGAAGATAAGGACTGGGATCTCTTCCAGTGCCCGGAAGTGGCGACTGCTCCGGAATGGGACGGCCATACGGACAAGGATGTCACGCGGCTGCTCTCCATCTTCAAGCCTGAGTCTGGCTCACAGTCCGATTGGGCTGAGCGGGAGGTCGCTCTGGCTATTGCTGCGGAAAAGAAAATGGCAGAGGGTACGAACGATTGGGCCTACGGAGCCGGTTGCTACGAAAGCGCTCTGCGGGCCCGCCAGTCTCTTGCCCTCGACAACCATACCGGCTATAGCATCCAGATCACCAAGGGCATCCTGAACAGGCTGATCGACGGAAAGTGCCTGACTCCGATTGAGGACACTCCGGATATTTGGACAGACATCACGGAGGACTTTCCCGAGGGCACCAAGAGCAAGCACTATCAGTGCAAGCGTATGGGCTCTCTCTTCAAAGAGATTGCCGAGGACGGCACCGTAACATTCAGCGACTCTAACCGCGTCTACTGCACGAACCTGGAGAACCCCGATGTTACGTTTACGAACGGGCTTTCCAGGCAGCTCGTCGATAAGGTGTTTCCCATTCAGATGCCTTACTTCCCGGCCAGCAAGAAGTTCAAAGTGGTGGTCGACGAGTTTCTTGTCGATCCGAAGAATGGGGATTTCGACACGGTTGGGTACATCTGTATCCTCACCCCCGATGGTCAGAAGGTTGAGCTGAACCGCTACTTCAAGGAAGTGAACGGGAAAATGGTCCGAATCGAAAAAGCCGAGTTCGACGAGCGGAAGACGAAGAAGGTGACGAAGAATGGCTGATATTCGGCTTATCACAAAGAACACCGACCTGTCGCATCCTCCGAAACCGTATGACTGGGACGTCTTAATCAATGGGCGTCCCTATTTCGTTGTTCGGATGGAAGGCTATGTCCATAGCATCGGCGGGCGTTGGGGTGACAACGACCTTTGGGCCTACCCTCGCGAGGAGGCTCCGTCCTTTGAGAATCTCATCGAGTTCAGCGCCGATCAGCCGGTTGCTTGGGGAATTCGGTATGAACCCCAGAACTACACAAAGACAAAGTGGGATGAGACGGAAGTTCGCAGCGGAGGCGGAATCGCCATTACCAGAAACGGGGAGGTGTTCTGTCACATCACCGGCGGCCTGAACTACGGGATCGACGAAGCCCGGACAATGATTGCCAGGTTCTCGGAACACCCGCTGGAGCTCAATGCGATCGACTTCGACCAGAAAGCTGTTGGCCGCAGGGTCTGGTGGAGAAGCGAGCCCGCTATCATCGAGTCCTTCATCAAGGGGCAGGCCGACGTTATTCTGAAGCCCGATGGAATCCCTCGCTTTACCACTCCTCCTGAGTTTGCAAAGGAGGAGCCCGACTACTATGAGGATGAAACCGTAAAAACCAGCATCCTGGACAATCATATTTGGTGGTTCAGGGATTGAGCAAGCGGCGCTCACGCGAAAATCACATATCCTTCTATGGAGAAGACCCAAATTAAAACTTTATTAGGAGGATGTAGCAATGGAGTTATTCAAGAAGAAAAACACGGAACTGATCAATCAGATGGTGAGCGAGTGTCAGAGCCGGATTGACTCCGCGAAAGCGGAGATCAACCAGGGCAAGTATGACACCGCCAAGTCCAGCCTGTACGCGGTTACGACTCTGCTTGAGTCCCTTCAGACCCTCGATAAGGGTTCTAAGTGGGCCAGCGACAACTAAGGCTGAAAGGCGCTGAGGAAACTTGGCGCCTTCGGCTTTTCATTTTACCAAATAATCAAGGAGAGGATTAACCGATGATATTTACAAGCTATTTTGCCAAGCTTTCTAAGCTTCCATCCGGCATTATTCCAATCTCCATCTGCGGAAAAGCGCCCGACTGGTATAAGGGGTTACAGTATAAAAAGCTGGCCCCTAAGTACCAGTTTTTCATCGAGTGGAAACGGACACATGATGACGCCTACTACATGGAGCACTTCGAGCGGGAGGTGCTGAAAGGACTGAACGCCGATACAGTCTTCAAGGAGCTTTCGGCTCTGTCTGGCGGACAAACCTTTGCTCTAATCTGCTACGAACGTCCTGGCGACTTCTGCCATCGCCATCTTGTGGCGGACTGGTTCTGTAAGAACGGCTATCGCTGTGAAGAAATTGATATTTGAAAGGAGACTGTCGATGGAACAACGTACCTGCAACATCATTATGTGTTGCAAAGGCCATTGCAAGTTGGACAATGCAGGCGAGAGTACATTGGAAGCTATTGCCGCCTACATGAGCAAGGAGTGCCTTTGCCCAAAAGAGGAGTACAAAGGAGCTCTGATGGAATCTATTTTGCGAGAGGCGCTCTTTGACTACATCGCAAATGCGGATAAACCCGATTTTGAGCTGCGTCAACTGCTTCAGCAGTACATTTCGCGTGAACCCACTTTATCGGAACGCATCTGCACCATGTTTCAACTTACCAGGGTGCGAAACGATGACGGAAGCTACGCGAACGGTTTTTCGGAGAAACTCCTTGCTCAAAGCGAAATGGATATCGGAAGGGAGGATGCTAATGAGGGATAAAATTATTGCCGTTGATTTTGACGGCACATTGATCGAGGAAGGTAAATGGCCCGGAATTGGGGCTACGAACGAGGCGGTCCTCAACTACTGTAAGACCGAGCAGGCTAAAGGGGCCCGGATTATCCTGTGGACAAATAGGGTTGATGAGCCTCTTCAGACAGCGATCAAGTGGTGCGAGGAGCACGGCCTTCATCTCGATGCGATCAATGACAACCTCCCCGAGTCTGTCGAGTTCTTCGGAACCAATACCCGCAAGATCTATGCGGATGAATTCATCGACGACCGCATGGCCAAGGGTTTCAATCTGCCGTATGTTCCTCCGAAAAAAATAAAAATTAAGGATCTGTCTCCTGAGGAGCTTCTTAAGCTGTATCAAGAACAGTATATGGATGGGCGCGACCCGATTTTCAGCTATTGGACTCACGAAACTTTGCCCAATGCTATCAAGGTGGAGCACTATAGTGGCTTTGTGAGAACATTCTATGTCCTGGAAGAAGTTGAACGGACTCGGAGGACCGACTAATGTGTGAGTTCTGTAGTCGTAAGCTCCTCAAAGACCACGAGTGTGGAAAAGACTACCCTATTCATCCATGCGCCAATGGTGATCTTGGTGTTCGCGCTCAGTACCTCGATGGTGGAATTGTCCTCTATAAAGACCGACATATTGCCAGCGGATATTTTGACGTCAACTATTGTCCTATCTGTGGGCGGAGAATCAGTTTGGAAGGAGCTACCGAGGAATCGGATTTGGTTCCTCTTAATTAGGTTCTTTGTGATATGCATAATCCGGATGGCGGGTATGCGGCGATGGCAGCGAGAGACTATTATTACAAGTACTACGCAACTGAGAAAGAGCGAAAAGCTATGGATCGCCGAGACAATCTTTTAGCAACATTCGGGATTATATTTACAATCGCATTCTGGGCCGCCGTTATCTTTGCGGCGATTTCAGCATTTAACTGAAAGGAGATTCTTCAAATGAAGAAAAAGTTGCTTGCGATCATTCTCGCTTTGGGAATGGTCTTTTCCATGTCTGGATGCCAGCAAGGAATGACTAAAAACTTCGGCGGGGCCATGACGCTTGAACTGGAGCCGAATCAGAAGCTGGAAATGATTACTTGGAAAGACGATTCGCTGTGGTATCTCACCAGACCCATGACGGAAACCGATACGCCGGAAACCCATATTTTCCAGCAATCTTCCGAGTTTGGCGTTTTTGAGGGAACCATAACGATTGTAGAATCCAAAACGGAATCGGGAGGCCACAAATGAGGAACTCGGACACACTTCTGGTCGGGTTTGACCATTCTCACGGAGACATCGCGGTTCTCATCATCGGGCGCAAGGGCGTTGGCGAGAACGTCCAAATCGTCAACCAGTTCCAAGACAAGGAGGCCGAGGAGCTGTATAAGAAACTGGTGGAGAAGGAGGCTTCGGGTGATGGCCGGTCTTAATCTCACGGTCGAGCATCCAACGCGGCTTTGCGTTGTCCATGATGAAGTCGGATATTTCCACATGTGGGAGCACTACTCAAAGCCTATCCCCGCAAGTCCCCTTGTTGGTGGCGAACCTGCTGGCACATTCAGCAAAGTGTTCGGAATCGTAGAGTTTAAGGATGGCGTCAAGCGGGTCGATCCGACGGAGATCATCTTCCGGGATGAGACCACCGATATTCTCTACCAAATTGAAAAGGACGAGAATGTACGAAAACGAATCATCCAAGGACCGTCAGCGAAAGGAGAAAGCAATGACCGACACTGAAATTCTCGACTTCTGCGAAGAGCACAACATCGAAATCAGTTTCAGAGTCGAGAAAGATACCGGTAATCGCCACCTGCGAATACGAAGAGGAGCATGGCAGTATGACACTGTCATTGCAAAAGAGCAGATCGAGTGTGCTAAAGCATGGGGTTCTATTGTTAAACAGACCTTATGCTACATGGTCGATAAGTTAGACCGAGAAGAAAATGCTAGAAACAGGAGAGATGATTCATGCAAGTTTTCCTGAACAGAGTTGATGGTATTGATGATGCCATTATCTCTATGTTCCTATCCAAAAGAACTCTTACACGAGATTTGGAAATGGAAATTCGTAACGAAACCATTGCTCATTCCGCTACGATGATTTATGACGGTAACGGTCCATTTGGCGGACTTTATGACCCATCGCAGAAACTCGATGACTGGTTAACTAAGCTTTTTAAGTGGGGTGTCAAACATTACACTATGCTTCGTTTCATCGACCTGTCCTTCACTGTCTATGGTCTACACAGAGGCGGACAAGATGACCTTGATGCTCACGCTATGCGGATGAATAACCGTATCATCAGGTCATCAACAAGGTTAGGCGTGTTCGAGACAGGGGAAGTTTCGTCTTTCTATAAAGACAAAATCATTCCTACGGATGTAGCGCTTGCATATCTTGGAATTCAGACTCCGGATGAAATCGAGTATAACGGAACCGTCTATGTCCGTGTGGCCAATGGGTACATCGTAAAGGGCTTGGAAAACAACAACGACGCAAAGCGAGGACTGTATATGCTTTCAATCCCATCCAATTTTATTTTCAGAATTCAGTTGACTGAATTTGCTCATGTCTACAAAGAGCGTAATATCAATGGAGGAGCGAATCCGGAAGTGAAAGAGGCTGTTGAAAGTATGGCTAATCAGCTTGATGCCGCAACACTTGGGTATGCCAATAGGCAGCTTTTAATGGCTATCCGAAATTAAATCGAGGTATGTGTTATGGAAGACATGACATTAGACCGTAAATGCCATATTTGCGGAAAGCCTCTCCGGTGTGACTGCTATTACGCCGACTACGGCCTCGTGAAGCTTGATGGGCAGGGCCACACCCAGATCGAGTTTGACGCCTGTCCCGAATGCCTCGGACGGGTTGTTTCCCAGATCAGGGGAATGATCAAAGCTGGTACGGAGGGCTGACGTATGAAGAAAAAACTTCCTGAGAACTACGGAATGGTTCGTTGTGATGGCGAATTTGAAATGGTCGATCAGGACCTTGATATGTCTACTATGGGCATCACCAAAGGTAATCAGCCCTACGTCATGCCTGATATTTCCCGTGAACTCGCGCTGCTGGAAGAGCAGCTAAAATTTTCTACCAAAGGCAAGGAGGATAAACACATGTTAGCTATCGGAACGAAGGTCATTGTCAGAACATGCGACGATTATGGTGGCCGCCACTGCGGTCGGGTTGGTACGGTATGCAGGCACTTCGCCAAGGACAGAAAAGTTGCTGTCATGTTCGAGGGTATTAAGAACCCGGCGAGCAAGGACGGCGCTTTTTGGTTCCAGGACGCTAACCTGACGCCCTACAAAGAGCCCAGGACGACACTGACTGGTGATGATGTGAAGAACGTGATTTTCAGCGGCGGTAAGACAATCATCCTTTGGGCAGACGGCACCAAGACCATCGTTACCTGCGGCGAGGGAGATGTCTTCGATCCTTATGCCGGCTTCTGTGCCGCCGTCACAAAGAAGATGTTCGGCACGACGAGGAATGCCATGCGTGCGCTGGAGAAGACCTCCAAGATTACCTCTATCAAAAAGGAGGAGACTCTTCCGGAAACGGAGGACTAAGACGTGTTCCGCGTTATCATTGCCGGCGGACGAGATTTCAGCGATTACGAGCTTTTGTCCAAAACGATGGACGACTATTTGTCCCAAATTAAGGATGATATTTCTATTGTATGCGGACAAGCTCGTGGCGCTGATACTCTCGGCGAACAGTACGCCAAAGAGCATAATCACTTGGTTCAGTATTTTCCGGCTAACTGGAAACGCTACGGAAAAGCTGCCGGTTATATTCGCAATACAGAGATGGCGAAGAATGCCGACGCTCTCGTGGCTTTCTGGAACGGTCAAAGTCTTGGCACAAAACACATGATTGCTACCGCCGAACAACTCGGCCTGAGCGTTCTTGTTGTGGAATATAAAGTCTGAAATCCGAGCGGCGCATAGCGATCCGCACCTACTCACCCAAAACACTATGGAGGAGAAGGAGGATATAAGCCATGACAAACGAAACGACATATAGCCATATTTGTGTGATGCTTCGAGAGTACGACTTACACACCGGCAATCGCGCCGCCGATGGTGTGATCTCCAATCCGGAAAAGTGGATTGACAGCGAGTATTTTCCCTTTTATGCCAGTGCCGCTGCCCTGTTAATCGAAACTCGTGCCAAGTTGGATACTAAAACCACACCTCGCGCAGATGTCACTGCCATCACACGGATTTACAAGAACTGCAATGCGTCCCGGCCTGAGATGTGCGGTTTATTTACCTATGAGGATAGGTTTGTAATTTGTGACGGCTACCGGCTGCTTCGTCTGACAAAAGACATCTCCAGTATTCCCCACGTCAAAAATAATTTCGACGTCGCATCTGTGATGAAGGATGTCGGGCCGACTGGCGAAACACTCCAACTTCCTACCATCGGAGAACTCCGCGCATACATCATTGCAAACAATAGAAAGCGCGGCCGGAAGACGATATCAAAGTCTTACTTTCTGGACGGGTTTATCTACGTCAATCCGCAATATCTGATCGACATGATTCAGGCGCTCCCTGGCTGTATAGCCTATAAACCCAAAAATCAGAAAGCTCCGATCTATTTTAAGGCACCAAACGGCGATGATGGAATTTTACTTCCAGTAAGACCGCCACGCAACCAGTCTGATGACATCAATCAGTAACACCAAAAACTACATTTATATTTTTTAGGAGGCACATCAAAATGTGTAAGCTTCTCAGGAACATGGCGAAGGCCAAGATGAAGGAGATGGGCTACTCCAAGGTCAACAAGCGGTTGGATCGGGGCCGCTGGCGTGAGATTGTCGGTGCCTATCCGGCGAACCTCTTTACCGGCGAGAAGATGTCCATGAGCTTCCGCGGCCGGAAAAAGAACAAGCCCGGCTCCTACAATTCCCTCTTCGCGTACTGATGGAGAGCTCTTTCCAAGCGGCCAAAGGTGAAATTGTATGGGTTCGGGGTTGCGACTCCGATGGAACCCTGCGCTATGTCATCACCAGCAACAAAACGCGAGATCACTACTTCCTTTACGCTCATGAAAATGGCGAGTGGAGGAAGATAGCCAAAGCCCGGTCCCCGAGTGTTTTCGAGGGCCGGGTTATTTTGAAATAAGGAGTATTCAGCTACCATGTCTTGCAAATACAAAGACCAGTGCCCAAGTTACAGTGGCTGGTGTGAAGGCCCAAAACAGGACTTCTCCCGGTGTGTGGAGTTCCTTGTCACCGCTTATGAGCACGATAAAATGCTCTCCGACGACAAACTGGAAAAGGCAATCAAAGCCGTTTCGGCAATGGATGTCAAGTCTGGAGTATCGCAGAGCGTCTATGTCATCGAGGAATGTTCCGAGCTCATTAAGGAACTCACGAAGCAGCAGCGCGGCAAAGGCTCCGAGAAAGATATTCTCGCCGAGGCCTGCGACGTGTTGACTACTGTTTTCGTGCTGCTTTCCCAGTATGGCGTATCGAGAATTTATGTAAAGGACCAGATCCTTTATAAGTGCAACCGGGCGCTCGAACGCTACAACAAAACCGGCGAAGTCTAAAAAACATAAGGAGGAATACGTCATGACCAAAGAAGAGCAGGTAATCGAGACCATCAGAAAGGGGCCCGGAATGAGTCCTAACGAGTATCAGCGGCTGGCGCTTCGGACGGCATCCGAGGAATCCATGAAAGATCCTCTGCTGAACGGCCTGCTGGGCCTTGGTGGTGAAACCGGCGAGTGCCAGGATCTCTACAAGAAGCATCGCTTCCAGGGCCATGAGCTCGACAAGGCTAAGATGGCCAAAGAGCTGGGCGATGTGTCCTGGTATCTGGCGCTCACGGCTTATGCCATCGGCTACAACCTGGAGGATATTTTCAAGATGAACATTGAGAAGCTCCGGGCCAGGTATCCGGACGGCTTTGACGCCGACCACAGCCTCCACCGGAAGCCCGGGGATATTTAGGAGCGGCAGCCATGGAAGACCACGAGCTGTTTGTCGAGTTCGACCAATACTGCAAGACCTGTCAGTACGAAAAGCTTGCGGAAACGGACTCGCCTTGTGACGAGTGTCTGGAGCATCCGGTGAATCTCAATTCTAACAAACCATTCTGCTACGAAAGGAGGAACTGACTTATGCTGGAGAAGCCTGAAGTCATGGTGTCCTGCGAGGACCCTGATACCACTTACCTCTGCTATCGCGACATGCGCTTCATCTTCCGGGAAGGCAAGTACATCGGCTGGTATCGGCCGTAACACAACGGAGAGAGGGCCTGCGGAAACGTGGGCTCTCTTCTTTTCTGTGCTGAAAGGAGGAATTGGCATGACTATTACCAACAAAGAACAAAAGGCGGAAGCAATCATTCGCATGAAGATACTTGGTATTTCCAACGAAATCATCAGGCAATTCGAGAAAGATGGCACGGTTTATGCCAGCGAACAGCCCTTTGGAAAGTTGTATCCAATTCACCTTGATGACAAAATCCATATCAAACAGTTCGAGGAAGACTTTGGCGCATTAGTCTATGTTGTCGTTCGCACAGCAACGACTATCGGCTACCTGGACAGCTACCTCTATGTCAGCAAGCATCGGCATGAATGGGAAAAGGACAGGCTTGACCTCAAGTCACCCGAAAACGGCCTTTTCGCTTACGTCTATAACCATGACGAGCCTGATTTTTCAGAAATCGGGTCAATCGGCATCCTTAAAATGCTTCATAGTGGCCTGATACGAATTTGGTAGGAGGTTAGAGTCATGGAAAAATTCACACCTATCGAGATCAAGTGGATCTGCGGTTTGCTCGAACGCACATCCCGTGAACTTTTTGCCCAAGCAAAAGAGGCGGAAGAAACGAGCGACCTCGCGCCTCAGATGATGCGCTTGAAAGCGGAGCAGTACGCTGATATTTCTTCCAGGTTCCGAAATGCTCTGGAGAAGAAAAGTAAGCGCATCGAAATCAAATATTAAGAAGGAGCCAACCTGTAATGGAACAAAGCACCCATATCAATGATGGCGGCACCCGTATGTCCTATGGGGATGGGAAAGCCATCAGAGAACCCTCCACTGGAAAAGGCCGTTTTGACCTGGTAACCCCATTTGGCTGGATGCGGCTGGCGAAATGGTACGAGCTCGGCGCACATAAATACAGCGACAGAAACTGGGAAAAGGGAATGCCGTTCTCTCGGTATGTCGATTCCGCATTGCGGCACATCGTCAAGTATGTCATGGGCATGACGGATGAGGACCATCTCTCCGCGGCTGTGTGGAATCTCCTCTGCATCATTCACCATGAGGAACTCGGCCAGACTGAGTTGGATGACATGCCGCACTATCTTACAAAGGAGGCCGACACACATGTGGAGACCGGAACTGATCCGCAATAGACTCTACGCTCTCCTGCTCATAGCCTGCACGCTGCCGGTCATGCTCCTGGAGAGCGACGCCACGGCCACAGTTTTTGTCGCCATGATTGCTTTGCCGATGTTCTTCGCCAAGGAGAACTGGATTTATTAGAAAGGACTTGTGTAACATGAAAAACACCATCAGAAACATTCTCATTGCGCTGCTCGCCGTCATCATTGTGGTGGGCGGGACTTACACTGCTATCCAGTGGGATGCCATCGTCGGCAAATGGGAGACGGAAGCGGAACGGGAGGTCTTTAAGCAGACGACCACTTATTCCGAGTCCGCCGCGTCGTTCCTCGCCGACAGCTATAAGCAGTACAATGATGCGGAAACCGAGGCTGACAAGAACACCATTATGGAGTACGTCATCATGCGGTATCCCAACCTCGATACGGACTCCATCGACAATGACACCCTGCGCCGGTTCTACAACCAGTGCCTCAATCATTAAAAAAACGGAGGAAACGAAAAAATGAAAAAAGTTATGAAGATCGCGGCCCTGATCCTGTGCGCCGTCATGATGACCTGCCTGATGGCGGGGTGTGACGAGACTAACCGGGCAAAGGAAGAGAACTATACCGAAGAGATCAAAACGCAGATCAGGGATATGTATGGCTTTCCCGAGGTGACCAATTTCTTTGAGTATTCCCAACTCAAGGAAATTTACGAACTCCGGGACAACCCCAACCTGATCTGTTACTGGTATACCAAGAACGATATGTCCGGCAAGTGGGTTTACCAGGGCACCTGTGTCGGTTACGGTATCCCCTATGGGGCAAGCATCACAAACCCCGAGCAATATGAGTACAACGGAGCGACACTTCCTCTCGCTGAGCCGAATGGCATTTACACAAACGGGCTCTCTACTTCCGCAACCTGGATTCTGACGACGGACGCTGATGGTAAAATCATTCCTACTTATGTCGAGAGCGAAATTACCATCAGTCAAACCAAGATGGAGGCCCGGCTCTGCGAGGACTGGTCGATTCCCTCTGACTATTAAGAAGTATCAGCGGCATTCGCCACGCGAAGAAAACACCCTATATTGTGGAGAACAACACTCAACAATAAAAGGAGTTTTTGAAATGAAAAAGGTATTTATGTTGTTGGCAGTGGCAGTTATGATTATCTGTGCCTTCCTGGCCGGAGTCGTGATTGGACCGAGTCTCGGTTCAACAGAGTACGAATTCGGCGAGGTGGAGCTCGGTGAAATGCTGCCCGGCACCCAAGCGGCGGATGACCCGATTACTTACGAAACTACGATTGATGGGAAGTGATATTTTCTCAAAGGATTGAGCCCGCAAGGGCTCTTTCTTTTACTGCAAAAACTGACAAGTTCGCTGAAAAAAAGAAGTCGTGGAACGTGGTATGAGAAAGGAGTAGTACCATGAAACGCAACAGAAGGGTTTATGATCCTACGGGTTTTCAGGCGATCCAAAACATTACGGACGAGACCAGAAGATTCTATAAGCTGTTGTATACCATCTACTACATTTGCGAGCTTGCCGGTTTTGATGTAGGTGAACGCATTGTCCTCATTGACATGAAAACCGGACGCATCTGGAAATGAGGCAATCAATTTATATTTAATGGAGGAACATAGCAATGACAATCATCAAGCGAAACGGAATGGAGGTCATCTTCGAGCCTGTTAAAATTGCCAACGCGGTGACAAAGGCAAACAACAGCGTTGGCGAAAACAGCCGGATGACCGCCGAGCAGATTCAGGAAATCACTGATTCTGTCACCAGGACCTGCGAAAGCATGGGCCGCGCGCTGTCCGTCGAAGAGATCCAGGATTTGGTCGAGCGCCAGATTATGGCTCAAGGCGCCTTTGATGTGGCGAAGAACTACATCACCTACCGCTACACCCGTTCCCTCGTTCGCCGCTCCAATACGACTGACCAGAAGATTCTCAGCCTGATCGAGTGCTGCAATGAGGAGGTCAAGCAGGAGAACTCCAACAAGAACCCCGTGGTGAATTCCACACAGAGGGACTACATGGCCGGCGAGGTTTCGCGTGACATCACCGAACGACTGCTTCTTCCGGCTGATATTGTGGAGGCGCATAGGGAAGGTGTCATCCACTTCCATGACTCCGACTACTTCGCACAGCACATGCACAACTGCGATCTGGTCAATCTGGAGGATATGCTCCAGAACGGCACAGTCATCAGCGGAACTCTCATCGAGCGGCCCCATCGGTTCTCTACGGCCTGTAACATCGCCACCCAGATCATCGCACAGGTGGCATCCAATCAGTACGGCGGCCAGTCTATCTCCCTGACGCATCTGGCTCCTTTCGTGGACATCAGCCGGAAAGAGATTCGCAAAAAACTGGAGCGGGACCTGACTGACGTCGGCCTGAAGTTTGGGCCGGAGCAGATTGATATTCTGGTCGAGAAGCAGCTCCGTGACGAAATCCGAAGCGGAGTGCAGACGATTCAGTATCAGATCCTGACCCTCTTGACGACCAACGGCCAGACGCCTTTTGTGACCGTCTATATGTACCTGAATGAGGCCCGCTCCGAACAGGAGAAAAAAGACCTCGCTGTCATTATCCAGGAAACCTTGGAGCAGCGGTATCAGGGTGTGAAGAATGAGAAAGGTGTTTGGGTGACGCCGGCCTTCCCGAAGCTCATCTATGTTGTCGAGGATGACAACTACTGCGAGGGAACGCCGTACTGGTATCTCACCAAGCTGGCGGGCAAGTGCACCGCCCGGCGGATGGTTCCGGATTATATTTCCGAGAAGAAGATGCTGGAGCTGAAAGGCGATGTCTATACCTGCATGGGCTGTCGTTCCTTCCTGACGCCCGACCGCTTCACCGATGCCGGTGTCGGCAACATCGCAAACGCGAAGAACTACGTTCCCGGCCAGCACAAATACTACGGGAGGTTCAATCAGGGCGTGGTCACTCTGAATTTGCCCGATGTGGCGCTGTCCTCTGGCGGCGATAAGGACAAGTTCTGGAAGATCCTTGGCGAGCGGCTGGAGCTGTGCCATCGGGCGCTTCTGTGCCGCCATGAACGGCTGAAAGGAACTGTTTCGGACGTCTCGCCCATCCTTTGGCAATACGGCGCTCTGGCCAGGCTGGAAAAGGGAGAAGTCATTGACCGGCTTCTCTATGATGGATATTCCACCATCTCCCTCGGTTACGCCGGGCTTTACGAGTGCGTGAAATACATGACCGGGAAGAGCCATACCGATCCGGAGGCAAAGCCCTTCGCTATCTCCGTCATGCAGAGACTCAATGATGCCTGCAAAACCTGGAAGGCCGAGAGCAACATCGACTTCTCACTTTACGGTACTCCTCTGGAGTCCACCACCTATAAGTTCGCCAAGGCGCTTCAGCGGCGGTTTGGCATCATTCCCGGTGTTACGGATAAGAACTATATCACCAACAGCTACCATGTCCATGTGACGGAGGAGATCGACGCCTTCGAGAAGCTGCGGTTTGAGTCCGAGTTTCAGGCTTTGTCGCCCGGCGGGGCTATCAGCTATGTCGAGGTCCCCAACATGCAGAACAACCTGACCGCTGTGCTGCGGCTGATCCAGTTCATCTATGACAACATCATCTATGCCGAGCTGAACACCAAGAGCGACTACTGCCAGGAGTGCGGCTGGGACGGCGAGATCCAGATTGTTGAGGTGGATGGTAAGCTCATGTGGAAGTGCCCGCAGTGCGGTAACATGGATCAGTCGAAGATGAACGTGGCCCGGCGGACCTGCGGCTACATTGGAAGCCAGTTCTGGAACCAGGGACGGACTCAGGAGATCCGGGATCGGGTGCTGCATCTGTAAAGGAGAAAAAAACGATGTCTAACCAGTTTACTGAAATTGAGCGGAAGTTTCTGCTCGACTCTTTCCCGACTGATCTCCCTCTCAAAGAGGAATTTCAGGTATACCAGGCCTATCTTTCCATCAACCCGGAAGTCAGAATCCGGCGCAATGAGAAAGACGGTAAGGACACGGCTTACTACCTGGCCATCAAGTCCAGCGGCGAGATGATTCGCAAGGAAGTTGAAATCCCTATTTCCAAAGATCACTTCTATGCCCTGGCGGATATGGTGTCTCAGCCTTTTATCACCAAGGACTTCCGTATTTATCTGCTCCCGAATGATCTGTTGCTGGAATGTTCTCATGTCGATAAGGGTCTGGATACGGAGTTCATGTATGCAGAGGTGGAGTTCCCGAGCGTGCAGGCCGCAAAAGCATTTGATCTTTTGCCTAATTTCACGGCAGATGTTACCAGTGACTCTTCCTATAAGATGAAAAACTTCTGGAAGAGGACTCGTGGATAAGGAGGAGAAAAAAAGATGGACTGGAAAGATGGCATAGTCTGGTTGCTCAGGCTTGCAACTGCTGGAATACTTTTGATTGGTATTCTTTTGGGTTTTGCCATCAGTAAGGTATTTTAAGGAGGGCGCAATGAACTATTCGCTCATAAGGGCCTGCGACATTGCGAATGGCCCGGGTGTTCGGGTTTCCCTGTTCGTATCGGGCTGTACGCATCATTGTTCTGGTTGCTTCCAACCGGAGACATGGGACTTTGATTATGGGCAGCCTTTCATCTGGAAAACCCAGCATCAAATACTCTCGCTGCTCGAACCGAGCCATATTGACGGCCTCACGATCCTCGGTGGCGAACCCCTTGAACCATGTAACCAGCGCGACCTGCTTCCTTTCGTGGAAACCGTGAAAAGGGAGTTTCCGAACAAAACTATCTGGGTTTATACCGGGTTTATATTTGAGGAACTGCTGAGCAGAACTGGAGAGTATGGAGCCGTCACGGAGTCGATACTTTCGCAGTTGGACGTTTTAGTCGACGGTCCTTTCATCGAAGCAAAGAAAGACCTTCGGCTGAAATTCTGCGGTTCTTCAAATCAGCGCCTCATTGACCTGAAAAAAACAAGAGAAGCTGGCAAGATCGTTTTATGGGAGGACTGCAACGATGCTTGATAAGTTTGGTAAGCTGGTGAGGGATATTCGTATCACCAGGAGCCTTCTCCTCTACGACATGGCCAAAACGCTGGGTATTTCTCCCGCCGAACTCTCTGCAATCGAGTGCGGAAAGAAGCCTGTCCCGGATTGGTTCATTCCCGCGCTTGAACAGCATTACGGCATCGGCAATACCTGCGCTCATACCCTTTCTATATTTGCCAAGAATCGAGGTGTTTAACGCTTGGCTGCGAAAGATAAAAAGAATTCGGAGGGCTATTCTGATCCGACTGCTTATGCGGCCATGAAGAACATCCATCGCGAAGAGGATCGTTATCGTAAACTCCGCAGAATCATCTTGAACATCTGTGACATGGCGGGCTTCGAGATTCGGGGCCCGCTTGTCCTTATCGACAAAAAGACCGGAAAGGTTTGGAGGTAATAAAGTTGTGAATCAGAGCACTACATCATCAACACCTCGGTGGTCTGACTTAACTCCCGAAAAAATGTGCGACGAGTTGAAAACACTTACCCGAAGGGCTAAACAAATGAAAGCAAAACAGCCTTCTGGTATTGTAATCCTGGCTGGAGAGATCGCACACGCAACCATTCGTCGTGCATTTCCTGAAGACACTGAAACTGTAAAGGTTAAGCCATGCCACTATCTCAAATCGGATCAATGTCTCATATTTGAAGATCGGCCCTTTCCAATCGGGAGAGGATTCAAATAAGAAGGAGATGAAAAAAATGGGCATTATCAACAGGCTGATTATATTTCTGATCCGCCTGAAGCTTCATCTGAAAAAAGGAGAACGGTTTCAGTTCGATAACCAGAAAACCGATTCCGTCTACTGGTTCACGGAGAGTTCTCTTATGAAGGAGGAGCGCGGGTTCCGTTATGAAGCCAGTGTCAGCCTGAATTGGCTTCTGAATAAAGACTGCAAAATCAGGCCTCCATTTAAGAAGCTTAACACAAGCGGAATTAGGTGGCAGACATGAGAGATGTAATCGACGAATTTGACGGAAAATACTCCTTCCTCAGCAACTTCTACCCTGCTCCAGTTGATTACCAAGGTTATCACTTTGAAAACAGTGAGGCCGCCTACCAAGCATCTAAGTGCCCGGATCGAATGCTCGACTTCTGTGGTTTACCTCCAAATCGTGCAAAACGCCTTGGACGAAAAGTCCCTATGCGTCCCGATTGGGAGCTCGTGAAATACGACGTCATGTATGAAGTATGTATGGCGAAGTTTACACAGAATCCCGATTTACTGTCAAAGCTTCTTGCAACCGGGGATGCAGAGCTGATCGAAGGCAACACCTGGGGAGATCGGGTGTGGGGAGTCGACATACATCGCGGTATCGGAGAAAACCATCTTGGAAAAATCCTGATGCGAATTCGGAGCGAACTGGGAGATACCATAGACAAGTTCTGCGAAGCTCCGAGATACTCTCCGCGCTGAGGAGGGCATCGTATGAGTTTATCAAAACTCTCTGCCAGGTGCCAGGCATGTCCGTTCGCCGACGCCTGCGACAAAAAGGAGATGGAGGCCCTTGGTTTTCTCCCACTGCCGGAACAGGCTTCCCAACCCACTGAAGCTGGATACCGGAATGTCGAAAATATCTGGGACAATCCAAACGTCCTAATTGGGACTGACCAGAGTTCAGGAGGGTTGGTACAAGCAAGCGGTGAAATCAACATCGACGTTGAAGAACTGGACAAAGTATATGATGTACTTGCAACCCTCGGAGAAAGTTTTAAGAAGGGTTTGTTGGCTGGTCTTGAAGAAACGGCAAAGAAAATCAGACCCTGAAGTAACCAAGCGACGCGAATTTGGCCCGGTCCTGTCTAACCTTAGAGGGGATTCGGGCCATTTTTGCGTCCGAAATCTGCGCCTACTTCTGGTAGTAGCAGGTCAGATGGCTGGCTATATTTTGGCCGCTTTTGTTCAGCGAAATGGACCCCTGACCACTTTTTCCGGACAAGTGGTAGTTCTGCTAAGAGTGCACGGACGTTTTTGGCCACTTTTTCCGGCCATTTGGCCACTTTTTGGCCACTTTTGAAAAGCCTTGAATCCCTTGTGTACCAACGGTTTCCGGCGTTTTTGGCCACTTTCCCACTTTTTTCTTTCATTAGTTGCGATAAAAAAATTAAAGAAATATATTAAGTGACCAAAAAAAGTGGACAAACGGCCAGAACTATATTTTCAAACTAATCAGGGTTCGGTAAAGCAAACTTTCACTCTTATTTTTGGCACGCGAAAAAAACATGCCCTTTTATGAAGAGAGAGGATAAAAGCGCCATTTTTGAAAATGACACACTTCCTCTTTTACTTTTGGAAAGGAGGGTCCGCTTATGGCGAGAAGTGCGCGGTTGGAGAGTGGATTTCAGGATCGGTTGATTCAGAAACTCAAAACTCTTTTTCCGGGCTGCATGGTATTCAAGATGGAGCACCCGCAGGGTATCCCCGATCTCTTGGTCCTGTACGGAAAAAAGTGGGCCTCCCTGGAGTGCAAGCGATCCGCGAAAGCTAAAAGACGGCCGAACCAAGAATACTATGTGGGGCTGATGAACGACATGTCATTTTCCCGTTTCATCTCCCCAGAGAACAAGGAGGAAGTATTGCGTGAACTTCAACAGGCACTCAAACCTTGAAGGCCAACACGCCTTTCTCGGTGCGAGTAAGTACCACTGGATCAACTACGATGAGGAAAAGGTCGCCATGGCCTTCCGCAAGCAGATCGCGACCCAGCGGGGGACGATGCTCCACGCTTTCGCCGCCCAGTGTATCTTGCTCAGGCAGAAGCTGCCAAAATCGCAAAAGACCTTAAACATGTATGTCAATGATGCGATTGGCTACAAGATGACGCCGGAGCAGATGCTCTATTACTCGGACAACTGCTTCGGAACTGCGGACGCTATTTCATTCAAGCAGAATGTACTCCGCATTCATGACCTTAAGACCGGCGAGATTCCCGCTCACATGGAGCAGCTTTTGATCTACGCGGCCCTGTTCTGTCTGGAATACCGGGTCAAACCCGGCGATATTCAGATCGAACTTCGCATTTACCAGCACAACGAAATTCTTCTGCACGAGCCCACAGCGGATGAGATCTTGCCCATCATGGACAAGATCATTTCTTTTGACAAGGTACTCAAACAAATCAAGGAAGAGGAGGGATAAACCGTGGACCCCACTATGGACAACGAATTGATGCACTATGGCACGCCCCGGCATTCCGGGCGCTACCCCTGGGGTTCTGGCGATAACCCCTACCAACACAGCGGCGACTTTCTGTCCCGTGTCGAGGAGCTTCGGAAGCAGGGCTTCAAGTTCACCGACAAGGATGGGAAAACGCTGACCGGCGACAACGCCATCGCCAAGTCGATGGGTCTGACCACCACGCAGTTCCGCACACAGCTGGGCCTCGCCAAGGATGAGCGGCGCTCGGAGAATGTGGCCAAGGCCAAGAAGATGCGGGACGAGGGCAAGACCCTGAAGGAGATCGCCGACGCGATGGGATTCCCCAATGATTCGTCTGTTCGGTCTTTGCTCAACGAGAGCTCCGAGATCAGGATGAATCAGGCCCGCAAGACGGCGGAGTTCCTGAAACAGCAGATCGCTGAGAAGGGAATGATCGACGTGGGCACCGGCGTGGAGCGGGAGCTGAACATTTCCAGAGAGAAGTTGAATCAGGCGCTCTACATACTGGAGATGGAGGGCTACCCCGTTTATGGCGGAGGTGTTCCCCAGGTCACCAACAAGGGTCAGCAGACCAACCTAAAGGTTCTCTGCCCGCCCGGGACGGAGCATAAGGACATCTACAACTTCGGAGAGATCCACTCTGTCAAGGACTACATCAGCCCTGACGGCGGCGAGACCTTTAAGCCGGCCTTCGTCTATCCGGAGAGCATGGACTCCTCCCGTCTGAAGATTCGGTACGCCGAGGACGGCGGCCTCCAGCGGGACGGAACTGTTGAGCTTCGCCGCGGCGTGGCCGACCTTTCTCTCGGTGAGTCCAGCTACGCCCAGGTCCGCATTCTGGTGGATGGAAAGAAGTACATCAAGGGAATGGCGTTCTATGGCGATGACAAGGACTTCCCCGACGGCGTTGATGTCATCTTCAACACCAACAAGAAAAAGGGAACTCCTATGGAAAAAGTCCTCAAGGACATCAAGGATGACCCGGACAATCCCTTTGGCTCCCTCATCAAGGAACACGGCGGCCAGAGCTACTACATCGACCCGAAAACCGGGAAGGAGAAGCTCTCCCTTATCAACAAGCGGGCTGAGGAAGGGGACTGGGGGGAGTGGAGCGATCATCTCCCCTCCCAATTCCTTTCCAAGCAGTCCATGACGCTGATCAAGAAGCAGCTTGGTTTGGCGTCTGCGGACAAGGTCGCGGAGTTCGATGAGATCTGCGCCCTCACCAATCCCACCGTGAAGAAGGCGCTGCTGGCTTCCTTCGCCGACGACTGCGATTCGGCGGCTGTCCACCTTCAGGCGGCGGCTTTGCCCAGGCAGAAGTATCAGGTCATCCTTCCCATCACTTCCATGAAGGACACTGAGGTCTATGCCCCCAACTACAAGGACGGTGAAACCGTGGCGCTCATTCGGTATCCCCATGGCGGAACCTTTGAGATCCCGGTTCTCAAGGTCAACAACAAGCAGGCTGAGGCTAAGCGTGTTCTCGGCAACGCACTGGACGCCATCGGCATCAACTCCAAGGTCGCGGAGCGTCTGTCCGGAGCTGACTTCGACGGCGACACCGTCATGGTCATCCCTACCGGGGGCAAGATCAAAATTACATCCACCCATCCGCTGAAAGGGCTTGAGGGCTTCGATCCGAAACTGGAGTATGGCGGCAAACCGGAGGGCACCTTCAAGCAGATGCGGAACACCCAGACCGAGATGGGGAAGATCTCCAACCTCATCACCGACATGACCCTGAAAGGGGCCACGGAACCGGAGCTGGCAAGGGCCGTCCGGCACAGCATGGTTGTCATCGACGCCGAAAAGCACAAGCTGGACTACAAGCAGAGCGAGAAGGACAATGGTATCGCCGCCCTGAAGAAGAAGTATCAGGGCTATGTGACCGAAGACGGCGAGGAAAAAGGCGGCGCTTCCACCTTGATCTCAAGGGCGAAGTCGGAAGTCTCTGTTCCCAAGCGGAAGGGCAGCCCCAAGACTGACCCGGTCACCGGGGAGCTGGTCTGGAAGACCGATGAAGACCGCTTCTACATCGACCCCAAAACCGGGAAGACCGTGGAGAGGCGGCAGAAGAGTACCCAGATGGCCGAGACAAAGGACCCCTATAAGCTGTCGTCCGGCACGCCCCAGGAAGAGGCTTACGCTTCCTACGCAAGCCAGATGAAGTCCCTGGCCAACCAGGCCCGTAAGGAGATCCTCTCCACCGGTAAGATCACTTACTCCGCCTCCGCCAAGGAGACCTACCAGACCGAGGTGGCCTCCCTTACCTCCAAGCTCAACATCGCCCTCAAGAACGCCCCCAGGGAGAGGCAGGCCCAGGTCATGGCCAACAGCGTTGTGGCCGCCAAGAAGCAGGACAACCCCTCCATGACCACCGAGGAGATCAAGAAGGCGGGTCAGCAGGCGTTGAGCGCGGCCCGGGCTACTGTGGGTGCCAAGCGGACGCCCATCGTCATCACCGACCGCGAATGGCAGGCCATCCAAGCCGGCGCGATCAGCGAGAACAAGCTAACACAGATCATCAACCACGCCGACATCGACGTGCTCCGGTCCTACGCCACGCCCAGAGCGACCACGACCCTCAGCACTGCGAAGATCAACAAGATCTCGTCCATGAACGCTTCCGGCTACACAACTGCTGAGATCGCTGAAAGTCTCGGCGTCTCAACTGCGACTGTGCGAAAGTATCTCTCTTGAAAGGAGTGAACTTAGTAAATGAAGACTGAATGCGCTTTGACTACTTTCGACAATCCGTACAATCCCTTTGAACAGTTCACTGCTTGGTTTCTGTTCGATGAGACAAAGGGTTATCACACCTGCGCTTACTTGGGCAGAATCGCACGAACTTCTGGTCAGCTTTCCGATGAGGAAAACAATAAGGAAGTCGAAAGAGCGATTGATGAGATCATCAAGTACGATTTCCAGAACATCTACAAGAAGGTCACCAGGCAGGTTGCCACGGCATGACCCGGGGCTCGCAAGGGTTCGATACCTTGGAAAAGCTTTGGTGAATTGCTGCTTCGTGACCTAATGGTATGGCGCTACAATTATGAGACTGACGGCCGCTTTGGAACTGGAAAGTTTGGTTGGCCTCTGCCAATAGGTGAGGCTGTGCCCCTGCCTGTTCATAAGATGCAGTTCATTGTTTCGGCTTTTGAACGCATCGTGCCTGCTGTCGGTCTCCGCTGTACCAATCTTTAGAAAAAACCTAAACAGAATATGCAACTCTGAAACCTTTACTTCTTCATCTTCAAAAGTTTGGTTGACTTCACAACCTACCACACTCATTCAGGCTCTAAATAACATAGGGGGAGGTGCAAAATATGCATACCCCCCTGGCATCGCGGCGGTCTTCAAAAATTCTCCGGGGGATATTTTTGGAAAATGGTTTCCGGTTCCGGGGCAGTATTTGAACAAGCCTGCAAGGTTGGCATTGGTCGCTGAGTTCTTTACCGGCTGCTTTCAGCATACAAGCCGTCCTTTCAGCTCAGTGGCAGTTGTCGCTTATGCGGGCTTCTTCAAATACTGCCCTATAACTATGCCAAAACATATTTCAAACTCTCTTGGAGCTGGCAAGAACCAACGCAGATTTCAGCGAGAGGAGGCGATAAGGGATGAAGAAGGCCAGGGCCTCCGGCCCGACCACAGAAAGGAAAACCCGGCCCGCTCTGACTCCCGAGGCCAGAGAGAAGCAACTCGTTGCTCTGGCTGTCGACCTCGTTGAGAAGCGCCTTCGGGAAGGAACGGCTTCCTCCCAGGAGGTGACCCATATTCTCAAGCTCGGGAGCGCCAGGGCTGATTTGGAGAAAGAGATGCTGAGGCATCAGGTGGAGCTTGTGAAGGCAAAGACGGAGTCGCTTCAGGCTGCCAAGCGTGTTGAAGAACTTTATGCAAATGCGCTTAAGGCAATGCGAAGCTACAGTGGGCAGGGGGACGACGATGGGGACTATTAGATGTTACTCGGAACTCGTCCTTCTTCCTACATTTGAGGAGCGGTATCAGTATCTTCGGCTCGGCGGCGGAGTCGGCAAAGAAACCTTCGGGTTCGACAGGTACATGAACCAGTTCTTTTATCGTTCCCCCGAATGGAGGCGTGTCCGGAATCTGGTCATTGCTCGTGATTGCGGGTGTGACCTTGGAGTAACCGGGCATGAAATCTTCGAGCGAGTCTTGATCCACCACATGAATCCCATTCGCCCGGAGGATATTCGTGACAGGAGCGATCTCCTGTTGAATCCGGAGTATCTGATCTCAACCATTCACGAGACCCATCAGGCGATCCACTATGGGGACGAAGGGCTTCTGCTCCGCGCCCCGATCCCTCGGGCAAGGAATGATACCTGCCCGTGGAAAAAGTAATCGTAAAAGGAGGATACCACTATGAAAAACCAGCATGACGATTCGCGTGCCGAGCGGGTCGTGGACTCCACTTCGGCGGCGAACAAACCCGGCGCTCCCCCTGCGGAGGAAGCAAAGAAGATCGAAACCATCGGCGTTGTCACTGACTGCGAAAAGCTCAATGTCCGGGCGGCGGCTGATCCTAATGCGGATGTGGTCGCCGTCATCCCGGCGCTGACCGAGGTCGTCATTGACGCCGACGCTTCCACAAGCGGTTTCTACAGGGTCTGCACCGCCGCCGGTGTCGAGGGCTTCTGCATGAGGAAGTACATCGCTGTTCGGAAGTGAGGGAGCGTCATGAACAACACGGAAAGTATCCTGACCTCCGTAAAGAAGCTTCTGGGCATTGATGAAGGGTATATCCACTTCGACCCGGATCTTATCATGCACATCAATTCCGTGTTCTCCATCCTCACTCAGATGGGCGTTGGACCTCCTGGCGGATTCTCCATCACAGGAGCAGGCGAAGAATGGTCTTCATTCATCGTGGACAAGAATTGTCTGCCGCTGGTGAAGTCCTATGTCGGCCAGAAGGTCAGACTTTTGTTCGATCTTCCTATCAGCACTGCCGCCATCGAGTCCATCAACCAACAGATCAAGGAGTATGAGTTCCGGCTGTTTGTAGCGGCTGACACGCCGACTTAAGCCGACTGAGAGGATGTGAGCCGGAATGGAAACAAACTCACTTGCTCATTACGGGATTCTCGGAATGAAGTGGGGCGTCCGAAGAACACCGGAACAACGAGGATCTTTTGAAGGACATCGGCGGCAACGTAATCAAGAATCTTGGGAAGCAGGTTCTGGATTACTACGAAAAACACAGTTGAGAGGAGGAAGATTCAAAATGACCAAAGCTGTCCTTGCCCATCATGGGATCAAGGGTATGAAATGGGGCGTCAGAAGGACCCCCGAACAGCTCGCCAGAGCTTCCGGGCGGCCTGTCAAGGAACCTGCCGGCCGTGATAAAGGCAGCGCCGGAGCAAAGAAACCGGCGGCCGCTTCCACGAGCCCCAGCAAGAAGGCCCTGGGCGATCTCTCGGATGATGAGCTTCGTCAGCGTATCAGCCGGCTGGAGCTGGAGAAACGCTACAAGGATCTGGAGAAGGCGGATGTGAAACCCAAGTCCACCAGAGGGCGGGATTTCTGCGTCAACGTGCTTGAGACGATTGGGAAGAACACCCTGACCAACATCGGGACTCAGGCGGCCAACCACATCCTCGGGGAAGCGATCAACAAGCTGGCCGGCGTCTCTTCCGACGACAAGGCTCATCGCGTTGTGAACCCGCAAAAGGGACAGGAAGACAAGAAGTAGGTGTTTGCGCATGTCTTTGTCTAACACCGCTGTCCCCAAATACTACGGGGCGTTTCGAGAGGCTGTTCTGCGGGGAGACATCTTCGTCAACAAGGAAATCTCCATGGAGATGAACCGGATCGACGCGTTGATCGCCGACCGGAGCTTCTACTACGATGACCAGGCTGTCGAGGGGTGGGTTAGATACTGTGAGGCTGAGCTTACGCTGACTGACGGTTCCAATCTTAATCTGCTGGACACTTTTAAGCTGTGGGGAGAACAGATCTTCGGGTGGTACTACTTTGTTGACCGGAGCGTCTATGAACCTTACCCAGACGGACATGGCGGGCGCTACGTCCGAAAGACCATCAAGAAACGGTTGGTGAACAAGCAGTATCTGATCGTCGCCAGAGGCGCGGCCAAGTCCATGTATGCCTCCACGCTTCAAAGCTACTTCCTGAATGTGGACACCAGCACGACTCATCAGATCACCACCGCCCCGACCATGAAACAGGCGGAGGAAGTGCTATCGCCTATCCGCACGTCTATTGTCCGTTCGAGAGGACCCCTGTTTCAGTTCCTGACGGAGGGCTCCTTGCAGAATACCACCGGGTCGAAAGCCAATCGAATGAAGCTGGCCTCCACCAAGAAAGGAATCGAAAACTTTCTCACCGGTTCCCTTCTGGAGATCCGTCCCATGAGCATCGCCAAGCTTCAGGGCCTTCAGGTCAAGATCGCCACGGTGGATGAATGGTTGTCCGGCGACATTCGTGAGGATGTGATCGGCGCTATTGAGCAGGGCGCGTCCAAGGTGGACGATTACATCATCGTTGCAATAAGTTCTGAGGGTACTGTCCGTAATGGAGCGGGCGATACCATCAAAATGGAGCTCATGAAGATCCTGAAGGGCGAGTACATCGCCCCGCACACCTCGGTCTGGTGGTATAAGCTGGATTCGGTCGATGAAGTCGCCTGTCCTGAGATGTGGATCAAGGCAAATCCAAATCTCGGAAAGACTGTCAGCTATGACACCTATCAGAAGGATGTGGAGCGTGCGGAGCAGGCCCCTGCGGCCAGAAACGATATTTTGGCAAAGCGGTTCGGCCTTCCTATGGAGGGGTATACCTATTACTTCACCTATGAAGAAACGCTCCCTCACCGCCGGAGGGACTTCTGGCAGATGCCATGCGCCCTTGGCGCGGACCTGTCCCAAGGCGACGATTTCTGCGCATTCACCTTCCTGTTCCCGCTGCGCGGCGGCGCGTTTGGGGTAAAGACCCGAAACTATATTTCCTCGCTGACTTTGAAGAAACTCCCAGCCGCCATGCGGATCAAGTACGATCAGTTTATGGAGGAGGGGAGTCTTGTCGTTCTGGAGGGAACGGTCCTGGACCTGATGCAGGTCTATGAGGATCTGGATGATCATATCGTCCGCTGCGGCTATGACGTCCGGTGCCTCGGCTACGATCCATATAACGCGAAAGAGTTCGTGGAGCGGTGGCAGTCGGAAAACGGACCCTTCGGAATCGAGAAAGTCATACAGGGCGCAAAGACGGAATCCGTTCCTTTGGGCGAGCTGAAGAAGCTCTCCGAGGAGCGGATGCTTTTGTTTGACGAGGAATTGATGACCTTCGCTATGGGGAACTGTATCAGCATGGAAGACACCAATGGAAACCGGAAACTGCTGAAGATGCGGCGTGAACAGAAGATTGACGCCGTCGCGGCCATGATGGACGCCTACATCGCCTATAAGCATAACCGGGAAGCTTTTGAGTAAAGGAGGAAAGGCTATGGATCAAGAATTGACTCACCATGGGATCAAAGGAATGCATTGGGGCGTCCGGCGGTTCCAGCAAGCCGATGGGACGCTCACCTCCGCCGGAAAGAAACGATACTCCGCCGACCGGAAGACCAAGCTGACGGAAAGCGTTGAGGCCAAGAAGGCCCACGTTGAAAACATGCGGAAGCAGGCCGGCGAGCGCATTCAGTTTTACGGCGGAAAGAACACCGCCCTGATCGCCATTCCGAAGGAGGCCGCTTATAAGAAGAAGGTCTCCACAGCAAAGACCCTTACCGTAGGAACGGTCATTGGCACCGGGGCCGCTTTTGTCGCGGCCACCGCCACTCAGTCCATCCCCGTTGTCGGTCTCTCTACGGTCACGATCGCCGCCGGGACGGCGTTTGTGAACAAGAGGAAAAATCAGAAGATCTCGGCAATCGCAGACGAGCAGATCGCCTACACGAAAGACAGCGATTACGGCTCCGATGTTGTCGTGCGAAAGCCTCGGGATTGAGATAAGGAGGGAAGGAGCGCGTGGAAATTACCCTTGGCTCAAGATTGAAGCACGCGTGGAACGCGTTCCTCAGCAGAGAGCCCACAAGCTACTATCAAAGCCCTGGAAGAGGCTACTCCTATCGTCCCGACAGACCCCGGCTGACCCGTGGAAACGAGCGTTCCATTGTCACGTCGGTCTTTAACCGAATCGCCTTGGATGCGGCGGCCATTAGCATTCAGCATGTGAAGCTGGACGACAATGGTCGCTTTGTTTCTTCTGTCGGCAGCGGTTTGAACAACTGCCTGACTGTAGAGGCCAACATTGACCAAACGGCCAGAGCATTCATCCACGACATCGTCATGTCCATGATGGACGAGGGCTGTGTCGCTATCGTCCCGGTCGACACGACCTTGAATCCGGAGGTGACAGGGTCTTATGACATTGTGACCATGCGGGTCGGACAGGTTCTGTCGTGGTATCCGCAGCATGTGAAGGTCAGGGTCTACAACGACCGGCGGGGAGAAAAAGAGGATATTTTAGTCCCCAAAAGTGTGGTCGGGATTGTGGAAAACCCGCTTTACGCGGTGATGAATGAGCCCAACTCCACCTTACAGCGTCTGATCAGAAAATTGAATCTTCTGGACGCTGTTGACGAGCAAGCCGGTTCCGGCAAACTCGACCTTATTATCCAGCTTCCCTACGTCATCAAGACGGAGGCGAGACGCGCCCAGGCGGAGAAGAGGCGCAAAGACATTGAGGAGCAGTTGTCCGGTTCTAAGTATGGTATCGCTTATACCGATGGTACAGAGCATATCGTGCAGCTGAATCGCGCCGTTGAGAACAACCTGATGACCCAGATCGAGTATCTGACGAGTATGCTTTACAGCCAGTTAGGGATCACGAAAGGGGTCATGGACGGTTCTGCCGACGAGCAGACGATGCTGAACTACTACAACCGGACGATTGAACCGATTCTCTCCGCCATTGTGGACGAGATGAAGCGCAAGTTCCTGACAAAAACTGCTCGGTCGCAGTTGCAGTCGATCTCGTTCTTCCGAGATCCCTTCAAGCTTGTTCCGGCTGCCGTACTTGCAGAGATCGCCGATAAGCTGACCCGAAATGAGATCATGTCGTCCAATGAGATCCGGCAGATCATCGGGTTGAAGCCGTCCAAGGACCCGAAAGCGGATGAGCTCCGCAACAAAAACCTCAGCGAGCCCACGGCAAAAGGGAAAGCAGCCGAGATCAAACCAGAACAGACCACTACTACATCGAAGGAGGAAAACAATCAAAATGAAGCATCCGTGTGATTTCAGCGGTTGGGCGACCAGGGCCAATCTCAAGTGCTCTGATGGCCTCACCATCATGAAAGGTGCGTTTGAGGACAACGACGGGAAGAAGGTTCCCCTTGTCTACAACCACCTTCACAACGATCCCAACCTCGTTTTGGGACACGCCATTCTGGAGAAGCGGGATGAGGGCGTCTATGCCTACTGCTACTTCAACGATACCCCCAACGGGCAGCTGATGAAGCAGGCGGTCCAGCATGGCGACATCGACGCCCTGTCCATCTACGCCAACAACCTCAAGAAGCAGGGCAGTTTCGTCACCCACGGCAATATTCGGGAGCTGAGCCTGGTCCTGGCCGGGGCCAATCCGGGCGCTTTCATTGACTCCATCATGGCCCATGGGGAAGAGAGCGACGACGAGGCCATCATCTACACCGGCGAACCTCTGGAGCTCGCTCATGCTGATGGGGACAAGCAGGAGCCTCCCGCCAAGGAGAAAGATCCCCCGAAACAGGAGCCGCCCAAGCAGGACCCTCCCTCCAAGGAGGAGAAGCCTGAGGACGAGGAAACGGTCGGTGACGTGTATAACGCGATGACCGACAAGCAGAAGAAGGTCGTACACTACATGGTCGGCGAGGCGCTCATGCAGAACAGTGAGGGCGACAGCGCCGGCGACAAATCTAAAGGAGGAGACAACACCATGAAGCATAACGTTTTCGAGAAGGAAGAGACCCAGGATACCGTTCTGATGCACGCCGAGACCCGGCAGGGTATCATCGCTCTGGCCAAGCAGAACAGCGTCGGCAGCCTGCGGACCGCTATCAGCATCTACGCTGAGCAGGCCGCCAATGACGGCGACGAGGAGCTGAAGCACAGCATCGACAACATCGAGAGCCTGTTCCCCGACTACAAGGATCTGCGGCCCGGCGCTCCTGAGCTGCTCACCCGCGACCAGGGCTGGGTCAACGTGGTCATGAACAAGGTCCACAAGAGCCCCATTTCCCGTATCCGCACCCGCCAGATGGACGCCCGGAATGAGCGCGCCCGCGGCCAGGGCTATCAGAAGGGCAAGCGCAAGAGCCCCGCCGGCAACATGAACATGGTCAGCCGGACCACCGATCCCCAGACCGTGTACTGCATCGACGCCCTGCACCGTGACGACGTCATCGACATCACCGATTTCGATGTGGTCGAGTACCAGTACGGCGTGATGAAACAGAACCTCAACGAGGAAGTCGCCATCGCCATCATGGTGGGCGACGGCCGCGACGAGGGTTCCGAGATGAAGATCTCCGAGTCCCACATCCGCTCCATCTGGAATGACGACGACCTGTACACCATCCACTACGACGTGGACATCGCCGCCGCCCGGACCAAGCTTCAGGGCAGCCGTACCGACATGAGCTTCGGTGAGGAGTTCATCTATGCCGAGGCCATCGTGGCCGCCACCCTGTACTCCCGTGAGAAGTACAAGGGCACCGGCAATCCCGATCTCTTCTGCACGCCCCACCTGCTCAACGTGATGCTGCTGGCCCGCGACATGAACGGCCGCCGGATCTACGACTCCCGGACTGACCTGGCCGCCGCGCTGAATGTCGCCGCCATCCACACCGCCGAGCAGTTCGAGGGCCTGGTCCGTGTGGACGAGGACGGCGGCAAGCATCAGCTGCTGGGCATCTTCGTCAATCTGGAGGACTACACCGTTGGCGCGGTCAAGGGCGGCGAGATCACCCGCTTCGACCAGTTCGACATCGACTTCAACCAGCACAAGTACCTGATCGAGACCAGGCTGTCCGGCGCTCTGACCCGGCTCTACTCCGCCATCGCTCTGGAGGAGCCCGTTAAGCCCGCCTCCGGCGGCACCACCACTCCCTGACATCGGAGGAATTCAAAATGGCAAAGTGGTACGGCATGATCGGCTATGCTGAAAGTGTGGAAGCGACGCCGGGCAACTGGGAGGAGCAAATCACTGAGCGTGCGTATTACGGCGACGTCGTTCGGAATACGCGGAGGCTGGAGGGTGCTGACAAGGTCAATGACGACATCAACATCGCCAACGAGATCAGCATCATTGCCGACCCATTTGCCTGCCAGAATTTCCATCGTATGCGCTACATCGAGTTTATGGGTGCCAAATGGAAGATCTCCAACGTGGAGGTCAAGTACCCGCGACTCATCCTGACAACCGGGGGTGTTTACAATGCCGGACAGACGGCTTGAACTTCATGAATTGCTGTGCGGTATCCTGCAAAGCCGGAACGCATATTTTCAGCCCCCGGAGTCAGTCAAGATGAATTACCCCGCCATCGTGTACGCTTTGAGCAACATCAAAAGCCTGTACGCGGATGACGGGGTTTATTTGTCTGGGCGGCAGTATTCCGTAACCGTCATTGACAAGAATCCGGACAGTCCTCTTGTCGGGGCGGTTGCGGCGCTGCCTACCTGCCGGTTTGACCGGCACTACAAAGCAGCCAATCTCAATTACTGGGTTTTTACCCTGTATTATTAAAGGAGGACACAAACCATGAGTAAGATCAAGTGGGACGAGACCGGTAAGCGTTTCTACGAAACCGGCGTTGACCATGCCGTGCTGTATCCCATCGACAACGACGGCAAGTACAGCAATGGTGTGCCCTGGAACGGCATCACCGGTGTCACCGAGACTCCCTCCGGCGCTGAGCCCAACAACCTCTACGCCGACAACATCAAGTATCTGGTGCTGGTCGGTGCCGAGGACTTCGGCTACAACATCGAGGCCTACACCTATCCCGACGAGTGGGCTGCCTGCGACGGCTCCGCTGAGCCTGTTCCCGGCATGAGCATCGGCCAGCAGGCCCGGAAGGTCTTTGGCCTGTGCCACCGCACCAAGCTGGGCAACGACGTGGACGGCCAGGATCACGGCTACAAGCTTCACCTGCTCTACGGCGGTCTGGCCTCTCCCTCCGAGCGGCCCTACCAGACCGTCAACGATTCCCCCGAGGCCATCGCCTTCAGCTGGGATGTCACCACCACTCCCGTGGATGTTCCCGGCTTCAAGCCCACCGCCTGCGTCATCATCGACTCCACCAAGGTCAAGGCCGATAAGCTGGCCGCGCTGGAGGAGATCCTGTACGGCAAGGACCCGACGAGCGAAGGCGGCACCGACGGTGTCAACCCTCGTCTGCCCCTGCCCGCCGAGGTCATCGAGCTGCTCAAGGACGTTTCTGCCGCCGGCTGATCCCATCGCCGCATAACACCGCCAAAGCGGGGCTCTCTTCACCGAGGGCTCCGCTTTTCTTTTGAAAAACTGAAAGGAGAAATTTCCAATGCTGAAAAAGACTATCACTTACCCTGACTATAACGGTGGTTCCCGCACCGAGGATTTTTATTTCAACCTGACCCAGGCCGAGGTGACCGAGATGGAGCTGTCCGTCGACGGCGGCCTTGTTGAGATGATCAACCGCATCGTCGCCGCTCAGGACGGCAAGCAGATCATCGCCACCTTCAAGGACATCATCCTGCGGGCCTATGGCGAGAAGTCCCCCGATGGCAAGCGGTTTGTCAAGAGCCAGGAGCTCCGGGACGCCTTCTCCCAGACCGAGGCTTACAGCATCCTCTTCATGGAGCTGGCGACTAATGCTGACGCGGCCGCGGCGTTCATCAACGGCATCGTTCCCGCCCAGACGGAGAAGCGTGCCGCCGCCCCCGCTGCGCTTCCTACGGCCTGACCATTTGAGGGAGACTGGAAATGCTGGAAATTGTGATTCACGGCGGTGAGTTTTTTGACAATGGAAGCGGACGTTTCATCCAGGTCAAAGATCAGACGCTCAAGCTGGAACACTCTCTGGTCTCCCTTTCAAAATGGGAAGCAAGGTGGCACAAGGCGTTTCTGACCAGGGAGCCAAAGACGACCGAGGAATCGGTGGATTACATCCGGTGCATGACGATCACCCAGAACGTGAACCCAGACGTCTATGCCGCTATCACGCCGGAGATTCTGAAAGAGGTATCCGCTTACATCGACGCTTCCATGACCGCTACAACGTTTCCCTCTGACAGGAAGGGGCGGGGAAGCCGGGAGATCATCACAGCAGAGATCATCTATTACTGGATGATCTGCGAAAACATCCCGTTTGAGTGCCAGAAATGGCATTTGAGCCGTCTGCTGACCCTTATCAACGTTTGCAGGGCGAAGAACGCTCCGCAGAAGAAGATGAGCCGGAAAGAGATCATGGCAAAGAACCGGGCGCTCAATGCGTCACGGCGCAGAAAAACACATTCGAGAGGGTGACATGATGAATAAGAAACCTGTTTCCTATTTGCAGACCGATCCTCGCTGGAAAAACAAGCCTTATCGGGTCAAGGGCGAGAACGCCACTATCGGCGGCTCCGGCTGCGGCCCTACGGCTGCCGCCATGCTGATCGAGACGATCACCGGTAAGAAATTTACCCCGGAGGACGCCTGTAACTGGTCTATGGCCCACGGTTACAAGGCTCTGGGCAATGGGACCTATTACGGCTATTTCAAGCCTCAGTTCGCCGAGTTCGGCATTGACTGCGACATGCTGAACTGGACAAAGACCTATGGCAAGCCCGACCACGCCAACCACAAGAAAGTGGAGGAGATGCTGAAGCAGGGCTACTACTTCATCGCCCTTATGCTGAAAGGGCTCTGGACGAGCGGCGGCCACTTTGTCGTTTTGTGGTGGCAGGACGGAAAGGTCCGCATCAATGATCCGGCCAGCACGAGAGACGCCAGGCTGAATGGGGACATCAAGACGTTCCGCAGCCAGTGCGCCTATTACTGGTGGGTGGACGCCCGCAAGTTCAATGGGAACGGCACCGCTGTAAAGCCCCCTGTCGCTTCCAGCGGAACGCCCGCCACCGGTCCGGCTCCGTCTCTTAGCCTGAAGGTGGGAGACATCGTGGAGTTCACCGGAACCACGCATTATTACAGCGCCAACGCCACCAAGCCCTCCCCCTGCAAGCCCGGGCCCGCAAAGGTCACTCAGCTCTACAACGGCAAGCATCCCTATCAGCTGATCGCCGTCAAGGGCGGAGGTTCCTCTGTCTATGGCTGGGTGGACGAGAAGGACATTCTGCCTCCCGCTTACTCCGCTATTGACAAGCTGGCGAAGCTGGGGGTCATCAATTCTCCCGACTATTGGAAGCAGACTGTTTCCAGCGGGAAGGTGAAGTACCTCGACCTTCTGTTCACAAAAGCCGCGGATAAGATCACGAAAGCCGGCGAGCGTTCCAGCACTGTGGAGAACGGTGTGGGCGCTCTTGTGGAAGCGGGTGTGATCGACACGCCCAACTATTGGCTGGACAACAGGAATGCCTGCCAGAGCCTTGGGGCGCTTCTGTGCGCTCTCGGCGGTTCTGTCCGGAACACCTGAGGAGGATGCCATGGTAACGTTCAGACAAAAGGGCGATTTCTCCAAGCTGACCAAGTTTCTGGAGAGGGCGAAGGAAGTCGTTCATCTCGGCGATCTCGATAAGTATGGCCGAGCAGGAGTGGCCGCCCTTGCGTCTGCAACGCCTGTGGACACGGGCCTGACCGCGCGTTCCTGGCGGTACGAGATCGTACAGGAAAAAGGGGTTGCCCGTATCCTATTCTGCAACTCCAACATTCAAAATGGAGTCCCCATCGCCATTATCCTGCAATACGGACATGGCACCGGGACCGGAGGCTGGGTACAGGGAAGAGATTACATCAACCCTGCGATCCAGCCTATTTTTGACCAGATCGCGAAAGAAGCATGGAGGGAGGTTACAAAGCTGTGAGTACGACCATTGACGAAAAAGTCGTAGAAATGCGATTTGACAACAAGCACTTTGAGGCAAATGTGCAGACCAGTATATCGACGCTTGACAAGCTGAAGAACAGTCTGGATCTGAACGGCGCTGCCAAAGGCTTGGAGAACATCAATGACGCGGCCAGAAAGTGCGATATGTCGACTCTTGGCAAGTCTGTTGAGACAGTCAAGATGAAGTTCTCCGCGCTTGAGGTCATGGCGATGACCGCCCTCTCCAACATCACAAATTCCGCGATGAACGCCGGGAAACGATTGGCCTCCACCTTTACCGTGGAGCCGATCACCACCGGCTTCAATGAGTACGAGCTGAAGATGGGTTCTATTCAGACCATCATGGCCGGTACTGGCGAAAGCCTGGAACGAGTCAATGAAAAACTTGATGAACTGAATACCTATTCCGATAAGACCATCTACTCTTTCGCGGACATGACCCAGAACATCGGTAAGTTCACAAACGCCGGTGTGAAACTGGATGACGCCGTCGCTGCCATTCAGGGTGTTGCCAACGTGGCCGCTGTATCCGGCGCAAACGCCAACGAGGCATCCCGGGCAATGTACAACTTCGGCCAGGCCCTGTCGGCCGGTTACGTCAAGCTGATCGACTGGAAATCCATTGAGAACGCCAACATGGCGACTGTGGAGTTCAAGCAGCAGCTGATGGACACGGCTGTTGAAATGGGAACCCTGGTCAAGGTCGGAGAGAAGTATCAGTCAACGACCACGGACCTTAACGGACATGTTTCCGAGCTGTTTAACTCGACCCTTCTGTTCAACGACTCCCTGAGTTCTCAGTGGATGACGACGGAGGTCCTGTCGAAGACCCTGGCGAAGTATGCGGATGAAACGACCGAGATCGGTAAGAAGGCATTCGCCGCCGCGCAGGACGTCAAGACTTTCAGTCAGTTGATGGATACGCTGAAGGAAAGCGCTCAGTCCGGATGGGCCGAAACCTGGCAGCTGGTCGTGGGTGACTTTGAGGAAGCCAAGAAGCTCTTTACCGAAATGTCGGAGCTTTTTGGAGGAATGATCTCCGATTCCGCAAACGCGAGAAACGCTCTCATTGCCGGTGGTTTGGGCTCCGGATGGTCCAACTTCCTGAAGGAAGGGATCTCGGACTCCGTCGGATTCAAAGAGAGCATCGTAAATGCGGCGAAGGCCCATGGCGTAGCCATTGAGGAGATCGCTTCTCAGACGGAGAAATTTGAGGACAGCCTGCACCAGGGCTGGCTCAGCGCCGACATCCTGTCCGACGCGCTGGTTGATCTGACCAACAAGACTGCCGGCCTGTCGGATGAGGAATTGGCTAACATCGGTATGACCCGCAAGCAGGTCGAGGACCTGGAGAAGCTGAATCAGGCAGTTCGGGACGGAACGGTCAGTCTGGATGACTATGCTGAAAAGATCGCCAGGATGTCCGGGCGTGAAAATCTGATCCAGGCATTCCGGAACATTCTGGACTCGCTGTTCGCGGTTCCAAAAGAGGCCGGTGATCTGATCGGCGTTATCACAGTGTTCAAAGAGGCTTTCCGCGACATCTTTCCTCCCGTGACCTCTGAGCAGGTCTACAACCTGACCGTTGGCCTCCGCGAACTTACGGAAAAACTCAAAATGAGCGGCGACACCGCCGACAAGCTGAAGCGTACCCTGAAGGGGCTGTTCGCCATTGTGGATATTTTCACCACACTTACCGGCGGCGCGCTTAAAGCGGCTGTGAAGGTGGCGGCAAAGCTCCTCGGCATGATGGACGTTGACATTCTCAGCATCACCGCAAATGTCGGCGATTCCATCGTGGCATTCCGTGACTGGATCGACCAGCACAACTTCCTCGCAAAGGCCGTTGAGAAGGCACTCCCCTACATCGAGTCCGGGATCAAAGCATTCCGGGACTGGATCGCCAGCCTTGGCGAGCTCCCCCTTGTTCAAAAGGCGATTTCCCGTTTCGGCGACGCCTTCCGCGATACTTCAGAGCGGTTTGACAGCTTCATGAAGGGCGGCATCGAGAGGATCAACGCATTCATCAAGCGGGTGAAGGCAATGGACTCTCTGAGCCTCGATAACATCGGAAAGATCCTTGTGGATTTTCGGGACAATGTCCTGGGATATTTCCTCAATTTCGGCGGAATCTTCGACGGCCTCTTGCAGGCGGTCAAGGACTTCGGCTCTGACTTGAAGCTCGCCTTCGACCAGGTGACCGGAGGGGCCGAAAATGTAAAGGGAAAGATGAAGACGACGGTCGGGAGCATCATTCAGTTCTTCCTGGATATGAAGAACCGTATCTTCTCCATCGCACTGGAAATTCGGGAGAAGCTGGCTGATAAGATCGGCTTCGGCGAGATCTTCGCCCTGGGACTTGGGGCGGCGATGGTCGCATTTACCAAGAAGATCTCCGATGCGCTGGAGGTCATCGCGTCTCCGTTCGAGGGTATCGGCACACTGCTGAAGAGCGCATCCAAGGCGCTGAACGCTTTCGCTATGGAGACAAAATCCAAGGCTTTACTCAATGTCGCCGAGGCCATCGCGATCCTCGTCGGGGCATTGGCGGTGCTGACCCTTCTGGATCAGGAGAAGCTGAAGGGCGCAATGGTCGTCCTTGGGATTCTCGCCGCCGGGCTGATGGCCGTTTCGTTTGCTATGAGCAAGATGGGCGATCCGAAGGAGCTCGTCAAGCTGTCCGTGTCTATTGTCGCTGTCGGCGGAAGTCTGCTTCTGCTGGCGAACGCGATGAAGACGTTGGAGAGTCTTGACGGAGATAAGGTCGGAGGAAGCCTCGCCATTCTCGGCGCACTCGCCGCCGGGCTCGTGGCGGTGTCCAAGCTCATGAGCTCGAAGGACAAGATGTTCTCTCAGAGCGCCGTCTTTATGCTCGGGTTTGCCCTGTCGCTGAAAGTGCTTATCAGCGCATTGAAGGACATGGACAAACTGGAACTCAATAATGTCGGGCAGACGATGGCGCTTCTTCTGGGAGCCGTCACGTCCCTCGCACTGGTCGCTGCCGCCTGCAAGAATGTCAAGTTCGGAGCGGCTGCAACGATTTTGGCAATCGTCGTTTCTCTGAAGGTCCTGGTCGGATGCTTCAAGGACATCGCCAAGATCGACATCGGGAAGGCAAAGAGCAGCATGGGAACGTTTGCCGCTATCTTCGGTATGTTTGGCGCTCTGATGGTCGCCAGCAAGTTCTCCGGAGAGAACGCAAGCAAAGCGGGTTCCGCGATCATGAAGATGTCGGCATCTCTGCTTCTGATCACCGCCTCATTCAAAATGATGGCGGGAATCGACCCGCTGGATCTTGACCGGGCGACCGAGACTGTCACAAAGCTGCTTCTGGTCTTCGCCGCTGTGACCGCGGCTTCTCACTTCGCCGGAAAGAACGCCAGCAAGGCGGGTTCCATGCTTCTCCTGATGTCCGGCGCAATTCTGATCCTATCCACAACGATGGTGGTGCTGGCCCATCTGGACCCAAGTGGTCTGGGAAGGGCGCTCGGGGCCATTACGACACTTCTGCTGGTATTCGGCGCTATGGTCGGCATTACCTACTTCGCAAAGGACTCCTCCAAAATCCAGGGGACCTTGATCACCATGACAATCGCCATATCCGGTATGGTGGCGGCGATCGCGGCGCTCAGTCTTCTGGACCCAGAGCGGCTTATGGGTGCGACACTGGCAATTACCTCCCTCGTGGGGGTATTCTCGCTGCTTGTGGCATCCACCCACTTCGCTAAAAAAGCGGGTGCAACATTGGTCGTCATGACCGGTGTGGTGGCCGGCCTTGCCAGTATCCTCACGATGATGTCGGCCTTCAACGTTCAGAACTCTATCACAAATGCATCGGCGCTCTCTATCCTGCTGACCTCTATGTCGGCATCTCTCCTGATCCTCAGCAAAGCCAGCACCATTGCGCCTACTGCCTACGCGGCTATTGGCATCATGACGGCGGTGGTCGCGGGACTCGCGGCTATTCTCGGTATCATGGACGGCCTGGGGGTCAGCGCGTCTATTGAAACAGCGGCCTCTCTGTCTGTTCTGCTTCTGTCCATGTCCGGCGCATGTCTGATCCTGGCCGGGGTCGGAGCAACAGGTCCGGCGGCTTTCATCGGCATCGGCGCTCTGGCAACTCTGATCGCCGGGCTCGGCGCTATCATGGCGGCTATCTGCGCTCTGCCCGCCGACAACCCGACTGTCGAGGAGGACCTCGACCGGGCCATCGTGGTGATGGAGAAGATCGGAACGGGCCTCGGCGCTGCTCTGGGCGGTTTCGTCGGAGGCGCTCTCGGCGGGCTGAGCTCCGGGCTTCCCATCATTGGCACCAATCTGGCAGGGTTCATGACCAACGCGCAGCCCTTCTTCGACGCTGTCAAGGGCGTTGACGGGGACGCGATGGCGGGGGTCAAATCTCTGGCAGAGACATTGCTGATCCTGACCGGGGTCAATGTTGCGGAGGGCCTTACCTCCTGGCTGACCGGAGGAACGTCCCTGGCAGACTTCGGTGAGGAACTGATCGCATTTGCTCCCAAGTTTGTGGAGTATTCCAAGCTGATGGAGGGGATCAACCCTGAAGTCATCGACGCTTCTTCCAACGCGGCGAAAACCCTCGCTGAGTTTGCCAGCGCTATTCCCAATCAGGGCGGGCTTCTTGCCGATCTGGTGGGCGACAATACACTCAGTACCTTTGCGGCGGAGCTTGTCCCATTTGGAGAGAGCTTTTCAAAATACGCCCAATCCGTTGAGGGAATCAACGCTGAAACGGTGACGGCTTCGGCGAACGCGGCGAAATCTCTTGCTGAGTTTGCGACCGCCATCCCCAATCAGGGCGGCGTCCTGGCCGATCTGGTGGGCGACAACACGCTCAGTTCCTTTGCCGAGGAATTGGCCCTGTTTGGCCCGTCGCTGAAAAGCTATGCGGACAGCGTCACCGGGTTGGAGCCGTCTGTGGTGGAAAACTCCGCCAACGCCGCGAAATCCCTGGCCGAGATGGCCAACTGCCTGCCGAACAGCGGCGGCATCCTGGCGTCCTGGATGGGCGACAACACCCTGAGCTCCTTCGCAAACGAGCTGGACCGCTTTGGCCCGGCTATCATGCGATACGCTAACAGTGTCACCGGGCTCCCCGTGGATGTGATCGACGCATCCGTTTCCGCGGCCGGGGCTCTGGCGGCTCTTGCGGATGGGCTTCCCAACCAGGGAGGTCTTGCCGCGTGGTTCAGCGGAGATAACACGCTTTCTTCCTTCGGAGAAGAGCTGATCTCCTTTGGCGAAAACCTCAGCGCATACTCCACAGCCATCAGCGACATGAAACCGGAAGCGGTGGTCGCATCCGCCAATGCCGCCCAGGCCCTCTCCAATCTGGCGACAGGGCTCCCGGACAGCAGCCTCTTTGACCAGTGGTTTGGCGGAGATCAGACCCTCGCCACTTTTGGCGACGACATTGCCGATTTCGGTAACGCCATGGGCGATTACTATGCCGAGATCTCCGGGATCGACATTCCGAAGATGAACGGCGTCGTAACCGCTGTCTGGAGCCTCGTCGATCTGGCAAAGGGCGTCAAAGAGGTCGATAGGAGCGCGTTCTCCAATTTCAGCAGCTCCCTGAGCGATTTGGCGAGTACCGGGATCACCGGATTTACCAACGCGTTCTATAACTGCGACAGCGCCGTCAGCTCGGCGGTCGTCAGTATGCTGAATACCGTAAGCTCCTCTATCACGGCCAATGCCTCCATCCCCAATTCCTCTATGCAAACTGTAGTCGCGTCCCTGGTCGAGGTCATTAACACCAAAACCACAGACATCGGCACTGCCGCGACCTCTATGATGTCCACCTTCAGCTCCAAAATCACAGCTTATTCCACCAACATCCGGACATCTATGAGCGGCGTGGTTTCGTCGGCTGTCTCTCAGATCAACCGGCTTCTGCCGGGATTCGAGACTGCCGGTAAGGATGCGGGACAGGGGTTTGTCAATGGAGTTAATTCCAAGCGCAGCGCTTCGAGCTCCGCCGGCCGCAGTCTTGGCCTTGCCGCTTTGAACGCGGCGAAGAAGGCACTGGACAGCCATTCGCCTTCCAGAGAGTTTGAGCAGCTTGGCAAAAACTCGGACGAGGGCTATGCCCAGGGCGTCACGAAAAATGCCGGCGCTGTGGAGCAGGCCGTTACCGACGCGATGGATACGGCGAAAAATGCTGTCGGCGATATGACCGGCCCCGATATGGACAAGTGGATCGGAAAGACGGTCAAGGCTGTGGAAACGGCCGGCACGACGGAAACCAAGGTGGCCGAGGAAACGGCTGCCGCGGCAAAGAAGTCCTCCAAGGCGAAGGTCGCCGCCGCAAAGAGCTCCCTCGACGCATTCGAGGAGTACATTGAAGAGGAGCGGTTCTACAACCGTATCAGCACGGAGGAGCAGCTTGCCCAGTACAAGGAAGTCCTGGCCACCTATAAGCTTACCGCCGAAGAGCGGAAGAAGGTGACCAGAGAAATCTATACGCTGGAGAAGCAGCTTCAAAATGAGTCTTACCAGAACTCCATGGACTGGATCGAGGAGGAGAAATACTACAATCGGCTCAGTCTGGAGGAGGAACTGGCCGCCTATGAGCGGGTCCAGGCCCGGTATCTGGAGGGAAGTGAGGAGCGAAAGAAAGCCGACCGGGAGGTATACCGCCTCCGCAATGAGCTGATGGCCGCCTCCTATCAGAACTCCATGGACTGGATCGAGGAAGAGAAATACTACAACCGAATGAGCCTTTCTGACGAACTGGCCGCTTATAAGCGAGTCCAGAGCCGTTATGCCAAGGGAACCGATGAGCGAAAGAAAATGGATCGCGAGGTGTACCGGCTGGAGAAAGAGATCAGCGAAGCCCAAAAGCAGTACATCGCGGACGTCCAGCGGGTCCAGAGCGACGCCAACCAGAAGCGGCTTGACCTGGAACAGGAGTACGCCGACAAGGTGAAGTCTATCAACGACAAGCTGGCGCAGGATATTCAGTCCGCAAATGACAAGTATCAGAGCGCGGTGGAGTCCCGGACCAACAACCTCTACAGTTCCTACGGCCTTTTCGACGCCGTGAAGGAGCGGGAGGAAGTCAGCGGGGACACTCTGATGAAGAATCTGGAGGGGCAGGTCAAGGAGTTTGGCGAGTGGCAGGATATTTTGGACAGCCTGTCCAAGAGAGGGCTTGATTCCGGGCTCATCGAGGAGCTTCAGGAAATGGGCCCCAGCGCTATCTCCCAGATCAAGGCTCTGAACTCCATGACGGATTCTGAACTGGAGAAGTACGCCTCCCTCTGGTCCATCAAGCACGCCCAGGCCCGGGAACAGGCTGTCGGTGAGCTGGAAGGACTTCGCATTGAGACCCAGAACAACATCGCGCAGCTTCGCGCCGACGCGGCTCAGGAGCTGGACGAGTACAGGTCTGTATGGCAGACAAAGCTTGACCAGATCACGGCGGATTCCAACGCGGAACTGGAGCAGCTCCGGAGAGACTTTGGCGAGAAGGTCGGTCTTATCAAGCTCGACACCGAGAAGGATATGCAGGAGATGGCCTCCACCGCCCAGGCGATCCTTCGGGAAGCCGGTTGGGATGAGACAGGCAAGGAGATCGTCTCAGGACTGACCGAGGGTGTGAAGGAAGAGCGTCCGAACTTCATCGACGAGCTGACCAGTATGGCTCTTGAAAGCGTAAAAGCTGTGAAGAAGACACTGGAGATCAACTCTCCGTCCAGAGTCACCCAGAAGCTGGGCAACTACACGGGCCTCGGCTTCGTGAAGGGCCTGTGCGATTACGCGGACAAGTCCTATAATGCCGGGGCCAACATGGCCGAGTCCATGAAGAGCGGCCTTTCCAACGCTATGTCCGCCGTCGGTGATCTGATGAGCGGCGACATGGACATGCAGCCGACGATCCGGCCCGTCCTCGACCTCTCCAACCTGACGGGGGCGGCGAACGAGCTGGACAGCCTGTTCTATCCTCAGAAGACAATGAACCTTGTGGGACAGGCCAGTCTGTCGTTCCGCTCCGCAGAGGACAGGGGGCAGTCCACGCTCACGGTAGACAACAGCGATGTTGTGGAAGAACTAAGGTCCCTTCGGAGCGAGATGGCCGCTATGTCCGATAGGATGAAGCGGATGCAGGTCGTTCTGGACACCGGCGCGCTGGTCGGTGAGATGGCCGCTCCCATGGACGCGGCGCTGGGGCAAAGATCCATTTATAAGGGAAGGGGGAATTAGCTTGTATCACTCCGTCACGTTTGGCGACAAGAACACATGGGATGATTGGCGGCTGGTCCCCTCTTCCCGACCTGTTTTCAATCCTCCCGCACAAAAGGTAAAAACACTGGACATTCCTGGTGGGGACGGTGTCATTGATCTGTCGCAAGCCCTCACCAGGTATCCGGTGTATCAGAACCGGACGGGTTCCATCGAGTTCATCGTCATGAACGACTTCAAGCCCTGGCACATGGCTTATTCCGACATCATGGATTACCTGCATGGGCAGAGCATGAGGGCGATCCTGGAGGACGACCCGGAGTATTTCTACGAGGGGCGGTTCACCGTGAACACCTGGAAATCGGAAAAGGATTGGTCCCGCATTGTGATCGACTATGATGTTGGGCCGTACAAGTGGTCGGTGCTGTCGTCCATCGACGACTGGCTCTGGGACCCGTTCAACTTTCAAAATGGCGTGATCCGCGCCAAGCTGTTCAAAAACATCGCGGTCAGCACGTCGACATTGACGCGCCGTTTGGAGGCGGCTCTGTTTGGCCGGGCTCCTATCTGCCCTCACTTCATTGTGTCGACGACTGCGAGGAGGGGCGTCCATATCCGATTTGTCAATCCTCATCTGGGGCTCGACATCACGAAACTGCTTCCGGAGGGGACCAGTCAGATCCCGGAGTTTGTATTCTTCGGGGACGCCGGCGCTACGATCTACATGTGGTGCGATTCCGGCAGCGGAACCGTGTCGGTTGACTTTAGGCAAGGGAGGCTGTGACCGATGTATTCGATTTATGCGGATGGCGCTTGCATCTACAGTGATGTATTCGCCCTTGAGAGCATGAAGGTCCTGAACCCAAAGCTGACCATGGAGGACAACGCGGCCGGTTCGCTGGTGATGACCCTTCCCCCGCAGAATGTTGGCTACAGCACCATTGACCGCCTGACCACTGATATTTCCGTCCAGAAGGATGGGGTGGAGCTCTGGTCGGGGCGGGTTCTGCAAGAGAACAAAGACTTCTACAACAACCGGGTCCTCTATTGCGAAGGCGAGCTGGCGTTCTTCAACGACAGTACGCAGCCTCCCGGGGAACACGCCGGGCTGTCTGTCCGGGCCTATATGGAGCGGCTCATCAATGTCCACAATTCCAAGGTTCCGGCAAACAGGCAGTTCCGGCTTGGCGCTGTGACCGTGGTGGATACGAACTACCCCACTTACTACACGAACTATGAGAAGACCATCGCCATCTTCAACTCCCTGGTGGAGGCGTATGGCGGCCATCTTCGGGTCCGGAGAGTAAACGGCGTCCGATACCTGGACTACCTGAAGGACTACCCCGACACTTGCAGCCAGGTCATTCAGTTTGGGACCAATCTCATCGACTTTACAAGGAAGTGGGATTCCACCGAATTCGCGACCGTCATCGTTCCGCTGGGAAACCGTCTTGATGACAGCCCCATTGAGGCCCTTGATGCCTATCTGACGGTGGAGAGCGTGAACCAGGGCAGTATGTACGTTCAGTCCGACGCCGCTATGGCGGCTTACGGCTGGATCGAGAAGACGGTGACCTGGGACGATGTGTCAGACCCCGCCGTTCTGTTGGAGAAAGCAAAGGAGTACCTGAAGGACATCCAGTTCGACAACATGGAGCTGGAGCTGAGCGCACTGGACCTGCATTACCTGGATGTGGACGTCGAGGCGGTGAACCTTCTGGATGAGATCCGGGTCATCTCCTTCCCCCATGGGCTCGACCGGCTCTTCCCTGTTACCAAGCTGGAGATCCCGCTGGACAATCCGGACCAGACACAGTTCAAAATGGGAGACACGGTGCAGACCGGCCTCACCAATGTGAACAACCAGACCAGCGCGGCCATCCTCAAGAAGATCGAGGGGCTCCCCAAGGCCCACTCCCTGCTCAAGGAGGCCAAGGAAAACGCCACCCATATCATGAACATGGCCACCACAGGCTACATCACCATCACCAAAGGGGAGAACGGCTCCGAGGAGCTTATCATCTCCAATGTTCGGGACTACACCAAGGCGACCAAGCTGTGGAAGTGGAACATGAACGGGTTTGGATATTCCAGCGACGGGGGCAAGACCTTCGGGCTGGCCATGACCATGGACGGCTCCATCGTGGCAGACTACATCACCAGCGGCGTGCTGAACGCGGACGTTATCCGGGCCGGTGTGCTCAAGGACTATGGAGGAAATTTCAGCCTGGATTTCACGACCGGGAAGCTGACCATGAAGAAGGGCTCCATCAACATCGGAAACGGCAATTTTACCGTGGACGAGAATGGAAACCTCTATGCTGCCAGGGGAACATTCGCCGGAACTCTCTCCGGCGCAAAGGGGACCTTTGGCGGCCAGCTCACGGCGGCCACCGGGAACTTCAAGGGCATCGTTCAGGCGGAGGACTTCCAGGACAAGTATGGCCGGAGCATGATGGACCTGTCCAAGCAGAAGTTCACCGCCGACTATCTGGACCTGTATGGCATCACCATCACCAACAAGTACACCGGAGCCGTTACGTTCAAGGTGGACGGCTCCAGCGGAGAAGTCACCATCAACGGCAAGGTGACCATGGGGGCGGGGAGCTCCATCGACTGGTACACCGTGACCGAGAAAAACATCCAGTGGAGCGAGGCATATTCCATGGCCTCCACCGCCAACACCAACGCTAATCAGGCCAAAAGCGACGCTGCCTACGCCTATGATGAGGCAACTGCCGCATGGTCGAGGGCAAATGACGCCTACTATGAGCGATGCACCGATCAGAACGTATTCAACGTTTTGACAAGCGGCGGGACCAAGTTCGGCATTTTCAGCGACTCAACCTATGGCCGGCTGTACATCAATGCCAGCTATATCAAGGCCGGAACTATCGACGCCAACTATGTGGACCTGTCCTGCGGCTATGGCGGATTCTGTAAGGGCCATGGCAGCGATGGAGAGAGGACCACCTACGGCGCGATGATGTATGGGTCAAATGGTCCTGGCTGGGAGCCGTATATCATCGTCACAAACGCCGGGGCGAGAATGACCGGGTCGGGGGCTTCTATCTGGGTGGGCATGGGTGTCAATGCGACAGACGAAATTTCGATCCGTTCCGATGCCCGTGTCAAGAACTCCATCAGCTATAACCTGGACAAGTACGACGAGTTTTTCATGGCATTAAAACCTACCAGGTTCAAGTACAATGACGGCGCTTCTGGGCGTCTGCATCTTGGGTTTATCGCTCAGGATGTGGAACAGGCCATGCTTGACGCCGGTTTGACTGCAAGGGATCTCGCCGCTCTGGTGAAAGCTCCTGTTCAGGAGGTCATGGAGGACGGTATCACCGACTTCCACTACAGCCTCCGGTACGGAGAGTTTATCGCGCTCAACACCCACATGATCCAGAAGCTTTACCGCCTGGTCATGGCATTACTACAGTAAAAGGAGGAACCGTGTTGAAAAAGTTCCTGAAGAAGAATTCGGAGCTGGTCGTCATGCTGCATCAGTTGGAACCGGTCCTCGCCCAGAGAAACCGGATCGGCTATGTGGCCGCACGAAACTACCGGATTCTCTCTGACGCACTGATCGAGTACAACCAGTTTAAGAACGAGCTGATTGAAAAGTACGGCACGCCAGATAAGGCAGAGAATGGGACCGAACTGCCTACCGCGTCTATCAAAGTCGGTTCCCCTCAGTTCAAGTCCTTCTGCGACGAGATGGCGCAGTATAACAACATCGAGCAGCAGGTTGAGCTCATGACAGTTAAATATGAAGACACTGTTGGCGTTCTTTCCGGAGAGGAAATTCTGTCTATTGACTGGATGCTGGAAGATTAGAGGTGATTTTCGTTGGCTAATATCAGCACACATTTGCAAAAAATTCTGGATGCTGTCTATGGCGAAGAGGTGCGAGGCTCCATTCATGACGCTATCCAGGCGATGAACGTGGAGTCCTCACAGGCAATCAAGGATTCTTCCGACGCAAAATTTTCCGCGAAAGCCTACGCTTCCCAGGCCGGGCAATCGGCTACTGCGGCATCCGGTTCTGCCGCAGCGGCCAAGGCTTCCGCCGAGAAGGCAAAGGCGTCGGAAAACGCTGTGGCGGCCAATGCGAACGCTGCGAAAGCTTCTGAAAGCGCGGCAAAGCAGTCTCAGGCAGCAGCGAAAGCCTCGGAAACATCTGCCGCGTCTTCCTGCGCATCTGCAATTCAGAAAGCAGCGGAGGCTGCTGAGAGTGCAAACGGGGCGAAGACTTCCGAGTTGAGTGCGGGCGTTTCGGCCAGTAGCGCGGCAAGAGATGCCGCCGATAGTTCTGCCGCTGCGCAGAAAGCAAAGAAATCCGCCGATGACGCAGCTTCTTCCTCCGATGCCGCACTTAACTCTGCCAAGGCCGCCGATGCTTCCGCAGATGCCGCAAAACGGTCAGAGGAAAAAGCCGCCGCGAGCCAAAGAGCCGCCGCTGTTTCAGAAACAAATGCCGCTGGTTCTGAACAGGCGGCAAAAGCGTCTGAACTTCTGGCAAAAGAGTCCGAATTGATTGTCCTCTCCAATCTCGAAGCGTCGATTCGTTATATCTATTTGTTGCAGGCGATTGACACGCTCCTTGCGGAGTATACAGTTCAACAAGTCTTGGCCGATTCAGACGAAGACTCGATTTTGGACAGCAGCGGAAATGATATTTATGCCGAGGCTGTCGGATTTGATGCTTTCATTCGGACTGTGTTTGAGCTACAGGTGCTCGTCACGGAAAATCGGAGGCAGTTAAAGTCGCTGGAGGAGAGGGTATCGGCGCTTGAGGCTGATCGCAGCAGCACACCATAGGAGGTGTATGAATTGAAAATTGAGATCAAGGACCGGTGGGCAATCATGGTCAAGGACGATACGCTCAGACAGAACTCCCCAAAGCCCTATGAGGTTGAGCTCGTTTTCGACAAAAGCTGGGATGGTTTCTCCAAAACCGCTATTTTTGAAGCGGGCTCTGCCAGTGTTATCGTCGCCTTGACACAGGATCGCTGTATTATTCCGGCGGAGTGTTTGAAGCATGGAAGCGTAAAACTCAAAATCGGCGTATATGGCGTGAACGGCAATATTCGCAAAGGCACCGTCTGGTGTGAGACCAGTATGATTATTCCTGATGCCAGCATTGACATCGGTTTCTCCAGACCCTCTATACCGGATGATATCTATTCCGAAATCATGGCGGCTATCGGCGACCTTTCCGCCGCAGGGTTTGAGGGCAAGACTCTTGCTGAGGTGTTCAAGGAAATCAAAGAAAACACCTGCGACACGGCCACCGACGAGGAGGTTGGTTCGATGCTGAACGGAGCTTTTGGAGCATCTTCTGGCGGCACCACCAATCCCGGGGAAGAAACTTTAGGAAACACCGCGACTGACGACGAGGTTGCGGGCATTCTCACAGATGTTTTCGGCTAACAGTCGAGAACAAATATTATTAAGGGAGGACATAAATATGTCTAAACACACCACTCTTGACCAGTTGAAGATGCTGGCGCAGCGCTCCAAGACCGAGATCGACAAGGTCGATACTAAAGTAACCGCTCTGTCCAGCCGGGTGGACGACCTGGTGACCGCGGGCGGCGAGCCCAACAAGATCGACGTCATTAAGAACAACGGCACCGCCCTGGGCATCACCGACAAGGGCGTGGATATCGGCCCCTCCATCGCCGCTGCCGTGGCCGCCGCCGACCACCTGACGCGTAAGAAGGTCGCCAGTGTGGACGCCATCGATCTGACTGCCGCCGACGCCGCGAAGTACATCTATATGGTCCCCAAGACCGATGGTGAAAACGGCGACAAGTACGATGAGTACATGGTGCTGGACGGCGCGCTGGAGCCTGTGGGCGATTGGGCTGTGGACCTCTCCGGCTATCAGCCCAAGGAGACCGGAAAGGGCCTGTCCACCAATGACTTCGACAACGCCGCCAAGGATAAGCTGGACGGTATTGTGATGGCCACCGACGCTGAGATCACCACGATGCTGGATGAGGTCTTCGGCGCTGCGACTCCGGAGACGTCCGAGGTTTCTGAGCCCTGAGCAATCTGAGAGAGGGGGATGGGATAAATCCTGTCCTCCTTTCCGCTTTGAAAGGAAGATAACGCATGGCAGAGAAGATTACCACTCTGACACAGCTTCACCTGTTGGCGCTCAGGGGAAAAGCTGATTCCGAAGCTCAAATCGCAGAGCTTACAAAGCTGGTTATTGCCGGCTTGGAAGATGCGCAGCATGTTGGTGTCACTGTTGCTTTGCTGGCCTCGAACTGGAGTAACAAAGCGCAGACAGTTCAACATGAGTCCCTCTTAGCAGACGGCAGCTACTGGTATTTTGCGTATGGCAGTATCGGTGTCAGCGCTTCCGATATTACCATTGATGGTCAGCTTACCTTCCAATGCGAGGATGTACCTGATGTGGACCTGACTGTAAACATCGTCCGGTTGGAGATTGAAACCGGCAGTGATCCCGATACTGTGGGAAGAGTATTCAATCTGACTGGAAATGAAGCCGTGAGGACCTATATCGACAAACGCTTTGGGGATTTCTATGATGCGCTGATAAATGAACGTCCGATTTATTTCGGACTTTGCGACTCGGACAGCAAAGCGCTTCTGGACAGTAACAATAATGGCGTTGCCGGTCGGGTCATTTTTCAAATCAAATAATTAAGGAGCATCTATATGAAAATTGCAGACTATAGCAAAGTCAAGGCGCTTGGTCAGGAAAACGTGCTTTTGCTTGACGGTCCGGACGGCACCAAGACAATTCTTGCCCCCGATTTGGCAAAGGCTCTTATCGGCCTTCTCAGCTCCGAAGAGTTCATCTCCGGCGTAAATATGGCGGATTTGGAGCAGGCAACTTCTGTGCTTGGGGACAATACGCTTCTGTTGGGGACAGCGACAGGTAATCAGGCAGTAGCCGCAACCGTCCTGGCCAAGAAGTTGGCAGCCATGCTGACCTCCAGCGAGCTGGTCTCCGGCCTGACGCTTTCGGAACTGGCGAAAACGACTACTCTGGCTGCCGGGGATTATGTGATGGCAGGCCTTACGGCGGGTAACCGGGCCATGACCGCAAAAGACCTGTCCAAGGCGCTGGTAGCGCTGTTGACCTCGCAGGAGTTCATCTCCGGGCTGAAGATGGGCGATCTGACCCAGGCGACGGCTCTGACCGCCAGCGACAACATCCTCGTGGGGACCTCTGCGGGGAACAAGTACATGAAAGCCAGCGATGCTACGTTCGCCATGCTGGACGCATTCGCCGCTCCGGAGCTGCATCGCATGGTCTTTCGCGGCAAGAACCTTGGCGCCGCTCTGACCGCCGCGCAGAAGACCGCTATTCAAAATGGAACTTTCAAGGACCTGTGGCTGGGGGACTATTGGGTTATCAACGGCGTCAACTGGCGGATTGTTGACATGGATTATTGGTGGAACTGCGGCGATGCCGCTTTTACCAAGCACCACCTTGTCATTATGCCTGACGGCAACCTTGGGGCCAATAAGCAGATGAACGCCACCAATACTACGGAGGGCGGCTATGTCGGCTCTCTGATGTACACCACCAACATGGCCGACGCCAAGGCGCTGTGTACGGGGGCATTTGGGAGCAATATTCTGACCCACCGCGATATTTTCTGTAACGCGGTGACCAATGGACGGCCGACTGGCTATGCCTGGCTCGATTCCTCCATCGAACTTCCCACTGAAGTCATGATCTATGGATGTCCCCATTACGCGGTCATGAATGACGGAGCGAACATTCCGATGAAATACGCGATCAGCAAAAGCCAGCTCGCCCTGTTCGCTGTGGCCCCCAAGTTCATCACTACAAGACAGAATTACTGGCTGCAAGACGTCGTTTCCGCGGCTTATGTCGCCTATGTGGGCATCCGTGGCGTTGCGAACGATCACTCCGCCTCGTACTCTTACGTTGGGGTTCGTCCGGTCTTCCCTGTTGGGGTTAGCTAATCTGAGGGGCCTTGCGCCCCTCGGGGTAACGTTCTGAAAAATCAGGACGCAGGTGACGACAATTTATGCTATAAAGAATGTAAAATCGAAAGGAGCGCCCCATATGGACGAAAAAATTTACAGCGTTACTCTGGCTGACGGGACCGTTCTGGGCAATCTGCGGATGAACGGAAACACGTTCATTTCCCAGGAGCCGGTAGATCCCGCCGCTTTTGACGGGAACTGTGCCGGTGTGGTTATCAGCGACGGCCTGACTGAAGAGACCCATGAGTTTATGGAATACGTCCCCACCGCTCAGCCCGTGGCCGGGGAATTCTGGTTTTCCCTGCGTGATGTCAGCGAGCAGGAGCTGACCATGATGCGGATGCAGGCCAATATCGAATATATCGGTATGATGGCCGGCGTGGAGCTTTAAGGAAGGAGGACCACCATGGAGCATAGTAAGAATTTTGCCAAGGTAAAGCGCTTTTACGACATGAAGCTGTGGAATGAGGAGCGCGTCCGCAACGCCGTTACGGCTACGCCTGCCTGGATCACCGAAGCTGAGTTCAAGGAGATCACCGGGAAGGACTTCTAATGAGCGTACTCGTCAGCAACCGCAAAGAGTCAAAATTTGAGGTAATCGTGTTTTCCCTTGAGCTGCACCGGATGCTCATAGAGTTGATACAGCGGGATTTTGGAGTGAAAGATCTGGATCAGCTTGTCCGAGTTCGATACGCGAGCGGAAAAGATGAAACAGAAAACTTTTCAAGATACCGCTACCTTATGCGGCGCTCCAAGGACCGGGTAGATCAGGAGGCCGCGCTGATTACCAGCAACCTTCGGGGAGCTAACGCCATCTACCCGAAAACACTGCATGAGTACGAGTGCCGCCGTGATTATCAGAACTATGCGATTGCCCATTGCGAGATCCTCATGAAAGAGCTCCAGCATGTTGTGGAAGTGTTTGACGTCGATCTCAACACTTACAACAGGTATGTCAACGCTATCGACCGAGAAATCGGTTTGATAAAGAAATGGCGTCTACGGGACAACAAGATCAAATCGCGCCTTGAGGGCAGCATCTAAAGTGCGTCGTTTCCGCGGCTTATTTCGCCAATGTGAACAACAATGGCAATGCGAACTATAACAACGCCTCGAACTCTAACATTGGGGTTCGTCCGGATTCTCTGCCTAACCAACAGAGAAGGAGATGCTGTCCGTTACCCCGGCAGCCGGTCGGGGATAAATGAAAAAGCCGGACGTAATTTACTACGGTAAATATTACTATCACGGTGAATGAATATGGACTATGAGGAGATCGTCTGTGACGCCAACAACTTGTATAGGGCTTACAAAGCCTCGATCAAGAACAGCAAGTGGAAAGAAACCGTCCAGAAGTTTATGCTGAACTTTCTGCGGCATATTTTCTCCATTCAAGAGGATTTACTCAACAGGACCCTTCAAAATGGACCGGTCGAGGAATTTGAACTGTCTGAACGGGGCCGCGTAAGACCTATTACAAGTATTCAAATCAGGGACCGGATTATCCGGCACGCTCTTTGCGATGAGGTGCTGCTCCCTGAAGTTCGTAAACGCATTATTTATGACAACTGCGCATCGATCAAGGGCCGCGGCATTTCGATGCAGAGGAAACGTTTCGAGGTGCATTTACGCAAATACCACAAGCTTTATGGTAACGAGGGCTGGATTCTGTTCGGGGACTTCACAAAGTTCTACGACAACATTATCCATGAAATTGCCAAGCGGGAACTTCTCAAATTGTTTGATGACGACGAGTTCATTGACTGGCTGCTTACGATTATCTTCGACGGGTTTAAGATCGATGTGTCTTACATGTCGGACGAAGAGTATGCGGACTGCTTATTCAGCGCATTCAATAAATTGGAATATCGGGAAATCCCAAAGGAACTTTTAACCGGTGAGAAGTGGATGGCGAAGTCTGTCAACATTGGCGACCAGCTTTCACAGATCATCGGTATTTACTATCCATACCGCATTGACAACTATGTCAAGTATGTGCGGGGAGAAAAGTTCTATGGGCGGTATATGGACGATTGGTACATCATGAATCCTGACCGGGATGTTCTGCTGAATTTGCTCGCAAATATCAGGCGGATTGCAAACGAACTTGGAATTCACATTAACGAAAAGAAGACCCACATCGTTAAAATCAGCAGCACATACAAGTTCCTTCAGGTGAAGTATTCGCTTGGAAAAGATGGAAAGGTGATTAAACGCATCAATCCCGAACGCGTTACTGCACTGCGCAGGAAGCTTAAAAAGCTTGCCATAAAGGTTGAAAACGGTGAAGTTGAGTACAAAAATGTGGAAAACATGTTCAAAGGCTGGATGGGAAGCTTTTATAAGCTGATGTCCAAGAAACAGAGGAAAAATCTGATCGGGCTCTACGAACAGTTGTTCAACAAAACCGTTACGGTTGTTCACAAGAAAATGGTTATAACAGATAGGGCGCTTTGTTCTGCGTCCTGACCCAAGGAGGTGACAGATATGGACGGAGATTATATCTCTCGCCAAGAGCATGAGGAGTTCCGCCGAAGTATGGAAAGCGAGAATAAGCGGCTGGAGGAAGAGAATGACCGCCAAAACCATCGCTTGAATACGCTGGAGGAAACCGTCAAGCAGATTGCCGCGATCAGTACATCCGTGGAGAAGTTGGCTCTGAATATGGAGAACATGCTGAAGGAGCAGGTAAACCAGGGGAAGCGCCTGGAAACACTGGAAAGCCGGGACGGGGAGAAATGGCGCAAGGCCGTTTGGTGTGTCATCAGTGCTCTTATCGGCATCGCTGTCGGAATGATTTTCCGAACGCCTGTTTCGTGAGGGAGGGAGAGTGTATGCTGCATATCAAAGCGAGGGAATTCGCTCAAAACGGGAATGTTGAGGTTGGCGGCATCGCCGACATTTCTGAGGAGTGGCCGGAGGGGGAGGT
>OFHO01000161.1_pt1 | contig 65738 bp, 68 predicted proteins | sample 1521531 | NCBI WGS metagenome assembly OFHO01 (sample SAMEA3504124, study PRJEB24116) | mouse gut metagenome | biome: mouse gut; feature: mouse-associated habitat; material: faeces | place: Denmark | collected 2011
TTTGCCTTCTCCCCGGGCTCTCTCGTCCCATTCTTGTACTCCTCAATCAGAGCCAACACGTTGTCGACGGTCACAGGCATACCATTCGTAAGGGTTGCCTCTGTAGGATTCTGGGTCTCACCAGGATTCTGAGGGGCGTCAGGGGTGGTAGTGCCAGGATTCTGAGTAGTACCAGGGTCAGTTGCGCCGGGATTGGTTGTTCCCGGGGTTCCGGGAACGCCTGTCCCCAGAGTGCTGATGGCCTTCTTCAGACGGACATAGATTACGGACGTCTGAGCGCGGTTAATCAGACCTTTCGGAGCGAAAGTGCCCTGCTCATTCACGCCGGAGAGCAGATCCAGATAGTAGCATACCGCTACCGCTGTTCCATAGCTGCTGTCCACCGTTGCGAAGTCGGGGATTTTGCTGATGGTCATCTGTATTTCGGAATCATTCGGAAGAACGACCCCCTTGTCAACCATGACATTGTACATCATCTGTGCCATGATTTCGCGGGTGACCTCCATTTCGCCGCGCCAGGACACGATCCCGTTGAACAGGTTGTGCTTCTCGGCAGCGTCGAGGTTCTGATTCGGCCAAGCGCCTTCCCAGGTGCTGTTTACAACATCATCGTTGTAGAATGCCCGGGTGAGTACGGTGAAGAACTGATTCATGTTGAGCTTGCCGGAAGGGCTGAACACCTTGTTCCCGTTCTCATCCGTTCCCGTCCCCATCATGACCCCGTCGTTATATGTCTCCAGGATGGAGTCATAGGCCCAAAAGTCGGGAAGGATATCGACGAACGGGGAATTGGTGGCGTAGACGCGGGGGATGGCGACGAGGATGAGGGTGAAGACAGCGAATGCCGCTGCCAAAAGCTTGATGTGGATTTTGGATTTCATTAAGATACCTCCTAAATAATTTGATTCATACTCTGAAATACGAATCCCCTTGATACTTTCGGGGCCTTCCCCCAAAAGTCTTGCGCATCAAGGGGAAGAAACCACGCTGTCCTGTTTGGTACGATTAGCTGCGAAAGGTTTCTTGATGGGGGTATATGCAGAAAGAAAATTTTTTATAAATAATAAGGACGTATGCTCATTATACTGCGACAGAATTGGAAAGTCAAATATTAAGCCTTTCCAGGGATGGAGATTATGGTAGAAATTTCACAGCAAGTGTGGTATGCTGTTTCCCAAGGACGGGAAGCATTTAGCGATGGCGTTTATTGGTTTGTTTACAGCCTCACGTCTAACAAATTTATTAAAGGCATCTGGAAGGGGCGTAATTTCTTGAAAGACATACTTGTTTATGGAGTCCTTGTCGTTGTAACCTTTTTTCTCCTAAAAAAATTACCATGGGCAGCAGCCTCAATAATCCTAGGATTGCTTTGCGGGAGGAATCCATCAATGGACAACCTTCTGTGGGTGAAGATATTCTTGGGTTCAGCTCTGATGGTAGGCGTTTCGGTTTTAGGTGGAATAATATCGAAGAAGGGGTTTTTGTTCCTGAAGAATGGAAATCCATCAGAAAACATCAGCATTTCCAAACAGGAATCTCTTATGTCTGCTATATGGCAAATTTCTGAATCGTATCTGTGTGTCTTTGCTATAACATTGTTCTCAAAAGGATTGGAGTATTTTTTGTGGAATAGTAGCTTCGCACACGCTTTGGGATTCCCTATTGGCGGAGTAATTATTATGTACATAGTGGTTCGATTCCGCTCAAAGAGAAATTACGCTATCAATGATTCCTATTATGAGACAAAACGAAAGGCAATCCGTCGGCAACGAGAGGAAGCTCACCAGCAACAACTGAAAATTCAAGAGCAGCAAAGAGAAAAAGAAGCGGAAATATTAAGACAACAGCAAGCAAAAATTGCAGAGTACGATCAAAAAAGAATGGCATATGAAGAAAAATGCGCAAGAAACAGAGCTACCTTTATCAGGGTAGCTATTGACAAATATCAGCTGGGGGAAAGTCTTAGGACGATATTTGACGGGCAATATGGGGCTTATGATTTGGTAAGAGAGGCAGGGGAAAACGAAGTCCTGGCTTTTACCTGCGGTGATTTATGCGTAGAGATTTTCCAAAAAGAAATTGATACAATTAAGGTTGAGAATAATAGAAAAATATCTACTATTGAGGAAATCTTACTTCATAGCGGGCTTTTTGAAGTTGTTCCGGATCCAGATGCAGGCGGAAATGCTGCGCCGCATCTCATGATGCTATCGAAGACCAGCGAACCCTTATCACTTGTTTCCAAGCCGCCTGTTGTTCGTTCTACACACACTTTTTTGGAGCCGTTATACGCCCAGGTAAGAACCTTTACGGAGCTGAGGTATCAGGAACTTAATGCTCTGATTTCTTTCCGGATACAATATTATTTGGGACAGTATCGGATTATTAAGGCTGGAATGGATGGAGAGGAGGCGGTCGAGAGGATATTAGAGCTGCATCAGGGGTCGTTTCTTGTTATCCATAACCTACGCTTGGAATTTCCTAGCAGTTCCGGTAGTTTTGACAGTGTTGAAACCGACACTTTTGTAATGGCGCCGTATGGATTATTTGCTATTGAGACAAAGAACTATGGGGCGTCCGGAAAGTACGGACTCGTTGTGACTGGAGACGGAAACTGGTATAAGGAATACCCCTCCAGTTCTCCGGATAGGCCGGCAAGGCGGGAGCGGATGGAGAATCCCTTTGAACAAAACGACAGACATATTGCTTTTTTGGAGCGATTTATCAATGACCTGCTTGGGCGGGATATGATGAATTACGTTCATGTAAAAAATATCATTGTGTTGGCGAATGACAATGTTGAAATCAATAGTGATCCTGCCGCCAAGCAGACCTTGACTCGCGTGGGGAATCTCTACAATCAACTTACTCAGGATCCCACTCCTCGCTTCACCCTCGATGAACTCCATCGCATTGAGCAGGCGCTGACTGAAAGAAATTTGCCTCCCAAGAAATATCCGATGAATGACTATCGAGAGGAATTGAGAGGGATTGTTTCGGCGTACAAGAGGCTGCTTAACTTGCCAGCTGAGATATATGCTGTCGAGAATAAGGTATACCCACCAAACCGCAAACCTGTGTCCTAAGACTCTAGGCCCGGATGAAGTGGAAACTGAGGTGCATTTGGGTAGGAGTGCAGGGAATTTTTAAGCCGGACACTTGTAAGGAATTGGAATAAGCAATATGAAAAGAAGGACAGGAACTCACAAAAGAGCTCCTGTCCTTTATGGTGCAAAGCGCTTCGATCATGGCGGCTCACCTCCCGCAGTCCACCAGTCAAATCGACAGAGTCCGGCTGCAATTGACATTATTTTACATGGCAGAGGTAAAAAGCAACCACAAAACCTTCTCTATGATCGTTTCGGCCTTGCGGAGGGGCAGATAACGCAAAAGGTTTTGTGGTTGTTTTTCTATCCCCTGTAGACGTCGCCCTGGGACTGAGGAATGTCGCAGGGGGTGAGTTGAGAAAAGACCTTTTTGTAGACATAGTAGGATTCCTCCGGCATCTGAGGATTGGGGGCCTGCCTGCCGCGGACATCTGGTACATTCCGCTGTCGGCTCTCCTCACCAACATAAATGCTATTCGTCTGTATATGCATAATACCTGCATCCTTCCTCATCCAATCTCTCCGACACAAAAGACGGAGTATTTACATAGTATACTACACTTCGCACCTGTAGTCAATGCCCTATGCCCGCCGCGGGGAACCGGATACGCCTCCAGCAAAAACATGTCAGCGCCCCTCCTCCGGCAGGGAGTTGTCCTCCACCCAGCTTTGGACCTCTGTCACGGTATAGCGCCCCGGCCCGGTCCGGGTGATGGCCTGTAATCCTCTATGCGATAAGGACCGGGGAGATACCCCCCTGTAAAGAGAATTCCCGAGAATATGATATTTTCTCGCACAAATGCATAATATTAAATAGTGTCAAAACAGGTTGTAAAAGAAGGGACTAAATAGCTATGCACAATGTAATTGCTGTTTTAGCAGAGAAGCACCAAAGAATAGACGATCACGAAGGATTTGTTGTTTTCTCAGTAAAAGGAGGAGATTGATATGACAAGGAGTGAGTTCAGGCAGGCGGCTGGGGAAGCTGGAGTCAATCCCAATATTTATGGATTGATTATCGACGAGTGTATGTATTGCAAGGGATACAGCCGTGTCACTGGCGGAAAAGTTGTTGGGATTAAGTGGAATGAGGAATGGGTAACAAAAAAAGAAACCTATAGGCCCTTTGCCCTGATAAATGGCCCAACTCACACCGCTCTTGGGAAGGTCCCATATGTTGTCCTGAAAAAAGGAAATCATACCTATGAGGTCGAAATCTGGAAAGTAATGGGGTATTTGAACGATTTGTTCAATAAATTCCTCATTGACATGGGGAAAGCTCAAGCCAAGGAAAAAAAGGAGGACAAACAGACTCCCAAGTCTGTTCAATAAAAAAGAAAAGAGGTTCGCCGACAATCTGTATCCATACAGCCATGGAGACCATGCCTAGGAACTGTCAAAACCCTTCCGCCCAGCGTTGCTGGATGGAAGGGTTTTCTTCGGAGCCGATAGAGGAGCAAAAAGGATAACATACTAAGGGGGCACATGAGTCTCGGGTCCTTTTCTGCCAGCCTAGCAGTTTCCGCTGCACTCGGTCTGTCCTCTATTCTTGAAAAAAGATTCCACTAAATTGTCTACCCATTGATCACATTCTTCCTCCGTGGGTAGGGCCTCCATTGCTTTAAAATGTTCCACTGCAGAAGCCGTGAGCTCCATTTCCTTTTGGGCAATTTCTTGCTCTGATGGTCCATCACAATCAATGTGTTCTAACGCAGAAGCTATAAGGTGTGCTTCCATTTTAGCAAATTCCTGTTCCTCGTTGTCCTTAAATTTTCGATAGCTTGCTTCAGCGATATCAAGTTCATCTTTTGGATAAATGCTTCCTGTATATTCGTCACTCATGACTTCACCTGCTTTAGTCGTTTTTTTAGCATATTCCTCGCTAGGAAACCTGCTTGTCCTGTATTATACTTTAAGAGCAAATGTCTCGTCAAGCAATTCAAGTAGTTTTTGACAGATAAGCGGAAATCTCTCGACAACTTTAATTGCGGTGCATAGCGAATGTTGGGCAAACCCTTCAGGCAAGTCATTCTGTGCCGGCAGGAACCAATTAGTCGGGAAAGGCTGGTGAATTCAAGAGCACACCTTTTGTCTCAGCCAGCCTTCGATATCTTAATAGTGTCTGAGTTAACTTCCTTCGCACAATATCCCTCCTGCTGTGCCCAGTGCATAATGTCATCCATGTTTTTGCGATCACTGTGTTCAACATCAAGGCATATATACGGTTTCTTTTCTGTAGCAAATGCTTCTTTTGTTACAGTGATGAACTCATCACGGGTCCAGTTTAATATTCCAGCCATGCTGTTTTACCCCCCCCCCATATAAATCTTATGATTACTCAATCTCCCCGCGTTTCAGAGTTTCTAACACGTACAGAATCGCCTGACAGAACGGGGCATACATACCATCCTCTGGAACCCTAAATTTTTCTATGAGAAAATCATAATCTGCATCTGGCTCAAACAACCCAGACATAAATATTGCAGTGCGGCGATGCCGATTAAGGTCATAAGAGCTTAAATTCAAGACCCGAACAGAGGTCATTGCTTCAGGAGATAGTCCATTGATTTCCCCATTTGCAGTGTACTGAAAATCACTTTCAACAGAGGGAACTGTCGGAGAAAGCAACATCTCATGAACAGCATTATCTTTGAACCGTCCACAATGCTTCCCATCCCCCTCCTCCCCTTCGCAGGAGAGAAGTAAATTCTCATATCCAAGTTCTGCGTCTTGGACAACAACCGAGTAGGGTCGGTCTTTTGCTTCTGATCTTGCAATGAAGTGTTCTATGTGAGAATCATAGGCTGCAATTCGACACATACAGTAGCAGCATATGTATCCCTGCTCTTTCAAGAGTGTTTCCTTAAGGTCCCTTTTAATTGACCCTTTCAAATCCAAGTAAACCGGTTCTCTTCCGGTTCTGTCTTTAAAATCAATCTTCCATTGTTCAAATTTTGCGGGAGAATCGCCCTTCTTTATATACTTCATATGTCCTCACCCAAAACTGAAAATCTAATTATTACAAAAGGACAAGTTGTGCTTAGAAAGGAAGTCGTTGGCATAAACAGCCAACGACTTCAACTGTTCGAGTCTGCATTGAAATTGGGCATAGCGGCTAAAAACATTATTCAACATTTATTTTTCTTTCGATATATGAGCATTTGTGCCTTTGTTATAACTGGAGAGGTTCCATTTGTCAGGTCATTAAGCTGACTTATTACCTCCTCTGCCTGTTCTATCTCTCCTTCCATAATAAACTCTAAAGCCTGGTTCTCCAAACCATCAATCACGGGATTAACCTTGGGTGTGTCCATATAATCTTCCAAAACAAGGTTGCTGTCATAGTAGCCAGGAGTTATTTCTCTGAACTTCAGCTCTCCATTCTCTTGCATCAAAGATAGGATTTTGAATCCCTCCCGCAGTTCGCCCAGAACCTGGGGAGAGTGCGTGGTGAGGATGAACTGAACGTTAGGGAAAGTGGTGCGAAGGATACTTGCAATCTTCCGTTGCCAGGAGGGGTGGAGGTGTAAATCGACTTCGTCTATGAGAACAATCCCTCCCCCTTGTAGGGGGTCGCTCAGGTTTGGGTTAGCAATAGAGAGCCGACGAGCAATATCGCCAATCATTGCAAGGGTGCATTTCTCGCCATCGGATAGCTGTTCTATTGAGAAGACTTGTCCGTTTTTTGTTCCACACATACGGAGCGGAGAACGCTTGATTTTAAGATCAGAAATGTCTGGCAATATTGCGTAAATTGCCGTCCGGACAGCTTCCAGCGCAGGATCCTTGTACTCTAGGTCCTTGCGGCTGACCTTCTCTTGATTCTCTATATCTTCTTGATTCCGAAACCATTCAAAAAATGTTCTGAAATCAGTCTTACCAAGGGTATTTTGGTATGCGGCAATCTTTCCAAAATCATGTCTGACCTTGATCCTAAGCGGAATATCTAATACTGTTCGGTTAACTCCGTAGTGTGCAAAAATAGGAGTTCCTACATCCTTTCCTGCATATAACTCAGAAAACCGGTCAATAAATGTGTCCACATCTTTCTTGATAAATTTCTTTCCTGTCTTCTTTTTGTAAGCGCATCCGTAACGAATGTCTTCCATGTTGTCGAACTGAAACTGGCCAAAAACCTTTAGTTCAGAAGCTCCTATTCTAAGGTCGGATGCAGTAAAAGCTAACTGCTGCCGAATCTGGCTTTCTGAAATTCTGGTAATAATATTTGAAAAAAGAAGAGATACACCCCGGAGAATACTAGATTTACCAACACCATTTATACCATAGAAGACGGTATTCTCTCCGGACAGATCAATCACAAGCTCTTTTATTCCTCGAAAGTTTTCTAAAAACAGTTTCTGAAGTTTCAAGTTGCCACCACCAGTCATTCGTTTTCCTCCAATTTTATCATATTTCTGCTGTTTTGGGAAGGGGGTGTTGGAAAAAGCCCTACCCAAATTTTTGATCCCATTTTGTCAATAAATTATATGCAGTATTCTGGCAAAATATCAAGTTTGTAGGAGAAAATGAAAATGATGTCAATTAGACGTGAGGCATAGAAAGACACAGCTATCTCCAGAAATGGAGGTGGCCGTGTTTTTTGCAGAAAAGTACTCATTATCATCACCGATCCCCCGCAGAAATCCCGCTTGGGGTTTTCTACGGAGGATATCTTTTTTTCAAATTCCCCGTGCTTTTTTTTGATTCTTGTGGTATACTACCTTTGAATACTGAAAACATTTTGCTTTTCCGCTGACTGAAAGCAGAAAGGTTGTGGGTTTTATATGTGCAAATTGAACATTGACGAACTTCGTATTTCCAATTACAGAAAATTTTCAGAAGAGAAATTTAAGCTGAATCCCAGAATGAATGTGTTTGCTGGGAAAAATGGATCGGGGAAGACGACTGTGCTGGAGGCGGCCTGTGTTTCTTTGGGGGCATATTTGGCTGCTTATAAGAAATATGTTCCGAGCCGGTTCGTTTTTAACATCTCTAAAAGCGACACCCATCTCAAGCCTCTTGTGTCGGAGTCAGAGGGGGTCATGACAACGGGCGGAATCCCTCAGTATCCGTGCAAAATTGAGTGTTTTGCCGCTTGGGAAAATAGTGGATCGCTCATAACGTTCCAACGGATTTTGGAAAAAGCAGAGGGAAGGACAAAATTTGATGGGCCTAATCCCATGCAGCCTGTTGTAGTGTCATGGGAATCTGCGATTGAGAAAGCTGCACATGAGGATAAGGATATAATTTTTCCGCTTGTCCTATATCTTAGCTCTGCTCGTCTGTGGAATGAGAGCAATTCTTCGTCTCGCACGGATGGAACATACGGACGAACAGATGCCTATAACAGATGTTTAGATAAGAAGCACGGTGTGGAGTTTGCTTTTGAATACATTCAGATGCTTCAATCTGTAGCTGCTGAGGAGAATGAAGGGAAAAAGTTCCCGGCATATGAGGCTATTCTTGACGCAGTGAACTATGCGTTAAAGGATGAGCTTTCTCCTGATGAGCGTGTGATTTTCTCAACCCGATATAGCAAAGATCTTATTGCGCTGAAAACTGAAGAAGGAACGGTCGTCCCATTTGCTACCCTCAGTGACGGATACCGAAACGTCATTAAAATCGTTCTTGATATTGCGGCAAGAATGTGTATGCTCAATCCTTATTTGAAGGGGAATGCGCTCAGGGAGACGCCGGGGGTCGTTGTTATTGATGAAATTGATTTAAGTCTGCACCCTACGTGGCAGCGTCGGATTATTGGTATTCTAAAGGATTTATTCCCCAAAATTCAGTTCATTTGTGCGACACATTCTCCCTTCATTATTCAGTCTTTGGAGGACGGTGAGCTGCATTCACTTGATTCTGATTTACTGGAGGAAGAGTATTCTGGGGAGAGTATTGAGGATATTGCCGAGGATATTATGGGCGTGGAGATGCCTCAATACAGCGAGAAGAAGAAAAAAATGTATGAGGCGGCTGAGAGCTATTTCAAAGCATTGGACGATTGCCACAGCAAAGATGAGTTGGAGGGGTTGCGAGAAACGATGGAGACGTTAGAGGCGGAATACAGTGATAATCCCGCCTATCTTGCTTTAATCAGGCAACAAAATGCGGCTAAGGAGATAAAAATAAAGGGAAATGAGACCGATTAACAAGGGGACTTCTCCATACAGAGAAATTTCAAATTATTCAGAGGCGCTTCCATATTTGGAGCGGCGAATTGGAGTGTATTGCTCCTATTGTGAATTTCGAATTGACCATGTTCCAGAAGTGGAACATATATCATCCAAGTCTAAGGGCGGAGACAGGACCGACTGGAACAATCTCCTTTTGGCTTGCAAATACTGTAATTCCAGAAAATCAAAAAAGACCTCCGCTGATGATATAGAGGAGTATTTGTGGCCTGATACAGACAATACCGCCATTGCCTTTTCTTATGAAAATGGCATTCCAAGAATTAACAGGAAAATTGCGTTGCAAATAGATCCTAGCAGGAGGTTTTTGGCAAAAGCCGAAAATTTGTTTAATCTGGTACAGTTAGGCCATAGACCGACTCAGAAGGAGAAGGATCGCCGCTTCAACAGGCGGAATGAGGTGTATCGATTAGCGAGAAATTCTTTGGAGGCATGGGAGGATATCTTCGATAAAGAAGATGAGTCGGCAAAAAAATATCTTCGGCAAACGATTGAACTTGCTAAACAAGTAGGATTTTTCTCTATATGGATGATGGTTTTTCATGATTATCCAACCGTGCTCCAGGCTCTGCTCTTGGCTTTTCCAGGGACAGAGCGTACATATTTTGATGAAATGGGTCATTCAAAACTCGATTTGCCGCTTCCTTCGGACTCTCTACCAGAGGATAAATAAAGCGATGTACAGTCCCCTACAAGCTCCCAGTCGTTGGGAGAGGGCAGGGGTATTTGATGATTACGTTCAGTCTTCCCTTTTATCTTTGAGCCGTTCACAATGCTTCTCGTTCAATTTCTCTCCTTTGCAGGAGAGAAGTTGGTTCTTGTATCCAACTTCCGTATTTTGGACAACAACAGAGCATGAAAAAATTCTCTCCGAACGATTCCTTATTGAGGAAGGTTTGGGGAGAATTTATATTTTTTATTCCAGATGCATACTATTTGGCAAAGCTTTTTAAGCAGGGTGAACTACATAAAAAAAGGAGATTTTTGTGATGAAAGAATTTGAGACGTATACCCTGATCATCATGGGTTCCCGGCGTATTTATCTTAATTTCAATACGTTGGATGAGCTGAAAGAAGCAGTGTCTGAATACCTGACGCCGGGCGAAATCCGAGAAGGAGTGCTGGAGCGGTTGACAACTTTCAGTATGTCCCGGCTTAACAAGGATCACTACGTTGAAAACAAATGGCGGCATTTCACTGCCTGTGCATATCCGAAGGAGGATGATTATGAGTAAGAGAACAATTCAGATGGTCAACCCAAAGGCGTTTATGAATATGCTGGATATGCCCCGAGGGTGTTTCCTGGCGAAAGACGGGGACAAATGGGTGGCATTGGATAACTCCACCTATAATTTCTGGGTGGAGGAATTCACCCAAAAGGATCAGGCTATCCGTTGGCTGCAGGGAGAAATTGAGGTCGGAAAGGTAGCAAAAGCCTGGGACTACATTGACTCCCCTGAAATGTTGGTAGAGGTGTCAGCCATGCAGGGGGTAAAATTAAACGGTGATGAAGCCGGGCTGGTGCTTGGTTATTTTGAAGGTCATGAGTATAGCCTGATGGCTGGTGACGGTGGCGCCACTATGCGCCACGATGATCAATACGACAACAATCACAGGGGTGATATACCGTATACCATCAGGGATGCGATTGAGTTCTGCTGGGAGCAAAACGAAGATCTGGTAATGGGGGGTGGCATTCCAGTGGATGAATCCGGTAAGGAATATCTGGCCTCATTACTGAGAGATAAGCAAATCATTGAACAACTGATGGAAAGGGTCTGACGCAGATTTAACTGAAGGCAAAGTAGCCTGTCCACAAACATGGAACAGGTTGTTGGGAAGTTTCTCGTCGGGCAAGGATGTTTTCCGTAGCAATCCCGTCGGAATGCAAGGAAAAGCGGCACAGCATGGCGGGAAAAAGACTGTCCGGGCAACGTTCAGCGGTTGTGAATGCAGGTTCTAACTACAGAACGTCCCTGTCGCACGACGGGGACGTTCTTTCCTCTAAAAGGGGTTTCTGAAGAAAGGAGAGCTTTATGGAAAATGAATTGATAGTACGGATGCTCAAGGAATTTGTGGTGGAATTGAATCAGAAATGGATTCATCCAGATATTTGCGAGAAGGGAGCTGTGGCGATTGAGGCATTGATGGCTCAGAACCAGCAGCTGAGGTCAGCCATACATGGGATATGCTCGGCATGTGAACATTACAACGCATTAACAGTGAATGTCCCTTGCCAGAATTGCCTTTGGTATTCAAATGGATGTGGACTGAAGGATAACTGGCAGCTTCGAGAAGAACTGTCTGCTCCCAATTCCACTCCCGACAAACCCCTCTCTCTGGAGATTTTGCGGGGAATGGGGGAAAGCCGTACTGGCACGTAGGGCTGCGGCCCGAATCGGAGCCGCCCCACTGGGCAATCTTGCCGGACAATATCGCAAAAAATATCCAGGACTACCACTATGGAGAACGCTGGCTGGCGTACCTCAGTGAGACAGAGAATGCTGAACATGGAAAGGGGGACACTGACAATGAAAATCAGGATGCTTAAAAACGTTCGCCCTGATCTGCCTCTTGCGAAACCCGGAACAATTCTGCGGGCTGGAGAGGAATACGAGGCGAAATCCAACAAGAACGGGGCTATATCTGGACTGTGCGCTAACGGTGAATATCTTGGGGTGCGTCCGGGTGAGTTCGTGTTTACGGAGGCCCCCAATTGGGTGCGCTCTATATGGGCGGAAGTACATCCGCAGGCTCTGTCGGGCCTGAAGGATGAACGCTCATCGACAGTCTGCGTCCCTACGGACATGGAAGTGATGCCCAGGGGTTGCCAAGAGTGTGCGCTCGGGAAGCCGTATGGGTGTGTTGGGGATGTGTATTGTAAGGTGCTGGGCGATTACTTTACTGGCAATCCGCCCTATCTCAAGATTCCTTGTAAGGAGCGTCCTGACGAATGCCCCCTTGTGGAGATGCGCAGCGACGATTCAGTTTCCATTTCTGCAAGAACAGAGATGGATTCGATTCCCGAGAATTGTGTGGAGTGCAAGCTTGGTGGCTGGAACTGTCGGGGAATGACAAAGTGCCGGATTCTTGACAAGTTCTTTAATGAGAACTTAGAGCCGCCCTATAAAAGCCGGACTGATGAATGCCCCCTTACAAAGAAGGAGCTTCCGAAGGGGAACTTTCTCGCCTATGCGGATCTGTGTAAGATGGACGGGGAGCCTATATGGGTTGTCTACCGTCCCGATGCGGATGGCGAACAATGCAAATTCTGGGCGCTGGTTTCTATCGATGAGGATGGCGAGGTTTACTTGAGGAATAGCCTGGGTGGATGTTCGAGCTATGAGGAAGCTGCACCGGATATTGAGGCAATTTACTCCAGCAAAGAAGCTGTCCAGCCTGATATGCCGTTGGGCTTGGATATGCTGAGATCAATAGACCTGGGTTATGATATCTCTCATATGCGCCCAGTCTTTGTGAAGCTGAAAGAGACCGCATGGCCTGGGACTGGTGGCATGAGCGAAGGATATGCAGTCGTGGATTTTGAAGCAGATGGCGAGATCGCAAAGGTGTGGGCTGTCGGCTGTGAATGTGCGGTCGAGGTTCGGGCAGATGAGTATGGGGAATCCTGGGTGGCATATCGCCAGGAGCCGGGAAGAGAGGGAAAGGTATGATTACCAGAGAAGAAGCAATCCGGCACTTCGAATCATATGTGGACAATGAGTGCTACACGGATTTGTGTCAGGACGCCTGCCGAATGGCAATCTCCGCTATTCGTTCTCAAGATGGGGCGGCTCGGCTTGCGGCATATGAAAAACATGGTCTGGAACCGTGCGATTATGCAACTATGAAGGGTGCCATGGAGAACGAAAAAGAAGCGAGGAGTCAACTTTCGGAGGTTCTCGGTTACATCGGCGGCTTGAGCCTTGACCATCTGCGTGAACTGGTAAATGCAGAGAAGGAGGGGCGGTTGGCAATACTTCCTCCTGATGATAACCCCCTGACCGAGGAAGAACTCCGGAAGATGGATGGACAGCCTGTGCGGTGTGAGATAGTGGCAAAAGGAAATCCGCCTTTTTACGGCATTGTACATGGCAATGTGGTGACTGGGTATGTACCAGGAAAACAAACCCCAATCAGTCTGGAAATCAGCGAGAGAGGGGCGTTTGGGCTTGCCTGGGTTGCTTACCGCTGCAAAGAGATTGTCTTTCCACTCAATAAGCTCCTGACTTTGGAGGAGCTTCAAGAGATGAATGGCGAGCCAGTATGGGTTTGTTCTCCCTATGATCCTCAAAACGGTCGATATGGCGTTGTCTGGGTCAGCCCCAAATGGGAACTGGAGAATTGGTTCGTGGCTACAGTCAGTGAATCCACATACTTTGCCGCCTATGGAAAGGTTTGGGTAGCATATCGCAGAAGACCCGAAGTAGACAAGAAAAATGACTATTACTCTGAGTAAGAGTCATAAATTTTCCGAAAAAATGCCCTTCCATCCAGCATTAGCTGGGTAGAAGGGGTTCCTTCGGAGCCGGCAGAGAAGAAATAGAAGGGGGTACATATGAGACCTGTTGACACAAATGCAATCGGTGTTCCTCTGACATTGGGGGAGCTTCGCAAGATGGATGGGGAGCCTGTGTATATGGTACAGGACGTCCCTGGTAAAGATCCTGTGAATGAGTGGGGCCTCGTCAGTGTAGAGCTGGGGAGGGCCGCAAACGATGATTCCTGGCTACAATTTGAGGACTATGGAATTTGGCAGGCATATCGCCGTAGCCTGGGTTCCGCTGATATACTGACGTTGGATGAACTCAAGCAGATGCACAAGGAGCCGGTGTTTGTCGTATATGACCGCCCCTGCGTGGCTCCTGAGCTGGTGTGGGGTATCGTCAATGTCGATTTCGGACGGGTTGCGAGCAATCATTCCTACTTCCGGTTTGAAAATTACGGAGAGGTGTGGTGGGCTTTCCGCAACAAGCGTACAGACCTGAGCGCCATTCGTAAGCTCGCAGCAGATTACAATCGGCAGCATCCTGGCAATTCCCCTGACGGGCCTCTGTCTGTGTAGGAATTGCGGGGGATGAAAGGGAAGTGGGTTCGGCTCAAATGGGTGTGGCACTCCAAACCTGCTCTCCGTGTCCAGGTTCATGATTTTTCGACGAACGCACTGTATTTTTTAACCGAGGATGGGATTATGGACAGCAGGGCGCTTTCTAACTATGGGAAGACCTAGATTGCCTATTCCGAAGCAAGGAGGTCAAGATGAAAGGTGTTGCAATGAGAGCCTGGGCAATCCAGGCGCTGTTGAATGACCGGAAGTCGGCGATGCGGCATGTAATCAAGTCGCAGCCGGTCAAAGCAGGGAAATAATTTTTCTCCCCGAATCATCTCCTATTGGGGGGTGGTTTGGGGAGAATTTATATTTTTCGGGGCAAACGCATACTACAGAGTAACATCTTTACATAGGGTCAAACAGAAAGGAGTTCTCGACATGAATGAACACATTACGGAAGATTTGGTAATCGAGGATCGGCAAATTGTGGATAAAAAGCACTACACGCGATACAAAACGGACTATTTCATTGAACCAGAAATGTTCAGCACTGCCATTCGTAACCTGGGCGGTTGCACTGACGAGAGAATGGTTGGAATAATCGAAGATGAAGCCGTAGAGTTTTTCAACGGCTACACCTGGTTTTCGGTTCGTACCGTCGGCCCCTACGAGGACTGCGATATGTGGGCGGAACGCTTCGAGTTGGCGCTGTTTGAACTTATTGGCAACGTCAGCCCCGTCAATGTCCACTACCCAGTCCCAGGCTTCCACACCTGGGGGATTGAGTTCAATCGAAACCGCCCCTTCTGGGAGAATTCCGCAGAGAAATTTGTGGAGGAAGCCCACAAGAGCTTGGGTAATGGATGGTTTTATCAGAGCGGATCGGATCATCCGGATAAGGGTTACCAATTCTTTGAGTTCTTGGGAGCGCCGGCTGATAGCTCAGGGTTTCAGGAGGAGCCTGAGTATGTCGCCAGATGCTGTGCGGTGAAGATTGCAAGGGCACTCGGAACAATTGCTATGTGGGATCCCGCTAAGTAGGCGAAAAATTTTTACCCAATCCATTTTGTTGCAGCAAGGTGGATTGGGGATTTTATCCTCCCCATGGGTTAAATGTTTCTTACACGAAGGATCATGAGGGAAGGGAGTGAAAAAATATTTTGAAATAGGTTGATATTTTTTAGGGGAACCGCATATAATGAATCAGCCTTTTGAAAGGATGACTTTAAAAGGCGGCAGACGTTGCGGCAGCGCCGCAACGACGGGGGAAGGATGGGCCTTTCAGCCGCTTCCCCCACAATGAAGCATTGGGCCGGTGTCCGGACTATTTGTATTGCGACTGACCGACCCGAAGGGGGCGCATAATGCCCCATCTGTAAAACCGTACCCTTAGGCCAGGGGTGTGGGGATTGTCCTCCGTAATATGCATGCTAAGGCGGAGGATTTGGGGTTGGCTAGGGGAGTGTCAGCCCTGTAAGGAATAATCTCCCCGATGCTTTAGGGCTATACGGCGTGGGCGTTGATGGATGGACATCGGCGCATCTGCGCCAAGAACCCCTAGGGGAAAGTTTCCCCTCGTGTATCGGGCCGCATAGGCTTCCCGCATGGCGTTTATCGCCGACCTGCGTGGGGTGCGTGGCGGTTCCACAAGTCTTTGCGCTCCCAAGTATCTTTTTTTGGATGCTGGGATGTGCAACGGCGGAGAGTTCTCCGCCACAGAACAGGACTTGGGATGGGGCATCAGACTGTACTGTTGTCATTGCCTATCCCCTCCCACATGGGCGTATCCTGGAGACATTGATCCTGGGGTTCGCTGGGGATGAGAGGAGTTTCCTCTCTCCCCCGAGGCGCCCATCCTCTGCCCCTCCCGTAAATCCGTGAATTCGGTAAGCCGGGGGAGGGTGGAGAAGAGGCGAAAGAGCCTTCTCTCTTTCATCATTTGGGCCGGGCTCAGGCTGCGCAGTGCGCCGCCACTTTCCTCGACCCACTGGGGGCAACGTTTCGGCGTCCCTCCCGGCGCAGCTTTCTAATTGAGAGCTGCGCCCTTTTTATATCTTTCCCTCATTTTGCATATAAGATAGCAACCTGTTTTTATAAGGCTAAAAATGAAAGGATGGATGAGAAAATGGCTAACAAAAATAACAATGAGGTCCTGCACCCCTACTACGTGATTCTGTCGAGGGATACCAGGTTTGATGATGACCGGCGCCCGGCCCCGGACTTCATCCGGCTGATGGATGCCGATGAGGCTATCTCCAGCAACTGGGTTACGGCGACCGGAGAGCGCGTTTGGGTCGTCCCTGCCAAGGACGAAAACCACTACATCACCTTCGTCTGGGGCTTCGACGACTATAACAAGGCGGAGCTGTTCTTCTCTCTGATGAAGGAAGAAATCGGCCGGGAAACGGAGGGAAATGATTCCCTCCCCTGGGCAATGGAGAAGGGGTATTGTGCTGTTGCGTAACCCCTAACCTGGCAGGAGAAAAGGGGGCTTCTTCTGGAGTCCCCTTTTCTCACAAAAGTGATTATTCTACAAAAAAGGATGCCTTTTGGCAAAAAACGGAGGAAAGAACAATGAATGTGAAGTTTGAGCAGACCCCTAATTTCAAAAGTGTTGAGGTGTATGTCGACGGTACCCTCATCGACACCAAACCCGTTTGCACAAACAAGGATGGCAAACAGTACATCTATGTTCCCAACGTCTATCGCCCTGATGGCGACATTCTCAGCCGTCACTCCTTTCTCCATCGCCCCGGCGACATGGTAAGGGCGATTAAGGATGGACTGGGGGACTGCATTGAAGTGGGAACCCTGATGGTACGCACAGAACACCTCGTCCGGTTCCTGGATAGGGAATACGGTGAGGAAATGAGAGCGAAATCCCTTGAGGGATGGAAGGATGCGAAGTTTGGATGGATCGTATGTGAGAAATGCGGCTTCCTCGGAAACATCCCTCTTACGGTCGCTGGCATTGCCCGCCCCAGCTACTACAAAGCTGATGCCCGCATGTACCCCATCAAGTTCTATGACACAGAAGCGGAGGCTCAGTCCTTCATTGATGAACTCAAAAGCGAACTGATGCCTAAAATTGAGGCATATCGCTCTCTGGCAACCGTGAAGGCGAAAAACACTTATTATGAAAAAGAGCTGCGCCAATATACAGGGATTAAGGAATCGGTTATTCTGAGAACGGCTGATGATGGCGATATTCCTCTTCATGTTCAGCAAGTTGTTCGGACAACTGCTTCTGCTAAGGCTACTATACATGTTGTCGAAGGAACACTCACTGCACACTGCTATTTGTGCCGAGGAGACGCTATCGACTCCTGTGAACAGCCGCAGACACCTACAACGGGGCAGCTCTACCTTCACGGAACTGTTGCGGATTTATTCAAACACATGGATCGTTGCTACATTTACCGGCTCGTTGCTGGTGAACTGAAAACCTCCTGGTACACAGACCTGCAGAACATCTTTGATGGCGATGAGTACCCTGCAATCCTGCAGCATGCCGAAAGCGGAAACTGCGACAGTATTGATATCGAGGAAGGGATCTTGCATCAGCAGAAGCTCTTCCCCATCATTCCCACTCAAGAAGAGCCTTTTGAGACAATTGCGAATGAGGGAGAGCGGGGGCTTGTCGTTTTTGCAAACCTGAATCCTGATGAGGTGGGAACTCACAGCACAAGAAGGAAGGTCTATTTCCCAGACCGCTCATGTGCAAAAAAGATTTGTGCCGGCAAGGTTCGTATCACCGGTATCAAGGACATGGGGCGGTATGGCTTCTTCACTGGGGAAATGGTTCCATATGAAGCCCCCAGCGAAGAAGATCTAGCTATCTGGCTCCTGGACAATTCCAAATTCGATGTCACAATTCAGTTCCGCAATAATCCTCTCTGGGGAAGCTGTATTCGAATTCAAAGTCCGCATAGCAGTGTGGAAACCTATTGTTCCAAGGATTCCAATGGGGAACTCACAACCTTCAATTTGCTTGACCTGTATGATCATCAAAAGGACGAGGTTGTGGAGGAAATCAGTGCAAAGGATTTCCTATGTACCGGCTATGCTGGGGCAACGATGGAAGAGCTTTGCAGTATTGTCCCCCATGTCAACAACCTCCCCTCCAGTACCACTGAGAAACCCTCCAGGTTTTTGGGCGAGGATTTTGACACAGCAATTGATTGTGGACTCATCTACCTCTGGAAGGCTCATTCTGTTCACTTTTGCAGCCTGAATCCGGATAAGATGCCGGAGGCCGCCTCCATCTTGAAGTACAGGCTAATTCCTGTTCTGGAAAAGGCCGCTGAAATCAACCAGAATGCCATGGTGCGGTTTGCGGCACAGCAAAAAAAGAAATGATATAGTAAAAAGCACCCAGCAATCCCCCCATAATAGGAGGGACTGCTGGGTGTCTTGTAATCTCCGCAAAGCAGGATATTCTCTGCCGGCCCTTATTTCTTTTCTCTCAATGCTCCAAGGGAATCTTTCATTTCATTTTCGTCCTTTAAATCAGCTTGCCCTCCGTCCATCCAGATGCCTGTTTTTTGTTAACATAAAGTGAATGGGTGGAGACGCGAAAGTTCCAGGTCTCTGCCCATGAAGCCGGTTTTAAATTTCCTTTAGCCACGATTGGATTTCCTCGTCAGACAAGCCCAGTTCCTCCCGGCACTCTCGTATGAGTTCTTGCTCGAATAGACTTGAGGGATGTTCTTTAGGAAGAGGGAGCGGCTCCTTCCGGAACCTGTTCCGAGGAATAGGGCGTGTGGTGCTGGTTTGTTTATCTTTGGGCATGAGTATGTCCTCCTTCTAAATGACTGGGGTATACTATGCGGTTAAAAAACAAAATATTGATTTTTTGTACAGAAAATTTAGCTTTTGGCGCATTCTGGTATACCACAGCAGAGCGGGAAAGATAAGGAGTCAAGCCGCATGATTGAGTCATCCCAGTTTTTCATTTGGAGATATGGCACTCCCACATCTTTTCATGCCGGCAAGAGATACTTTCCGTCATAAGCTATTTCGATATTTTTTCAACTAACCGCATAGTATATGCTATATTTTTGGAAAGGCGGTTCATACTATGATTCTTGCGTTTACTGGAGCTGGCATATCCCGTGCCTCTGGAATACCGACCTTTGGAGAACAACCGGATATTCGGAGCTGCCTGACGAGGGATTTTGCAGAAATTTACCCAAATCAATACAAAGAAGTGATTCGTAAGCTCCAGGACACCTGCGCAGCCGCAGCTCCCAATGATGCACATCTGGCAATTGCCGAATACGACATCCCCGTTATCACTATGAACGTGGACGGACTCCATCAGCGAGCCGGCAGTAAGCATGTGCTTCCCATCCACGGCACTCTCCCCGACATCGTCCTCTATGGTGACCCCGCTCCTCACTACCAGGATGCCTACTCTTGGGTTGACCGTCTCCGCACCGGAGATACCTTCCTTATTGTCGGGACATCCTATTACACCAATGTGTCCGCAATTCTGAAGTTTAACGCCCTTAGATACGGAGCGGATGTAATTGAGATAAACGACAATGCGGAGCATCGCGTCAGAAAGTTTCTCTCAAAGGCAAAGGTGGGCGTGGAGACGTTTGAGGAGTTCATGGAGCGGAAAATTGTGTAACAGGTAAGACGAAGGGTATGCGATAAAGAAGTGCGGGGACTCTCGGAAGAGTTCCCGCACTTTGCGTGTTATTGCTACTGGGATGCGTGTTTGTTAAGTTGTCGCAGGCACCAGAACTTCTCTAATCGTGGAAAGAGCGATCCCGGTCAGTTTTGCAATTTCTTCGGGACTAAGAGACTTTGCCATATTCAGAATAATTTCTGTTTGGCTCTCTTTGCGACCTTCCTTGTGCCCTTCTTTGCGCCCCTCTGCCTTTTGCATTGCGGCATATTCTTCCCATTTCCATTCCTCGAAAAGCATGTTCTCCACCTCGCTTCCGTGTTGTGAGAGAAAGTCCTTCATAACGTTGTTGTGAATGGCTTGATTCACGGCTTCAGTAATCGCCTTGTTCAGTGGGAGTCCCCTTGCCTGATTTTTACGAACATAGAATACGAAGGTGCTGTATTCGTTTAGGCTATGACATTTCTCCATAATGAACGGGGACTTGCCATAATTGATGTTGAAAAAACGTACCATCAAATCCAACATCGGAGCCTTTTCTGGTAAAATAAATGCGTCTGACAGTCGCATTTCGGAAAACTCGTCACTTGGCTCAAGGCCGTTATATAGAACAACGAACTTTGGGGTAGGAAGCGGAATCCGAGACGACCGATATACGTTTTCTGTCTCCAGAATCTTCTCGTATACTCTTGCAACATACAGGAGGAAACGTACAGGCATGTTCTCGTTCAGGGTTGACTGGTGTTCAATTAAGACTACGAGTTCCCCGTTGATTACGAATGAGATGTCGTTGATTCGATCCTTGAAAAGTGCGTCATCAAGAGTGTTGATTTCGATGGGGGTGTCCTTGGGAAGGTTGGTTCCCTCAAGAGAATTGTACAGCTCGATCAAACGCTCCGTATTGCTGAAGTACATTGTGAAGACGGAGTCTTTGTATTTGCGATTTGCCTTTGGCATAGTTATTACCTCACTTTCCGTGAAAAAACAGGGAAAGCGCTGCTTGTCCCTGCTTTTTACACTTGGGACAAGTCCATATTAAAATATAGAAACCATTTTGCTTTCTTCTCCACCTTATTGTACGCCAATTGTTGCAAAAAGTCAAGGATACCTCCGGGCACATTTGTAATCGCTAAGACAGGAGCCGTCTCCAAACAGGAAGAATGTGGCTCCCTACATCTCAGCCTTTAGGACACTGAAGCCATGGCGGCCCAAGAGACTGGCTTTCCTTTGAAAGATGATTAAAGGCGGAAAGCGCTTTGTGCCAAGATTTCGTGATTACTGGCGTGCTATTCCATGTTTCTTTCTGGACAAGATATTCGCCGGAATCCAGCTTGCGCATACAGACTCTTTTTTGGCGAAAAAATCCATACTGATGCACAGAGAGAAACGCCTTTACTCGGCTGCGTTTAGAAAGCATTTGTAATAACCCCCTTTTTTGTTCATCAGATCACGGCGAGGATACGCCCTTGCCAGAGAAGCAGGTAAGGTCTACAGCTTCCACAGCTCCAGCCGGATGTTCGTGTCCTCGAATACCTCCCTCAGCATCTCTCTTGCCACTTCCCAGTCGCCGCCCGCCAGGCCGCAGCCGAGGTTGTAAGGCATGGAGACTGAGGTGAGTCCCTGTGTTTTCATCTTTTCTACAAGAAGGGAGAGGGCAGAACGTAGGCACTTGTAGTCTGTTTGTCTTCCACATCCAATTCCATCCTGTCCGAACAGATTGGCGATAAAATGCCCGTCATTCGTCCTGATGAACTGGCATTTACCCAGCATGTTCTTTGCGGAGCATGCTTCCTGGTATGCAGGCATAATCTCCGGGTAGCGTTCCCGGATTGCCAGCGCAACACCAGCCCCCATCACGCCCTGGCAGTTCGTCTGATGAGCAATTACCCGTGCATTACTGTCCAGGCAGGAGCCAGGGATGGTAACAATGTTAGGGGAGAGCCAGGGGCTGGATTCCGGCACAACAACCGTGACGTACATGACGTCGTCGTCCCTGATTTTCCATACGCCCTCAAACCGCTCCCCACAATCTGTGCATCCGCACTCGCAGCCATGGCGAAACAGAACCGCTTTGGTCCAGCCAGGGCTGTCCTCTTCACCGCAACATTTGACGTCCATCTCCATCCCATCAGGGAATATGGCGGTTTCAGAGATGACCTCATCACGGTCGCCCTTGCCGAAGATACAGGCGTAAATTTTGCCCAGTTTGTCCGCAGGAACATGAATGTTCTCAATGTAGACCCTGGAAACATCATAACAGCCATCGGGTAGGCATTTTTCCATAGTCTCCAGCGTCGTGCCATTTCCTGTGTAAATCTGCGCCAGGGCTTCTTCGGTAGAGGCGGCGGGAATAGAAACGGAGAGAGTGTTGTTGAAATCGGGAAAATGCAGGGTCATGTTGTACTTCTTCATGATAAATCTCCTTTTAATCTTTGTTGAGTATCCTTGCTAAAGTTGTCATGCATGTGCTTGCATCTCCATTATTTTTTAAAACCTTTAATTTTCCGCATATGCGGCAGAGCATCTTTCATCCGCAGGATGTTTCGGGCATAAACAGGGTCATCGGAATGCTCGGCAATATATTCTTCCATCTCCTCTGGAGTATCCGGGCCATATCCGATTGCCGCAAGGATGATCTGCGCACCCTTGCACTTGATGGCCTTTAAAGTGTCTGGCTCGATGCATCTTCCTCCAGGGAACGGCTGGCGCATACGCAGCCGGCATAAGGGGAGGTACCCGTCTACCATGTTCTTGCCGATGTTCCAGATTATATAGCCGAGTGGGATCTCATCCACCAGATCAAAGGTATGTCCTTGACTTGTGATTGTGTTCTTTTCCATTTTCAGCTATTCTCCTCTCTTTCCTCGGCCCACAGACTGATCCACGAATAGATCTTATCCCCAATGTCCTTATCGAACTCCGGGTGTTCATCAGGGCTGTATGGATGCTGGAACTGAGCGACTTCTCGACTCTCCGGCTCATATACATCGACCTCGAAGGTGTCCTCATTGAGGCGGATAGTGAGTTCAAGAGTTCTGTTGATAATTTCCTTTTCCATGTTTATAATCTCCTTTTCTTGTCCAAAACTTCGCTTTGGGTTGGTCGATGGTATGCAAATGACTCTGAAATTATAAAATTTCGGGATGTAACGGAGAGTAAAAAGAGGGCAGAGATCTGGGTGTACCAAATCTCTGCCCCTGATGAACTGCGTCTCCTTTGTCTGAAGACGGTTTTTATTTTCTTCTTCTGATTATTCCGTCCAGAATCGCTCGAAGGCGGAAATCGCCTCGGCCCAGGAAGTGGTGATCACTCGGTTCTCCTCAGACACCGGCCCACTCGTTTTCTGGATGCAGTACTCGCCAGGGAGTAGGGGAAACATCAGAACGTTACCCCTTGTAAATTGGTCGCTGTGCAGCATTGCGATGGATGCAGACAGCTTTTCTTCGTTTGAAAGCGCCATGGCAATTCTCCTTTTTGATCTCCTCCCGCCCATAATCCCCGTAAGGGACGCAGGAGGGAAGATTTGTTTGGTTTTACTGGATATTTTACTCGGTCAGAGTCAGCTCGCTGACTGTGGAGGGGCTGTCTCCGTCATCATCTGTCCGGAAATAGTCCTCAACGCCATCGAAGGTAAAAAACTTATCTTTAAAGTCTTTTTGCCCCTCGCGGTCAACTCTGATCCAAACGGATTGATCTTTGCAGCAAATATACGCCAGGGGAAGTTCCTGGGTAGAATCTGGGCGCTGCAGTCTAATAAAAATCCCAGAGACGTCAGGGGTGGCGACGATGCGCCCCAAAGAAGTTAAAATGCTGAGCTTTGACGACTCATGTTTGCCGGCAGCTCTATCAATTCGCAGGAAATACATCTCAATCCCGTCAATGAGAACAGTCTTGCTCTTCTGGCTCTTCATTCCATCGCCAGAGATTTTTACTTTGATGCGTCCATCGCAGACCCCATCCTCATCAAAAGAAGGCCCTACAAAAGCCAGGGGCAGGTCATCATTAGCATCGGGACGCCGAAGATCAATCCAAACGCCATGGCTGAGGAGATCTTCTCGGGCAATGAGAGCGCCCTTGGAAGTCTCAATCCGAATGTCTGTAGGGACAACGGGGGGCTTGTTCTGCTCGACGGCGACAGGCTGGGGAGCAGAGGAGGGGATATTGGGGGTAGTCTTGGGAATGAGTCCTGTCTGGATGATTTTCCAGTAAACGAGGTGGTTGGAATCCTGATCCATGAGCTGGGTAAAGAGCAGTTCGTCAGAGGAGATGATATCAGGCTCAATTCCCTTCTTGCTCAATGAGTCCTTCTCTGCTTGGAGATCGGTTTTGACGTACTCCTTTGCGTCGTCTATGGATTCGTATACCTTGATATCCATGTCCCTATTCCTGTTGCGGAGTACAGCGTAGACATCCCGCTCAGGGGAAGCCTGCTCGGGCTGCGGCTGGTGGGGCTTGGGGGGAGCGTAGGGGGTGCCGTAGTAGTCGAGGAGAAACTCCTTCATTCGCTTTGTCTCGGCTTTCCATGACTCGCTTATACCGAGGTCGGCGTCCTCTCGGCGGAAAATTTCCCGGGTCAATTCGTCTTCGGTCATACACGACAGTCTTTCGACTTCATCCTCTTCCCAACCATTTGCAACCATGCACTGGTCAAGAGATTCAACCTCCAGACTGTCACTCACATACTCTCTCTGCGCTGGCAGCGGCAGATTGCCCTGCGCTTCCAGCCAGGCATCATAGACGCTGGCGCTTTCCAAAGAATAGGTTCCGCTCATTGCAAAAGTGCAGTTAATTTCCTTTTTCATGATCGTAATCTCCTTTTTTTGTTTAGCCTTTGATTTTTGGGCTGGGAAATGATATGCAGTAGGGGTGAAAAATATAAAAATGGGAACACACAAAATGCCCCCTCCTGCATTGTTGCAGGGAGGGAGCGTTTCTTGTGGAAAAGACCTGCTAATTCAGCTATATTGCCTGTGAGATCGAGGGCTTTTCCATCAGCCCTAAAAGTCTTGTTTTATTCCCCGTTGACGACTTCCCTCTCTTTCCCCATTTTGCAGGGAGGAGAGAGGGAGATTTGTTAATTCGAAAGGAGTCGTTTGACAAACCTCTCTCCCAATTGGATTCGCTCGTCAAGCTCGGAAAGATCGAGATTGTCCCAGCCATGAGTTGTTTCGCTGGAGAAGGCGAGGAGATTCGTTAGATCGTCTGAATTCTTTTGTAACAACAAGTAGAATACTTCACCAAGACGCTGTACCATGAACTGGTTGAGTCGCTTCATTTCTTCCTGCGAAATCCGTCCATCAGCGTGAATGTCCTCCACTGGCCCGTTCCGGAACGCATAGGCAGTGGCTGCTTTTGCAAGATAATTCGTAAGTGAGTAACTGAGTTGATCGATTTTTTTTGTGTACTTTCCAGATTTTGTTCTCATATGTGTAATCCCCTTTTTATTTTTACCCATTTTGTGGTTTGTCAGATGATATGCAAAAACGCAGAAAAATAAAAAGAGGGTATTTGCTATATGTAAAACTCACGACAAAGCACACAGCTCCACCCACCAAAAGGCTCAGAATTCTGGTTCCGACGCCACCCGACTGAGACGCATCCAGGATAGCGACTTTCAGAACGTACCCTATGAGGAACATTAAAATTATGTAGAAGGTAGACGTTTTGCTTTTCAAAATTGCGCTGCTCTCTTTGCGAGGGCGGCGCAAAAATTTTTGTATCAAATTCGATATTTTTTCACGCAACTGCATATCATCCAAGAAGCAGGCGGCATGCGTCTAATCCCAACCGTCTGCCCAGGGGTCAGGAGCCGCTGTCCCCTGATATTTCTCAGGCCCTCTGCATAGCACGCATAAGGCTCAATATATGCATGATTCCAGGCAGTCGACGCCTGGGGTGTGTTTCAGGGTCATGAATGGAGGAGGTGGTGATATATATGCGGGTGGCGAAATACACAGCAAATCTCCAAAACGATCATCCGAACCTTTGAAAGGAGGTTTCCAACTTTGAACAAAGCAAGTAAAAACGTTTTTACGCGATTCCTTTCCGCCATGTTGGCGGTTATCATGGTTTTCGGGCTGTTTCCGGCTAATCAATTCGTCGCGAGAGCGGAAGCAGCAACGGGCGGGGAACCGTCTGATACAATTACCCCGAGCGGTTCCATTGAAATGGAGGGCCAGTATGATTCCGGCTATGGACTTGGCAGACCTTACGTCCATAGGTTTGCCATGGAAACTGGTCCTGCTGGTGTTATAGATGCGTTTTGCTTGAATCACAGCGATCACCTGGGCCATGCCTGCGAGGGGAAAAAGTGGGGGAATAAACGCCCCTATGACCCTGGCAAGGCCACCCCGTTTGTGGTTTGGTATTACTACCACGTTCACATCGCAAAGGACTGGGATAGCAGCACTACTAACGTTGTCAATGCCTGGGTTCAGGCCATGGTTTGGCTGGCAAAAGCAGGCAAGCTGTCCGGTTCTGACGACCAAATCGCTGAAATAGGTGGTACAGAACGCCATAATGTCTGTAAAGGCATTTGGGGGCAAGCGTCTGCGGATGCAAACCCGCCGGAGCATGGCAAAACTCTTTTGCTCCAAATTATGGACAATTATAAGCAGGGCAAGTATGGCACTGGCTGGAAGTTCTACCAGTACGACTTTGCTGACACCAATCCATACAATGACGGCAAAGGCGTCCAGTCCCTGATGATTGGGGTGCCAGAGCCGCATACTGGTAACGAGTTTTACCTCACCCTCGACAAACATGACCCTGATGGCAATCCCATGGCGGGCAAGACGTTCAAAATCTATACCGATGCAGCTTGCACGACTCCATTACCTGGTATCCGAAGTGATTTTACAACCGTAGACGAGGATGGGCATGCTTATGGACAATTTGAAATCCCCAATGGCGCCGAAGAGGCAGATGTTTGGGTAAGGGAGGAAGGGGCTGGCGCTACCGCCGAAGCAGCAACTCCACACCAAGTCCATGTGACGAAGGCAAATGACCGCGACCACCCTGCCCTTGTCCCCGGCAGTCCCTTCCAGAACGAGACCACAACAGGCACTACTCCGCCCCCAGGAACGACTCCGCCGCCTTCAGGTGATGACGACATCATCAAGAAGCTGGATGCTCGAACCAAGCTTGCCGTTGGCGGCGCTACCTTCCTGATCCGGGGTGAGGTGTTTGAGGAGGAAATCCCGGATGCGTCCGGCAATCCTTCCGCCGATCCCGTTGTGGGGCATCAGGAGTTCTACAAGACGACGAATGCCCTGGGCGTCATCCATCTCCAATGGGCTGACCCGGGCGGAGAGGACTACATTCCGCCGGGATCCTATACCGTTACAGAGATTTCTCCGCCTCCGGGCTATGAGAAGGGCTCCAACCCGAGCGAGGCCCACCTGACCCTCCACTATGATATCAAGAACAAGATCCAGACGAAGTCCGGACTGCTTGTTTTTGAGAACAATCCGTACCATACGGTGCAGATTGAGAAGTGGTCGGAGGGAACGCCCCTGCCCGGCGCTACCTTTGAAATCTGGTGCGACGGTGTGCTGGTGGCTACAAAGACAACCGGCAGCGACGGCAAGATCTACTGGACTGGCGAGGATGGACAGGGTGCTAAGAGCGGACTTTATATGATCCGCGAGATCAAGGCCCCCGACGGCTACCTGCTCCCCACCCGCACAACCCAGTGGATTGAGGTGGATGCCACCGATACCTCTATTTTCAAGCACGTTGTCTCTTTTGACAACTACAAGTACCCCGACATCCGCATCAAAAAGGTGTCTAATGGCACCAACGATGCTTTGGCGGGCGCTCTGTTTGAAGTCATGATTGACGGCGAAGTGCTTGGCACCTATACTACGAACCCCGGCGGCGAAATCGTGATCGATTACGGCACCTATGGTCGGTTCCTTGAGGAGAACAACCTCTTCGAGGGCAAAACCAGCTGGACCGTCACTGTCACGGAGCTGGTTGCGCCTGATGGATATTTTATCGACGACCCCAACGTGCAGACCGCCGAGCTGAAGCAAGGGGAGACCCTGAAGACATTCACCTTTACGGATACCAAGTACCCTGAGTTCAAACTCTGGAAGTATGAAGAGGGTACGGAAAATCCTCTGCAGGGTGCTGTTTTTGAGATTGCCATTGATGGCACCACCTTCGGCACCTTCACTACGAACCGCGATGGTTATATTCATATCACCTATGATGACTATCGCCAGTTCATCAAGAACGACAACTCCGAGAGCTGGACGTTTAGCGCTCGTGAGATTACGCCCCCTGACGGCTACCTGATTGATAACAAGGATTGGCAAATCATTGAGATCAATAAGGGGCAGAGCATGGGCGAGATGGTGTTTACGGACACCAAGTACCCGGAGATTCTTATTATCAAGATCGACCGGGAGACCGGTGAGCGTCTGCCGAACACGACTTTCCGTATCGTCATTGACGGTACCAGCTTTGCGGCTGAGAAGGCCACCGACGAGAATGGTGAGATTCGTATTACCTACGATGAGTACGGGCGCTTCCTGGATGAGTCGGATAAGGATAAGTTGGATTGGACGGTCACCGTCACCGAGCTGTATCCTACTGCCGGCTATAACCGCGATAAGCAGCTGACTTCCGGGGACTACACCCAGACCCAGCAGCTTAAGTTCGGACAGGATAAGACCGAATTCACTTTCGAAGACACTTCCTTCCGTAATATCAAGGTCATCAAGAAGGATGCCGAAACCAACTGGCTTCTGAGCGGCGCCACCTTTGTGCTTCACTGCATCAAGGCTGACGACCCCAAGGAAGGCGCAAATGTAGCTGACCGCGTCCTGACCACCAACGAGGAAGGCTTCGTGCTGTTCGAAAAGATTCCCAATGGCACCTATGAACTCTACGAGAGCAGCTCCCCTTTCGGCTACGCAGACCCAGATGACGGGTACTGGGGCGATAACGAGGAAGCGAACCACAGGACCATTATTATCACTTCGGACAACGATCCCGTCATTGAGTTTGAGCGGTACAACCAGCCCCAGAGCGGACTGTTGATTCGCAAAATCGACTCCGTGACCAAGCAGCCCATCCCCAACGTTCGCTTCCTGATTACCCCGCACTCTCCGCTGACGAAGGAGCCTTGGGAGGCCACCACCAATGATAACGGCGTTATCGTGGAAGAGAACCTGCCCCTTGGCACCTACACCATCAAGGAGATTTCCACTGTGGACGGTTACGTTCTGAACGAGCAGTCTCAGACGATCTCCATTGATAATCAGCACGACGCTTACACCGTCACCTTTGAGAACAACCAGAAGAACATGCTGAACATTCTGAAGCTGGATGCCAATACCCGGAGACCGCTGCAGGGCGCTATGTTTGAGATTCGCACCCCTGGCGGCGCAGTTATCAAGCAGGTGACTACCGGCATGTACGGCTATGCCAGCATTCCGAATCTGGAACCCGGCAGTTATGTGGTGCAGGAGATCATGTCTCCTCTGGGTTATGAAATTGACCCCATGCCGCAGACTTTTGAGGTGAGCGAGGATGAATCCGGCAAGGTTATTACCCTGGTGTTCTGCAACTCCCCTTATGCCAACCTCTACATCCGCAAGTATGACGAGGTCACCAACAAGGGCATTGAGGGCGCTGAGTTCAAGATCTGGCGCGGGGACGGCACTGTCATCCGCGAGCAGGCGATTACCGACGCAACCGGACTTATCTGGGTTGGCGAGCTGACGACCGACACGATTTACGTGCAGGAAATCAAGGCTCCCGAAGGATATATCCTGGATGAGACCATTCGCACGATCCATGTTACGACCGGTCAGAACTACACCCTGGAGATTCCCAACAAGAAGCCCGGCGGTGTGACGGTCACCAAGGTCGATGCGAAGACCGGCGCAGCTCTGGCTGGTGCTGAGTTCGCTTTGACCACCATCACTGGCGATTTGATTTCCAAGCAGACTACTGGCAAGGACGGCATCGCCCGCTGGGCGAATATCGAACCCGGCTGGTATGTTCTGACTGAGACGAAGGCCCCCAACGGCTACATCATCAGCTCCCCCGCATCCCGGAACATCGAGGTGAAGGAATTCGTTTCCACTCAGGTCACCTGGGAGAATGGACAGAATGCCACCTTGACGATTACCAAGCGGGATAAGGAAACGGAAGAGCCTTTGTACGGCGCTACCTTCGAGGTGCGTACGATGGGCGGCGACGTTGCAGAGACCCTGACCACCGATGTCACCGGTAACGCTACCACCGACCGCCTGAGTCCCGGCTGGTACCGCGTCGTTGAGGTCAAGGCTCCTGACGGGTACATCCTGAACACTGAGGAACAGACCGTCGAGATCAAGGAAAATACCCCCGCAACCCTGAACTTCTACAACACTTCCGCCAAGGGCATCACCATCCACAAAGTGGATGCTGTAACAAAGCTGCCTCTTGCCGGCGCTGTCTTTGAAATTCGGGATGCAGGGAATAAGCTGATTGAGGACTACACCACTGACGCTTCCGGTACAATCAACACAAAGGCCCTGGAGCCTGGATACTACACTGTTGTGGAGACGAAGGCCCCAGACGGCTACGTGATTGACAGTACGCCTCACCAGATTGAGGTTGAGGAAGGCAAGCAGTCCGTCATTACCATCGACAACTACCCTGAGACCGTCATTCAGGTCTACAAGGTCGATGCTGTCACCAAGGATCCTCTGGCATTCGCTGAATATGAGGTTTCCACCTACGCCGGCAAGGTCGTTGGCTATCTGACAACCGATGAGACCGGCTGGGGCAGCAGCATGGTGCTTGAACCCGGTGAGTACATCGTGAAGGAGACAAAGGCTCCTACCGGGTACTCCATCGATCCGACTGAGCATCGCGCTACTGTGGAGAAGGGCAAGAATACCATCCTCCGTCTGGAGGACTATCCCGACACCGTTCTCCATATTTCCAAGGTCGATAAGGTCACCCGTAATCCCCTGGAGGGCGCTGAGTTCGAACTCCGCTACGATACCGGACACGGAGACTGCACCTACATCGGCACCTACATCACTGATAAGTTCGGTATGATCCATACCGAACCTCTGACTCCCGGTTTCTACATGATTAAGGAAACCGTGGCTCCCGAGGGCTACGACATCCGGACTGAGGAGTACCGCTACTGCGTCAAGGCAGGCGAGTACAATCATCTGGTGGTCGAGGACATTCAGCTGGGTTCCCTTATCGTTCGCAAGATCGATTCCAAGACCGGAAAGCCCATTCCCGGAGCTGTTTTTAAGCTGGAAAACGCTGACACCAGCGACCTTGTGGGTACTCTTGAGACCGACGCCCAGGGCGAAGCCGTGTGGACTGGTCTGAAGGAGGGCTTCTACATTGTCACTGAGACCCAGGCTCCCGAAGGGTACACAAAGAACGAATGCCCGAAGACTGTCAAGGTCGAGTACGGCAAGAACACTTACGTGGATTTCAGGGATGACGAAAACGGAAGTCTGGTGATTATCCTTCAGGATAAACACTCTGGAGACTACCTTATGGGTGGACAGTTCCAGGTTATCCGTATGTCTGACCAGATTCTTGTGTATGACGGAAGCACCGATGTTACCGGCACCATCGTGGTGGGCAACCTGCTCCCCGGCTGGTACGAGGTCAATCAGGTGTTCCCGCCCGACAAGTATTCCATGGTGGATGTTACCACCAAGGTTGAGATTCTGATTGGGCAGCAGCAGACCGTCTACTTCAAGGATGAGACAGCGCAGCTGGTCATCGAGAAGACTGACGCCCTGCATCCCGAGCTGATGCTGGAGGGTGCCCGCTTCCAGGTAAAGCGCAATTCTGACGGCATCGTGATTGGCGAGTACCGTACCGGCAAGGACGGTCTGGCTATGGTGGGCGGGCTGTCTGACGGCCTCTACACCGTTACCGAGCTGGTTGCTCCTGTTGGCTATTCCATCGACGAAGGCCCCAAGACAGTCCATGTGCGGGGCGGCACCGCTGCGCATGTGAACTTCCAGGATACGGCCCTGTCCAGTATCTCCATTAACGTGGTGGATACGAATGGCGAGCCTATCCCCGGCGTCAAGGTCGAGGTTTGGCAGCAGAACGGCAACCTGGTCAACTCCTATGTCTCCGATTCTACGGGCCTCATCATGACCGATAAGATTGCCGCCGGCATGTATGTGCTGAAGGTTACAGTCGTTCCTGATGGGTACGTTATCTCCGGCAACAACACTCTGCTGGATGCGTCCATGCAGGCTACCGTGGAGCTGAAGAATGGTTTCGAGACCACTTTCGAGTTTGCCGTGAAGGGAACTGGCTCCGCAAAAATCATGAGCGTTGACGCCGCCGGCAAGGCGATTGCCGGAATGAAGGTCACCGTCACTACGCTGGAAGGCGCTAAGATTGGCGAGTACATTACCGGCTCTGACGGCTCTGTCGTCGTGACGGGGCTGGATGCTGGCTGGTATGTCGTAACGGAAACCAAGGCGCCAGATGGCTACGCCGGAGTCACCACTCCGAAGAACATTCAGGTCACTGATAAGGGAAGCGTGGAAGTGGTCTTTGAACACAACGCCTTCTCTACCATCACACTGAACACCATCGATCTCAGTTCCCGCCGCCCCATCCCGGGCGTCAAGGCCGAGGTCCGTACCCAGGCTGGCGTCCTTGTTGGCAATTACACCTCCGACTCCAATGGCTTTATCCGTACGGAAAAGCTGGACGCGGGTATGTATACCATCAAGATTACCAGCATCCCTGACGGGTACAGCATCAATCCGTCTTCCACAACCATTGGCGAGTCTCTGCAGACAACCGTGGAAGTGAAGGCAAACCAGGAATTCTCTATGGACGTCGAGTTCGTCCAGCAGGGTTCCATGCACATCTCCAGCGTTGACCTTACTGGTAAGGTGATTGCTGGGATGCAGGTGACGGTCACCACCCAGAACGGCGCTAAGATTGGCGACTACACCACCAATTCCAATGGTCTTGCTGTGGTCAATAACCTCGCTGCTGGCTGGTACGTGGTCACTGTTTCCAAGGTCCCCAGCGGCTATGCCATTGATGCGGATTCCCAGACCGTAGAGATGAAAGCTGGAGCGACCCTCAATGTCGAGTTCCGCTTCAAGGCTATCACCAATATCAACATCACTGCTGTTGACGTGACAACCAAGAAGCCCATCCCTGGCGTGAAGGTCGAGGTCTGGGAGCAGAACGGCGGCATCGTCGGCTCCTATGTCTCTGACTCCACAGGTGTGATTCGCACTGAGGAGCTGCCGACTGGTTTCTACGTGGTGAAGGTTGTTGGCGTACCCGCCGGCTACAAGATTTCTTCTTCCTCCACCATCATTGACACTTCCATGCAGACGACCGTTGAGCTGAATACCAAGGTGGATATCAACATCGACTTCGAGGTTGCTACCAAGGGCAGCGCAAAGATCCTAAGTGTGGATGGCGATGGCAAGGCGGTGGCTGGCGTCAAGTTCTCCATCACCAACGCCCTGGGCGCTCTGGTAGGGGAGTACGAGGTCAACACCGATGGCTCTGTCATTGTGAATGACCTGGCTCCTGGACGCTATACCATTACCGAGGTCAAAACTCCTGACGGCTTTGCCGTAGACGCTGAGACGCAGACCTTCCTGATTACAGCTGGGTCTACGACCGAGGTGACTATCCGGCACAGCGCCAAGTCCAAGATTACCATCAATGCCGCCGACATTGACACTGGGAAGTTCATTTCCGGAGTGAAAGTTGAAATTTGGCATCTGAATGGAGCGATTGTCGGTACGTATGAGACTGACAGCACCGGCTCCATCATCACTGGTAATCTGGCTGACGGGCAGTATGTGGTAAAGATCGTCTCTATCCCTGATGGCTACGCCCTGTCCGCCCAGACTTCTCTGGAAACGACAGTGACCGTTAAGGCCGGCGTATCTGTCAACTGCTCCCTGCGCTTCTCTGTTCTGGGTTCCATGAAGATTGTGGCTGTCGGCGAAGATGGTTCTGCCCTTGCCGGCGTCACCGTGTCCGTGAAGACCAAGGACGGTCAGACTGTTGGAGAGTACACCACTGGCAAGGACGGCTCCGTCATCCTGACTGGGCTGAGTGCCGGCGTGTATGTTGTCACTGAGACTGCTGTTCCTGACGGATTTGCCGGCGAGGCAGCCTCCAAGGAGGTTGAGGTTAAGGTCGGCGCTCAGACTGAGGTCACCTTCAGTCACGCTTCCAAGTCCAGCATCATCATCAGCATGGTGGATGCGTCTTCCCGCAAGCCCATCCAGGGTGTCAAGGTGGAAATCCGTCAGCTGAATGAGGCGCTGGTTGGCACCTATACTTCCGATGTTGACGGTGTAATCAATACTGGCAAGCTTACCGCCGGTTCGTACACCATCAAGGTCATTTCCGTCCCCGAGGGTTATGAACTCTCTACCGCCGGTTCCGTCCTCGACAGCGAGGGCAAGACCACGATTGAGCTGAAGAACAGCCTGACCCTTACCTTCGAGCTGGAGGTTAAGGTCAATGGCTCTCTGAAGATCATGAGTGTGGATAAGGACGGCAAGGCAGTCTCCGGCATGACGGTCACCGTCACTACTCTGGAGGGTACCGTTGTCGGCACCTACACTACTGGCGCTGATGGATCTGTCCTTGCGACCGATCTGGCTTCTGGCTGGTATGTTGTGAAGGAAACCAAGGCTCCCGCCGGGTACACTGCCGCAACGACCGCCGAGCAGCGCATTCAGGTTTCCTCTGGAAAGCAGGCTTCTGTTGCTTTCACCCACGGTCAGGTCTTTGGCCTGCAGGTCACCACGACCAACAAGCAGACCAATGGCAAGCTCGCAGGTGCGAAGTATGAAGTCCGTACCATTGAAGGCACTCTCATCGGCACCTATACCAGCGGCGAGAACGGTCTGTTCTATGTAGACCTGGAACCCGGCTGGTACATCGTGACTCCTGTCAGCGCCCCCAACGGCTTCCAGTTCGTTGACAAGACTGCGAAGAACATTGAGATCAAGGCTGACAAGATTGCCTCTTTCGAGTTCTTTGTCAATCAGATGTCCAGTCTGAGAGTCAAGGTTATCGACGGTGAGACTCAGAAGGGCCTGTATAATGTCCGTATCCAGCTGAGAAGCTCCGAGACGGTCATTAAGGAGTTCTACACTGACAGCGAGGGCTACATCAACCTGGATTCCTCTCTGCTCAGCGGCGGCTACACCATGGAGATGCTTTCTGCACCCGGCGGCTACGTCGTCGATTCCATCCCCCGGAACGTCAGCACCATGTTTGGCGCTACTACCGAGGTCACCTGGGCGCTCTATAAGAGCGGCGGTCAGATTCAGGTTGTGGTCAAGTCCGCTGACGAGAACGCAACGCTTGACAAGCCCGCTGGCTCTGTCCTGCAGGGCGCTGTGTTTGAGATTACCAATCCCGACACCTATCAGGTCGTTGGGCAGATGATTTCTGACGCAAATGGCGTTGCTGCCTCCAATGCCCTGCCTCTGGGCCGGTACATTGTGAAGATGAAGACCGCTCCTGCCTACTATGCTGTGAATGAGTCCTTTGCGGCGGAAGTCCGCCTGAAAGTCAAGGATGATGTGGTGCGAGTGGAGACTACTGTCTCCAGCGTGAGCCTTGACAGCAATATCAAGCTGAAGAGCAACGCCAACATCAAGGCCGGCAACAGTATGCGCGTTGACATTGTTGACGCAAAGAACGCCTCCGATGCGCGGCTGGATAACTTCTATCTGCATATCAAGGTGCCTACTGACGCCGCCCGAATCACCACGTTGAGCACCGGTACTTGGAACAAGTCCGTGTTCTACAGCATTTCCTACAAGACCAACATGCACGATTACCGCTCTCTGGCGAAGAACCTGCAGAGTACGAACGTGTATCAGTATGGACTCAGCACACAGTCTCTGGGCCTGCAGTCTGGTGAGTACGTCACCGATGTCCGTATGGAATTCGGCACCGTACCCGCAGGATTCGCAATCGTTCAGAAACCCGCATATACCCAGTATGTCCTGGCAACCGTCTACAACGGCTACAAGCTGATCTCCCGTGCGGAGCTTGGCGGACAGTACAATACGGTGAATGTGAGTACGAACCACATCGACCCGAACAACCCCTATTCCTCCACTGGCGCTATTGTCATCGTTGGTGGTGACAACGCAGGCTCCTACGGTGGATCCGGGAACAGCGCGGCTGTCTCTGGCAACAGCGGGCAGTGGTCTACAAGCACCGGCTTGTGGACAACTACCGTGTCCAGCAACGTGCCGATGCCGAAGACCCTGCCGAAGACCGGCTATTAAGAGACCTTATCCCAGCAGTCGGTCTCTGGTCTTGCCGGAAAGTTTCCCCAGCCTTCTCCCCATCCCCTTCGGGGGAGGGGAGGGGCGGGGACGCTTCCAGCAGGGTACGTCCCGGCTGTCCTATACCTGTTAGAAAGGAGCAACTGAAACAGTGGTTATCAACAACGTTCGCATTTTTCTTCATCACGGAGAGAGCAACCTGAAGGCGACAGTAACCGTACTCGTCAACAACCAGATCCTGCTCCAGAGCATCCGGATTTTTCAGGATGCGGAGGCAGAGGGCGAGAAATCCAAGCCTTGGGTCTCTTATCCGGTTCAAAAGATGAATAACGGCAACTTCCAGCACTGCATGTATCCATCAAATGCGGAAGCCCGAAAGAAGTTCAACGCAGCAATTCTGGAGGCATATCATAAGGTTTCGGCTGGGGAAGTGGACGGGAATACAGTCGTCTTCTCCGACAGCACGGACCGCCTCCCTTATGCGGTTACCCGCGCATCCGTCTTCCCCTCTGGGCGAAACGCTCATGTGAGGGCAAAGGTGGGTGTGGAGCTGGATGGGGAAATCTGGCTTCGTGGGATGCGCATGCTGGTCCGGGAAAACGGCTCCCTGTTTTTGAATATGCCCCAGCGTCAGATGGGAGAAGGGGAGCGGCATATGGCCTATTTCCACCCCGTCGACCAGGAAGCGAGAAATATCCTTACGGCAGCCGCAGTACCCTATTACGAGGCGGCTCTGTTGTCGAAACGTTAAAAAGTAGGGCCTTTGCCATTCAATTTTGGCAGAGGCCCTTTTTCAAATCCTTTTTCCCAGGAGAGAGATTGGTCAAAAGCTGCACGCATGTAATTTGTCCTTGCTGGCAAGAAAGTGACGCAAGGCACAGATAAAGTCCACTGCGAGAGGAGGAGTCCGAATGGTATTGTTGGCAGTCCCGAGAAGTGAAGCGATTGTCCTTAACGACACAGACGCATCTATTTTGCACATGGAGAATACTGCCACCCTGACTGCGCTTTGCAGAGTTCGCAAGGTGGAAGCCTCTACGGCAAGCGCAGAGCGGCTGCGGGAACTGGACAGACGTATCCAAGTCCTTAAGAGCAAGACGGCAGATTGAAAAAAGAAACCGGGGCAGAATCTGCTTCGGTTTTCTTTGCATGAAGAATGATCTCAAATATTCGATATTTTTCAGGATAACAGCATAATATCCAATACCAAAATATGATCGAAAAAGGAGCTGATTCCATGAAAAAATTTCCTCTTCTATTCCCCCTTCTTTTTCTCTCCATCATCCTCTCCTCCTGTTCACGGCAGGAGATTTCTTCCGACTTGGCTGCAAAGGCTGATTTACTCTGGGCGCAAGTGGAAGCAAGCTGGGAGGAGCTGGAGGAAAAGCCTGCGGGAGAGGCTGGGCATGTTGTCTTTTTCTCTATGTCCGACGGGACATCTAAGGCCATTGTTCGCTATGCCCGGGGAAATACTCTGGCGTCCGCCTGGGACAAGGCCCTGGCAAAAGGGGATTCCGCCATGCGGAAGTTTGGAAAAGAGCCTGTGTGGCTGAAAGTTGATATTGTCAGAGAATGCATCCCATGCTCCGCCAATCTTTTAGCGAACAGGATTGAGCAGGGACTGGATTGGGGCTTTCGGCAGGGGATAGCGTTCGACTCAAAATTTAATGTTGCCTTTTTAGAGGAGGAGCTTAATGGGTCAAGTATCATCAACTATGACCAGGGAGCCTTTGATGCGAAATTTCTCCAGGAGCAGCTTGCCGCTAATGAGCTGGGGTCGGTGAAGCAGTCCCCGGCAGAGTTCTATTTGTTTCGATGCAATGCCTGGTTCTGTGATGAGGACAACGAGGTTTTTGATCTGGCTTACGATGGATACAATCAGGGGCAGAGGATGATTGAGGGCGTAGACGGAGAGTATGCCAGGGAGCTGATTGATGGTTCCGCAAAATATCTGGCAGCAAACGTGAGGGAAGACGGGAGGTTTATTTATGACTATTACCCTCAGTATGGCCTCTCCACGGATAGCTATAATATCATCCGTCATGCGGGTACAGTTTGGTCGATGTCCCAGGCATACCGGTTGTTTCCAAGCGAGGAGCTGCGCAGCAGCATAGTTCGGGCCACCGACTATCTCGTGGACTCCCTCGACTATAATTCTGACGGCGCTGCCTTCCTGAGAGACAGGGAGGGCGAAGAGTATACGCTTGGGGGAAGTGGATTGGCGATTCTGGCCTTCAATGAAGTGCAGGAAGCATTGAATACGAAGAATTACCAAACCGCAGCTCTTGCCCTGGGTGAAGGGATTCTGTTCATGCAGCAGGAATCTGGCTGCTTTAACCAGGTTCTTGATATGGATTTTAAGGTCAAGGAGCAGTTTCGGACGATTTACTATGACGGAGAGGGAACCTTTGCCCTGTGCAAGTTATACAGCATGACAGGCGATGAGAAATGGCTGATTGCAGCGTCCAAAGCCATGGATTACTTTATTGCCAACGACTATGTACTGTTCGGAGATCACTGGCAGGCATATTCCGTGAACGAATTGACGAAATACATCCCAGATAACCAGAACTACTGGGACTATGCCATGGCGATAGTGACGGAGAACAAGAACAGCTTGATTGAGCGGCGGTACTCATCGCCTACTGATTTAGAGCTGCTGATGAATGCGTTTGAGACGTATACCAGGAGACCTGATCGGACGTCAGTTTCTTCGGCGGATTTGGAAACACTGTTTACAGGTATCCGACAGACAGCGAAGAGGCAGACAAATGAGTTCTTCTATCCGGAATTTGCCATGTATGTCCTGGAACCACGGAGGGTTTTGAATACCTTTTTCGCAAGGAACGATTTCCGCATCCGCATCGATGACGTCCAGCATAATATTGGTGGATTGTATCTGTTCCAGAAGGATTATGATGATCTGGTAAGGTGTGGATATGAACGATAATAGCAGGGGCCTTTGCCGAAATTCGGCAGAGACTCCTCTTGTCCCGGGAAATACTGGTTGTCCAAGCAACTGACTGCTCCCACCCCTTACGGAGTGGGATGAAAGCGGCTATTCTGTAATGAGGGGTGAGGGGCGGGAGTGATCAAAAACTCCTGGAAAAGCAGAACTTTTGTTCTTTCTGACGAAAATTTTATAGCCGCAAAAATTTGAGGATATAAGTTTGGCTGTAATCGTGGTGAAAAAAAGAGCATTTTATCAGTATGCCTAAAAAACTTAAACGAAAACACCTTCCAAATCATCCCAGACCCGCTCCCTTGACATCTGCCGTTCTTTTTGCTACAATCGGGACCATCCAAAAAGAACGAGTGTTTCGGGAAGAAAGCAGGTGATGAGATGGCGTATTTATCGAGAGGATCAATAGAGAAGATTGCCCGAAAAACTGTATCCGCATATCAGGGGCTTCCGGGCTGGGAGGGAAAGAAGCAATTTCGGGTGGACCCGGAGGTCTTTGCCAGGGACTTGCTCGGGCTTTCCATGGAGTACCACGTATTATCGCCCGATGGGTCCATCCTGGGGGCGACTTCGTGCGACAGAACTACGCTCCCTATTTTCGATACCCCAGAGGTACTCGATTTTTTTCATTTGGACGGGAGGACAATTCTGATTGAGAAAGATTTAATCGGCGAAGGGGCTAACCAGGGAAGGTATCATTTCACCCTTATGCACGAGGCATGTCACCAACTGTTGGGGCTGATTTTCCCAGAGGAAATGCAAGAGTCAAGGTATCGGGTTCGGTACTATACGGAGGGAGCAGCAGAGGAGGACTATTGGGAAGAGTGGAGGGCGAACACCCTGGCGTTGGCGATACTGATGCCGTTGGAGATGATTCGTCATAACATGGAGGAGTTTGGACTCGGAGAGAAGATTCAAACGCTTAACCGAATATATTTTCCGAAGGTATATGACAACTTTTGCAGGATGGCGGAATACATGGGAGTCTCCCTCCAGGCTCTTTCTATCCGCCTATCCCATCTCGGACTGCTGAAGAACAATTATTTGGAAAATCCGTATCGTATGGTGGATATTTTCCCGGATTGAAGAGGAGGATTGAAAGGGGTAAAATATGGGAAGGTATAGTCTGAAAGAGGCAGATCCCGCCCTGTATGAACAGATATTGCAGGAACAGAGGGAACTGCGTGGAACGTATGCAAGCCGGGTGACGATGGCTCGCCTGTGCCCCTATTGTAATCACAAACTGGAGGTGCTTTGCCGGGGAAGCCATGGCAGTTCATCCATTAAATGTCCAAACTGTAATGAGGAAGTATTCTTCCCTCCGGTTTCGTTCAGGCGAGCAAGAACGCCTGATGAATATTATCGGTCGAACAACCGAAAACTGAATATTAGGCAAGAACGCTCAGCTAGATAAGGTTTGCGCACCGGGAACGATGCTTCCCACAGCCGCCATCTTGTGAGCAGACAAAAGTTTGTGCCGCGGAGCCGCTCAATTCAGTGGTCTCCTGTGCCGCTTGGTCATTTGCTTCGCACTCCAATTTGGAGCGCGTAGAAGCCATGCGCCACGGGAAGCTAATGAATTGAGCGGCATTTTTTCGCCCATTCGTCCCCCTGGCAGGGAACGGATGGACTTATTTTTTTGAAGAAAGAAAGGAAATTTGACATGAAAAACGTGAATATGGTTATTACAAGGGATATGGATTTTGAAAACGTACTCCAGTCTATCATGCCCATGATTCGGAGTATCGCAAGACAGGCGGACGGTGTGTGTGGACTGGAGATGGAGGATGTGGAACAGGAACTTTCCATCCAGGCGTACAGGTCTTGGGAGACGTGGGAGCCGGAGCGCGGGTCGAAATTCAGCACCTATGTTTATGAGACTTTGGTAAAGCAGAAAAATTGCCTGATTCGGACGGCAAAGGCGCAAAAACGTAATGGCGGGGTGACACCTGAGTCCTTGGATAAGATAATTGATTCCAAAGGCAGGGATGGAAAAGAATGCTGCCTGTACGACTTCCTACCTGACCCAAGCCAGGACCCGGAGGAGCAGATACAGTCGAGGGAGATTTGGGAAGCTGTTGAGAGGGCGCTTGATGGGATGCAAGAGAAGGGAAGAAGGGTGGTTATTGCGTTGCTGGAAGGACAGACACAGTTGGAAGTCAGCCGTGCTGCTGGCATTTCTCAGCCTCTTATCAGTTATTACTTAAAGTCCTTTCGGACGAAGGTGCGAACAGAGCTGGGAAAAGGTTGGACAGAGTGATTAGGGCCTTTATATTTCGCGGAGAAATAGCATATAACCCTCCAACCAGTAGCTTAGAAAGGTTTACCATTATCTACGCAAGAAACTGAAAGGGGGATTTTGATGAAGAACCATTTTTCCAAGGCGGAAGAGCAGGCGCTTGCCACCATGAAAGCGAACGACCAGGGAATCGTCAGGGCGCTGTTGAATGGGCAGACACAGCAAGAGGTCAGTTTCACCACCGGCATTCCTCAGTCTGTGGTCAGCTATACACATAAGCGATTCCAAGCAAAAGTGCGGGTTGCGCTGGGGGAGGATTGAGTCTCCGTAATCAAGCAAGGCTCAAAAAGAGAGGAATCGCGGCCTTGCCTGACGATTGACAAAATGCGGTTGTTTTTGGCATAGTATCCAGTAGCAGACATGCACAGGCATAAGAAATTACGGCAAGACCGCACCTGCGGCCTTGCCGTTTTTGTATGGCTGGAATAGCCGATAAGATATATTCAATATCCACAAAGGATGCTGGCTGTAGACTCCAGCGGATACCCCAAAAGCAGCCCTGTTGTAATCAGCTCTACTGGCGTACCGGCCTGATAGTAAAGGAACGGGGGCTTATCGCCACCAAAGGTCTTAATTTCAATATCACATAATTCTTTAACTTGAGCAACGACATATTGAGGGAAGTTTAGCCCAAGTTTGCTGTAAAACTCAAAAACTTTATTGAGGTCAAAATAATCTGTGATTTTCCCTTCTCGGCATATAAATGTGTATAGATAGCCCTTCATGTCTTCTCTACTGCCGCTGCTTTCAATGCCAGCGATAATACCAGAAGAAAGCCCATCTACGATTTTCTGAAATTCTTGTACTGCTTCATCCATTGATGGAAGATCGGGGGAAAACGATGACTTCACGAACTCAACCCTGCCGGCATACAATTTCTTCCCTTTCTGGACAGCCGTATCAAGGTATTTTTCATTAAAGCTCCAACCACCACAGCAATCTAAATTTGCCCAAGAACAAAACGGCGAATCAAATCGGTCAGGGATCAAATCGAACCGATATGAATGGAGGGTGTATCTCTTGCCCTGAAATTCTGAGAATACCTTCACCTGACTGCGCTTTTTGTAATCTTCCCGAACTATCTTAACGCCTTTGGAATTTTGGTGTAGTAATTCGCTCATAGTAATCTCCCATTATTCTTTAATAATCAGCTTATCCAGGCCAAAGAGCGCCGATGTATATTTTTTGACCTTGTACAGACTCTTGCTAGGATTGGACTGTTTGATTATATAATCCTCTTATTCTAAAAACCCTTTTTACATTATATCTTTTTTTGCGCCTCTATGCAACAGAAACCATGCATAGTCGGGAAGGTTTTAAAGTCTTGGCTATTACTATCTGAACAAGGAGCAGATGAACCATGACAGGCGAGGACTGTGTGCCAAGCTGTGCCAACGCATGACCACCAAGCAAGAGTTTAGTCGAAACTGGTTGCAGGGTCAGACTCCTGCCGGCATTCTGGACACGCCGTCGAGCGCAGCATTCAGGGGGCATTAGACTGTGTAGATGTGAGCTTCCAATACACATGCCCAAAAGAGTAATTGTCTGTAAGGACATATATCTTCTTGTTTTTCTCCTTTAGTCATGTTATACTCAAAGACAGCTTGTCCGGTTAGGAGGCCCATATGGATATTTTTCGTGACGAAATCCTGTCTGATCTTCTATTTGCTCCTGAATATCTCCCTGATGTCCTCCAGTGGTTGAAAAAGCAGCCAACGGAGAATGGGCATATAAGTGTAGAGAGTGTCGGGAAGATATTAGATATTCTCAGTTACCCCTGTTGGAAGAAATTTTTTCAAGCATACACCAGGCCATGTGAGTTATCGGACGAAGACCTCGTTGCTGCGGAATATAAATTGCTTACAGAGACAGGGCTTGCTCGGATAGAGTCAGTGAAAATATTGGGTGAAATGCGGAAGAGTTACAATCTTTTCATGACAGAAACCGCCAAACAAATAATTTCCGTGCAAGATCCGTATCAAGTGGATCGGGAGAAGCGCAGAAGGAGTTTGATTCACCTGATTGCTGTTGCTGCGGTCAATGTATATGGTGTCATTGAGAAGGATTTGTTTATCAACCTATTTAACCACTATAGTGAGAGTCCGGCAAGAACAGAATGTTCCAGTGAATTGGCTTCGTTTGATCCTTTGTCGCCGGACGAGCTGGAATCTGCGTTGTCTCCCTATACAGAACTTCATGTGGATGTTCTTCTGGCGGGGAACCATCTGATGAACCGCCTTATAGGCGGCCCAGAAGATATTCCCCTATTCCTCTCGAACGTCTCTTCGGACAAATATTATCCCTTTGCCATGGAACCCCTTCTGAAATATGCAAATCCGGAGTATTTTGAAATGACGCCGGAGATTGCCAACTTTTTATGGCAAATAGAGGAGAATTTTCCTGATATAACAGATGGAGAGAAGCATCTGCTTCAACTCCTTTTCTCTCCCAGCTACCTCTCTGACTGGTCCCAGATGATTGAAGTGGAGCTATGCCCCATGCTAAAACCGCTGTCCGAGGAAACCCAGAGGGAGATTGCCGAGGCATTTGTAAGGGCGAAGCGGTCAGCTCGCTGCTGGAAATTGAGAGGTTACTCCGAAGAGGAGACATCCCTGGGAGGAGAGATGATTGAGGAGGACGTGAGGAAGTTTTTGAGGGTACTAGAGGAGTGTTGACTAAAAAAATAAGGGGAGAGTCAGGAAAATTCCTGACTCTCTATTTTTTGTATTTTTGACTCCAATTTGATATTTTTCAGAACCATCGCATAACATGCTGCGATCTCCTCCCAAAAAAGTTAAATGAAGAAAGGTGTATATTATGAAGATTCAATCGCTTTCCGTCGTTGTTCCCAACAAAAAATGCATCAATGACTGCCAGTTCTGTGTCAGCAAGATGCATACTGACCAGTATAAGAATCAAATGGACGACAATCTGCCGTTCTTTGACCTGTACTTGAAGGACTATCTGGAACGACTGGAGTTCGCCCGGCACAATGGCTGTAATACTGTCATGCTGACCGGAAATTCCGAGCCGCAGCAGAACCGGAAATTCCTGACCTATTTCGGCATGTTCATGCAGATGATGCGCGACCCCTTCCAGTGGATTGAGATGCAAACTACCGGGGCTGGCATCGACCGAAACTATCTCCGGTTCCTCCGCAACCATGTCAGGATAAGTCTGATTTCCCTCTCGATTTCCTCACTGAGTTCATCCCGTAATGCGGAGATTATTGGCTGTCCGAAAAACATGGTTCCTAATCTTGCAGACCTTTCCAGGGGTATCAAGGAGTACGACTTCTCCCTGCGGTTCAGCTTGAACCTGACCGATGAGTTCGACAAGTTTGCTGACGATCCGGAGGCGCTGTTTAACTGCTGCAAATCCCTTTGTGCTGATCAAGTCACTCTGCGCGTCCTCTACTCTTCCTCCCAGACCACTCCCCAGGGGCAGTGGATTCGCGATCATGCTGCCAGCCCCCAGACCATCCAGGCCATCACCCAGCATGTTCTCACGCATGGAGAACTTCTGGGGACGCTGCCGTATGGTGCGAAGAAATACAGCCTGAACGGGATGTCTGTTGTAGTGGACGCTGACTGTATGGCGAAGGACGGAGAAAAAAGGGAGATGTCCGAAGAGACATACAAGTATCTTGTCTTGCAGCCTAACTGCAAGCTGTATTCGCAGTGGGATGATCCTGCGAGCCTGGTTTTTTAGTGTAGGCTGGACATCCAACAACACGGAATGAGAGTTGTTCTGGTCTGTAGGGAGCAGCAAAATGGGGGATCTGCTGACTGCTCCCACCCCGTAAGGGGTGGGAGCAGTCAGATACATTCTATGCGAATCTCAAAAAAAACGAAAGAAAGACCCCCCTCTCTGCAATTTGCAGAAAGGGGGACGCCTTATTGGGTTAGAATGTTACAAAAGAACCTGCGTGATATGTGGACTCGTCGATCTCATTCTGGTTGTTTTCGAGGGCCTCTTCGAGTCCGTACCCGATGCGGTCCAGCATGCTGCCATCAAAGTCATCCCGCCATTTGATGATCATGTTGTCTTGGATTTTAAGCATGAAGACCTCCTTTTGTGGTTAGCAGAATGTCGTCCCAGAAATGCTGACCAAGTGGCCCCACCAGTCAAAATCCTCAGAAAGTCCAAGTTGCGACAAGGTGGCATTTTCCTTGAATTCGTCCAGAAGCTCTTCCGGTGAGGCATACGCCATCTTGAACATCTCTGTTGCACGGGCAGCCGGAATGAAGCGGATCATGTCATCGGAATAACACTCCTCGATTGGATTTACTGCCTTTTCCGGGTACAGGGTTGTGATTTCCCCGTCAAATGCGGATGCAAAGCACCCATCCTCAACATCCTCCAGCCAGTCCAGGTCGTAATAGTCCTCCGGCAAACTGCCATCCCGAGCTGCTTTCGCAAATTCGCTCGGGGAGAGGGCTGCGACAGAATCAGGGACACAGTTGTCTGCCCGATCTGACGCCAGGGCAACATATGCGGCGATTTCTGCGTCCAGCAGGAATGCCGCATCCTCGACCATAGGATAATCTCTCGTTGACATTGTTCTGTCCTCCTTAAAATTTTCTGATCAGAGACACCAGTCGGCTTTTGGCTGCCGCATTGATCTCATTGACCTTTGCCGCTATCTCACAAACCTCCTCATAGGAGAAGTGAGAAAGTATATCCAGGTATTCGGGGTTCACCTGAATTGCTTCGATCCGCCGGCCCGGCACGCAATATTGGGTAAGGAATCCCTTTTTGCACGCCGTGTCAATGGTCTCGTTCCAGAACTTGCACGATGGCGTCCAGTCAATTCCCTGGATGCTCCAAATGGAGCTGCTGTCGTCGAACTTCTTCAGGATTGCATCCAGATCTACTTCCATTCCCCATGCATCCTCCAGGTAGAGCTGGGTTAAGGAACATTTGCGCTCAACATACCGCTTTACATCCTGTTCGACCGTCTTCTCGTAGGCTGCACCCTCCCAGATATGCTGATCGGGAGCCCAGTCATATGTGACTTCTGTAATGCGAAGGAAGCACTTCTTCTTCGTCCCAATAGAAGGATAGTCTTTGATTGCAAGGTAGCGACCTCGACCGGGGTGATTGATGAAGAAAACTTGGGTATCAGAGTCCTTCTTTTCCCAGGCCCAATCTAGGAACTTTTTCATGTCCGGCATCTTGTAGGGGACCATTTTCCCAGTCAGAAAACCATAGGTGTCAAATTCCTTGGAGATGGACACGATAGCCTCGCCCATATCCGCTCCGACGAAGGAGCGGTCAGGAAAAAACATCTTTCCCTTGTGTCCGGTTCCTTCCCACTCTGGATGTGCATTGACCCGGGCGAAGGGGCGTCCTTTGTCATCCAGATTAAAATACACCTGGAATTCATTCTCCAGAGGTTCAATCTGCTCCGTATTGAGATATCCCCGCTGCAAGTCTACATGGCTGAATTTGAGGCGAGCAGCGGCTTCCAAAGCTTCTTCCGAAGTCAGGAACCAACTGGTGAACCCGTCTCCGTCTGCGTTGCAGGCGCGCCGTAGGACATCCTCAGACGTGGGTTGTGTACCGGTGTACAGAATGCGCTCTTCCTTTATGGAGCAACCTCTGTAATAGGTCCTCAACACGTCGCAGGCCCAGCCGCGGCAAATATAGACGGTATTGCTTCCAGATTGGCAGCCATCATACTCGGCATCGACAATGCGGTACACCTTTAGTTCTTTGATTTTTTCCATCTTCACTTTCTCCTTTTTTTGTAGCCTTTGGGGGTTCGTTAATTCTTTATATGAAAACACTGAAAAAAATATAAAGTCTACTTGATATTTTCCGGCGAGACGCTTTTACTGCCGGCACGAGAGATGTTTTTGTAGGAAGAACTTTTGAGAATATTTGATATTTTTTGGTGAGAATACATAACATTTCTGTTATCAACACCCTCCACTAAATCAAAGATTTGGCGGCGGGTATCTTTACTGTATCTTTATCCTCCTATGGCGTGGATAAAATACTAACAACTTTCTTCTTTATAGAAATTGGTATATTTGCATACCATAGCTCAACCCAAATACAAAAGGTTTGTTTCAAAGGAGAAAAAACACAATGAAGACGAACAAATTCAATCCCGTCCTGGAGACAATTCCCAACAAAAGCTCCTACTCCCCATCCGCCCTGTTTGGGCACTCCATCCGGATGATGCTCGACAATTCTGCCAATGCGGAAGTGCAGTTTCAAGAGCCGAAGGATGGTGGGGTGCTTGACGTTGTGATTTCTTGCTCTGAGGGGTCTCGATGTCAGGTAGTGTGTCATATCCAAAAGGACTCCCTGAACATTGATTTTTCCGCCGCTGATGAAAAGGCACCGGCCTCAAAGGCTCAGTTTCCTGCGCCCGTCCTTCGTCCTGAAGAACTTAAATCTGTCCGTATCCCGACCGACGAAGAATGGGATGCGTTCATGGATGTTACCGGTGAAAACAATGACTTAGCCAATTGGAAAAACATCTATTCCTGGACTCTTGGCGTCGGTGAATTGGCGTCGAATCGTGCGGTTCGGGGGTGTTTCTCGGCCCGCTTCTGGAACTACTTCAATGCATCGCTTCGGTACGTCTACGTCGGTTTTCGCCCCGCCTTTGAACCTCTGAATCCTGACAGTCTGGTAAGCGGACAGCGGGTTGTTGTCGGCACATTGTATATGGATGGAAAGCCTGTCGCTGTCCCTAAGAATCCAGTGTGTGACGGAGACATTTTGAACTACATTCCTGGTGCCACGTTGGAGATGCGGGAGGCGTTGGACGATCCAGATTTCCAGGTGCAGACCATCAAGGTAGGGGATATTCTCGTTTGCGACAGAAACCTGCTGAAGATGATTTCCTGGACCGACATCGAGAACCAGGGCTTCTGCCCTGGACATCCCCAAAAACTTTGCCCTGAAGACATCAAGACTGTCCGTATCCCGACCGACGAAGAATGGGATGCGTTCATGGATGTTACCGATGAAAACAATGACCTAGCCAATTGGAGGGATATGCTTTCCTGGACACTTAACGCCGATAAACCAGCGTCGTATCGTGCGGTTCGGGGGTATTACTCGGCCCGCTACTGGGACCCCGACACCGCAACGTATAGGAGCGTGAGCGTGGGGTTCCGGCCCGCTTTTGAATCTCTGAGTTCTGACAGGCTGGAAGACGGACAGTGTATCATTGTCGGCACATTGTATATGGATGGAAAGCCTGTCCCTGTCCCTAAGAGCCCAGTGTGTGACGGAGACATTATGGACTACATTCCTGGTGCCACACTGGAGATGCGGGAGGCGTTGGACGATCCAGATTTCCAGGTGCAAGCCATCAAGGTAGGGAATGTTCTCGTTTGCGACAGAAACCTGTTGAAGATGATTTCCTGGGCTGACATCGAGAACCAGGGCTTCTGCCCCGGACATCCCCAAAAACTTTGCCCTGAAGACATCAAGACTGCCCGTATCCCAACCGATGAAGAATGGGATTGGTTCATGGATGTTACCGGTGAAAACAATGACTTAGCCAATTGGAAAAACATCTATTCCTGGACTCTTGGCGTCGGTGAATTGGCGTCGAATCGTGCGGTTCGGGGGTGTTTCTCGGCCCGCTTCTGGAACTACTTCAATGCATCGCTTCGGTACGTCTACGTCGGTTTTCGCCCCGCCTTTGAACCTCTGAATCCTGACAGTCTGGTAAGCGGACAGCGGGTTGTTGTCGGCACATTGTATATGGATGGAAAGCCTGTCGCTGTCCCTAAGAATCCAGTGTGTGACGGAGACATTTTGAACTACATTCCTGGTGCCACGTTGGAGATGCGGGAGGCGTTGGACGATCCAGATTTCCAGGTGCAGACCATCAAGGTAGGGGATATTCTCGTTTGCGACAGAAACCTGCTGAAGATGATTTCCTGGATCGACATCGAGAACCAGGGCTTCTACCCTGGTGGCGTTGCCGATGACTGCAAATATTGCTCTGGTAAGACCCGCATGTCCTTCCGGTGTGATGTCCGGACTCTCCGGGATGATGGTATTGTCGAGGATATCCCTGTTCCGTCTATCCGCTGTCCTTACTGTGGCAGGATTCTGGAAAAGGGCGTGAGCTGATGTCTACGGTCTACATTGAAATCGATGAACTTGCGGTGAACGCACTGGTTGCTGCGCAGAAGTACGGGCGGAATTTCGTATCCTACAAACTGATGGAAGACTACGGATTTCGTGTTGTTGAAATCCTGCACAATAAAGGTGTCACCGCCATCCTGCTGCTCTCCAGAGACCGTGCCAACGAGATGCTTCAGCGTAAGGCCGACTTGTTCGAGGAGCAGACGGTCGATGGGGAGAGGGGAATTTCCCTCCGAAACGGGAAGACAATCCACAATCTGATTGATCGACACATGGAACACCAGTCGCTTAGATTCCTGATGGCGTTCCGCGACGTCCGGGCGATGTCTGTGTTCGAGAATGCGCAGGAATGCGCAGGAGGCAAAATGTCCACCGGACATTAAAATCATCTGATTAGAAGAGCAGTTTTGGAAACCCAGACTGCTCTTTTTTAGACGTCGAATCTTTGTAGCGAATAGCGGCCCGGGGTGCCGTTGCTGCCGGCATGAGAAGTTTTCAACGGCAGAAGTTTTTGAAAATATTCGATATTTTCTAGGGAAAAAGCATACTATAGACAAATGCGCCGTAAATCCAACCTCCGTTAGGCGCATAGTAACTCAAAATAGACCCAGACAAAGGGTGAACACAAAAAAGGAGCCAATTTTTATGAAAAGATATATTGATACCTATTATGATTTGACCTGCAGCGTTTGTGCAAAATCTCGTAGCACTGACTATGAGATGGGAATGGAGACTAGAAAGGATATACTGCTCAAGCACGCTCATTCTGAGGGCTGGCAATGCATCGATAAGCTTCTCTGTCCGGATTGCGTCCGCCGAAAGAGAGAGGGGGAGTGCTGATGCGCAAACTCAGCCTCATTCTCCCCTTCATTCTTCTCCTTGCGCTCTCCTCCTGTGCGGGGCCGGTGGTGATGGATAAAGTCTTTGTGCAACATTGTATTGGATGAGCATTTCTTTTTCAGAAAAACTATGGTACAATGGTTGAGTCCGGAACGCCTGTCGTAACAGTCAAATGAGCGATCTGTGCCATTTCCTGGATGTTTTCGGGAACTGGCAGAGGAGTGAATAAGACGAGTGCAAATCTGCCATAGTTGACGGAACTTTCAATCTAAAAAAAGGGGTAATTTTATCATGAAGAAGAGTGAAGTTAAGATTGGCGGTATCTATTCCAATGGGAAGGGCCGTATTCGCAAGGTGGTCGACATAGGGCCGCAATATAAGCTCTATGATGAGCAGGAATGCCTTGAAAATTTGCGATATGAAATTGTTCATGACGGCTCAAAGAATAATTGTACCGCTGGTGAGCAAGGTAATATGACCGTAGCCTCTTTTGCCGCATGGGCAAAGGAGAGAATTTAGCCAGAATTTAACCCTTGGAAGGATTCATCCTTCCAAGGGCCTTTTTTTGCTATTGGAGATTTGTGATGGGACAGATAGATAGCTCAGGACGATCTCTTGCGGACACAGAATACTTTGTGAGCCACCCTGCGGCTAAAGCCGGGGACTTCGGGATCAAGTCCCTCTTCTTCTTTCCACTCGACGGTACGTTAGCCACGATTTTCGACCGTGCGACCTAGAATGACAGGCATTAAAAGGGGTTCTATGTTTCCAACAAATTGTGTAAACATACGTGGCTATCTAGTCACAAAATGTTCGAGAATCATGATTTTGGAAAATTCCTGAATCCATTCGATATTTTCCCAACCAAACGCATAATATCGAGAGACTAACAAACCGTATCTCCTGCCTCAAAAGACCTCCGCCCAGTCTTATATGTCTGTAGGGACATTGATGGGAGGAGGGCGGGGGCGGAAGGAGTAGAAAGGAAGGAAAAACATGAAACACAAGAATGTTGCGAGAAGCCTGAGAGAACAAGGATACCTATGGGAGAAGGGCGGTGACTTATGAGAAAATATATCAAAGAAAATTCTTTCTTTATCTTCATCATTCTCATCTGCCTTCTCTTCAGCCTCATCTTAATAGGACGCCGCTGGAGGACAGAGTCCGCTAATAAGGCTTACAACATCATACTTGACTATGAAGAGCTGGAGCTGATGGCAGAGCAAAGCGAACGAGATACTGTCTGGTGGATGAATCAATTTCAAGACATGGGGATCAATTACGTGGGGTTGATGGAAGAAAACCTGACTTCTCTGACAAAAGACCCCGCTGCCGATGTGTCCACTCTATCCATGAGTAAAGTTATGCAGGATCCCAATTGGAAGGATAACTATCCGGAGCCGTTCGTTAGAGAAATTGACAAGCATGGCTATGATCGCTATGATATCATCGTGGAAGCGTCTGGAGCTGCCGCCGAATTTGTTGCCAAGGGATTAGAAGGGAGATTGGGAAAGCCATTTATTCACTATGAGGAGACCGATCCTATCCGTATCCATTTGGATGGAGAAAAGAAACACTATTTCCTCCTGGATGGCAGCATTAACGATGCTCTATACGCCAATAGTCCACAATATGTTACAGATATGCGAAGGGGATTTGCGTCCAGTACAGAAATTGAATCCTCGAAACTGCTGTATATTCCCCTTGGGTTGATGCCTGAGAAGGTTGCGCTGATTCAGGATGCTGGGCTGGAGATTGTGCCCAGGACGGTGACATACGACGGCTACAATGGAGCCAGGTTCGCCGAAGACGTACTGGACGGGTATCAATCCTTTGGTATCCGTCCGAGATATATCCTTGCCGGCGGAGAAGCAGTGATTGGTGCTGACGCCAAGGAGGACAATCCACTCTGGAGCTATATTGCGGAGAATAACATCCCTTTGGGACTTATCGAAACGAGCGTCCAGCGCGAGCATGTCAAACAGACGGGTTTAATTGAGATGGCAGAGGGTCAGAGTTATAATGCAGTCCGGGTCTTTTCCATGTGGGACTATGTACAGAACCGGTATGCTTATTACGGCTATGAGGGACCCGAGGAAATTGTCAACGAATTATACCGGGCCATCACCGAACGAAACATCAGGGTGGTATATTTCAAGCCAATCAAACAGCATGACAGCTACTTTGCCTATGTCACCGACCCGGGCGTCTATCGGGACATGTTTGAGAGTCTGGACGCAAGGCTTGCTCCCCACCACATCGTCCGAGGGGAAGCTCGTTCTATGGAGAATATCCAGTATCATCCCGTGTTCAGTCTGCCCATGGGTATTGCTGCGGGAATTGGTGGGGTTATGCTGCTGGCGCTGTTGCTCTCTCTGAATAAGAGGATTCAATTCATCCTTGCTGCTGGAGTTACCTTCGGAGTTATGGCGTTCATCATCATTGTACCCAATACCTCCCGGTTAATTATCAGCTTTGCCAACGCTGGCATTTTTGCCAGTCTCGCTGTGGCATTTTTCCTCCGGTCGGCAAAGTCCATCGGGCAATCCCTGTCGGAGACGAGCAGAGTCCGGGAGATAGTGGTGAAAAGCGTGGGTACGCTGGATGGAGCATTGCTTATTGCCCTTGCTGGAGCCATGCTGACCGCCGCTCCGCTATCCTCCACTGAATACATGTTGGAGATTGGTATTTTTCGCGGCGTAAAACTGGCACAGATGCTGCCTCTGGGAATGTTCTGCCTGCTGTTCCTGGCGTCCTTTGGGCTTTTTGAGAAGGAGCGTAGAGAGGATAGGCTCCAAATGAAAGATTTCGCCGGCATCCTAAATTGGACGATCCCAGTATGGGGCTTCTTGCTACTGGGAGTCCTGTTCATGGCAGGGAGATACTATCTTGCCCGTACTGGGCATGAGACGTCTGTAACTGTCTCTTCTACAGAACTCGTCCTGCGCAACATTCTGGAGAATATATCCTATGCCCGACCGAGAACGAAAGAATTTCTGATTGCATTCCCCTGTATCATGCTGACGGTTTATGCCTCAGTTCGACGTATGCCATTCTGGGTGGGCCTTTTTGGCCTCGCCGGCACAATAGGGATGGCTAGTGTGATTAACACGTTTGAGCATATTCGGACGCCGCTGTATCTTGGCTTTATGCGTACCGCCGGATCCCTCGTTCTGGGTACATTGCTAGGAATGGCGTATATTTTTATATTTGAATTTTTGTACAAAATGGCGCAAAGAAGCCAGAAAGGGAAGGAGAATACATAATGTTAAAAGAACAAAAAGATAAGAGTATTTCACCGAGAGTGGCTAAAGTCTGCTTTCAAGCGGTATTTTTGCTTGGCATAATCTTGCTTGCGGTTGTTGTCAGATTTCTCTCCAATGACATCAGCCGGCAGACGAATGAAAAGCAGCTCTATCAGTTCAATCTGGCTGTCCCTCCGTCACTGCGGCAAACTGACTACGCAGATGTGGTGAGCATTGCTGATTATCCCAGTATGTATTTCAATGCGGATGATTATGCCATAATGTGGCGCTTTGCCGATACTTATAATATTGACAAGTTTCATATCCGGAACCTTGTCACAGGTGGCGATAGCAGACGCCTAAAAACTTTTCCGGACAGCTTAAAGCAGATTGATAGTTATATCAAGCAGAATGACATCTCAAGCGAGGACGCCCAAAATGCTATCAATTATATTTTGTCGCAGCAGGCAGGAGATATGCCCCAACAATTTGCATATCTCGTGGGTTAATACCATTAGCTGTGAGAACCCCGCCCCGAATGGGGAAAAAAGTTAGATGTAGGTGTCATATTTTTTGTAAGGGAGGTGCTAACTCATGATAGAACTCAGAGGGCAGTATAATGCCGCCAAGGTATTTACGGACAACATTGACCGGGACGGTATTTCGCAGATTATTGCCATGATGAATCAAGCATACATGGCCGACAGCCGGATTCGCATCATGCCGGATGTACATGCCGGGAAAGGTTGTGTCATTGGGACGACCATGACAATTAAGGACAAAGTCTGTCCGAATCTAGTTGGGGTGGACATCGGGTGCGGAATGGAGACTGTGAGGCTCCGGGAAACGGAAATTGATTTGGAGAAGTTGGACGATTTCATTAACGCCGAAATCCCGTCTGGGTTCGATAATCGAACCAGTCCTCATGACTTGTCCAAGAAAATCGACCTCTCCAAGTTGTGCTGTGCAGACAGGCGGGAAATGCTGGACAATTATTATTGTTCTATCGGCAGCCTGGGCGGAGGAAATCATTTTATCGAGTTGGACAGGGATGATTCTGGCAGTCTCTACCTTGTCGTCCATTCTGGCAGCCGCCTGCTGGGCGGGAAGGTTGCCAGTTATTATCAGCGGGAGGGGGCCAGGACACTGACCAAGGAGGCGCAGGTTGAGGCCATCGAGAAGATGAAGGCTGCTGGGCGGCAGGCGGACATTCAGGGAATGCTCAAATCCACAGATTTTAATGTCCCGAAAGACTTGGCATACGTTACAGGGTCTCTCCTGGAGCAATATCTGAACGACATGAAGATTGCTCAGGAATTTGCTGCCCTGAACCGGCAGGCAATTGTCTGTGATATTGTTAAGGCGTTTGGGCTTCATGTGGAGGAACAATTCACTACAACCCATAATTACATCGATTTGGAGAACAATATTCTTCGGAAAGGAGCCGTCTCCGCACAGAAAGGGGAGAAGATCTTGATTCCGATGAATATGCGGGACGGGTGCCTGATTTGTTTGGGCCGTGGTAACGAGGATTGGAACTGCTCCGCTCCTCATGGAGCTGGACGACTTTTGCGACGAAGTGATGCAAAAGAGCTGCTGGATTTGGAGGAGTTCCAGATGGAGATGGAGGGCATCTATTCTACCTCCATTGGCCTCAGTACCCTGGATGAAAGTCCTATGGCATATAAGCCCATGGGAGGAATTCTGGAAGATATTCGTCCCACAGCCTCCGTTCTGAAAATTATTCGCCCCGTTTATAATTTCAAGGCCCACTGATAAGAGAGCCGACAGGGAAGAGCTTGCGAGTAGGGTCTTTCAAAAGTGAGGTAGGTCTGAAACATGCACACATTTGATGAGGTGGCTAGGTACCTGGACGATATTGTGGATGATCTTCCCGACTATATTCCCCAGTCTCTTCCTGGGGGAATCTTCCTGATTCCAGAAGCGAAACCGCACCCCAATCTTCCGTTTCCACAGTATATGGTGCTGGGGGAGTATATCCGGGATCCGCTGGGGGCGCATATCCACGTATACTACAATTCTGTCATGGCAAAATACGCCGATGCGAGCGTAAAGGACATCCAGGAGGCGCTCAGAGAGGTTATCCTCCATGAATTCCGGCACCACTTCGAGTTCAGAGCGGGCTGCCAGGACTTGGATATCGAAGACCAGCAGTTTGTGGCAGACGCAAAGGAAAGATTGTAGCAAAACAAGAATTCCCCTCTCCTGGGCCTGATTTTAGGGCAGGAGGGGGAAGTTTTTTAGGGACTGGTCCGGCAAGGGTCAGCGTTTTGTATTCCCAACCGACAAAGTCGGTCGGGGTTGTTCAAAAAGAAACTTTTTATACTTTCGAATTGTTTTGCATAATACTTTTCAACCATAGACAAAAGAAGAAGGCAAAAAACAGGGTAAAATAAAAAAGGAGGATACTCTATGAAGTACCAATTCAGAACAGACATTGAAACAAAAGTCCCCACCTGTGCCCTAATCGAAAACTACCAGGATCTGAGTATCGCCATCCAGAACGGCGACTGGGACCTGGTTGAAGTAGTCGCCGACTGTCTGGCGGATACCATCAATGACTATACGATTGTTCCGGAGGGCCTGCATATCAAGCCCAGCGGATCGTCCATGGTTTTAATGAGTGAAGAGTCTGGGGTTATTGTGGGAGAAGACGGGGAGGATATCCGGTGCATTGCCGGCGTTCCTGTTTCGGATGCCTTGTGCGGGGACTATTCCCAATGCCCTGACTGCTTCTACAAAGAGTCCGGCTGCCGCCCGGAAATCGGTCGGGTGCGGCTGAGAGAGGGAGAAAGGGGAGTATTCGACACGAAAAACCCGATGCCGTCCCTTATGCTGTTGGATGAGCTAAAAAAGAGGTGCATTGCGGGAGGTGACCGATTCAATGGATAAAGGAATAGACTATGACGTTCAGACCACAGTAATTTTCAAACTGGATTTTGATGGATCCGGCAACTTCAATGTGTTGCTGATCCCGGATATACAGAATCAGTTTGTGAATCACGTTAAGGAAGTCTATGAAAAGGACGAAACCCTGGGCGGCGGCTATGTTTCCAGCGATTTGGATTTCTACTTTGATGGATGCCTGGTACGGCTGGAATATACCTTTCAATGTCATGACGAAAACGAGGCTGAAGCGAAGAGCTTCTCCACCTACAGTGTACAGTGCGTTCAGGAGGCACTGGAGGAGTTTGGCTGCAAGATCAGGAAAATTGAATGTAAAGCTGAGGAATCAGACATGATGTGGCTGGATCGGCTGGAGGATGCGATTTTCGGATAAAGGACGATGGAGATACAAAACAGGGTAAAACAAAAGGAGGATGCTTTATGAAATACCAATTCAGAGCAGACAGTGAAACAAAAGACCCCACCTGTGACCGAATCGATAAGGACTTCGGACTGAAAGAACTCCGATTCCTCGTTTCCCATTTGGGGCCAGGCGATATTTCCGATGACGATCTTGGTCAAATGTTGACATTGGTGCGGAGAGGTTCCAGCAGAGACATCGACCCGGTCTTCCAGACTGGAAACTTCCGCTGCTGGCTGGATCGGTATGTGTTAAAGAACTATTTCCGGGTGGAGATTTCTATTTTGGATCCAGCGCATCCGTTCCCCTCCCAAAAGGAACTTGGGGAAATTATGAAACATTATGGGATATACGGCGAGGCACGATACTTCATCATGTACGGAACCAACAAGGTTCCCACAACAATTTCGCTCTCCGTGGCAACGGATGAGGAGATGAACCCTATCACAAAGCCCCTCCCGCTCACTCTCAGGCAGGCCCGCGTCCTTGATTCCAGAGCTAAGGGTTGGTCATACATGGATATCGCTATGGCTGAAGAATGCAGTGTGGACAAAGTTATTGATACCTTGATATCGATTCTCATCAAGTCCCGTCAGTACGGGTTCCGCCAGATTTGGCCAGAAGAGATGGAGATGACTTTCTCTGAGGATGAATATGCCAAGGCAGTGAAGCTACCGGAGGAAAAGGAAGGGAAGGAAGCTAAGTGATGGATACTATTCAGTATACGATCGAGGAACTGTGTCTCTCCGGCGCAGTCGGCGTTGGTAACTGCAGCAAATCCACGTTATACCGGTATGTCCGGCAAATCAACGAACGGTTGGAGCGGGAGAACTACGATTGGCGAGTAAAAGCAGATGCAAAGGACATGACTATCATTGTAGTCTGACCCGACGATTTTCCCAAAAGACAACCCCCTCTCTTTTCACGTTTTGGGAGAAGAGAGGGGGATTTTTGTGGGGATTATGAGGTATTCAAAGCCAAGAATCCAGGGGGATGTTTCCTGGCGAACCTCGTAAAAATCCCCGGTCTCTTCCCATAGTAGGAAAAGACAGAGGATTTTGCGGATGGCGAAGAGGGAGGGATTCGAACCCCCGGAGCCTTTCAGCCCGTCGGTTTTCAAGACCGACACCATCGACCGCTCGGACACCTCCCCGTATGGCAGCCGCAGATGGAATCGAACCACCGCCTCCAGGGTCAGAACCTGGCGCACTAGCCACTATGCGATGCGGCTATATATGAACTCCGACTCCCAGGCAATTCCCATGCCGGCCCAGAGAATACTGGGAGATAGGAGTTCTGTGGTACCTTTGATTGGACTCGAACCAACAACCTTCTCCGTATGAAGGAGCTGCTCTGCCAACTGAGCTACAAAGGCATATTGGGGTGGACGGCGGAACTCGAATCCGCGACCTCCTGGGCCACAACCAGGCGCTCTAACCCAACTGAGCTACGCCCACATGGCGACTATGATGGGACTCGAACCCACGGCCTCCAGCGTGACAGGCTGGCGCTCTTCGCTACTGAGCTACATAGCCATAATGGCGGCTCCTGCAGGGTTCGAACCTGCGACTTTCCGGTTAACGGCCGGACGCTCTACCAACTGAGCTAAGGAGCCATAATGGCGACTACGAGGGGACTCGAACCCCCGACCTCCGGCGTGACAGGCCGGCGCTCTTCGCTACTGAGCTACGTAGCCAAATATTGGCGGTTCCTGCAGGGTTCGAACCTGCGACCTTCCGGTTAACGGCCGGACGCTCTGCCAACTGAGCTAAGGAACCGTATGGTAAAGGGGAGGGTATTTACCATCAAAGCTTGCAACCTCCTCAGGGAACCCCTCTTTGATTATCCGGCATATGCGCACTTAGCCGGCCCTTCTGGCAAGGGCGAGGCGATTCGAACACCCGTCAACGGTTTTGGAGACCGCCGCTCTACCAATTGAGCTACACCCCTATATTCTGAAAAGAAAAACTACGCCAGCCTTTGGGTCTTACCCATTGGCTGACGTATCATGCATGCATATCTAGTGAGACAGATATTCAATCCACCTCACCCTGTCACCAAACAGGGATTTCTATGCAAACCATACTTTGCCAAGGGCGCAACGAACCGGGACTGGTGCATATCTGACCAATCCTGATGATTCATATTCTGCCGAATGAAGCAAGTACGCAGCATATTAGTGATCTCCTTTCTGGTGAAGTCTATGGACCTATTGTAGATCGGTTTTCTCAAAATGTCAAGACCTATTTTTAATATTTTTTTGTCTCCGTGCATAGTATATAATGAATAGGACGCCGGTAAGGGTAATAGGAATATATATGGGCTTAAATTTCCTCACGGATGCAATCCTCCTTCCTAAGACTGATTCGTATAGGGGGAAACCGTGGAAAGTATTATAAGGATGAAGGTCGCAAAAGTTCCTTGCGTTATTCGATATTTTTTTAGACAAACGCATAATATAAAGAAATCATAACAAGGAGGAAGTTGTCCATGGCTGAGCAATTTGCCGCTTTTTCTGCCTGGGTTCAGATCAAGACCGGGACAGTCCCATACATATCCCTGCTTTCTATTCTACCGAAGGATATCTTCCAGTACATCCTCATCGGTACTGCCGCTATTCTTCTTCTGCTCGTTACCCTCCTTCTGGTTGGGATTGGAAGGGGGATGAAGAAGGGGATGAGGCAGAGGGCGATCCGAAAAGCGTTTGGAGTTACTGACTTCAAAAAATTTCAGACTCGCCGCATGGGCCGCCCAGGGTCAAAATATTATACTGACAATGGCTCCAACTGCTTTGAAATCGTTCTTCCTCACTGGAAGTTCGCTAATGAAGACGGCAGCAGACAGAATCGCCGAGTCAATAAAGTCATCTGGGAGGAGTGCCGTCTGTGGCTCCATGACGGGCAAAAGACCTACGTTCTGACCACCAGCGACCCATACGACATGATTTATCTGGTCCATACTCTTCGAGATAGGGGTGTTGACGTTGCTCCCTGCGCCCAGGAACTGGATAAACAGGATCAGCTTGAAAAAGCGAAGAGAGACCCGGAGGTTGTTCTGGGTGAATTGCTGGAGAAGTGCGAGGGGGAAGAAGATCGGTTTGCTGAAATCTGCCGCCAGCGCATGACTATCCGAGGCATGTCTCTCACTGACGCTCCGGGTAACAACAATGGCATCCAGTTCTTTTTCCGTAAGGACTCCCAGCCGGTCACCGTGCGCTGCCAGCTTGTTTCCAGGGATTATCTGGTTGGAATCGAGGAAATGAAAAGGGTGAGAGAGGGGGCATCGGCATTGTTTGCTCCTTCCTGCATGTATATTACAACTGGACAGGTGTCCGTGGCGGCGGCAGGGTTCGCTTTGACAAATGAAATCAATATCGTTGCCAATGACCAGTTAGTGGAGATACTGGAAGAGAATAAACCCGTCCCGTCGGACAAGGCATACACTCGCTGGGAGTTGACCAACGAGGATCTGAAGAATCTACTCTCTGAGGATTTGCTGTCCAGAATTTTCTGATACGAGAGAGCGCTTCTAGGCGAGGCGCTCTCATCTCTTTCAGGGACTGAACTACCCCCATGGCTCAAACTAGCTGCTTTACGCTGTATTTGCTAAAAGAGTACTTTTCCAACACGATTCTCTTCATGCCGGTCCCAAACAAACGGAGAATGGAAGATTCTATGATGAAATTTTCCTACAGATATTCAGCCTCTTGTGCAAAAAAAGGAGGGAAGCGCTTCGTAAAGAAACGCCTCCCCCAAAAAACGAGTTTGTTAGCAAGGATGAGGGCAAGTATCACAATCGTACCGATGCCACGCTCCGGTATCGTCCTGATACATACAGTTGTCAGCTCCCCAGCAGGCAACGTAGTGCGCTAACGCTTCCGGGGAACCATCTTCCAGGTTGTCTACGGTATAAGAACCATCCTTTGCGGTTGCGACTCCAGTTCCGTGGCCGCGATCTTCGTCTGCATAGGACCAGGTAAAGTCTACATCCGGAAAATCCTCGTGAAGGGCGGACATGATAGGAACAGGCTCGCTCCAAGCGGTTGAAAACCTAATCTCACGCTTTTCCCAATCCACACTTGTCTCGCTGGCATTCCACTTGGTACCCCAATGTTCGCAACACCAGTCGTACCAATTCATGGCTCCGTACTTCTGGAGGTTTTCGTAGCTCTTCTGTCCCAGCCGAAACAGCCTGCTTCCATCTTCTGTCTCAATGTACTGCATCAGAGCCATGGGACTGAGCAATTCGCCCCAGCCGGAGTTCAGACTTTTCCTGATTCGCTTAGGGAATTGGGCGACGTCATACCCCTCTTGCCCCTTGAAATAATTCATCTCCGGAAGGAAGGGGTACCCCCAGTAGGAGTCCTTCTGCATCTTCAGCGTACCCTTTACAAGTTCCTTCAGCTTCTCCAACGCCTGCTCCGCAGTGGGAGAAATTTCCTTTCTGGGGGAAATCAGTGCGGCAATGGCGTCGTACTCCTGGCGGCAAGCTCTCCAGTCGCCCTCTGTGAAGACATCCTGGAATGTTATGGCGTCCAGAATTCGACTCTCCATCATCTCAGGGAATTCCAGGACGGCCTTGTACAGAATCACACCTTTGTCGGAGTCCGAACTGCTTTCGATATCGAGGTCTTTCGGCATGGGGATAAGCGCGTTAAAATCAAAATTGACATGATTACTCTCGCACGCCCGTCTTGCATTTGCGGCGGAGACAAATGCGTTTGATTTTTTCCGGCTATCCCTCCGCAGCATCTTCAACATGACCGCTTCGAACCTCTCCTGCGGGACATTCTGCCCGATTTGAATGATATTACGCGTCCAGTTAGGCATAGTATATTCTCCTTTTTACATAAAAATCCTTTGTCATAAAGGTTAGAATATACTATGCGGTTACATTAAAAATTATAAAACATACAAAAGCAATTTTATATGCGATATCTTATATAGTTGGAGTAAAAAATATTGACGAATCGTAAAAAGTCCCATATAATGAAGTAGAAAAAACTTTACATTTTTTAAGAAAAACAGGGGGTGCTTCTATGGAATATAACAAGCCGGTTTCGAGTCTGAAGCCTGGTGACGATATTGAAGGGTTTTACATCCTGAAGAATGCGGCGAGCAAAACATCCTCTTCAGGAAAGCCTTTTTTATCTGGGTCTCTTTCTGATAAAACGGGCAGCATTGATCTGAAAATCTGGGACTATCCAGGCCCGATTTCCTCCACGAATGAAGGCTCTGTTGTGAAAATCCGAGGAAATGTGGATTCTTACAGAGGTTCACCGCAACTGGTAGCATCAAGGATAAGGCTGATACAGGAAGGAGATCGCTTTGATCCTGCCGCCCTTGTTCCCGTTGCTCCTATTGACGCAGATGCGGCCTGGACGGAGCTTTTGGCTGCAACTGCCGCTATCCCTGACAAGGATTACCGAGACATCTGCCGGTGGATGATTGAAAAATATGGAGAAAAATTCCGGGCTTTGCCTGGAGGGAAGAGCGTCCATCACAGCTTTTTAAACGGGCTTCTGATGCACACGCTATTCATGGCCCGTACGGCGCAGACAATGGCAGACTTGTATGTGGGAGTTGTAGACCGAAGCCTTCTGGTCGCAGGAACCATTCTTCACGACTTTGCTAAGTGCGAAGAGTTTGAGATCTCCAATATGGGGCTAGTTACTGATTACTCTGTAAAGGGACAACTTCTGGGGCATTTGGTCATGGGTGCCCAAGCAGTTGCGCAGGCGGGGAGAGAATTGGGTGTGCCGGAGGAGAAGTCCGTGCTGCTCCAGCACATGATACTCTCTCACCATGGTGAACCCGAATTTGGCGCAGCTGTCCGCCCCATGTGTGCAGAGAGTGAATTGCTGCACATCATCGACCTCATGGACAGCCGCATGGAGATTTACCGGGAGACGCTGGGGGAGATGGAGAGCGGGACATTCTCGCAGAGGATTTTTGCCTTGGGCAAGAAGGTATATAAGCATCAATAGCCTCGTCAGAGTCAAACCCATATAAATGCCAAGAGGAGGTTTTTATGAAATACAAATGTGCAGCCGCAATATTTACCCTTTTTGCAGTTCTGGCTTCGAACATCATGTGTGTTACGGTTACTGCTGGATACCGCGATTTGCTTTGGGGTGGAAAATACGCCGGTTCTAGCGCCCCGCCAAGCACAGCATTCATATTCGCAATCCCCTATTTGCTTGGAATCCTTTTATTTCTTGCGATAGCCAGTCTTTGTCGAAGAAAAGACGCCGACGTTAGAAGAAAGGTTGAGGGGAAGGATTGGAAAGAGGTCTTCCGAAAAGCAGCGCCGTTGGTAGAGGACTATTTATCGGAACATCCTCGTTCGGATGAACTCGTATTTATCCAGAGCATCTGCCGCACTTGCGATATCAGCCGGGACGATGCTCTGTGGGTAATTAGGGAAATCCGGAGAGGAAAATCTGCACCAGCATAATTGCAGCTCTAACTGTCTCCCGGGATGAGTGATGGGGATGGACGCAAGGAAGAGTGTCTGGGGCCGGCATGAAGAGCTTCGCCGCCTGCTTTCAAAGGAATATGTACAGCTTTTTCTGAGGGACTTGATATTTTTGTGTAGAACCGCATAATATAAGAAAAATGAGATGAGATGCTGACTGAGCAATAGGCTCAAAAAGGGAGAAAGAGGAGGAATCGAGATGAACATTGAGAGAAAAGAGTATCTGATTGCAGATGGAATCGGCGAAGTCAAGTTTATCGGAACGAATTACATCGTTTCTATGATGATAGATGATGGCAAGATGCGAATCGGCACTATGGAGTACCACAAGCCTCTCTGCGCCCCCAGCGCCAAAATTGTGTCTGATGGAACAACTGTCTGCATTGACCTTGACTTCAATCTTGTCCCTGTGACCACCGAGAACTGGGGAGAGGTCAAGAGACTGACGGACGGGATGATGGAATTCTATAAGGAGTTCCTAAAGCAGTTTGGCCGTGAGCTGCTGGACTCTCCGACAAACGCATAAATTTAGCCGCTTTCCTAATGGGGAGAGCGGCTTTTTCCTTTGCCTGAAAGACGAGTTTCAATTCTGACATTTATAATTTTGCTGGATTGCGCATATAACGGGCTGTTCCTAAGAAACAGAACTCCAAAGGAGGAACTCAAGTGAATTATATACAAACAAGAAATAGGAGCAGCATTCGCATCCTTGCGGCATTCCTTGCCGCTTTTCTCCTCGTCCTGATGCTTTTCTCGACCACCGCCCATGCGGATTTTGACTCTGCTGCCTGTAATTACTTGCAGATTTCCTTTATGCAGGTCCAGCAGAACAACCTATCGACCCTGCTTGCGCTGAATGAGGGCCTGTACTACAAGTCCCCCAATCTTGGCGGCGTTTACGCCCATGTAATGGATGTCGCTGGCGATGACGGACAGGTTGGCATCGGCTTTTGCGGGAACCATGCTAAAGCCCTGAATTCACGACAAGTTCGCAATGATACCTGGACATACGCCGGACTCTGGACTCCCGGCGGCTCAGCTCCGTTCCTTGATTATTACTACGCAACCAACTTCGAGAGCGATCTCATCCGGGCTGAAAATCCAGGACAGACAGAGGAGTGGTATGCTGGGGCGCTGAATACGGAAGAGTGGGGCTATGCCAAATACTGCACCGCCAGCCAAAGGTATACGCTGAACACAGCCGTCCAGCTTGCGGTCTGGCTCGACCGAACCGGCGTGCTGGGAAATCTGCCCTCTGCCGGCACCTATGCAAACGGCTGGGGAGCAGTAAAAGAGACAGCATGGTATAAGTTCATGATGTCTGAGCTAAAAACTTTGTTCAAGGCTATGGGCGACAAGAACGCTTCCGTGACTGCGGACAATATGCTTCAGGCTGTTCTGGGAAGGTTCTACACCCAAGATCGTGAGAGCGATATCCTGGTCTACGAATACCTGCATTCTGCGAAGCCCGATTACAGAATAGCCGCGAGAAAGCCCACTCCGTAAGGGGTGGGAGGAAAGCGGCAACTGGGAATGGATCAGGAAAAGATAGGGAATGAATTAGAGACAACTCAAAAATTTCAGTACAAAGTCTTGATGTTTTTCCGGATAATAGCATAATAGAATATCTTTTCCAAGGAAGGAGGTTTTCTTATGAGTTCATGGAATAAGACAGCAGCGACTGGAGAGCGGTGTGTCATAGAATTGCCACTGAGCTATTCCAGACATCAGCATGATACATTGGATAAGATGTTTCGCATCGCAAACAACATGAAAAACAATCTCATAGCCTGGTACTCCCGTCAGCTAACTGAGATGATGCGCACTCGCATCTGGAGGAGCAACCAGAAAGCGTTAGCAGATCTTTATTCTGAATATGTCGATGAGGTTGAGACACTGGAAAAGCTTCAAGAGAAAATCTCCCGAAAAAAGAAAAATGCTGGGAAGAAAAAAGCGGTTCGTCTTTTCGGTAAAGATAAACAGCAGCTGGCATATCTTCAATCAAGGGTGGATGAATTCACAGAGAAGAAAAAGGCCCTATGTGTGCTTCGCAACGAGATAATTCGCAGGTATGGATTTTCTAAGGCTGATTTCGAAAAGCAGATGAAGAAATATCGGAAGAGCTATCAAACCTTGATTGGCAGCACTGTTGCCCAGAAAATCGCTGACTCCGTATGGG